>ERZ779629.643-NODE-643-length-13477-cov-5.363433_pt1 | contig 13477 bp, 13 predicted proteins | sample MGYA00514192_ERZ779629 | MGnify/ENA primary metagenome ERZ779629 (study PRJEB29562, sample SAMEA4376709) | mouse gut metagenome | isolation source: Cecum | study: EMG produced TPA metagenomics assembly of the A DSS colitis mouse model was used to assess the... | reverse complement strand
TAATCGAACCCGCAGCCTCGGCGGGCTTAAAATTGATAGCAAAAACCGCCGCAACCGACATAATCAGCACGAGAGCGAGCGCTATCACCGTAAATTTGAATTTCGTCTTCATATATGAACTCCGATAGTTAACCAAAATATCTTATATATTTTACAATAATAAAAGTCGGTTGTCAAACCAAAATAACCCCGTCGGTAAAATTATTCGGGTTAAATAGCTTCCACACTCCGTCCTCGGGAGGAGTTACTATAAAGCGCATCGCCTCGCCCGAAACGGGGTGCGTAAACCTTAAAGAGTACGCCCAAAGCGCAAGCTTGCCCTTTTGCGCCTTTTCGCCGCCGTAGCGCATATCGCCGTAAACGGGCGCGTTGATAGACGCGAACTGAACGCGTATCTGATGCGTTCTGCCCGTATGCAGATTGACCTCGGCAAGGGAAAGCCCGTCGCGCTCTTCCTTTATTTCGTAGTCGAGCGCGGCGTATTTCGCGCCCTCCTCGGTCTGCGTACACGCGTATACCGTATTATTAATAGAGTTTTTGCGCAGGTAGTTTTCCAAAATAGCCTTTTTTCTGTTGGGCGAGCCGCAAAGCACCGCAAAATAGCGTTTTTCGAAGCCGCCGCTGCGCATTGCCTCCGAAAGACGCGAAGCCGCCTTAGAGGTTTTGGCGAACACCATTACCCCGCCCGTCGGCCTGTCCAGTCGGTGAATAAGCCCCGCGTAAGCGTTGCCGGGCTTGTTGTAAGTGGTTTTTAAATACCTTTTAACGCAGTCAAGCAGGTTGTCGTCGCCGCTCTCGTCGGGACAGCAGGGCTCGTTCTGCGGCTTTAAAACCACTATTATATGATTGTCCTCGTGTAAAATAATCAATTCGTCCTTCATAATCTTCTTCCGGTAAATAGTCCGCTTGCGCCGCAGGGCAGGTTGATGCCCTCGTCGGTGGGAATACCCACCTCGTACGCCTCGGTCACGCCCTCGAAGCCCCCGAGGGTCAGGGTTAATATGTTTTTAAGAACCTCGGGCTGCAAGCCCGTGGTATAGCTGTTTATCAAAAAGAACAATGGATTGTCAACGAGCAGCTTAGCACAGTCGGAAACGAACGAAAACAAGTTTTCTTCTATTTTCCACGTTTCGCCGTTGGGACCTCTGCCGTAGCTGGGCGGGTCCATTATCACCGCGTCGTAGCGGTTGCCCCTGCGTATTTCACGCGCGACGAACTTCATGCAGTCGTCCACTATGTAGCGTATTCCGCTGTCCACGCCCGAAAGCCGCGCGTTTTCCCCCGCGCGCTCCACCATGCCTTTGGCAGCGTCCACGTGAGTTACCGTCGCGCCCGATTTGGCACACGCCACCGATGCGCCGCCCGTGTAGGCAAACAGGTTTAAAACCTTAACCTCCCTGCCTTGCGCCCGCGCATTTTCTATTAAGGCGCGCATGGCGTTCCAGTTGACCGCCTGTTCGGGGAACAGCCCCGTATGCTTGAAGCCCATAGGCTTGATTTTGAATTTAAGGTCGCGGTAGCAGACCGTCCACTCGGCGGGAAACTGCGCGCGCACGTCCCAGCCGCCTCCGCCCTTTTCACTGCGCCTGTATACGGCGTGAATACCTTTTCTGCCGTAAAGGTCGCCGCCCTTCCAGATTACCTGCGGGTCGGGGCGAAGTAAAATCACGTCCTTCCAACGCTCTAACTTCATACCCTCGGATGTAGCTAAAATTTTATAGTCCTGCCAATCGTCAACCGTCCTCATATAAAAATTATAACAATAACGCGGTGTTTTGTAAAGTGAAAAAAGGCGCGCGGACGAAATTCGTCCGCGCGCCCCGCATTTTACGGCACCGTTATCTGCTGTAAGTTGCAAGCACGTTATAAAGAGTCGAGTAATAACTGGCAAGATATTTTTTTGCAACCTCGTCCGCGGCGTAAAGCGCCATGCGCTCGTCGGGGTCCGCTATTGCGAGATAGTAGTCGCGCACTATGATATACCGCTCGTTATAGGAAAGAGAATAGTCTACGATATAGCCCGCGCTCTCGTCGCCGTCGTCCCCGTCCCCGCCGTCGGGCGGGACGTTGAGACTTAAATTATATATAAGGTTATCGGCGATTATCGCGCACTGGTACGCCACGGCGGCGTCAAGCTCCGCCCGTTTGTCCGCAAGCAGAGTGGAATTTTTCATTCCCGAGGTAAGCGCTATCGAGGTAAACATCTGCATTTCCCTGTCGGCTTTGTATTTAAGCTCGTCCTTTTTCTGCTGCGCGGTGCGCAGCATTTTCATCTGCACGGCGGTATACTCTTTAAGCTGCTCCTCCGTAACGTCTATTATATCAAATACCACGCGTCACCTCCGCGGTCATATCGAGCCTGCCTATCCGCCCGCCGCTCTTTACCGTCACCGTAAACGCTTGCCCGCGCATACGCGGACGAACAATACCTCCCGCATTTTCGAACACTCGGCTCTCTCTGCCGTTATCGACGAGCAATTCCGCAACGCCGTCAAGCTCTATCGCGGTAAGTGTCTTTGCGCGCGCCGTGCCGAAGTCGATTGCCGAGGTAACGAACTTATAGACCCCCTCGCCCTCCGTAAGCCGTTTCACCGTCCCGCCGTTGCACGCAAACACGCCGTCCTTTACAAACAGCGCGCCGGGGCACACTTCCAGCAAACAGCTCTCGCCGTCGGCGTCCGCGCAGACGATACCCTCGCCGCAAACCGCGAAATATCTGCCTGCGTATGTTGCCGAGCAGGTCGGCTCGGACACCGGGTGCCGTGTTGCAAACGGTGTAATCCGCACGCCGTCAAAGGCTTTCAGTCCCGAGCGGGTGCAGAAAATCAGCCTGTAGCCGACGACCTGCGCGGTATTTCTAAACACCGCGTCGCAGGAGGTGTCGGTTATATCGACCGAGAAATTTTCGGGCGAGCCGTACATAGACAGCACCGTAAGCCCGAATTGCCGCACGACGACGAGCTTGCCCGCAAAAACCTTAATACCGAGTATTTCGCCGCGCTCGGGGTCGAGCGTGACGCTGCCGCTTTCGCTTATGCCCTCTTCCCAGTCAAGCAGCCCGCCGCTGCCAGACCACCTTACCGTAAACCGTCTTCCGCCGAACAACCTGCCGCAGTGAACCGCTCCGCAGTCGAGCGCGTGCGGCAGCTTTTGCGTAGTGAAAGCCCCTTCCGCGTAAATAGCCGCGCGGTCGCCCGCAACGACGGCAACGCGGACCGACCCGCCGTCGACGTCCTCGGTAACGAAGGGCGCAAAGCCGTCCGTGTCCGCCAATTTCGAATAGCGCGTTCCGTCGTCGGAAACGTACAGCTCGCCGTCGGTACAGTAAAAATACTTCCCCGCAGCATAAGAATACGCGGCAAAGGTCGTCCGCTGCGGGCAAGCGCCGACCGCCTCGGTACCGTACGCGGGCGTCAGCGCTCCGCCCCTCAAAAAGCAGCCCGAAAGCCGCGACGGGAAGTCGAGCGCGCAGACGGTTTTTTTGAAGCTCATATCCATCTCCTCGGCGGGATATGGGCGCAGACGGGCAGCGCGCGCTGCACTCCGTCAAGGCGCGCGCGGTACGCCTTTTCCCACCTGTCCGCCATTTCCGCCTCGCCGTTTATTACCGAATATTCAGAAGCCATGCCAAGCGCGATTAAATATTCGCCCACCTCGTCACCGTAGTCGGAATTGTCCGCAAGCGTCTTGCGACGCGGCGCGTACTCGTATTCCACGGAAATTTTTTCCGACTGAACTACGAGGTACTGCGCGTACACCTCGTACTTTACGGCAACCCCGTCTACGGTTACGCGCTTTATCCTTACGGGCGTACGCGTGAAAAGCGTATAGTAAAATCGCGTATGCGGCGAAATCAGCTCGTCCCGCGCGGTAAGCGGAATATACTTGCGCGCAAGCTCGTCCTCGACGGCGTTGAAGCAATATAGCAGCGTCTGGATAAGCTCGCGCCCCTCTTCTCCGCCGCTGTCGAGGGCGGGCACGAGGTCCGCCCTCCCAAGCAGGTTCAGGGCGGAAGCAATTACTTTTTTAACTTCCATAAGCCCCCTTTAACCGTCGTTTTCTGCCGTGAAATTGACGAGCATCGCCTGACCGCAGGGCTTGCGGCAGATAAGCTCGGCATACTTTACGAGGGTTGCGGAATACGCCGCCTTGCCGGGTATTTGCTTTAAAATTTTGCCGTCCTCGTCTTCGAGCCATTCCCAGTCGCAGAGCTGGTACAGCGAAAAATCGTCGGAATTGATAAAGATAATTCTGTCGTCGGGGCAGTACTTGTCCGCATAGACGGGTACGTCGTTCACCGACACCGCGCCGTAGCCCGCGCGCACGTCTATCGTGTTAACCACCCTTCTGTTGGCGTCTGCAAGCGCGGCGATTTTCTTTCTCGTCTTGAACGAGCAGAGAATGGCGTTTATTTTGCTGTTGCAGTTCTCTTCCATATAATCGAGAACGTCGCTGAGCGCGCCCTCGGAAAGGGTCCCGCCTCCGTCCGCGATATAGGGCGCGAAGTAGGGGTCGTCCGCCTTGACGAAGCCGTACAGCGTGTCGCCATCAAATATCGCGCCGAGGCCCGTAAGCTCGCTGTCCTTCGAGCCGTGAACGTAAACTCCGCCGTCCACGATAAGGTCGCTTATCTCCGCGTCGAAGGTGACGGTGCCGTTAACCCTGTCAACCGCGGTAACGTAAATGCCCTCGGCATTGAGCGCGGGTTTATTGAGTACGGTGTAAACGTCCACCTGCAGACCCACGAAATATTCCTTTACGGTATCCACCTCGTACACGCTTGCCGAAACCTTGCTTTTCACGGTGCAGAGCTTACCCGTACCGTCGCCGAAAAGCATACGGCGGAAGTTGTGCTTCGCGCTTGAAACCAGCCCCTCCATTTCCGCGTTGATAAGGTTGACGAACGCGCCAGAGCTTTCGCGCGAAGCGCGCATCGCCTTGTCGCTTATCTCTATTGTTCCGTAAATATTTTTAAGCGGCGCGGTTATATTCGCGTACCTGTTCTTATAGGGGTCGGGCAGGTCGGCGTCCTCTGCTCCCGCAACCACGCAGCCCGTATAGCCGCGCACCACGGCAAGCTTTACGTCCTTGCCGTACACGCCGTCCGTGTTCTTTTCTATCGCCGAAAAGAAGGGCGATACGTTTTCGTTAAGCTGCGACGAAACGGCGTCCAGATAGTAGTCCTTTAACGCCGCGTCGGCGTTCTGAATAGTAATCAAATCTTTCTCTCCTTAAAATTGAATTTTCGGCTTAACCGTTTAAAAACCGTTTAGCCAGATTGCTCGCTTCCCTTACGGATTTGGGCGAGTTGCGCGGGGCGGCGACGCCGCCTCCGCCTTCCGCAAGCGGAACGGTTTTGGCGGCCAATCCTTTAAGATAGTCGCCGATAACCGCGTCGCGTATTTTGCCGTCGGCAAGTGCGGAGGCTATCCGCTCGTTTTCGTTTTGGGAGGACGGGCTTTGCGCCCCGTCGGGCTCGCCGTCCGTCTTGTTCCCGCTTTCCAGTTCCTTCAGCCGTTGACAACGTCGGGTGAATTCGGCTTCCAGCTCCGTATAAGCTTTCATCAGGGTCTGTACGTCCTTAAACTTTCCGAGCGGCGCCGCAGCCTCCTTCAACTCTGCCTCCGCAGCTTCTGCCGCCGCTGCTTCGTTTTGCGTAAGATTATCCATTTGCAGCCTCCTTTAATTTTTTGTGCATATCTATATGTGCGCATATACGCTTTTCGGTCTCGGGCGAAATTTCCTCCGAGAGTAAAAAAGCGGTATGCTCGGCGACGTGAGTATCGTGGTCGTCGTAGCTTTTAACCTCGACGTCCTGCGCGCGCAGCCGCATATTTTCCCGACCTGCGCGGGAGCGGTGCAGCTCGCCCAAATCCCGCCCGCCTGCAAGCGCCTTGAAGCCGAGCAGTTCCAAAACCTTGTTCTTCGCCGAAACGCCGAGCTTGCCGTCCGCGTCGTTGAGCAGTCCCCTGTCTAAAACGTCGTAAATAAACGTGCGCCGCTGCGCGGGGGACGTATTCGCCTCGCTGTCGGTGGCAAGACTTACGTCGTCAGAGGCAATGTCGCTGCCCTTGAAATAGAACAGACTCAGCGCGTCCTCGGAATTTACGATCTTTACAAGCCGAACGTCGGAGGCAAACTGTCTGTACAGGCGCAGGGTCTGCCGCCCGACGGACTTTAACGCGCGCTTTATCTGCTGGCAGGAAAATTCCATTCTTTCCTCGTCCTGCTCCATGATAAGCTGTAAGCCCGTCGCCGAGGTGACGCCCGCGAACCCGTCGGCGTTGTCGGTAATGTCGCCCGTGCCGGAAACCTTGGAAAATTCCTTTACGAGGTTTTCCTCCTCCGCAGCGAATTCCGACGGTACCGAGCCGAGCGTAAGCATTTCGGGCGGTCTGCCGCCCTGCCTGTAAACTATTATTTTGCCCGGCGTAAGCCCGTCCTCGGCAAGCTCGTCCGTGTCGACCGAGCCGTCCTCCACCGCGACGGTGCCCATGGAAATTCTGTTTAAAAACTCGTGCTTTCTGTTCTTGACCGCGTTATACGCGCGCTGCAACGGTATAAGTCTGTCGACAACGCTCGTGCCGAAAAACGCGCCCGCCCGCGGCAGCGCAAGCTGCTTTACGAACGGATATATCCTGCCGCCGCCGTCGCCGTTGAGATAGGGAAGCGCGCCGTCGTACAGCAGAACGCCGCCCGCGACTATCGTCAGCCTGCCCTGCCTGCGCTCCTCGGTGGGTCGCTCGTACCGCTCGATAACCAGTTCGTACCCGTCGTCGTTTCCTTCGAGCCGCACCCCGTAAGCCGAATAAATATCCTGCACCGCCGCAGCCTTTGCGTGAATTATGCTGGGCTGCGCTTCGAGCGATTCTATCGAAAGCGAATAGGGATAAATTTCAAAAGGCGAAAGCGCGGAAATTTTAACGTCGCCCTGATTGAGCCGTTTGTCGCCGTCCGCGCCCACGGGCTCGCCCGCGCTGCCGTCCCAAGTCACCTTGTAAAACGCAGTTCCGCATATTTCCGACCACACCGTCGCGTCGCATACGGCCGCGTCTATATCCTCGGCGCGGGCGGAAAGCACTGCCGAGGCAATGGCGGCGGAATGTCTGTCCGCCTCGTCCGTGCCCGCCGCCCGCACGATTAGCGCGGGGCGTATCCTCCCCAGCTTCGAGCAGCGCAAATCCACTATTGACGCTACGTGGTTGAACACCCTTCTCGACTGCCAGTAATAGCCCTTTTCCTCCTCGAAAATTTCGCCCGATGCGTTGACGTCGCAGTACTGGTTGCCGCTTACGAAATTCATATTCAGCTGCCAGCCCCGCTCCGTAAGCCTGCGCTCCTCCTGCCTTTTCAAAAAGTCCTGCGTCACCTCCTCGGCAAGCAGCTCCTCGGGCGTTTTTCCGTTCTTCGTTTCTGTCATTCGTTTTCCTCCTTATTCAATAATTTTAACAGTCTTTGTTTTTCCGCCTCCAACTCCTCGGCGGAAAGCCCGTCCACCCCGCCGCCGTCTATAAGCAGCTTTACCGCCTTTATATCGGGCGGAATGTCGCGCCTCGTAACCTTTCTTTTAAGCAGCTTAAGCTCGCCGTCCTCCACGCCGAATTCCTCTACCGTCTCGTTGGCTTCAAGCCCCACCGCGCACCTTTTCAGCGCGCCCATAATATCGTCTTCCATCATTGAATACACCTCTTCCTTTTGCTTTTAATGCGCCTTAGCTTATCCGCCGCAATCGGCGAAACGCTTTCCGTCCGCTTGGGCGCTTCTGGGCGCGACATAACGTAATACCTCAGCTCGTCCATGCAGTGGTCGTCGCGCTTTACAGGCGCGTCGCCCGCGCCCCACGTATAGCCGCGGAATTCCTCTATCATATTCACGCACGTCGAAAACACGAAAATATCGGGCGAGCCGTTGCCCCTGCAAAGATAGCTCTTCACCCGAGAAACGCCCGAAAAAACGTCCTTGTCGACGTTGGGGTCGGCGAGTATTCCGCGCTCGTAGAAAAGCTCGGTCACGCTCTTTTGCGAGGCGAGCGTGCGCTGGTTCGCCGCGCTGTCGATAAGCGCCCTGACCCGCCCGCGCGAGTCGGTTTTCCAGCCCAGCCTGCGGCTTATTTCCTTAATTGCAGCCGCATGGAAATCCACGTCCTTGCCCGCCGCGAAATGCTCCGCTACCACGTAGATATTGCCGTCCCAGTCCACGCAGTACCAGTGCGCCGACAGCGGATTGTTGAGCCCGGGGTCAATCGAAATTGCGTCCTGCCATTCGGGCGGAACGGCAAACGGCGATATTACGTGCACGCTCTCGTCGAACTCGGGATACACCAGCCCCGCGCCGTCGGAAAACCTGCCGTACTTGCGCGCGTCCAGCGCCGCCCCGTCAAGCGAGCTTTCAAGCAACCGCGCTTCCTTTTTAGACAGATACGGATTGTCCGCCCAGGTCATGCATTCGTGCCATATCTGCGGATTGTTCCTGCGGTTTAAATATATTTCGTTATAAATGAACGTCTTGCCCTTCAAGGGCGTCATTGTGCCGAAAATATCCCCGCGCCTGTCCATAACGCGCATCAGACATTCCTCGTAAACGTCGCGCGGCGGCTCCTCGTCGAACCACACGAAGTCGAGCGACGAGCCCTGAAATTTTTCCCGCCCCTGGTCGCAGCTTTTGAAGCCGAGCGTGGATATTCCGCCGAATACGTTTTTAATTTTTATCTGGTCTATCACCCCGCCCGAGGGACTGTCACGCCTGCCCGCAAGCATTGTAATTTCCGAAATCCAGCTCTTGGGCAGGTACTTCAAAATTTTCGCCTGAGCAACGTCGCGCTGAACCTGCGTGGACAGCGACACCGCCCACCCGAACGCGTCGCGCCTGTTGGGTCGGTAAGGGTGAATACCGCGCAGTATCCAAAGGCACTCTACCGCGCCGCACTCGGTCTTGCCCGAACGGTTTCCGCCGAACACCCAGCGGTTGCGCTTTTTGCACTTGTGAAACGCAAGCTGCTTGCGGTGCTTTTTTCTTTTATTGTATTCGGTTATGTTTTTTTCGCCCTCCCTGCGCCTTTCAAGCTCTTTTTCGATAACCGCAAGTCGGGAAACAATCAATTCTTTCCGCATAAGACCTTTTATGACAAAATAATGTTTATTTTTTAATTGCGCGTGCTTTATAATGTTCGGGTATGAAACCGTTAAAACCACTTATATGCTGTCTTTTGACGGCGTTAATATTTACGGCAGCGTTTTACCCCGCAAAAACCGCAGGCGCGGCGACGGCGAGATACGCCCGCGCGGACGCAAGGGACGTGTATTTTTGCGAGCGTAAAGATTTGAACTACGCACTTTTTACCATACCTTACACCTACTGCGTCGAAATTATTTCAAGCGACGGCGAATGGTACTACGTCAAATACGGCGCAGACGAGGCGCTGTACAAGACGCTCTACGGCTACTGTCTTAAAAGCAACCTCACCCCGATAGACGAGCCGCCGCAGAACGTGTATCTCAATATGCCCGTAACCGTTAAATTCCGCCCCGACGCGCCGTCGGGCTCGCTTCCCGTGCTCGGCGAAATCGACGTCACGGTGGCGTTCTACGGCACCTATTATTCGGGCGCGACAGCGTATTCGTACGTGCTTTACAACGGCGAATTCGGTTACATCTACGGCGCAAACGACGACTACCCCTTAAACGAAATTCCCGAGCCCGAGCAGCCCGACCCCCAGCCCTCGGGCGGCGGCTCGAACGCAAAGCTTATAACCGTGCTTGCGCTTACCGCGCTTGCCGCCGCGGTGCTAATCGTGCTTTACGTCACGGGCAGAAAGCGGTATTTCAAGCCTTAAAAGACAGTAATATTTTTCAAGCACGCGCATTTCCCGCGCAAAGCAATTCAGTCTGCGCGCCCTGCGGGTAAACTTTATCGCCGCGCGGCACACCGCCCCGCGCTCGAAGTCCGCGCCCGCCGCGTAGCTTGCCAACGCGCCCCTTTCCTCTTCGGTCATGGTGGACAGCACGCCGTCGAGGTACGCCCACAGCCTTTCGAGGCAGATTTTGTCCCCGACCGCCTCGCATATCCGCTCAGCCGTGTCAAGCGCGCCGCCCGAAAAATCGCACGCCTTGTATAAAATTACGTTGCTAAGCGCCCTTTCAAGGCAGTCCGCCGCGAAATAAAAGCGCAAAATTCCCTTCGTTTTCAACTTATTCTCCAAATTATCCGAACATTTGTTTGTTTTATGTTCATATTATAACCGTCAAATATGACAGAAAACGTACAAATTAAAAATTAATTTGCATTTTTTATTAAAATATTTCCGTAATTTGCCTGTTCGTCGCGTGCGTTAAATTAGCGTAACGCGGTTAAATTATCTTTACAATAAAAAAACAGTGTGGTATAATTTTAATTGTGAAAAAACTTGTAATGACTGTAATCTCTCTGCTGACCGTCGTTTTCACGGCGGGAAACACCGTCGCGCACGCGGCGGACGGCGGAACGATATACCCCGAGGACGATGAGTTTATCAAAACTCTCGAGCTGACGTCTTTAACCGATTACGCGGTCGAGGGCGGGCTTTACGCGTTCGCCGACGGAAAGACGGTCAAGGTTTTCAACGACGGAAATTATAAGGAATACGCGTTTGAAAACGACGTTACCGATTTGGCGGCGGAAAACGGCGAGATTTACTGCGGCTGCTCGAACGGCAAGGTTTACACCCTCGACGAGCAGACCTGCGAATACACCTTCCCCCAAAAGGTAGACGAGCTGCTTTTTAACGGTTACTATTATTTCACCGACGCCGACGGTAAGCTCAACGTATTCGACAAGTCGGAAACGGTTACGTACGACGGCAGCTATTCCAACCTCAAGCTTTACGGCGAAACCGTCTACGCGGTTTCGGGAAACGAGCTTTACGCAATCAACGGCTCGCAGTGCGAAAAGGTAACGCTCGAATACGCCGACTACGCCGTAACGCGCGAAATAACAGTCGGACGCGCGGCAACAGCGTTAAAGACCTACGCGCCGGTTACCTTCGTGCAAATAAGCGAAGGCGCGTTTATGACCGAGGTCGACCTGTCCAGACTCGACGGCGAGTACTTCGTACCCGTTAAAACGATAAAGACCGAGCAGGTTTCAACCGCCCTGCTACTCTGCTACTCGGGCAACGCCGCGATAGTTTCGCTCAGCGGAAAGTGCTACGTGGTGCTTAAAGCCAAAACTTCCGAAACCGAGGTGGAACACGTCGCGGACAAGCCGTTTGAAAACGCGCAAATGCTCGGCGACAATATCTACGCCTCCCCCTACGTCGTAAGCGGCACGGTTTCAGCAACGGGCGTGATAAGCCGCACCGTCAAGGTACTCAACAAAATCGTTTGCGAAGACGTGCTCGACACCGTGTTTTACGAGGTCGAATACAAAACTGAGGACGCCACGCTTAAAGGCTTCGTCGCCGAAGGGTTTTTGTCCGAAAAAATAATAGACGACAACAAAAAGCCCACGGAAATTCCCGACCCCGATTTCAGCGAAAGCAGCGACACTAAAACGATACTCATTATTTTTGCGGTGGTGCTTTTGGTGCTTGCGGCGATAAGCTATATATCCTACGTCAGCAGCGGCAAACGCAAAAAAAGCAAAAAGAAAGACAAAGATAAGCAAGAATAAACAGCTTGCGGAGTAAATCTCCGCAAGCTGTTTTAAAATTATTGTAAATTTCTGCTATATGCTTAAAAAATGAGTTGACAGCATAAACTTGATTTGATATAATTTTTGAGCATTGAGTTTTGCGTAACTTCCGAGTATGCGGGTGTAGTTCAATGGTAGAACACTAGCCTTCCAAGCTGGTTGCGTGGGTCCGATTCCCATCACCCGCTCCAACACTCCAAGCAAAGGCAATGTCACGCGCCTGTAGCTCAGTAGGATAGAGCAACGGCCTTCTAAGCCGTGTGTCGGGGGTTCGAATCTCTCCAGGCGCACCACAGTAAATGGCGGGCGTAGCTCAATCGGTAGAGCGCCAGATTGTGGCTCTGGAGGTAGCAAGTTCGAAACTTGTCGCCCGCCCCATTTATTTTTAAGTATTGGGGTGTCGCCAAGCGGTAAGGCACGGGATTTTGATTCCCGCATTCGTAGGTTCAAATCCTGCCACCCCAGCCATGCTTAAGGCCCATTAGCTCAGATGGTAGAGCACTTGACTTTTAATCAAGGTGTCCCGGGTTCGAATCCCGGATGGACCACCACCAAAACAATTCGCACCAAGCGAATTTATACGCAGCTTTAGCTCAGTTGGTAGAGCAACTGACTCTTAATCAGTGGGCCCAGGGTTCGAGTCCCTGAAGCTGCACCATAACAGGGGTATACGAACACCCAGATTGAGAAACCGAATTTTCGGTTTCTTTTTCTTTTGCGCTGTTTTCGTCCTCGCCGCTGCTCCCGTCGGGGTAATCGGGAAAAATCAAGTTCAAAAGCAGTTCGTTTTTCTGCCCGCTTTTGAGATTGAAAAGCACTTTCATTTTGTCGTCGTACAGCACAACGCGATAAATGAACGTGTCAATCAATGCCTTGCGGTTTTTCGTCTTGGTGTAGTCTAACGCGCGGAAATGCTGTAACCACTTGCGAATATCGTCGTATGTGTAGTCGATTTGCAACGCCTTTTCGCTTTCAATCGTCGCGTTCAGTTCGGCGTTCTCGTTCTCTAACTTTTCGATTTGCGCCAAAAGCGTGTCCGCGATTTTACCGCGCATAAGGGCTTGCATAAGATTATTGATTGCCGCTTGATTGTCCGCTATTACGCCCTCAATGCGTTTTATCTCGCTGTCGTTGCGTTCGGCTTGTATCAAAAGATACGTTTCGGCGGCAACCATATCTATAAATTCGTCGGTCAAAACACCGTTTGTGCCGACAATTGCGTTTATAACCTCGTCCTCGATAAACTGCTTTCTCACGGAGCGTTTGTCGCAATTTGCTTTGGGGTTGCCGTTGCACTTGTAATAGTGATGCACCGTCATATTTTTGCTCGTGCCGCTAATACCTGTCATTTTATTGCCGCATTTTCCGCATATCAATTTTTCCGATAAAATGTATTCTTCAACAGCCTTTCCGCGCGAGGGTGCGGCGGCGTACTTTTTCAATATCTCTTGCACCTCGTCAAATAGTTTGTCGTCGATTATGCGCGGCATACCGCCGTTTATCTCGTTGCCTTGATAAATGTATTTGCCCAAATATTTGCGGTTGGCAAATATGCTGTGAAAACTGTTTTTGTTCCACTTGTCGCCCCGTGCTGGCGGTATTCCTCGCCCGTTCAGATAACGCGCTATATCGGCGTAATTGTAGCCGTTTGCAAGCATTTCAAACATTTGCTTGACGATTGGCGCGGTTTCTTCGTTTATGATAAAATGCTTGTTCTCGTCCACCTTGTAGCCATAGGGAATAAAACCGCCGAAAAACTTGCACTTTGACGCGGTTATAGCCATACCGCGCTTTATCTTTTGCGACAGCT
>ERZ779629.640-NODE-640-length-13491-cov-9.296815_pt1 | contig 13491 bp, 14 predicted proteins | sample MGYA00514192_ERZ779629 | MGnify/ENA primary metagenome ERZ779629 (study PRJEB29562, sample SAMEA4376709) | mouse gut metagenome | isolation source: Cecum | study: EMG produced TPA metagenomics assembly of the A DSS colitis mouse model was used to assess the... | reverse complement strand
GTGGGCCAGCCCATCGTGCTGTACGTCTCCGCCCTGGGCAATGTGGACCAGACCCTGGTGGAGGCCGCCCAGGTGGACGGCGCCACCGACCTCCAGGTGTTCTGGCAGGTGAAGTGGCCCCAGATCATGCCCACCACCCTGTATATCCTGGTCATCACCACCATCAACAGCTTCCAGTGCTTCGCGCTGATCCAGCTGCTCACCTCCGGCGGGCCCGAGCACGCCACGGACACGGTGATGTACTACATCTACTACAGCGCCTTCACCCTGTATAAGTACGGCTACGCCAACGCCATGGGCGTCGTCCTGGCCCTGTGCATTGCGGCGCTGTCGGCGGTGCAGTTCAAGCTGGCCAAGTCTGAGAGCTGAGAGGAGGGGAAGATATGAATACAGGCGTCAAACGCACATCCGTCTATCGGACCATTACGTTAATCCTGATTATCGTGATCGCGGCGGTTATCTTCCTTTTCCCGCTGTACTGGATTCTCACCGGCGCGTTCAAAACGCCCGGTGCCGTGAACAGCTCCACTCCCGAGTGGTGGCCCAAGGAGTGGACCTTGCGCAACTTCGAGACCCTGTTTGACAAGCGCAGCGCCCCCCTCTGGGAGTTCCACATCCCCCTGAGCGAGTGGTTCACGGAGGATCACAGCCAGGTGGTGTTCTTCGCCGGGCCGGTGCTGCCCGCGGCCTTCCGCTGGCTCATCAACACGGTGTTCATGTCGGTGGCCGCCATGATCCTCACCTGCGGCACCGCCGCCCTGGCGGGGTACGCCCTGGCCAAAAAGCGATTCATCGGCCGGGCGGTGCTGTTCTCCCTCATCGTGTGCGCCATGGCCCTGCCCAAGCAGGTCATCCTGATCCCCCTGCTGCGGGAGATGGACGGCCTCCACCTGACCAATACCCTGTGGTCGGTGATTTTCCCGGTGGTGGGCTGGCCCTTCGGCGTGTTCCTGATGAAGCAGTTTGCCGAGGGCATCCCCGGCGAGATTTTGGAGGCGGCCCGCATTGACGGCGGCGGCGAGCTCAAGACCTTCACCACCATCGTGTTCCCCATGATTAAGCCCGGGGTGGGCGCGCTGGCCATCTTCACCTTCATCAACACCTGGAACGACTACTTCATGCAGCTGCTGATGCTCACCGGCACCAACGTGCTGTCCATGCCCCTGGGCATCTCCAAGATGATGGGCGAGTTCGGACAGGACTACGGCCTGCTCATGGCGGGCGCGGCGCTGGCCTCCGTCCCCATCATCATCGTGTTCCTGGCGTTCCAGAAGTACTTCACCAAGGGCATCACCATGGGCGCGGTGAAGGGGTGAGGACATGATTCTGGCTTCCAATTCCACCGCCCTGGACTACCGGGGCATCCACCCCAATCTGGACCTGGCCCTGGAGCGCATCACGCCGGAATTTCTCTCCTCCCTGGGGGAGGAGCGGGTGGAGCTCAAGGGGGAAGAGGTCTACTGCACCAAATTCACCTATGAGACCATCGCGGACAGCGAGGCGTTTTTCGAGGCACACCGCCTCTATCTGGACATACACCTGATGCTGTCCGGGTCGGAGCGGGTGGAGATCGCCTCCCCCGCCGCGCTGGAGCAGTTCGACCACCAGGGCGACTTTTACGCCTACCACGGGGAGGGGCGGCACAGCCTGATCCTCTCCCCGGGGGACTTCCTGGTGGTGTTCCCCGACGACGCCCACAAGATCAAAATGCAGGTAGGTGGGCTCGAGACCGTGAGCAAAGCGGTGTTCAAAGTGAAAATCAACGAAGGAGCATAACCGATGAAAGACTTTACCAAATACCAGGGCGTCATCCCCGCGTTTTACGCCTGCTATGACGAGGATGGCGCCGTCTCCCCGGAGCGGGTGCGCGCCCTGGTCCGCTATCTGGCGGACAAGGGGGTGAAGGGGCTGTACGTGGGCGGCTCCTCCGGAGAGTGCATTTACCAGAGCGTGGAGGAGCGCAAGCTGGTGCTGGAAAACGTGATGGCCGAGGCCAAGGGCAGACTCACCGTCATTGCCCATGTGGCCTGCAATAACACCGCCGACAGCCGGGAGCTGGCCGCCCACGCCCAGCAGCAGGGGGTGGACGCCATCGCCGCCATCCCGCCCATCTACTTCCACCTGCCCGACCACGCGGTGGCCAAGTACTGGAACGACATCTCCGACGCCGCGCCGGACACCGACTTTATCATCTACAACATCCCCCAGCTGGCGGGGGTGGCGCTGTCTGTGCCCCTGCTGCGGGAGATGATGAAGAATCCCCGGGTCATCGGCGTGAAGAACTCCTCCATGCCCGTGCAGGACATCCAGATGTGGAAGGACGAGGGGGCCATCGTGTTCAACGGCCCCGACGAGCAGTTTGTCTCCGGTCTGGCGGCCGGGGCCATCGGCGGCATCGGCGGCACCTACGCCGCCATGCCTGAGCTGTACCTGAAGGCCCGGGAGCTGTTTTACGCGGGCGCGCTGGAGCAGGCCCGGCAGGTGCAGAACGACTGCTGCCGCATCATCTACAAGATGTGCTCCGCACGGGGCAATCTGTACGCCGTCATCAAGGAGATCCTCCGCCGCACCGGCGGGCCGGACATCGGCAGCGTCCGCGCGCCGCTGGCCCCCCTGGCTGAGACGGACGGGCCCGTTGTGGACGAGTGCGCGGCCATGATCCGGGAGGCCATTGGGAAGTACTGAGAAAAGACGAAAAGAGCCGCCGCTCCCACTGGGAGCGGCGGCTCATCTTACAGATAGCGCAAGGTCTTTGCCTGGGTGTCCAGCCGGGCCGCCCGCCCGATGGGGAGGACGGCATGGTGGGCGCCGTGGCCGAAATCGTCGCAGCAGGCTACGGGGATGCGGTTGTGCGCCCCGAAGCGCTCCAGAAGCTCCAGCAGGGCTGGGGGGACCTGGTCCGCGTAGTGGCCGAACAGCAGGCCCGTCACCTGCTCCATCAGGGGGTGCTGCTGGATGCAGGTGAGGAATATGCCGGTGTCCGGCACGTTGTGGAACTGCTCCGACTCCTCAAGAAACAGGATGTAGCGCCGGTCCCGGGGGAAGGGGAAATAGGGGCTGCCCAGGGACAGGGCGAAATTCATCAGGTATCCGCCCAGCAGGCAGCCCTCGCAGCGGCCCGGGACCAGGGTGCGCCACGGGCCGCTCTCGGCGTGGGAGGCGGGGGCGGGCCGGAGGAAATGGGCGGCGAATTGGTCCCGGTCGTACCCGCTGACGGCGGCGTACAGCCCGGGGGACTGCCCGTAGTAGGTGATAAGGCCGGTGCGGGCGTAGATGGCGTCCAGGATGGACGTGCCGTCGCTGTAGCTCAGATAATACTTGGGGCGGCGTTGGATGGCCCCGTAGTCCAGGAGGGGAAGCAAGTCCGCCGCCCCCTGGCCGCCGCCGAAGAACACCATGCGAACCGTGTCGTCCCGGACCATGGCGTTGAAGTCGCAGGCTCGCTCCTGAGCGCTGGCCACATAGCCCCAGGTGTCCCGGTAGATGTACTCCCCCAGCTTGACGTGCAGGCCCAGCGCCTCCAGCCCGCGCGCATAGGCGCGGTACTGCTCCCGGTCCGCCACGTGGCTGGGGGAGACGATGCCCACGGTGTCGCCGGGCTTCAGCGGTCCCATGGCGTCAGCCCCCTTCCGGGGACGGGGCGGGGCCGTCCGCAAAGCAATAGCGGATGAACTGGACCAGCGCGTCGCCGTGGGGGGCGTTATAGGGCACGAAGAGGTAATAGCTGTCCTGGGGCAGGCCGGAGCCGCGCAGAAACCGGCTCTGGGACAGCTCGAGGACGCCGGGGACCGCCTCCCCCGTCCCCGTGGGGTCGGGGACGGCCACGGCATAGGGGGCCACCTGCTGCCAAAGGTCGGGGGGGAGGAGCTGGGACAGGTCCCGCAGGGGGACGTCCTGGGTGAAATGCCGGCAGACCTCCCCGGTGGTGATCACAAAGTCCAGGCTGGCGGTGGAGATGTAGGCGATGATCTTGCCGCTGCTGGCGGCGGTGTACTCGGTGGCCTCGCCGTGCAGGTCCACGTAGAGGTCGTCGTCGAGGACGATCCGCTGGTTCTGTTCCAGCCCCAGGCAGTCCGCCACGTCCTTTTGCAGCTGGCCCGCGGGGAAATAGTCCCGCTGGTCGTTGGTGAAAAAGCCCAGAAGGACTGTCTGCTTCCGCCCCTGGATCACCACATCGGCGGCGTAGCCCAGGAACAGCGCCGCCACCAGCAGCCCCAGGAACCAGCCCTTGTAATAGGCGGCGATGTAGCCCAGCTTTTTGGGCAGGGTCATCCCCCGCAGTTTTTCCGCCTCCCGCGCCCGCCAGCGCCGGAAGCGCTCCATGAAGCTCCTCATATCATCCACTTCTCGTCGCCGCCGGGGAGGGACTGGGGCTGGGCGTCCTCCGCATCCCCGTCCTCCTCTCGGCCCGCGGCGGCCAGCGGGGGGAATTTGAGGAACGCGCCGTAGATCAGGTAGGAGGAGAAAAAGACGTACAGGCCGATCCACAGGAAGAACAGGCCGCTCAAAAAATAGAACAGCGCGAGGCAGGCCGCCAGGAGCAGGGCCAGGGTGAGGGTGACGTGGAGCCGGGCCACCGCCAGCAGAAAGCTGTTGACGATGACCTGCCTCACGGTCAGCTCGTACGCGGCCAGCACCGGGTAGGCGTAGAGGCAGCAGCACAGGAAGGACAGCGCGCAGAAGCCGCACACACCCAGCAGCGCCACGCCCGCCGCGCCTCCCTGGGACAGGAAGAAGCTCCACGCCGCCCACAGGTCGGCGGCAAAAAAGACGGCTCCGGCCACCTGGAGCAGCCACAGCAGGGTGGCCCGCTTGAAGTGGGCGCGAAAGGCGGAGAAATAGCTCTTGACCAGCGAGCCCTCCTGGTCGGTGACCTGTTTGAGGGCATAGCTGTAGAAGGCGGCGGTGGACGCCCCGATGGTGACCAGCGGCAGGGAGGTGAGCACCCACAACAGGCTCATCAGCGCGGCGTCCGTGGCCTTGGTCAAAAACTGCCAGAATTTATTTTCCGGGTCAAACAGCCTAATCATGGCTCACTCCAGGATGTTGGTGGTGATATAGTCCACCCCGGCGTCTATGACGGCCTGGGCGTCCTCCAGAGTGTTCACCGTCCAGCAGTTGACCTCCTGGCCGATGCCGTGAACGGCGTCCACCACCTCCCGGGTCACGGCGGTGTAGCGGATGTCCAGCCCCAGGTTATTGTCCCGCAGGAAGGCCAGGCCGTCCGACGGCCACTCCTTGAGCAGGAACTGGGCGGGGACGTCGGGATAGCGGCGGCGCAGGGCGGTGAGATTGGCCCCGCAGAAGGAGATAAAGACCACGTGGTCCAGATACTCCATCTGCCGGTAGGTGTCCGCGATGCGGTACACGTCGTCCGGCTCGAACTCGTTTTTCAGCTCGCACACGCACATCTTCTCGTAGCGCTTGCAGATGCCGATGTACTCCTCCAGGGTGGGGATGACCAGATCGGTCCGGCCCCTGACGCCGTCCAGGTCGGTGAGCTGGAGGGAGCGCAGGGACTGGAAGGTGCTCTGCTCCAGCACCAGGCGGTCCAGCCCCACCCGGGCGGTGTCGTCGTCGTGGAACACCAGGAAGCGCCCGTCGGCGGTCCTGTGCACGTCGGTCTCGATGCCGAAGTATTTGGCCCGGTTGCCCGCGGCCACAAAGGCGGCGCAGGTGTTCTCCTGCTCCAGCCCGCTCAGCCCGCGGTGGGCGATCATTTTGACCCGTCCGCTGTTCAGCTTGATGGTATCCATAGGTTAAAGACCTCACTTTTTTCTAAGGTAGCCGCCCGGGGGCGGCGTGCGGGGCGGACGCCCGCGCCCGTTTTCCATGGGAGATAGTATAACACAAAGGGGATTTTTTGCAAGGGGCAAAACCGAGCGGGACGCCATGCGGGCTGGCGTTTTCCATAAATGCGCGTGGCGCAGACAAATAATTTTTCAAATATTTGCACAACTGCCTCTTGCAAGTGGCGGGCCGGTGTGGTAGAATGGCGACAGCGCTAAGCCCAAGGACAGTGGCCGAAAGGCCTCGATGAACCCTGGGCCGCATTTTTTTAGAAAAGGAAGGACGGATCCAAATGAAAAAGACGATTTCTCTGCTTTTGGCGCTGGTCATGGCGCTGAGCCTGTGCGCCTGCGGCAATAGCACCGGCGGACAGACCTCTCAGCCCCCCGCCCAGTCCAACGCCCCCGCCGACCCCGGCGCCTATGAAGTCACCGAGCCCATCACCATTACCTGGTGGCACGCGCTGGAGGACCAGTACTCCGCCGACGTGGAGCGGATCGTAAAGGGCTTCAACGACTCTCAGGACCTGATTACGGTGGAGGCCCAGTACATCGGCGCCTATAAGGATGTGAACGAGGCCCTGGTGTCCGCCCACGCCGCCGGCTCCGGCCTGCCCGCCGTGTGCGTGGCCAACACCGACTATGTGGCCCAGTACGGCGCCAACGGTGTGTTCGAGAACCTGGACGCCTATATCTCCGGCACCGGCTACGACGTGACCGACTTCTCCACCGGTCTGCTGCTCAGCTCCCAGTACGAGGGCAAGCAGGTGGCCATGCCCTTCCTGCACTCCACTCAGGTGATCTACTACAACAAGACCATGGCGGACGAGAAGGGCATCACCATCCCCGAGAAGATCGAGGATTTCGAGGCCTTCCTGAAGGCCGGTGCCGAAGCCTGTGGAGGCTACGGCACCATGATTCCCGGTTGGGACCAGTGGTATTTTGAAACGCTGTACCTCAACGAGGGCGTGAAGATCATCACCGACGACAATACCTGCGACCTGAACAGCGAGGCCGCGCTGAAGATGACCAACCAGTTCCACGACTGGTATGAGGCCGGCCTCATCGCCTGGCCCTTCGGTCCCGACGCCTCCTCCGGCATGCGCCAGACCTTCTATGAGGGCAAGACCTTCTCCGTGATGCACACATCCTCCCTGTATAATAACTACGTGGACAACTGCGACTTCGAGGTGGGCATGGCGTGGTACCCCGCCGCCTCCACCGGCGACAAGTACTCTGAGGTGGGCGGCTGCGTGCTGGGCATCCCCGCCAAGAACGACCAGGCCACCAAGAACGCCGCCTGGCAGTTCCTGCAGTACCTGGTGGGCAAGGAAGTGAACATGGACTGGGCCAAGGTCACCGGCTATATCCCCACCCGTAACTCCGTGCTGACCACCGACGAGGGCGTGAAGTTCCTGGAGGAGAAGCCCGCGTTCAAGTGCGTGTTCGACAACCTGAACCTCATCAACCCCCGCATCCAGAACGCCGCGTGGAGCGAGCTGGCCACCACCTGGAAGAACTACATGGACAACATGATGAACCAGGGCGGCGATATCAGCTCTGAGTCCGAGGCTATGGTGGAGGAAATCGACGAGATCCTGGCGGACCGCGGCTAAAACGCCGAGAGCCGATTTGCGAATCCCCGGTCCCCAGCTCCGCACCGCTGGAGCTGGGGGCCGTCCCCATCCCAATCTAGAAGAAAGGAATGGTTACTATGACCGACTCCCCAGCAAGGACTCCGCAGTCCGGCCAGACGGGCATTCAGGAGAAAAAGCCGCTGCTCACCGCCCGCACAAAGTCCAAAATTGTGGACTTTCTCTTCGTCGTCCCCGCGCTGGCGCTGCTGGCACTGTTCACCTACTACCCGGTGGCTAAGCTGGTGCAGATCAGCTTCACCGACTGGAACCTGCTCAGCCCCACGTGGGACTGGGTGGGGCCGAAGAACTGGATCTGGCTGTTCACGGGCAGCGGTGCGAAATACCTGTGGAACTCTTTGAAGATCACGTTCCTGTACTCCCTGGGCGAGATCTTTGCGACGCTGGTGGGCGGCATGATCCTGGCGCTGATCTTCAGCCGCATGACCCGCGGCTTCAGCGCCATGCGGGCCATCCTCTTCGTACCCAAGTATGTGGCCATGTCCTCCTGCGCGGTAGTGTTCATGTGGATTCTGAACACCGACTACGGCGTGCTCAACTACTTCCTGTCCCTGGCGGGGGCGGCGCCGGTGGATTGGCTGGGGCAGAAGTCCACCGCCCTGATTTCCGTGCTCATGACCACCTGCTGGCGCGTGTTGGGCTACGGCATGATGATCTACCTGTCGGCCATGATCGGCATATCGCCCCAGTACTATGAGGCGGCCGCCCTGGACGGGGCCACCAGGACCCAGCAGTTTTTCAGCATCACCCTGCCGCTGCTCTCCCCCACCACCCTGTTCCTGCTGGTGACCACCTTCCTGTCCTCCATGAAGGTGTTCCAGTCGGTGGACATTCTGACGGAGGGCGGGCCGTCCCGGTCCACGGAGGTGTTCGTCTACCTCATCTACCGCTACGCCATGGTGGACTTCCGCATGGACCGCGCGGCCACCTCGGCGGTGATGTTCTTCGTCATCCTGCTGGCCATCACCGTGGCCACCATGAAGTATTCCAACAACAGCGTGAACTACGATTCGTAAGGAAGGGGGAGGAAAAGCGTTATGACTATCGGAAGCAGAAAGCATGGCGTGGGCTATTATGTCATCACCGTGGTGGCAGTCCTGATTACCATTGTCATGATTTTCCCCCTGTATTGGATGGTGGCCACGTCGGTGAAGTCCGCCGCCGAGTCCCAGCTCATCATCCCCACCCTGTTCCCCCGTGAGTTCCACTTTGAGAATTACCTCAACGTGCTTACCCGGGCCAACTTCCTGAAATACTACTGGAACACCATCGTCATGACCGCCGGCGTGCTCATCCTCCAGATCGGCACCGGCACACTGGCCGCCTATGGCTTCGCCTTCGGCAAGTTCAAGGGCCGCGACATCATGTTCTACATCGTGCTGGGCGCGCTGATGATCCCCCTTCAGGTGACCTTCATCCCCATCTTCATCATGTGCTCGGGCTGGGGCCTGCAGGACACCTTCCTGGGGCTGATTCTGCCGGAGGCCGTCTCCGCCTACTACATCTTCATGATGCGCAACTCCTTCATGGCGGTGGACCAGAGCTACGTGGACGCCGGGCTGATCGACGGCCTGAGCCGGTTCGGCACCATCCAGCACGTGCTGGTGCCCATGTGCAAGGCCACCATCTTCACCGTCACCCTGGTGACCTTCTCCAACGGCTGGAACGCCTACTTCTGGCCCAAGATCATCGCCAAGAACGAGGTGCGCCGGGTGCTCACCGTGGGCTTGGCCCAGCTGAAGCAGACCTTCGCCGGGCAGGCCGTTTCCAACTACCATGAGATCATGGCCGGCGCGGTGCTGGCAGTCCTCCCCCTGGTCATTCTGTTCATGATTTTCCAGAAATACATGATGACCGGCTACTCAAAGGCTGCCATGAAATAATCGGCAAAAGGGGCGGACCGGGCGGTCTGCCCCTTTTTACCGCCCGCGGCGCCCCGCAGAAAGGAAGCGCGATATGGATTTTATCTCACCCGGTGCCCCCCAGTACAAGGCCAACCTGCACAGCCACTCCAACCTGTCCGACGGCAGGCTCACCCCGGAGGAGCTGATTCGGGCCTACCGGGAGGCGGGCTATTCCATCCTGGCCATCACCGACCACGAGGCGTCCTATGACCACACGGCGGCCTCCGGCCCCGATTTTCTCATGGTGACGGGGTATGAGGCGTACATACGCCCCTCCCCGGACTGCCGGCTGGACAGCTACGGCCCGGAGATTCACCTGAATCTGCTGGCGAAGGAGCCCCACAACACCACCCTCATCGGGTTCGACCCCAAATTCTGCAAGTACATGCCCCCGGAGGAGGCCGCCCGCCGGGAAAAGGCCGGGGAGCTGGGTCCCCGGCGGTATGACCGGGCCTATATTCAGGCATTTATCGACCAGGCCCGGCAGAGCGGGTATCTGGTGACCTACAACCACCCCTGCTGGTCCATGGAGAGCCAGGAGGACATCCTGGCCTATTCCGGCTGCTTCAGCCTGGAGGTGTTCAACACCGGCTCCATGAAAATCAGCGGCGCGGAGGACAATGTGGCCCTCTACGACCGGATGCTGCGCATGGGCAGGCGGCTGTACGTCCACGGGGCGGACGACAACCACAACAACCAGCCCTTCGGCTCCCCGCTGTGCGATTCCTTCGGCGCGTGGACCATGGTGATGGCGGACGAGCTGAGCTACCCGGCGGTGATCCGCGCCCTGGAGGAGGGGCGGTTCTACGCCAGCACCGGCCCGGCCTTTACCCGGCTGTCCTTCGAGGGCAGCGCGGTGCGCATGGAGTTTTCCGGCGCGGACCGCGCCATTATGCACATGAGCCCCAAGTGGGCGGTGAACGCGTGCGCCCAGCCCGGGGAGCCCTTTGAGCGGGCGGAGTTTGCGATCCCGGACCAGGCGCCCTACGTCTATTTTTCCCTGCTGTCGGAGGGCGGCAGGCGGGCCGTCACCCGCGCCTTTACCCGGGCGGAGCTGGGGATCTGAACATCAAGGAGGAGGCAGTAAGTTATGGAAAAGCGTTGGTTCCGGCCGGCGGCGGCGCTGCTGTGCGCCGCGCTGTGCGCGTCGATGTGGGGCTGCGCCCCGGCGGAGAAGGACATGGAGCCCGGGCAGAGCTCTCCCGCCCCGTCCGCTCAGACGGGGGCGGCGTCCCCCTCGGAGCAGGGCGGCGAGGGGGCCTTCCGCATGACCCAGGAGAGTTCCGTGCGCAACGAAAAGTTCCGGGAGCGGGAGGAGTTCGCCGGGTTCATCGGCCGGGCGGAGTCCAAATTCCTCATCGCCGGGCTCAACCAGGCCATGACCCCCCAGGGGATCAGCTACAGCGAGGACACGGGCCTTGCGTATATCACGTCCTACGCCATCACCGACACGCCGTCGGCCATCACCGGCGTGTCGCTGGAGACCGGGGAGTTCGCGGCGGAGTACTACCTGTTCAACCCGGACGGCTCCCCCTTCACCAGCCACGTGGGGGGAATCGCGGTGGTGGGCAATACCGTCTACGTGTCCGCCAAGCTGGACTCCGACGGGAGCTACAGCGTGGCCGTGCTGCCCCTGGACCAGCTGCCCGTCTCGGGCAGCCACGACGTGACGGTGGAGCAGACCATCCCCGTGCCCGTCTCCCCGTCCTTCCTGAACTACTCCCGGGGGACGCTGTGGGTGGGCAATTTCTACCACCCCAAGGCGGACTATAACCTGTCCCCGGAGCTGAACTTCACCACCCAGACCGCCGACGGGGAATACGGCTGCTACATCCTGGGCTACAGGATGGAAGAGGACGGGACGCTGTCCATCCCCGACGGGGAGCGCTACCCCGTTCCGGACTGCGCCATGGCCGCCCCCGACCGCATCCAGGGTGTGTGCTGCTTTGGGGACGAGGTGGTGCTCAGCCAGTCCTATGGCCGCGGGGCCAACTCCACGCTGCTGTTCTACCGGCTGCCGGAGGGGGATGAATTTGACGGCACGCTGGACGTGTGCGGTCGGGATATCCCCTGCTGGGTGCTGGACAGCGCCCGGCAGAACGAGGCCATGAACGTGATGCCCATGACCGAAGGGCTGTGCCTCAGCCCCGACGGGATGCTGGTGCTCTTTGAGTCGGGCTCCAGCCGGTACAGTGACGGCAAGTACCGCACCGACCACGTGTGGGAGCTGAAGGGCCAATAAGCGCGAAAAAGCAGAGGGGGCGGCCGCCCCCTCTGCTCTGATTCTGTGGTGTTTACAGCTCCTCCGCCACCTGCACGCCCTTGATGTCGTAGAGCTGGGCCAGCATCTGGCTGATTTCCTGCTTGTCGCTGCGCTTGCTCAGGCGCAGGGTGAGGATGACGCAGGACACGGATTTGTCCCCGGAAGCGCCCCGGGTGATCTCCATATCCAGCAGCTTCATCCCCCGCTCCCGGCAGAACTTGAACACGTTCTCCAGGCAGGGGCGGCCGCTGTACTCCATATACAGATTGATCTCCGGCGCGCTGTCCATCAGCCGGTACTCCAGCTTGGCCAGGCAGAATTCCGCCAGAATGATGATGAAGGTGGTGATGAGCCCACCCGCGTAGAAGCCCGCCCCCAGCGACAGGCCGATGACCGCCGCGACCCACAATCCGGCGGCGGTGGTGAGCCCCTTCACCCGGTTGCGCCGGGTGACGATGATGCACCCCGCGCCGATGAAGCCAACTCCGGCTACCACCTGGGCGCCCAGCCGGGCCATGTCGGTGTAATAGCCCAGATTCAGGTAGAGGTACTGGCTGGTCAGGGTGGTCATGGCCGCCCCTAGGCAGATCAGGATATGGGTGCGGAAGCCCGCCGCCCGCCGCTTATAGGTCCGCTCCATGCCGATGATGCCGCCGCACAGCACCGCCAGCAGCATCCGTACCGCCGCCGACGTGAAGTTGACCTCCACCAGCCTGTCAAAGAAAGTCAGCATTTCACTCCACCCCCACTATACCTCGTCAATGGTGATAACCCGGTCCAGCTCATAAATGGCCATAATCATCCGGCCGTGGGTCCGCGGCTGGCTCAGCCGGATGGAAAACACCGCGCAGGGATACAGGGCGGATTCCTTCCGGTCCTGGATGATGTCCACCTCATAGATGCGGGCGCCCTGCTCCTTGATCTTCCCGATGATGGAGCCCACGTCGTCCAGAGAGGTGAATTCCACATAGATGTTCATGTTGCGGGCCCGGGACACGATCACCGCGTCGATGTAGGGCAGCAGGCAGATACACAGCAGGATGAGGCCGAAGGCCAGGAACATGCACTCATAGAAGCCCGCGCCGATGGCCAGCCCCATGCAGGCGGAGGCCCACAGCCCCGCCGCGGTGGTCAGGCCCTTGACCTCCTGCCGGTCGGTGACCAGAATGGTGCCCGCGCCCAGAAAGCCGATGCCGTTGATGACCTGGGCCCCGAAGCGGGACACGTCGGTGCGGATGCCCACCTCGCCGGCGGCGTCCGCCCAGCGGCCGGCCAGCATGGCGCTTTCGTACTGGCTGAGGAGCATGGCCAGGGCGGCTCCCAGACAGACGAACATATAGGTGCGGAAGCCCGCCGCCCGCCCCTTTTTGGCCCGGTCGATGCCCAGCATCCCGCCAAAAAGCATGGCGGCCAGGAGCCGGACCACCACGGAGAGCAGATTAAATTCCCGCAGGTAGGCGAAGAGATCCGCCAATGGAAACATCCCCTTTACAGTTGCTGGACGCGATGGAAGGCCCAACTAATGTGACGGCAGACCACACCCCCGCGAGTGGAAGGTGGTCTGCTTCGTTGGACGATGTGCAGTTGCGGCACGCGGACCCCGGTGGGGGTCCGTGTGAGATGAGACTAGTTTACCCTATACCAGGCGGTTTGTCAATGGGGATTTGTGAAAAGTGACGGAAACAGTGGAGGGCTGTCCGGGAGTTTTGAACGTTCTTGCATAGGGACGGCTCTTCAGATGGCCGGACGGTTTGGATTGGGCAAGGGGGCAGCCTTAGGGCTGGGCACTCGCGGCATGTGTGCAGGACAGGCTCGCCCAGGGGGGATGATAAGGTACAATAAATTGCGCAAATAAAAAGGACAAGGTTTGCAGTCTCAAG
>ERZ779629.636-NODE-636-length-13533-cov-5.636816_pt1 | contig 13533 bp, 19 predicted proteins | sample MGYA00514192_ERZ779629 | MGnify/ENA primary metagenome ERZ779629 (study PRJEB29562, sample SAMEA4376709) | mouse gut metagenome | isolation source: Cecum | study: EMG produced TPA metagenomics assembly of the A DSS colitis mouse model was used to assess the... | reverse complement strand
CCCAAACTCACACGCATAAGGTTTTGGCGTTTAAATATGGCTTTAATTCCCGTTTTTGGCCACCTCCAACCGGGTACGGGATATGTAAACCGGTCGGGGGGGGGTCTTTGCGAATAATTCGCCCCGGCGTTTTCCCTCCAAGAACTGAACCTTCAGGAACATAGCAACTTTCCCACCGGGACGGACAGTTTCAAGCGCCCGTGTCACGAACTCCAACCCGGCTGAATACGGCGGATTGGTGATAATGTCCCCTTCAAAATCCGGGAAGGTTTCTGTCAGGAAGTCCATGGGTTCCGGCTCCCCAAACCCCCGATAGACAAGATCAGTGGAAATGACTTCATAGCCGTGGGCGGCAAGCACCTTGGAAATATGCCCTTCCCCACAGGCCGGTTCCCATATCACCGGCGCAAAGGCTTCCAGCGTCAACAGCATTTCCACAGCTTGGGGATCAGTGGCGTAATAGTCATGTTTGGCCCGTTCATCCGGCGTGTGGTTGGAACTTCCAATGGTTTTGAACACCTTTGTTGAACCTGCCATCAGAAATCACCACCTTTCCAGCCGGTCAACCATTCCAAATCTTCCAGCATAGCCCAAACAATTTTTCTGGAATCATGGGCTTCCGTGTGTTTGGCAATGGCTTCAGTAATGCGCTTATCCCAATACCCCTGTTCCAGCGGGTGACACGTTTTCCGGGCAGAAACACATAGATCAATTTCTTTTTTCAGGTCTGCAATGTGGGCATCCATCTGATCCATGACACCCTTCAAAATCGGTTTCTGAATTTTAGCGATTTCTTGAACCTTAACTTTCAATTCTTCAGAATCACCGTATTCAATCCAATCATCCGGGTTCAGGTTCTTTTGGGTGCAATAGGTTTCAGCGGCATGAAGTCCCCGGAAAACCCGGTTCCCCACTTTGGCATAGGGAAGATTGACATTTCCCTTTTTACTGAATTTGGAATAAACGTGTTCCATCAGGTATCACCGTCCTTTACGAAAACCCTTGTTTTAGTCCCTTTAATCCATTTTGAAACTGTGATAAATCCAAAACGGCGTGTGATTTGTCTGGAAAATTCAACATTGGAAAGAGGGTTCAGGTTGTTTTTATTGCAATAAACGTTATACTTGAAAAACACATCTTTTGTGGGTTCATTTTCAATGGCATCCAGTCCCACTTCATCCACAAACCCAATAATGGGGTTGTTGTTTTCTTCGTATTCGTCAAGCTGTCCTTGAACCCGCTGGGATGTGGTAAATTTAGCGTTCCGCAACACCCGCTTCAACCCGTCCAGGGCCAACCGGATCAGGTATTCCATGGGTTCCTGTTCACACAGTTCATCTTTGATGTAGGGGCGGAAATCGGCATCATCCGGGCTAAATTTAGCATCAAAGGGAACAATCACCAACCGGCGTTGAACGGCTCCGGTTTTGTCCTTCATCCGGGGAATGGCGTTGGCGCTGAACAGAAACTTTGAATAATTGTTGAACTCGAATGGGTCTTGCCCTTTGCGTTCGGCGTTTACCCTGTCACCTGTTACCAATTTACGGAAGGTGGACGCATTGGCAATAAATTCATCCCCAATATCATCACCAATGTTGGCAAGTTTCCCGAATAGTTCAGCCGTTTTGAACCTGTCCCCAAGTTCTTTCAGGTCAAGGGAAGCAATGTTGGAATCCCCCAAAAGCTGGTTCACCACATACAGGAAGGTTGATTTGCCGTTGCTCTTATCACCAATCAGAATGAACGCCTTGCCCAACTCATTCCGGCGATACAGGCAATAGCCCACCATTTCTTCCAACAGTGCCCGGACTTCAGGATCATCACAGGCCAGCCGGTTCAACGTGTGATCCAGTAATTCAGAATAGGCGGCGGGATTATAGGGCCAGGGAATTTTATTGGTGATCACCACGTCCGGGGAAAAGGGCTTAAACGAATCATCCCGCAAATCATAAAGGCCGTTGCTGAAGGCAATTACAGCGGGATTGGTGGCCTTTAATTCTTCTTCAACGGAAATTTGGAGATAGGACAAAACTTCCGAACGTTGCGCCCGTTTCAGGTTGGGAATGTGCTTAATCATGGCGGCTTCCAGGGGAATTGTGCCGGAAATATAAATCCCATCCCGGTAAATGTGCAACTGCCCATTGATTTTGACAATGTGGTTATTGTTTTTCATGTAGGTGCCGAATTTATCATGTAGGAATGTTTTATCCTTGAAAAAGATAGGCTTTTTGAACGCATCATCCCGCAAAATGGTTTCAAGTTCCCGATCCCCCAAGGGATCGGGAAGAACATACCGGTTGATCAACCTGATACATTCACGGGCTTCTTCCTTTGTGAAATCCTCGCTTTGAAGGGTCAGAATGTAGGTATAAAGCGCCGTGTTCCGTCCATCCCCGGCTTCCATCGTCAAGAAATCCTGATTGGTTTTAACCGGGGTCAACCACTTGGGAACCACCTGGATTTCATCTTCCGGGCAATCCATCAGAACGGCCCGATCCACACCCTTGAACCGCATAATGGCATAGCTGTTGTTTCGGCCCACTTTGCCATCCGTGGTGATCCCAACGGCAAGGGTTTGTTTCGTCCAACTCTTTTCCACCACCCCTTCCGGGTTGCGGAAATAGAAGTGTTTCCCCCGTGTGGTGGCATACACTTTACATTTCAGGCCCAATTCTTGAACCATCTTGAACAGCAGATCAGACGTTGGGCCATCGTCCACATCAATCAAAATGGTTTCATCCCCAAGAATAGCGGCAAATTCATCTTCATTCCGCACATCATCCAGGGTTTTCAGGCGTTTAACACCCTTGAACTTTTCTAAACACTCTTTGTTCCGTGTCAGAACGTAGCCCCTAAACAACTGCATGGCTCAAAGTCCCCCCCCCCATCCAATAGATCAAACGTAACCCCGAAATCCTCTAACCGGTCATAGATCATGCGGCTATAATAGCCCTTGTCCAGTTCTTCAGGAATCGGCATTGTGGAAACATCGTCATTGACGAAAAAGCAGTGTTCCGGCGTGTTGGCAAACTGTTCCGGGTTCTTTTCCCGGCCCCGAACAATCTTCCCGGAAACCTTAAACAAACCGCCCTTGGTGGCATCCCTTGACGCAAACACCCGGAAGGTTTTATCCGTCTGAATCTCACCACCACGGAACCGCTTGACCGTTTTCAGCCGGCCTTTTTCGTCCCTGATCTTTTCCATCATGATTGTTGGGGAATAGAGGGCATAGCGGTATTTGCTGGAAACCTTGACCACCTTTTGAAAGTCCCGCAAGCTGGTACAGGCTCCAATAGTTTCTTCCGGTAAGGTGCCGTGAAGGAAATAGTTGATAATCCCCCGGTTGACAATGGGAAGGTCATAGTCCAGATCAGACAGTTTCTTGACATAGGCCCCCTTGCATTTCCAGCGGGGCTTCCCCTTTTCGTCATAAAGAGGGCCAGCGGGAACGATCAAATAATTGTTCACGTCCTTTTGGAAAACCTTCTGAAACTCGTCAAATTCCAGGCGCATCCCGGTACGTTCTTCCCACTCCCAACAAATATCATCTATCAGGTCAAAATCTTCATACCGGCGCAATTTAATTAAAATGCCATCCGTGTTGCTCTGGATAATGTCACAGTGATCTTCCAACCGTTCAATCAAATCCAAAAGAAGTAACTGCCCGCCGACACACACATTATTTGCTTGCCGGGGATCATAAAGGGCGTTATGGCGGTCTTTCATGGCTCCATAGGTGGAATTGAGAACGATTTTATAGGGTTGCTGTTTGGGGTCTTTTAGGGCCTTCAGTTCTAACCGCTTATGGTAGATTTCAGCATACCGGGCCGGGTCTTTCACGTTGCGGCTGATCCACCCATATTCCAGCATCAAAGAGGGGTAATAACTCGCAACGTCAACATTGATATACCACCCTTCCCCGGAATACTTGGGAATGGCTCCATGTAGCCCGCCCCATGCGAAAACATGGGGAACCCCTGCCACGTCCAAAGAAAGGGTTTTGGAATAGTCCCTGTTTAATGGGTTCTTGTAAAAGTTCAATACTTGGGTATAGCGTTCAATCCGCAAGGTTTTTGGAATCTCAATTTCAAATTCATCATTGTGATCCTGTTGAACGGCTCCAAGAATTTTGGCGGCAAGCTGGGCTTTGGTGCGTCCAATGTCACCAATGGGAAGGTTGAACGCTTTCACAAGGGACATTTGGGCATCAAATTCATCTTCTTTCCGCCTTAACCACACTTCAATCGTTTCTTCCACATCATGGCGGCAATAACTGATCGTTTCCGCCAACTCTGCTTTCGTCAAAGGCCGGTCAATGTCAAAGGGAACGGACGTTTCCTTGATGGAATGGCCCATGAACGCTTCCAGGGCTTTCAGGCTGATTGGCGGGTTGGGCATCACATCATAATTGATCACCGGAAAATCCCGGAACATACTTGAAAACCTATAACCGGGCTTATCCTGAAGAATGATCCAATCATTCACTTTCTTGGGGTTGAACCCGCAAAGGATAGCTTTCAAGATGTATTGGTCATAGTTCCTGCTATTGTACCCAACCCATATATCGCCTTTATGGGCTTCATAGAAGTGGAGTAATTCGGCGGGATCGTTGATAATCACGGTTTCCTTTTTGGCGTAAATATCAATCAGAACCACAAGCCAATCATACTTGAAAACCTCAAAATCATAAAAAACCATCATTTCACCCGCTTTCTGTTATGTTTTCGGTGAATCAGTAAAAACAGGCCCGCCACGGGAAGGCTTCACCAAAGGCCCAACCGGGGGGGGGCTTGCGCCCACACCCCCGGCCTTTTTGAAAGTTAATTTTCAACGTCAAAGACTTCCGCAATGGAAACGGAATTGAACTTTCCATCGTCATAGTCCACGGCATATTCGATCTTGCCGTCAATGGCTTCCGCCACTTCCATAACCAAATCGGCAAACTGCTTGTAATCCTGGAACGCCACATCCACGCCGCTTTCCAGGCTGTTCAGCCAGCCCACAGCGGATTTGATCATGTTGCCGTCATTTTTGGTGCCGTAGATCACCCGGTTCATGAACAAACGCTGGTTCTTGTACTCGCCGGACAGAATCTTGAAGGAAGCCGCCAACATGGGCCGGTTATCCTTCTTGGTGCCCTTGATTTCCAGGGACACCAGGGCCACTTCATACTTGCCAGCCGGAACGGTGGGGAAGTCCCCGGTGCCATTGGCGGAAGCGTTCTCCACGTCCTTCCGCAAACCCTCCAGGTCAACAGAACGGTTGATCTTGTCAAAGTCGATAGCCATAATAAGTAACCTCCAATTTTTGTAATTTACAGGCCCAAAACCGGGCGCAACAGGTTCAACAGGGCGGCGGTATTCTTCGCTTTGCGAATCTTAGCCGCTTCTTCCGGGGTAGGGGTAAAGCTGGGATCAGGGGTAAATAAATCATCCGTCAAGAGATCATCCAACAGGTGATTCATAGCCGCTTCCGCCATCATGTCCGCAAAATCTTCATGGCGGGCGACGTACTGCATCAGGGCCGTTGTAGCAAGCCCTTTGTGAAGTGCCTTCACAGCTTCCGGGTTCAGATCAGCCGGGGGGGGGTTCCCGTTGACGCACACGGCGAATTTCCGCAACAGGCCCCGCTTGTCCATTTCCTCTTTGATCCGCTGAATGGGATCGTTCATGACAATCACTCCTAAATTTGATTTTCTATGATACGTCCGATTTCCCGGACGGCGTGGGTAATCTTTTTCCGTTCAATCCGCTTGCCTTGCAAAACCTCCATAATGGCGGCGGTTTCGCTCTGAATGTCCATGAAGGCCGTTCTATTGGAATCCAGACTTGCTTCATAGCCGGTCAAATCGGTGTCAATTTTTGCCGTGGTATAGTCAGCGGCTTCTTCCAGGCGGTTCACATGGCTTTCCAACCACTTTGCCGCATCCATGCCCATTTTCTGATCCACCAATTCCAGGAAATCCCGGAATTGGAACAAGGTATGGTTGGAACCATCGTTCAGGCTCACCACGCAAGGGCAAGGATCAATTTTCATCAGCTTTCCCCCCGCTTTTTCCGGGTGCGCCGGGTCGGGGTAGAGGGGGCCGCTTCCGGCTCCGGGTTGGCCTGGGCCGTGGGCTTGGTGGTGTTCACATCCATCATGGGAGTTTCTTCTTCCGGCTTGGGCCGATCCCACAGGGGGCACTTCTCCGGCCCGCCGTCTTTATGGCAACGGTGCGCCGCATCAATGGACGGGCAAAGGGGAATGTCAGGGTTTTCTTCATGCTGTCTGAAAATGCGTTCCGCATCCGGGCAAGTGGGAAGCTGGTCGGGATCGAACGGCGGGGCATCTTCATCCGTGTGGGCCTGGGGTTCATCAGGATCACCCGCCGCTTTGTTTGCACCATCGGCCTTGGGATTGCGGCGGCTCCTGCGGCCCGTCTGCGGGGCGCTGTCAGCCGTTTCAGGCGTGGGCGGCGTGTTTGCCTTGGTGGCGGTTTCCGGGCCGTCTGCGGGCTTGCTGGTGGCCCGCTGGTTGGCTTCCTCGTAGACTTCACAGAACGCCGCATAATCCAGCGGGATTTCCTTGTTGTGAACGGTCAGCCGCCCGCCGCCGAAAATGACTTCAGACGTTTTGAACGACAAAACACGTTCGTTATCGTCTGCCACAATCCGGGCCACAAGATCAACCATACCGGCAACCTTGTTGGCAACTTTATCCTGAAGGTTGGGCTTGATGGAACTGATCTTGTCCCCGCCCTTTCGGGTCAGGTCACGGGTGCGATCCTCATGGGAAATTAGGATAATGTTTTCATAGTCCAGGTTCATCAACCGTTTCAGCGTGTTCAAGAACTCGGAACGAACCATATCCCATGCCCGGAAAGAATCATCAGATTCATGCTTCCAGCCCTGCCGGTCACAGATAAACACCCGGCAAGCCTCATACACATCTTCCAACAGGTCAACCACAATGGTTTTGAAGGTGTTCTGTTTCTTTTCCAGTTCATCCACGGTTTCCGTGAAAACCTCATAGGCCAGCTTGCGCTTGGTGATCCGGCCTTCCACCGTTACGGTGTCCCTGATCGGGATATAGGGCGCATCCACAAACTTGATGTTGCCATCCGTGTTCAGCATCAGGGGATCGGGGAAGGCGTTGGCAAAAAAGGTCTTGCCGCTGAAGGGTGCGCCATATACCCAAATCACCTTTTTCTTGGTTGCGTCCGGGCTTCTGCGCTTGTTTTCAGGGAGTAACATATAATCCCATCCTTTCTGACAATATTCTTCATATTCACACCAACCACAAAAGTGATTTGGGTTCCGGGGGAAATCGGTGGTTTCAATCATGTGTTTGGCATCGGTCAGGAAATCAACCACCTTGAATGGGTCGAATTGTACCGGCTCCACCCACGGGGTGGCATCGGCAAGGGCATCATTCAAACGGTCACGGAACTGGATCAGGCTTTCCGTTTCCTTTTGCCGGATTTTCACTTTTGGAACGAACAGGAAATAAAGGTTCCTGATCCGGCATCCGGGGTGGGTCAACTCAAACCAATACTTGTATTCGTGGAGTTGCCCGCTTGTCATGTAGCTTTTGGAATTATTGGAATACTTGAAATCGTACAGATCAAAAGTTTCCGCAACCAACATGGGTTTTTGCGCCAAACTGTCTGCATCCCCCCGCCGATATTCCACCGGGGCCAGATAATCAATGAACCCGATAAAGTCAGCGTTGCCAATGGGAACTTCAAACCGGCCCCCGGTGGGCAACAGCGCCGCCGCCTTGGGAATCATGGCTTCCAACTTGATCATTTCATTGATATGTTCATCAGTCAGCACCGGGAAACTGCTTTGGTAGAACTCCAACGCCTGATCCACACCTTGTTCAATGCCCGTGTGAAGGGCAGTTCCCAAAATCAAGGCGTTGTCCGGGTCAGTGTTGGGGATCGTTCCTATCCGGTCAACATATCGCAAGCGGTATTTGAACGGACAGCGATTGAAGCAATCAACCCGGCTATGGGAACATCTAACGCCCACGCTTTCACCCCTTTCACAATTTCTTTGAAGGTTTCAAACCCTTCCGGGTAGAGAACAAACGCAAGCCCCCCGGAATGATTGATTTGGCGGATATTGTGCTTTTGCAGTTCGGACGGGGTGCCATCGGTGGCCTTCAGTTCCACTTCCAGGGCAATCCCATTTATCACGATCCGCATATCAGGCAAGCCGCTTTTTTGATACCGGCCCCCACCCCAACGCTTTTCATAATAGCCACAGGGCGGGGCTTGCATCTTGTCCACCGGCTCCCCCAAGGGATAAACCCCTTCACTTTCCAACCACCTTTTCAAGCGGTTTTCAAAGTTCTTTTCTCCTGCCACGAACTTTCACCCCCCCCCGCTGGATCAAACCGTGATCCCATGCGTGTTTCGTGTTTTCAGAAATGGTGGCCCATTCCAGTTGGGACGCCCTGCAATCATGCTTCCGGCCCCGCTTATGGTTCACCACGGGTTTATTTTCCGGGTTCGGGATGAAGGCCAGCGCCACAAGAATATGTAACCGGCAATTCAACCCATCCAGTTTCACCCGCAAATAACCGGAACCATCGTCATACGGGGCCAGCAGTTTCCCGGTTCTTGCTGAACGAATTTGGCCCAATCGGTTGATTTGATAATTAGGGTGGCCGGGGCAAGGGTGCCATTTTATGATCACGGCTCACCCCTCCAACATCTTGATCAGGGCATGAATACCACGCACATTGGAAAAACCCTGAATTTTGCCGGTTCCGGCGTAGAACTGGAACAACTGATCATCAGACTTCCGCCGACAGTGGAAATGGCCCGTGGTTTCGTTCTTCAACTGGTATTCAATCCCGTGGTTCTGAAATTGCTGGATAGCATAAGCGATCCGATCAGCGTTTTTGGCAACCCGCTCTTGGTGCTGTTCCTTAGCGTACAGGTGATAGCCGCCATCAAAGCTGGAACCGGGAGCGGCTTCCCGCTCTTGTCGTGTCATGTCTATTCACCCTCCCATCACGGTTCATATATCAGTTCAAAGGTTTGAAACTGTTGCGGAAGAACATTGATTTCATAGTGATAAGGGGAAACGTTGGAACCGCTCAAATCTTCCACGATATACATGGTGTATTCATTCAGATACACATAGTGCTTTTTATAGGTGTGATTTTCCAATTCCACCGTGATCACAAGTTCATTGTCGGAATTGTTAGACAGGGAAAAGTTGCCGATCAACTCAAACAACGGGGTATCTGTCCGGGCGTTAATCACCTGCAAACGGCGGGTGACATTGAAATTGTCCGCCGATTGGTTGATATTGTGATTCACCCGTTCCGCTTCCGTACAGGCTGACAGGGAACAGGCCAGCAGAACAGCCATCACAAAAGCAATCACCCTTTTCATGCCGATTCACCTTCTTTCAAGGTAATCTTGACATAACCGGCCTTGAGGGTATCTTTGGCGCAATCCGCCGCCGCATCCGGGTATTTCTTCTTCAGCTTGGCGGAATCAATGCCGTGGGACACGGTGGGGGCAACATAGGTCAGGTTCAGAACATTGGATTCAAACTTCTTGATCCCAAACTTTTCCATAGCCGCAAACAGCGCCGCCTTCAGGGTCTTTTCCTGATCCTCCAACGCTTTCTTTTGGGTGACAACAGCGGCGATCTTGTTCAGCGTGGCAAGCTGGGTGTTCTGGAACGTCTGAAGGCCGGTTTCTTCATCGAAAGCGGAATCACCGCATTCAGCCGGTTCATATTCACAGGCTTCCGGGCAATCGGCCCGGTCAGGGCAGACAAAACAACAGCCGTTGAATTTGTCCAAAGGGCATTTGTTCTTACACTGGATCACTTGATTTTCCTCCATTCATGTTTCACATCCTCTATAAAATCCCGGATCACCTTGGAGAAAACCCAATAGAAAACCGGAATAAACAGGGCAAAGACTTCCCCGCCAATAGCAGGATAACCACGATCCGCCAACGCTTTTGCGGCTCCTGCCCGGAATAGCAGAATCCCAAACAGGGTTAGGGCCGCATATTTGGCGATACAACGGCAGATTTTAGCCCGCCGCCGTTTCATATTTTCGGAACAGTTCATCGTTATAGTCCTTCCGCAAATTCAAAGTTGACAGAATATCATCTTCCACCGTTCCGGGGCACATCAACAGATAATAGAAACAGGGTCGTTCTTGTCCTATTCGGTGAATCCGCTTTTGGGACTGCTCCCACAGTTCCCAACCTTCCGGCAAACTGAAATAAATGATCTTGTTTGCCTTTTGGAAATTGCCGCCCATGGCCCCTGATTGATATTGAATAAAGGTCACGGAATTGGCCTTGTAATTGTAGGCGGATAAATCTTTAATGTCCCCCGCCTGAATCGACACAGGCCGGTTCATAGCTTGAACAATCCGTTGTAACCGTTCCCGTTCTTCCGTGAAGTTATAGAACACAATCAACCGATCATCGGTGCTGTTCACCAAGTCCCTGAAGGCTTCATACCGGGCCGGGTTATACAGGCCGCAAAGTTGCCGGGAATACAGGCGGCGGGTTAAGGTGCTATCCCCAATCAGTTCCTTTTGACAGTGTTCATTTGAACCCCAAAAATCGGCTTCCAGTTCAAATTCACCAAGGTTCACAGTGTCCAGAGTGGCAATGCCATTTTTCAGGAATTTCCAGTAAAGCGGGGAAGGCTTGGTTTTCACCTGGATCATGTTCTTGGTGGGCAGTTCCACCCCGGCATCATCGGTGGTCATGAATACGGCCCCATGGTCAGCCAACTTCTTTTTCAGCCGGTCAACGTTCTTATAACCGGTGATCCGTTGCCGCCAAAATCCATCATCTTCCACCCATTCCGTTTCAACGTATTGCCGCCAAAACAGTTCTTTTGAGATATTCCACCCCAACAGGCGGCATTGGCTCCATAGCTTTTCATACTTGCCGCCCGTGGGGGTGCCGGATAACAGGATCACATTGGCGGGGTTCAATCCAAGAATGAACTTGGATCGTTTGGCGTTCTCGTTCTGAATCAGGGAACTTTCATCCAACATCAGGGTAAAACCGGATAAGGATTTCAGAATCTTCCGCCTGAAAGTCAGTTCATAGTTGATCACGCCAATCATTAGCGTGGGAACCTCACAAGCGGCCTGTTCCATGAAGAACTTGAACGTTTTGGGTTCGGTCAGGTTGAACACACAATTCCGGGTGTAATGCTCTTGAAAATGTTCAACCCAATCTTGAATCTTGGAATGTTGACATACCACTAAATTGATCCGGGCGGATAGGGCCATCAGCTTTTCAGAACCAACAAAGGTTTTCCCAAGGCCCATATCAAGGTAATAGGCGCAACGGTTATGGGCGGCGGTCATGTCAAGGGCTTTTTGTTGGTGGGGGAAAAGGTTCATTTTCCTTTCCCCGTTCCCGCCGCCCGAACAATGTAAATAGCGGCTTCCACCCGGTATGCGTCATAGCCTTTGGCATGGGCGGCGTTGTACTTACGGCGGTGGCTGGAAATGGTGGACATTCGGGATTTGGCTTCCTTCAGGATGTCATACTGAAAGCACATATTTTTTGCGTTGCCGCTGGTCAGGAAATCTTCAATCGCTTTGACTTCCTCGCTTTTCGCTCCACCCTGGAAGGACTTCTTGGGCGGTGCTTGGACATTGAACTTGATTTCCACGTTGTTTCACTCCTTATGCAAAGATAGGTTCCGGGGCCGCTATGGTGTCAATGAACAGTAAATCATCTGTTCCGGGGATAACATCATAAAGGCTCACCGTTTGGGGTTCTTTGGCCTGTTTTTCCCGTTCATGCCCAATGGCGGAACGCATAGCGGAACAGGCCACAGTTACGAACTTCACCTGTTGCAGATCGGGCAGGGCTAACCACCGTTTCACGCTTAACAGGTAACGGAAGATCACCACGTCAAACCATTCGGCCCTATCAAGGCCCTGTTGGTCTAAATACCACCAAACAATATTGATATTGTCAGTGGCAAATTGGGCTTCCTTGGGGGTCAAGGGGCGCTCATAGAAGGATTTTGGCAACCGTAGGTTTCCGCCATCAAATCCAGTCTGTTTCATGTTCTCCCCCCCCAACTGTTACTTCAGGGGAACGGGAATCCCGGTTTCCATGCTGAACCTGATCCGGCTGATCCAATAAGTGTTTGTGCCGGTTTTGGGGTTCTGAATCGCATAGCCCCACGGAACATCACCGTTCTGAAGGGCGTGTTTCACGGTGCGTTCGCTAACCCCCATCAGCTTTGCCGCCAAATCCACTTTCAGCCGGTAGCCGCCATCGGCGGCGATTTCTTCATCAATTTCTTCCACCTGGAAGAAATTGATGGGCTTGCCCAAGGCAAGGGCGATCTGTTCCTTCATCTTTGCCGGGGGGTTCACCTTGCCGGACACATAGCCGCTCATGGACGCTTTGGAAACGTCCACCATCCCGGCAAGGGCGCTTTGGGTCAGGTTGACTTCAGACATTGCCGCCTTCAGCCGTTCAGAAAAAGTTTTCACGCTTGTTCACACTCCTTGATTCTCTTTTTTAATTCCCGATGAAATTCACGGGTATTGATCGGTTTACCCTGGGCAATCCGTTCTTCCTCAAATTGGAACCGGATTTCAAGTTGATCCACCGTGTAAAATTCCTTGAACGTGTTCCATGTCCGGTGTTCCATGTCTTTCAGACGTTCCCACAGATCAGGAAAGTTTTTCCGCAGAATCCGTAATTCTGCCAATGGTTGAAGGGGACAACACCAACAGGACGGACGGCGGAATAACTCATACAATCCACCCCAATCAAAACCGTGATCATAGCAATATTTCAGACAATCCGCTTCCTTCCAGCCCCATTCAATCAAGGGGTGGCGGTGATTAGGGTCTTGGTTGTTTTTCCGTTCAAGTCGGTATTCTTCATCAGCGGCAAGGGCCACAAGCTGAATCACTGTTTTCCGGTTCCGCAAGTCTTTGAAATATCGGGAAACAACCTTTTGCTTTAGTTCCCCGGTACACCACCGAACCCTTGATGTGGGCCAACTTTTCCCTTTCAAATACTGAAGTTCAGGGTTTCGCTTTTTGGGTTGATATTCAAACATCCAGTATTCAAAGGACTTTCCAGAACTTAAACGGGTAAACTTGATCCCGGCATCCGTGAAGATTGCTTCAAGGCGGTTGATATGCTCCACCATTTGGGGGAACTCCATGCCCACATCACAATAGATCACTTCATCCAGGGGGTATGTAGAGGGATCGGCTTGGTGCCGGGTCAGCCATTCCAGCCCAAGGGCGGTGGAATCCTTGCCGCCTGAAAGGGACAGAACCCAATATTCAGGCCGGGGGGGGGTCTTAGGCGTTGTCATTGGTGCCCCCCCCCCATCACAACGAATAGGCATCCAGGTGATTCAAGGCCCGTTTCAGAGTTGCGATTTCCGTTTCTTTTTCGTGAATCTGATCACGAATAATGGAAACAAAAGCCTCCCGCAACTTATAACGCTTGATCTGGATTAAACATCCGGGCAACCATTCACTGTTGCCTTTTTCAACTTGTTT
>ERZ779629.632-NODE-632-length-13580-cov-6.478669_pt1 | contig 13580 bp, 14 predicted proteins | sample MGYA00514192_ERZ779629 | MGnify/ENA primary metagenome ERZ779629 (study PRJEB29562, sample SAMEA4376709) | mouse gut metagenome | isolation source: Cecum | study: EMG produced TPA metagenomics assembly of the A DSS colitis mouse model was used to assess the... | reverse complement strand
CCACCTCCTGAAGCTCCAGCAGCTCACCGATGAGGCGGTTGGATAACAGGAAGCCCTCCGGGGTAAAATGCCAGCGTCGGCCCCGGCGGGCCGTCCAGCCCCGCTGCTCGTATTCCGCCAGCTTGGCGGCGATGGGGTCGAAGTTCATATAGTACTCCCGGCGGTACTCCCACTCCTCAATGCCGTGGGTGGTGCGCAGGCGGAGCATCAAATACTCGCTCCCCCGCTCCCGCTGGGGGATCTCGCTCATCTCGTCCAGGATCTGCTCGTCCCCCTGGACGCCCCGGATATACTGCTCCAGATCCCGGACGAAGGAGTACCGGCAGCCGCCAAAGTCGGAGTGGGCCGCCGCCCCGATGCCGATATAGGGCCGCCCCATCCAATATTTCAGGTTGTGGCGGGACTGTCGGCCCGTCTTGGAGAAGTTGGACACCTCGTATTGCTCGTAACCCGCCTCCGCCAGCCGGGCCACCGTCCACAGGTAGCGGACCGCCTGTTCGTCGTCGTCGGGCAGACGCTCTCCCCTGGCCACCCGCTGGGCCAGCGGGGTGCCCTCCTCCACCGTCAGGCCGTAGCAGGACAGGTGCTCCGGGGACAGGGCCAGGGCCGCCTCCACCGATTTCTTCCAGCTCTCCTCCGTCTGCCCCGGCAGGCCGTAGATCAGATCCAGGTTCAGGTTCTTGATCTTGGCCGACCGGGCCGCCTGCACCGCCTTCTCCGTCTGGGCGAAGGTGTGGGGGCGGTGGACGCTCACCAGCTCGCAGTCGCAGGCGGACTGCATCCCCATGGACAGGCGGTTCACCCCCGCCCGCCGCAGCCGCCGGAGGGATTTCAGATCCACGCTGTCCGGGTTGGCCTCCAGGGTGATCTCCACATCCTTGGAGAGGGTGAATTTTTTCCGCACCGTGGAGAGCAGCTCCAGCAGGCGTTTCTCCCCGTAGTAGCTGGGGGTGCCGCCGCCGATATAGACGCTGTTCACCACCTGCTTTTTGGTGCGGGGCGCGGTCTCCGTGATGTGCCGCAGCAACGCCTTCTGATAGTCGTCCATCCGATCGTCCTGCCCCGCCAGGGAGTAGAAATCGCAGTAATCGCATTTGCTCCGGCAGAATGGTATGTGCAGGTACAGGCCCAACGTGTTTCCCATAAAGGTCCCCCTTTGCTGGCTGAACCAAGCTGTCTGGGTTATTATACTCCTTTTTCCCCCGCGATTCAATCCCCCATGTTTCGCCAGGATCCTGCTAATATAATTTTAATAATTAGATTTCATGGTTTTTGTCTTGACATTTCGCGAGGAACGGGATATAATAGGCTTTAGAAAGGCAGGTGCTTGGCATGGAGCAAGCGTTATATCACATCCCCTATGACGGGACTCCCCGCCGCCGGGAGCGGCCCAGGGAAAAGGGCCGGAACCCCTACGACGGCCTGCGCCCCTGGTCTGCCATCACCCACGGCGCGGGGGCGGCAATGTCTATTGTAGCCACGGCTGTGCTGCTGATCGGCGCGGCGGTGGGGGGCGGCGATGTGTGGAAGCTCGTCTCCTTCGCCATCTACGGGCTGTCCATGACGGGGCTGTATACCGCTTCCACCCTGTACCACTGCGTAAACACCAGTGTGGAGGGGCGGATCGCTCTGCGGAAGCTGGATCACACCTCTATTTATTTCCTCATCGCCGGGTCGTATACGCCGGTGTGCCTGATCGCTCTGCGGGGGCCTTGGGGCTGGTCGCTGTTCGGGGTGATCTGGGCGTTGGCCATTGCGGGGCTGGTGATGAGTGCGGTTTGGATCGACTGTCCCCGGGCGGTCACCTCCACCATCTATATTGCCATGGGCTGGCTGGCGGTGTTCGCCATCTACCCGCTGTGGCAGGCTCTGGGGATGCGGGGGGTGGCGTGGCTGCTGGCCGGGGGCGTGCTGTATACCATCGGTGGCGTGCTGTACGCGCTCAAGTGGCCGGGGCGGAACAATCCCCGGTTTGGGTGCCATGAGGTGTTCCATGTGTTCATCGTGCTGGGGTCGGCGGCCCATTTTGTGATGATGTACAAGGTGCTGCTGCCGCTGTGAGGGCGTAAAAACTCCCCTGTCCGGAGCTTCCGGGCAGGGGAGTTTTTTACAGTCTTTTAAACATCCGGAAGCTGTGGGGCGTCATGCCCTCCCGGAGATAGAAGCGCAGCAGCGGGGCGTGGTTCCGGTTGGCGGCGTTGAGCATCAGCTTGGACAGCCCCTCCCGGCGGGCGTCCTCCTCCACACACGCCAGCAGGAGCTGCCCCACTCCCCTGCCCCGGAAGTCCGGGCAGACGTACAGCTCCTCCAGCTCGAAATACCGTTCCCCGGCCTGCTGGATCTCGATATCCCGCCGGGCTGTGTCCACCTCTCCCCCGGCGTAGCCCACCACCTCGCCGCCCGCCTCGGCCACCCAGCAGCGGTAGCCGGCAAACTCCTCCCTGCCGGTGGGCGAGTAGCCGTAGGTGATGCCCTCCGCCGCCCACGCCTGGGAAAGGGCCAGCAGGGCGGGCATATCCTCCGGTTCCGCCGGACGGACCCGGATGGGATGGTTCCCGCTCATATCAGCCGCTCCATGATCCAGACGGGGGCGGAGTTCTCCCCCATCTGGTGAACGTCCTCCCGCAGGTCGCCGAAGCCCAAGGCCCGCCAGAAGCCGTGGCCCGCTTTGTTGTCCATCAGGCAGGCCAGACGGACGCTGTCCAGACCCGCGCCCTTCGCCGCCCCCAGCACCGCCTCCATGATCTGGCGGCCCGTCCCCTGCCCCCGCAGGGCGGGCGAGAGGAAAAACAGGCCCACAAACAGAGTGCGCTCTCTGGGGTAGTCCTCCACCAGGTCCAGCACCGCCGCGGGCGTGCCCTCCTTCCACAGGGCCAGGTAGTGCTTCTGCTCCATCCCGCACCGGGGCGGCAGGATGGCCATGTCCTCCCGAACGGAAGCTGGGGTGGGCTGGGGCCCCTCTATGGCGAAGTAGTCCGGGTCCGTCTGGAGCAGGGCGGCCACGGTTTCCACGTCGCTTTCCGCCACCGGGCGCACCTCCCAGCCGGGAAGGAGGCGGCCCAGGCCCTCCGTCAGCGGCACGTTGGGCAGGGGGCCCATGGTTCCCACACAGCGGTTAATGGGGGTGCCCAGGGCGTGGAATTTTTCCTCATAGTCGGTCATGACACCTTGGACGCCGTGTTCATGGAGGTTTCGCGTCACTTCGGAGAGGGCGAAGCCCGCCTTGGGAAACTGGAACAGGGACCACTCGAACAGGTCGTGGTTGTCGGTTTTGAAGTGGATCTGACTGCCTTCCTTCAGCACTTGGCGGTAGCCCCGCAGGAAGCCCTCGTGGGTGAGGCGGCGGCGGGAGTGCTTCACCGAAGGCCAGGGGTCGCAGAAGTTGATGTAGAGGAGATCCACCTCGCCGGGGGCGAAATACTCGTCCAGGGCGGCGGCATCGCCGTCGATGAAGAACACGTTGGTAAGGCCCAGGGCCTGGCACCGCTCCATGGCGATGACCATGGCATCAGGCACCCGCTCCACCGCTACGTACAGATCCTCGGGATGGGCGGCGGCGGTCTCGGCGGTGAAGCGGCCTTTGCCGCAGCCAAGCTCCAGCCGGAGGCAGGCCGCGCCGGGCTTGCGCTCGCGCCAGCGGCCCTTTTCCGCCGCGGGATCGGACACCAGCAGCGCGCCGCAGGCGTCCATCCGGGGGGCCAGGTTTTTCTTTTTTCGCATCCGCATTGAGGTCACCTCGTCTGTTTTCCCGGGCTGTTGAGGGCGCGGGAAATCTGTTTGGGGGTTATTTTACCATAGACACTTGCAAAGTGCAAGGAAATCGGGTATAATATTTTAGCTCAGTCGGCGGGGGATTTGGGTTCGGGTGAGTTTTGATGGGCGGGGGTGGTGCGCCTGTTTTGGGAGCACACGCGCTTCCGCGAAAAAATTTTATATCCGGGTGTTGCGCAGTTGGTAGCGCGCCTGCTTTGGGAGCAGGAGGTCGCACGTTCGAGTCGTGTCACCCGGACCATCGGGACGGAAAATTGCTTATTTTGAGCGGTTTTCCGTCTCTTTTTGTTCTCGATTCTTGATGCGGGTGACCCTCTAACTTTTTTATGTTTGTGGGCAAAAAAATAACCGGCGGCGAGCGCTGCTCACCACCGGGATGGCGTTGACCCTCTATCTGACCCACTACCGAATAGTTCCTCAGATTGGGGCATCACCGCTTGAAAATCAGCGGTGGTTTTGCTATCATAATTTTACATCATCAAGGAGGGGCGCTATCATGAAAATTACCTGGCTGGGTCATTCCTGCTTCACAGTCGAATCTCAAGGCTACCGGATCGTGCTGGACCCGTACAAAGACGGCAGCGTACCGGGGCTTGCGCCGGTTCGTGTCGAGGCCGACCAGGTCCTGTGCAGCCACGGCCATGGCGACCACTGCGGAACCGAGGGCGTATCCCTGCGTCAGGGCAGGCCGTCCCCGTTTACGGTGGAGACCATCAATACCTGGCATGACGACAAAGAGGGCGCGTTGCGCGGCCCCAACACCATCCACGTCCTGAGCGACGGCCAGTGCCGCATCGCCCATTTGGGTGACCTGGGCTGCGACCTGGCCACGGAGCAAACGGAGAAACTGCGCAACCTCACCGCCCTGCTGATTCCCGTGGGCGGACATTTTACCATCGACGCCGTCCAGGCTAAGCGGCTGGTCGACGAACTCTCCCCTGTCGTGGTGGTGCCCATGCACTACCGGCAGGCAGGCGTTGGCTATGACGTGATTGGCACGGTGGAGCAGTTCACAAAGCTGTGTGACGATGTGGTCGACTATCCCGGCTCCGAACTGGAGCTCACCCCGCAGACCGGTAGGCAGACTGCCGTGCTGAAGCCTCAAAACGCATGAGTTCGGGGATGAAACAATCCCGCCGCCCCCATTCAAAACTCCGCATTGCGCTGGCGGTCCTTCTCACCGTTGTCCTGATCTGCGCCGCCGCGTTTGCGGTGTATGTGAGCATCTATTATCACGGCGAACCTGCAGCCGTTCAGGCCATGGCTTCGGGTGACACGGTATCCGTGTACGAATTGAGGGACGGCGTCACCGTATTTGCCCCGGAGGATCCTTTGGCAGGCTTCATCTTCTACCCCGGCGGCAAGGTAGAGCATACCGCTTACGCGCCGCTGCTGCGCGCCTGCGCGGAGCGGGGAATGCTGTGCGTGTTGATCCGTATGCCCTGCAATTTGGCGGTGTTCAATGTCAACGGCGCGGACGGCATCCGGGAGCAGTTCCCGGATATCGAGCGTTGGTACATAGGCGGCCACTCTCTGGGCGGCGCTATGGCGGCCTCCTATGCGGCGGGTCACTCCGATGAGTTGGATGGGCTGGTGCTGCTGGCCGCCTATTCCCCCCAGGATCTGACCGGCTCCGGGCTGGCGGTTCTGTCTGTGTACGGATCGGAGGACGGCGTACTGGATATGGGGAAGTACGAGCAGTACCGCTCCAATCTGCCAGCGGGCGCATCGGAAGTGGTGATTGACGGCGGCTGCCACGCCGGGTTTGGCCGCTATGGTACCCAGGACGGGGACGGAACACCCGCCATTTCCAGTGACGAACAAATCGACCGAACAGCCGAGGAAATTGCCCGAATGATGGGGCCGCTTACCCAATAAGGGCGGCAAGGCCAGGCAGCCAGCTTCCCTGCAAGAAAGGATTAAGACATGGAAACTTTGAAAATCGCCCTGCTCCAGATCGCGCCTTGCGGCACACTGGGGGGGAATCTCGAAAAAGGGATCGCGTCCTGTCAGAAGGCTAAAAATCTGGGCGCTGATATTGCGCTGTTCCCCGAGATGTGGAGCAACGGTTATAACATCTACGACCGCCCTGTTGACCAGTGGAAGGAGGAGGCGATCCCTGCTGACAGCGAGTTTATCAGCGCCTTCGGGCAGCTCGCCAAGGAACTGGGCATGGCCATCGGAATCACCTTTCTGGAGCTGTACCAGGGTGGCCCCCGCAATTCGACGGTACTGTTTGACCGATTTGGCCAGCGGAAAATCGCCCATGCCAAGGTTCACACCTGCGACTTTGATGTGGAGCGCAACCTGACCCCAGGTGAGGATTTCTATGTTACCACGCTGGACACCCACTGCGGCGAGGTGAAGGTCGGGGCCATGATCTGCTACGACCGGGAATTCCCCGAGAGCGCCCGGATCCTGATGCTCCAGGGCGCGGAGCTCATCCTGGTGCCCAACGCCTGCCCCATGGAGATCAACAGGCTCTCCCAGCTGCGAGCCAGGGCCTACGAGAATATGCTGGCCATCGCCACCTGCAACTACCCGGATTCGGTGCCCGACTGCAATGGCGGTTCCAGCGTCTTTGACGGTGTGGCATACCTACCCGAGCTGGACGGCTCCCGGGACACCTGCATTTTGCAGGCAGACAGCGAGGAAGGAGTCTACCTCGCGGAGCTGGATTTGGAGCAGCTACGGCGCTACCGCGAAAGCGAAGTCCACGGCAACGCGTTCCGGCGGCCGCAGAAATATGGACTCCTGCTTGATACGAAAATCGAGGCTCCGTTTATCAGGAGCAGCTGCCGCAAATAAATCCCAATCCACTTTCATGTTCCTGATGTATACTGGGAAAGGTTTTTGTAAATTCGCGTCGCCCAGAGGACTGACACGGCTGTGAGCGTCAGCACCAGAAGCTCTGTGGCCGCGACGGGCAGATAGGAGTTGGCTACGACCGCCGCGAAGTCAACCGCCGCGTGGATCAAGATGGCGGCGGGGTACAGCCATCGCCGGCTTGTACGCACAGAAGCGAATACCAATACGGAGAGCGCCATGTGCAGTGCCATGGCCGTCAGCCGCTCGAAGCCGCTCCACAGGAACATACCCGTTGGGATGGCAAGGAGAGCTTCTACGGCGGGGATAACCTCGTCGGGGACGGTTCCGCCATTGACATAGGTCAGGCCCAGGATCAGGTTGTTGACCATCGTCAGCCCCGCAATCAGAAACGCCTCTATGCCGCCGTGTCCGATGCCGTAGGCAAGCGATGTGATCCGGTCCTGTCGGCGGCGCAGCGCAAACCGGAATGCCAGAAAGCGGCCTGTCTCCTCAAACAGGCCCGCCGCCAGACCGCCGTAGAGGCCATAGAGCCAGATGTTTCCTTGGATCACCGCCCCGATCCCCGAAAACAAGACCAGACCATGGAAAAGCTGTTCCAAAATCATTGCAAAGAGAATGAAGGTTCCCGCGCCAATTAGGAAGGTGGTCCAGGCCCCGCCCCGCTTATGCAGGAAAAGCATGGTCCCCAGCGGGACTGCGATGACGAGGATGATTACCGCGACAATGGCGGCAATGGTTCCGATTGGCATAATATAGTCCTCCTGTCCTGGCCGTGGATGACTGCGGCCTGATTTATAAGGCGACTATACTCCTTCCACCAGGTGTAAGGTCAAGGGGTTTCCGAAATATTTCTTTCTGATACGCTTATTCATTCGATTTTACTGGGAACACAAAGTCGAATTGGGAGATAAATAACAGTCTCATTTTAAGATATCACTTGATACCTCAGCCGGATATAGGAACCATCAAGCCGCTGAATGTCCTCCAACTTTAATACGCCCAACTTGGAAAGCTCTCCGGCATCGGTCAGTGCTTTTCCATCGATCAGGGTTGATGTCTCCCTTCCGCCGACCAGCACCGGGGCGACGACGATATCCACGTAGTCAAACAGCTTCTCCCGCAGGAACAGCCCGTTGAGCGTGCCTCCCGTCTGTATGGTGATCCGCTCGCAGCCGAACCGTTCGCCCAACTGCTCCAGCAGATCGCGGAGATCCAGCTTGCTTTGATAGATGATATGCAGGTTTGGTTCGTCTACTTGGAACGCCGGGTGTGACCGATTGGAGGTTGCGATCACCAGCTGCTTGGAGCGGGCGCAAAAATACCGCACACCCGTTTCCGCCAGATGGCGGTTGTCGATCAGCACAAAGGACACCGGCGCTTTGGCAGGCGCCGCTTTCTCATTCACGCCCAGTTTGGCCTGTACCCTGCCGGAGTTCAGCGACCACAAGTCGGTGGTTTGCTCAATGTCATAATACTGCTGAAGGCCCTCCCGCACCCCTTCGATGCGGGGGAAATCCTGGTCAAAGTCCAATTCATCGGTGGCCCCAGTACTGATTTTTCCGTCCACCGACATCAGCATGAACAGGGTCGTGATAGGCCGGCCCATAGCAGCATCCTCCTTTGTGATTCGTCTTTGTCGATTTGATGGGCGAACGCTCACAGGCATGACCAGACTGCCATTTTCTTCGCGGTACTTGCCCCAATTGATGATCGGCACGAAAAAAAGATATCCATCCAGCAGTTCAATGTTCAGTGAAATGCGCCTTGAGTATATCACCAATAGGAACGACATTCAACCTTGAAACAGTTCGGTAAATTTATCTCTCTTTTTTGTGCAGAAACTGCGAGGAAAAGAATTGTTTTGTATGATACACTAAAAGCTGCCGGGAGGTTTTTACAATGGAATGGATTGACCGCTTAAATGACACAATTGCCTATATCGAGGAACATTTGACGGAGAAAATTGATTATGAACAGCTTGGGCAGATCGCCTGCTGTTCCTCCTACCACTTTCAGAGGATGTTCGCCTATATGGCAGGAGTTTCTTTGTCTGAGAAGCTGTATTCATAAGCGCTTGAGTAAGGTATGGAAATGGGAGATTTTAACCATAGCCTCAGCAGAAGAGAGGGAAATCTCATAATCTTTGCTGAGACGTCTGGAATGGTTGAGCCAGGAGAGGGTACGTTCGACCACCCATCGCCAAGGGAGCTTTTCCCATTGATGAGGTTTGATTTTTTCCGAAATATCAACGTCAAGGCTGAGTTGACCCTTCGCATCCGCAACAAAAGTGCCACGATATCCAGCATCTGCACAGAACTTTTGGATAAACGGATACCGCCCATACCCTCGTTTCGCAGCAAATATCCCGCCTTTTGTGTCATGAATATTGGCAGCATGAACCACAACAGACAACAAACAGCCCAGCACATCCACTACGATGTGCCGCTTCCTGCCTTTCGTTTTTTCCCACCGTCAATTCCACGTTCTTCGCTGGCTGCTACCGTTTTTACACTCTGGGAATCAATGATCGCGTAGCTTGGACTCTCCTTGCGTCCGGCATTTGTTCGCGTCTTTTTCACAAGATGCTCCAGAATTTTATCCCATAGTCCACTGATCCGGGCACGGCGATAAAAACTGTGTACTGTCGAATATGGTGGAAAGTCATGGGGCAACTGTCGCCATTTGCACCCTGAATCTACCAAATACAGTACCGCATCCGTCAATTCCCGCTTGCTCCACGTGCAGTTGCGCATTCCCTCGTACAGTGGGGCTATCTCTTCCCACTGTTTATCTGTTAAGTCGCTCGGATACGACTTTCGTCCTTTGGCTTCCATGTCTCCTATTCTACCACGGACTTATCCTCTTGTGAATACAGCTTCTAAGTCCTCTTAAGCCATTTCAAGAACAGTATGAACCCTGCCGCGGACAAAAGCAAGACCATTTGTCAAAAACATGGTGTTTACTCGAATTCAAAAGTTAGTGGCCGCTTCCCTTAGGAAACGGCCACTATCCACCCCAGTCACCCCACTCGCTCGAACGGGATGATCTTCCCCTTCGGCGGTTCAGGCTCCGGCGCACTTTCACCCGGCAGGGCGTTCTCCATGAACCCGCCCATCTTGTCCGCCGCGGCCCGCTGCATCTGCGTGGTCACATGGGTGTAGGTGTCCAGCGTGAACCCTGCGCTGTAGTGCCCCAGCATACTGGACACCGTCTTTACATCCACCCCGTTGAGCAGGGCTGTGGTCGCAAACGTATGTCTGAGGTCATGGAAGCGCACCCCTTCGTCGATCCCCGCCGCCCGCAGCAGCGCCTTGTGCGTCCGCCCGATGGCATCCGGGCTCCACATCCCACCCGTCCTGGGAGACGGGAACAGGTACGGGCTGTCCGGGTAGTTCTTCCTGTCCTCCACCAGCAGATCCACCGCCTGCTGTGGGATAGCCACCGTGCGCACCGAGTTCTGCGTTTTGGGCTCGGACACCACCAGCTCGCCGTTTATCCGGCTCACCGACTTGTTCACTGTAATCGTCCGCTTCTCCACGTCCAGATCCGTCCACAGCAGGGCCAGCAGCTCGCCCCGGCGCAGGCCGCTGGTCAGCTCCAGATAGAACATGGGCAGCATCCCCTTCTCCTTCGCCTGCTGGAGATAGGCCCCGATCTGCTCTGGCGGGATGATCTTCATCTCCTTCTTCTCCAGCTTGGGGATACGGCAGTTGTCGCAGGGGTTGTGGTTGATGATCCGCTCGTTCACTGCCTGCTGGAGCGCCTGCCGCAGCACCATGTGGATGCCCCGCACCACTCGGTTGGACAGCGACAGATCCTCCATACCCTCCCAACGTTTCACCCTGCCGCTCTCCTTGGTGCGGTTGTAGAACTGCTGGATCTGCAGCGGTGTGAGCTTCTTCAGCCTGATCCGGCCAATGTTTGGCTCGATGTGATAGCGGATGTAGTTGGTGTAATTCTCCACCGAGCTGGGCCGCAGGTTGGGTTTTGAATACGTCTCGAACCACAGCCACATCCATTCGCCCACGGTGTAGTCGCCCTTGAAGTTGACGGCGGGGCCGCGGTTCTCCTGGATGGCCCTCCTCAGCTTATCCCGGGCCTCCGCCTGGGTCTTGCCGAACACACTTTTCTGAATGCGCTTGCCGGTGGCGTAGTCGGTGCCCACCGTATAGCGCCCCTCCCAGCGGCCGTCCGGGCGCTTTCTCAGGCTCCCGTCTCCTTTTGCTCTGCGCAATGCCATATGGGCTCTCCTCCTTTCTGTAGCACAAACATATACCACACTTTTTCCACGATAGCTACTGAATTTGATCCAATTTTTCAGAACTTTTTTGATCCAGCCACGCGATGAATTTGTCCTTTGGGACGATGATGCGGCTGCCAATGCGGAAGGCCGGGAAGCTGTCGCTCCGCACCAGCTCGTAAGTCCCCGCCAGCGAGATGCCCAGCACCTGGGACACGTCCAGCACCGTCAGCATCAGGGGCAGCTGGTCGTATGAGGTGTACTGTGTTTTCTTCATAATTGTCCTTTCTCCCCTCCCTGCGGAAGGGCCTTTATTTTGTTGGATGCGTCTTGTTGATATAGTTCCTCCCAAAATTTTGGGGTGGGATACTCAAAATTCTAATACATGGTCATGCCCTCGTCCGGGTGGTCGTCCGATTTGTGACCCATGGCGATCTTCTTCTCCCGGATCTTTTGCAGCAGCTTACGGTCTGTCCGCATACCTACCGGGCTGTGCTTGGGCAAGGAGTTGTCTTGAAATATTAGGCTTATACTGTGGAGTAGACGAACCACCGCCAGCGTTGCTCCAGAGATTTTGGGCTTATCCAACCGCTCTAATAGAAGGCCGGCGTATTCGTTGCCCTGCGCCGCCGCTTGACTCAGCCAGTATTCGGCTTGTTCCACGTCCTGCGGAACTTCCTGCCCGGTGAGATACAGCTTGCCCAGCAGATATTGCGCACCGGGATGGCCCGCGCCAGCGCATTCTGTAAGGTGCTTCAGCCCTTGTGTCACGTCTTTGGCCACGTTCTCCCTGCTGAGATATTCCTTTGCCAAACGATACCCTGCGCGGAGCGACCCCCCTTCCCACGCACGCTCCAGCCACTCCATTCCCGCTGGAGAATTGCATACATCCAAATCATCGGACAGCAGCAGTTCTCCCAGTGCGCACTGGGCCGGGATCACCCCCGCCGTTGCCGCCTTCTCAAACGCCTCCGCCGCCAGCGCACTGTCCGGGATGAGGATGCCGCCGTCCCGATATAGCGTCCCCAGCACATACCACGCCTGGGGTACGCCGCAGTCCGCCAACTCCTGTGTCTCCGATACTGCCCAGTCCTTGTTTTCCATGGGCTCCTCCGGATCGTCCAGAAGCCGTTTCATGTTCCAGTACCACTCGTTGCGGGTATGATCGTAGCCGTCATCCTCGCCCGGCTGCTGTTCCCCCTCGAAGGTCAACGCAGACAAACGGAGGCTCTCCGCCTCCGCCACAACGGCGTTCTTGATTTGCCGGAACTCTTTCCGCTCAGACAGCTTTTGCTTTTTGTGCGGTACGTCGGAATAGTAGCCCTCCACCTCGCCCTGTAGCGTCTGCCACTGTTCGTAGCACTTAGCCACTGCGGGCAGACGCTCCATCTCGTCCACGATTTTGTCCACCAGCTTTTTCACCGGCTTGGGCAGATAGCCGTATTTCTTTTTGCCCTTCACACCATCCAGCACCTGGGCCAGCTCCCACATCAACTTTTCCGCTTCCGGGTGGTCGCAGATGCCCCGGCGCATCTCCTTCACCAGCTCCAGCATGGACGCCCGCGCCTGACGCACCAGCTCATCACGGGAGACGGTTTTCTGCTCATACAGGTGGAGCATCTCCTGCTGAAAAATTTGGTTGGTCAGCCGGGAGCGGATGGCGCGAATGCCGTCCCGATCCAGCCAGCCCTCCCCGGACTGACTGGACCAGGCCATCATGTGGACATGGGGATGATCGCCCTCGTTGTGGAAGGCCGCGTACCAGCGGAAGTGGTCGGCAGGTATGTTCATAGCGGCGGCGATCTCGTTGCGTTCTGCACGGAGCAGATCGCGCCACGCCGACGCTTTGTCGTAGCCCAACCGCGCCGCGTCCTCCCGCTTCAGCGAGATGATGTGCGTCCACACGTTGCCAGTGTAGCTGTCCAACTCGGACACAGCTTTTTGCAGATCCACACCGTCATCGTCGCCAAACAGACCGTGACTGCCCAGCCGCTCCACCCGCGGACGAGTGGCGATGTACTTCAGGTACACCTCCGAGCGGTTGGCCTGCTCCCAGTTGCACTCCAGCGCCGTGGAGATGAACGCGGAGGCGTGGGCCTTGGTGTGCGACGCCTCCCAGTCGGCGTACTCCAACAGCTCCTTGCTGTCCGGGAAGTCCCGCACCAGCGCACGGATCAACTGCTCCTGCCGCTTGGTAGCAGGACGGTCATCAGGCACCAGCTCCACTCCATCCCGCGTGCCGATGTAGCGCAGGTAGCCGGACGCGGAACCCCCGCCCTTGCCGCCGCACTTGAGGTACGGACTTTTCAAAATCAGCTTGGGCATCAGTCATCCTCAGCATGACGCGCGACCTGCTCAAAGCGCAGCTGGCCGTTGGTGCGCTTCACGCTGCCGATGCTCTCCGCCCGCTTGCGGCGCAGATACGCCTCGTCCAGTTCGAGACTGTCGGCGAGGATGCGCTCGCACATTTCCAGCTCCACCGCCTGCTTGTACAGCAGCGACGCCATACGGTTCTCCATGGTGCCCAGCCGTCCGTTGATGCAGGAACGGATGGCCGCTGGAAGGAAGATCCCCGCGTCCTGGGCGTCGAGATAGCCCAGGTAGAAATCCAGCGCGCGCCCGATGAACGCGGTCATGCTCCTGCTGCCATCCTCGTGACAGCGCCGCTCCAGTTCGGCCTTCTTCTCCGGCGTGAGATAGACCGCCAGCTTGTCCTTTTTGCTCATTTTCTGCTCCTTTC
>ERZ779629.629-NODE-629-length-13639-cov-34.885085_pt1 | contig 13639 bp, 18 predicted proteins | sample MGYA00514192_ERZ779629 | MGnify/ENA primary metagenome ERZ779629 (study PRJEB29562, sample SAMEA4376709) | mouse gut metagenome | isolation source: Cecum | study: EMG produced TPA metagenomics assembly of the A DSS colitis mouse model was used to assess the... | reverse complement strand
GCTGCCGGGAGGTGACGGCGATGCCGGATGAGCTGTCTGTCCGCCAGTGGCAGGATCAGTTCCGGGCCGGGGCCTTTGAGCGCTCCGACTACGCCACACAATGCAGGGCGGGCTGGTACGATTGGTTCTGCCAGGACCACGCTCTCGCCGGACGGCTGAAGAAGATAGGCCGGGTGGTTATGGGCATCACCGACCCCTTCATCCTGGACAATTACTATGTCTGGTTCAAGAACAACTGCCCCCTGAATGGGCCGCTGTATGACGATGCCCGCTTCGAGCCGCTGTCCGGGAATCGGGATGGGAAATATTTTGTGATCTCCTTGGACAGCCCCCATGAGCGCATGAAGTGGGCGCTGGTCACGGAGCGGTACGGCTTTGACGCGCCGGAGTTCGACTGCCGGGATATCCGGGAGATGATCCGCTACGTCAACAGCATCGGCCCGGAGCTGCAGAAGGGCGTCATTCCCCCGTTTATTGCGGAGAAAGACGCTGCGACCGCCTACGCACGGCAGCGCGGGGAGCCGGAGGGTCTCCACATCTACCGGGACGGGGAGCATCACTACAGCTACACCTCCCGCCGAGACCGGCGCAGGCGAACGGTCATGGCCGTGGCCAGCCTGGAGGATGCGCCTGCCGGTTTTGTTTCCGAGCAGGCCCATTCTATCAAGGGGATGTATGTCTACTGCTCGGAGGATGCAGGTATTCCGCTGCCGGAGAATCCCAAAAATATCAAAAAATCTCGTGAAAAGAAAGGGGTGGAGCGATGAGCAAGCAGCAGCCCGCACGGGCGGCGGGGCCTCCCAAGCCCCTCCTGCCCCCTGCGGCGGAGGATGAGATCATGGACGTGCTGTCCGCCAATATGCGGATCAGCTCCGGGGAGATCGCCGCCATTTTGAAAAAACATGGTGTGTCCGGGGACGCGGAAGCCCTCCAGAACAGCTACCGAAAGCGGCTGGGCCAGCGGCTGATGTCCAGCATCCGGGATGAGAACGGCAGGCGGGAGGTGCTGGCCCGCGGCAGCGAGTACATCGTGATAGAGTGCTGCAGCGACCGGCAGGACCTCAAAGCCATCCGTTACCGCATCCGGCGCCAGATGAAGGGGCTGGACGTATCCTCCGGGAAGGTGCGGGGCCGCATCCGTGTGCTGGATCAACTGCTCTCCCGGTTCCGAAAGGCGGGCTGACCATGGGGCTGAGAGATATGCTCCGGGCCATCCGGGAGTACCCAGCCGCCCGCGCCGAGCTGGAGACCGCCCGGTCTGAGCTGCGGCAGGCCCAACAGGAGCTGGGACAGAGCAGGGAAACGTGCGAATCACTGCGGCTCACATTGGAGGAGCAAAAAGACTACACAAAGTTCCTGTCCAGCAAGGCAGAGGCGCTCCAGGCCGCCCTGGAGGAGTTCTGCCCCCGGCTGTCCACGCCGGAGGAGCTGAAACGGTTTTACGATGCCATCTCCCCCGACATGGACCCCAGCGGCTTCACGCTGTACCGCATGGCGAAGGAGTTGACGGGGATCGATGTGCCGTCCTGTTTCCCTTATGAGGACAACCGGGGACTGTTTGAGGAGATGAGCGGCCACAGCCTCTTGGACTGGCTGACCGCCGTTCACTTCCAGGCGGTGGAGTGGGACATTATCCCCGGCAGCACCTACGAGTCCGCCACGCTGCGGGAGGTGGATACCTCTACCCCTGCGTATCAGGCGTTTGAAAAACAGCTCTACGAGAAAGTGCTGGCCCGTATGGGTTTTGAAAATATGTTAGCGTCCCACCAGGCGGAGCCTGAGAAACAGCCCATCTATCCTTCACACCAGCCCCCAAAAGGAGGTGATGCCCGGTGATCCAATTTGATAAAGATTGGCTGGCATTTATGCGGGATCTGTTTCCAAAGGGGACGCAGATTCGGTGCAGCAACACAAAGGGCGGCGTTCCCGCTCTGTCTGGGGAGATGGGAACAGTAGAGTATATTGGCGATTCAGGCATATTTCACTGCACCTTGGAAGATGGCCGCACCCTGGTGGCTGCCATAGACGAGGACTGCTTTCGTGTAGACCTCCAGGAGCAGGCAGAGCCGTCCGGCAAGGAACTTCACCAGGCGCTCAAAGACAGGAATCAGAATCTCCCGGAGTGTAGCGAGAGCCACTGTTTGCAGAGAATAGCGATTCTGGGCGTAGTTGATTCGGAGAGGCTACCTGAGTGGGCAGCCGATATTCTGTTTCCGCCGCTCCGCAGTATTCTCGTCCTGCCGGGAGAGGCAGTACGGGCCATAGAGGTCAGTTCATTGCGGCGGAGCATTTGCCGCCAGCTTGATGCAAAGCGCCTGGACTGTGCGGGGAGTTGTTCTGAACGGGAGAGCATCAATCTCTATTTTGATTCCGATGCCCAAAAGAAAGGCTTGCCGTTCAACCGCTGCCTGGATGGTCAGAACTATTACGGCCCCGTCCTGATCAATGGAATGCATGAGGAGGCCCGGTCTTTGACCGATTTAGAAATGATCGGCCTGCTCCAGCGCCTGAATGCCCCTGAAGCCATGAGAGAGGCCCACAAGTGGGATACAAGCGACAGAAAGAGAGACGGTGAGGCAACCATGAGCGGGATTGTAGAGCTGAAGCTGTACAGTCCCCTCCAGGTGGACATCATTGACCGGGACCGCTCCGGTCCCCCCATTCCCTTGCAGGCGGTGAACCGTGAGCAGGGCGGAGAATATCTGGGAAAAATCATGAATGTAACGCAGTACGAGGACGACTTTATCCAGCGGGCGGCGGAACGGAGCCTGCGGGAGCGTGACAAGGCGCTGGCACAGAAAAAGGCTGTGCTGGCGCAGTCCGAAAAACGCATCGCGGAGCTGGATGTGATCTTCAAAAGGATTTACGAGGACAACATTTCCGGCAAGCTGTCCGATGAACGGTTTATCAAGCTGTCCCGTGACTATGAACAGGAACAGGAACAGTTAAAGGCCGTCGTGGAAACCCTGGGGCGGGAAGTGAAACAGCAGGAGCAGAAGAAAACCAACGTCAGGAAGTTCATTTCCGTGGTGAAGAAGTACACGGACATGACCCAGCTTGACGCCACCATCCTGCGTGAGTTCGTGGAACAGATCAGGGTGTCCGACACCTACACGACCGACGAACAGCAGAAGCGGGTGAAAATCCGGGAAATTGAGATTGTCTATAACTTCATTGGTGCGTTTGATTTTGAGGGAGCGCGGGAGCAATCCCAAACTGCCCAAGACCAAAATAATGCGAAAGTCGGCGCAGCTTGACGCTACGCCGACCCTCGCTTAAAATGTTTTCTTACGTCACCGCCCCATTGCCGGTGGTTTTCATTTTTGCAAAAAGGGACGGCGGGCGCAAGGCCCGCCGTCCTGCTGCCGCCAACGCGGCGTTCAAACAAAGAAGAAAGAGAGAAGAAAGAGAAAGTGGTTTGTGAATGCGTCAGGCTCGCCTGACAGGGGCATCTATGTCAAGCGGCATTCCGCCGGCCGTAGCCGGAGCCGCCAAAGAACTGGTTGAAGAAATCCTCCATGTCGCCGTAGCCGTAGTCCTCGCCCCCCTGCTGTCCGGGGTTGGTGACGGCGGACTGGGGCTCGGGCTCCTGGGGCTTGTCGAGGGTGGAGCCGAAGGTCAGCTCGGTGGTGCAGACCTGTCCGTCGCGGACGTAGGTGACGGTGGCGGTGTCGCCGGCCTTGTAGGTCTTGCTCCCCACGGCAGAGGTGACGTCAGACTGGGAGGTGATGGTGGAGGTGCCGATCATGGTGATCACGTCCCCGGCCTGGAGGCCCGCCTGGTCGGCGGGACTGCCTTCCACCACCTCCGCCACATAGGCCCCGCTGCGCACCCCGGTCTGGGGGAACTTGGAGGCGTTGGCCACGGTGACGCCCATGTAGGCGTGGCTGGTGACCTGGCCGTTCTCCATGATGTCCTTGAGCATGTTCAGCACGTCGTCAATGGGGATGGCGAAGCCCAGTCCCTCGGCGGCGGTGCCGTTGCCGGTGGAGGAGGTCTTGGCGGTGACGATGCCCACCACCTCGCCGTAGCTGTTGAAGAGGGGGCCGCCGGAGTTGCCGGGGTTGATGGCGGTGTCCACCTGGATCATGTTGAAGGGGGTGCCGTCCAGGTTGATCTCACGGTCCAGACAGGAGACGATGCCCCGGCTCATGGAGAAGGTCAGCTCCCCCAGGGGGTTGCCGATGGTGGACACGTCCTCCCCCACCGTCAGGTTCTGGGAGGTGCCCAGGACCACGGGCTGGAGCTTGGTCTCGCCGGGATCCACCTTCAGCACGGCGATGTCGTAATCCGCGTCGCTGCCCACCACCTGGGCGGCGTAGGTGGTGCCGTCGTTGAGGGTGACCTGTACGTCGGTGGCCCCGTTCACCACGTGGCAGTTGGTGGCGATATAGCCGTCGGCGGTGAGGATGAAGCCGCTGCCGGCGCTGGCGGTCTGGACCGGCTGGCCGAAGAAGTTGTAGCCCGCCAGGGCGGAGGTGTTGATGCTCACGCAGCTGTTCACGTTGGCGTTGTAGATCTGGGAGAAGCTCAGCCTCTCATTGCCGGTGACGCTGACGGTCTCCACCTCGGTGAGGGGGCGGTCGCTGCGCATCATCTGGCTCTCCCCCCGGCCGTCCAGCCGGTCCTTGAGCAGCCAGCCGGCCCCCACGGAGCCGCCGACCAGCAGCACCCCGCACAGGATGCCGGCCGCCACCCGCTTGGCCCGGCCGCGCTTCGGCTTCTGGAGCTCCATCGGCGCGGGGGTCTGGTCGGGCCGGAAGCCCTCGCTGTCGGAGCGGTAGCTGTAGTGATATTCGTAGCTGCTTTTATCGTCGTTCTGATACATGAGAAGTGCCTCCCCACTAAATTTTTTGTTTTTTGCGGTGTCCCGCTGTCGATGGTGTCAGCATACAGGGGATTTGTGTCCAGAATATGAAGAATTTTTGCAAAGATTTTAAACAAACGGGAAACGCTTTGTGAATGGGAGCCCAAACCACAGCAGGGCGGCGAATCGGCTCGCCGCCCTGCTGTGGTTTGGAAGATTGGATGAAAAGAAGTTATTGTCTCTTGCAGATTTAACGATACAGAAAAGGTATTAAGAAAACCAGCACCAATTGTTACAAAAGTCTAAATTCTTCTTCTCCTCTCAGTCCGGCCGCAGCACCGCCGCCCCGGCGGTCAGGGAGGCGGGCACGTCGATCACCCGCTGGTTCCGGCTGCCCCGCCAGGGCAGGGCCAGGGTGCGCTCCTCCAGCAGGAAGGGGCCGTCCACCAGCACGTCCAGCTCCGCCAGCAGAGCCCGCTGGGCCTCGCTCCCCCGGTCCCGGAGGTGCTCGAAGGTCCAGCCGGAGTAGCTCCACACGTTCAGCCCGTGGGCGTGGGCGGCCCGGGCCAGGGCCAGGCAGTCCTCCGCCTGGGCGAAGGGCTCCCCCCCGGAGAGGGTCAGCCCGTCGGTCATGGGGTTGCCCAGCAGCTGGGCGGCCACCTCCTCCACCGCCATCTCCCGGCCGCCGCCGGGGTCGTGGCTGTCGGGGTTGTGACAGCCGGGACAGCGGTGGGGGCAGCCCTGGACAAAGCAGCTGAAGCGAAAGCCAGGGCCGTCCACAATGGAGTCCTGTACCAGTCCGTAAATTCTCATATCCGCCCTCCCGGTCCGCCGCCCGCGCCCCCGGCGGCAGAGCGCGCGCCGGGGGCGGAGGGGCGTGTTGTAAGATGGCCTGATTATACCACCGTCAGAGGCGGTTTGCAAGTGGGGCGGGCCGTCAGGCCAGGCCGGCCTTTTTGGCGAAGCGGTACAGCACGGTCACCAGCTGCTCCCTGGTGAGCACGTCCTCCCACATATAGTTGGGTTCGCCGTCCTTGCCGTCCCCCGCGCCGCTCACCAGGCCGCCCTCCACCGCCCAGGCGCGGGCCTCCTGGCTGTAGGCGCTGCTGTCGTTGTCCTGGAGCTCCCGGCGCATCTCCTGCCAGAGCTTTTTAAATGTGGCTGCATCCATCTCCTCGTCCTCCTGTTCATCCGTTTCCTCGCGGTACAGCGGCATCTCCGGGGGAAGCTTCCCCGCCAGGATCATACTGCTGGTCCACTGTCCGCGGCCGTCCCACTGGATATGGGGGCTGTCCGGAAAGCTCTTCCAGTCCCCGCCCCAGGTGAAGCCCATCTCCTTGGCGAGCGCCGCCGCCCGGCGGAAAAAGTCCGGGTCGCTGTACTCGCTTCCCTTCACGTTCTTGCAGAAGTCCCAGGCCAGGCCGGCCCGGTCGCTGTGGAAGGTGGGCACGCGGCCGTTGGTGACGATGCCGCCGGGCCGGGTGCGCCCCTGCTGGTACAGGTACTCCTGATACTCCCGGTCCCGCACGGTGTTGGTGATCAGCACATTCAGCCCCGCGGCCCTGCACCGGGCCTGCCAGACGCGGCAGTTGGCCGCCACGTCCCTGCGGAGCAGATTGACGTCTCTGCTATTGAGCATTGCTGCCTCCCTCCCCCTGGTCCGCGCCCTGGCTCCGGCTGCTCTGGGTGCCGAAGTAAAAGGCGATGATCACCGCGTAGATGGTCATAAAATCCTTGGAGATCTCGCCGGTGCAGGCCATCCAGGCAAAAACCGCCGTCAGCGCCAGGGTGACCAGGGACTTGACGCTGAGCAGGTTGCTCAGCCTCTTGAGCATGGTGTCGTTCATGGGTTCGCTCACTTTCTTCCCTCCTTTTCATTGTATGCGCCCCTCTCCGCCGGAGGACCAGCGGCGGAGGGCAGGCTCATATAGAGGGCGAAAAAAGGCCGGAGTCGCACCGTCTGATGCAACTCCGGCAAGAAAATTGTATAAATCGTCAGCCCTCCTGCTTTGTCCGGCGCTTCCGGCTGCCGGCAAGCCTGACGACGCAGCAGAAGAACAGCGCCGGGACGGCAAAACGGCAGAAAACCTCTCCCGCGTGGGGAGACCAGGCGAAGGAGATGATGATCCGGGCCAGGATGATGGCGGCCAGGGCCGCGGCCGCGATGATGACGTCTTTCATGTTGTGTCCCTCCTATATATGTTTCCTCAATGACAGATTCCTGTTGAAAGGCCGAAATGCGGTCAGCCCTCCTGCTTTGTCCGGCGCTTCCGGCTGCCGGCAAGCCTGACGACGCAGCAGAAGAACAGCGCCGGGACGGCAAAACGGCAGAAAACCTCTCCCGCGTGGGGAGACCAGGCGAAGGAGATGATGATCCGGGCCAGGATGATGGCGGCCAGGGCCGCGGCCGCGATGATGATGTCTTTCATGTTGTGTCCCTCCTGTTTGTGTGTCGCTTGCACTGTTGTCAGTATACCAGACCCGGGCGGCCCGTTCCATCGATTTACCTTACGTTTCCCCTCCGTTTCTTACATCGGTGTAAGGTTGGGGCGGAGGGAGCCGAAAAACTTTTGGGAAAAGCAGAAACTGGGGCTACCAAAGGGCGCGGTTTTATGGTACATTATAAAAAGACAATTTCGAAGGGGGTGACGGCTATGAGGATGTGGAGACGGCTGGCGGCGGGGGCGCTGCTGGCCCTGCCGCTGCTGCTGAGCGGGTGCATGCTCAGCGCGTCGGCAGAGAACCTCTACGCCCCGCCCCAGCTGCCGGCGGAGTACGAGGCCCTCAACGCCCTGCTCTCGGGCATCCTGGCCGGCGGGGCGGAGTACGCGCCGCCCCAGGCGGGCAGCAACCTCTCCCAGGTGCAGATGGAGGACCTCAACGGCGACGGCAGGGACGAGGTGCTGGCCTTCTTCCGGGCCAACAGCGAGGAGCAGCCGCTGAAAATCTACATCTTCCGGGCGGTGGAGGAGGGCTATGAGCAGGCCGCCCTCATCGAGGGCAGCGGCACCTCCTTCCACAGCGTGCGCTATGTGGACATGGACGGCGACGGCGTGCAGGAGATGATCATCAGCTGGCGGGTCAGCGCCGAGGTCCAGGCCATGAGCGTTTACAGCATGAAGCATCTGGAGCCTTTGCGGCTGATGACCACCCCCTACGCCCGCTACGAGACGGTGGACCTGGACGGGGACGGCGACCTGGAGCTGGTGGTCCTGCGGGGCGACGATACGGAGAGCGGCATGAGCCTGGCGGACTTCTACGACTGGGACAGCGGCAACAGCAGCCTGCAGCTCCACTCCAGCGCCCGGCTGAGCGTATCCCTGGCCGCCCTGCAGTGGATGCAGGTGGGCGCCCTCCAGGAGGGGGAGGCGGCGGTGTTCATCACCGGCCGGGCCGCCGGCGTGGACGAGACCAGCCGGGCCGTCATGGACATTCTGGCCTACCGCCAGCCGGAGCTGGTCAACATCGCTCTGAGCGAGGAGACCGGGCTGTCCGACCAGATTTTCCGCTTTTTGAATCTCCAGCCCACGGACATCAACGGCGACGGGGCCACGGAGGTCCCCCGCCCCGCCGAGCTCCCCAGCGAGCCGGAGGAGACCTACTGGAAAATCTACTGGCACAGCTACCACATGGACGGGACGAATGAGCTCCAGACCATCACCTACCACAACCTGACGGACAACTGGTATCTGCTCGTCCCCGAGACCTGGGACGGCCACTTCACCGTCCGGCAGAGCAACATCAGCACCACCCTCCACGCCACCACCTTCTACAGCGTCCGGGGCCGGAGCGCGGAGGACGAGCTGATGACCATCTACACCCTCACCGGCTCTGACCGGGAGGTCCAGGCCGCCAAGAGCGGCCGGTCCATCCTGCGCCGCCTGGCGGACCGCGTATACGCCGTGTCCTACGCCCCGGCCTACAGCCAGTGGCGCTACGCGGTGGAGGCCAAGACGCTGGAGGAGAACTTCAAGGCGATCATCAACCGCTGGAGCATGAGCGAGAACTAGGGCTTGTTTGATAATTGGCGATATGCCCAACGGCGAGGGATTTTTTCGCCAGACAAGGCAAATTTTCGCAGGCATACTGTCGTATGGCAAGAAAATGTAACGCAGTATGGCGGAAAAAGACCCGCTGTTTGGGCGTGTTGACAATTTTCAAACAAGCCCTAGGCCCGGCGGACAAGGAAGGAAAGAGAGGTGCCCCATGGCGCGAAAGGTTCTGGTGCTGGAGGATGAGTCCAGCATCCGCGGGTTCATTGTCATCAATCTGACCCGGGCCGGCTACGAGGTGGTCGAGGCGGAGACCGGGGAGGAGGCCCTGGAAAAGCTCCGGGACAACCCCGAGATCCGGGTGGCCCTGCTGGACATCATGCTGCCGGGCATCGACGGCTTCGAGGTCTGCCGCCGCATCCGGGCCACCAACACCCGCATCGGCATCATCATGCTCACCGCCCGCAGCCAGGAGATGGACAAGGTGACGGGCCTGATGACCGGGGCGGACGACTACGTGACCAAGCCCTTCTCCCCGGCGGAGCTGACGGCCCGGGTGGACGCCCTGTTCCGCCGGGCCGGGGGCGCGGCCCCGGAGCAGGCGGGGGAGATCAGCCAGGAGCCCTTCCTGCTCAACACCCGCAACCGCACCCTGGAGAAGAACGGCCAGCGGGTGAAACTGACGCAGGTGGAGTACTCCATTATGAAGATGTTCATGGAGAACCCCGGCAAGGCCCTCTCCCGGGAGGAGATTCTGGACACGGTCTGGGGCCGGGACTACTTCGGGGAGCTGAAGATTGTGGACGTCAACATCCGCCGCCTGCGTCTGAAGATCGAGGACAACGCCCAGAACCCCACCTATATCAACACCGTGTGGGGCTACGGGTACAAGTGGGGCTTTTAAGGCCATAAAAACGGGCCGGGTGGCGATCACCCGGCCCGCTTGCGGGCGCTGAGCAGCATGGAGACGCCGCTGTAGAGGAGGAAGAGGCCGAAGGGCCTGCGCAGCAGGGACACGTCCACCGCCGCGGCCGCCAGGGCCCCCGCCAGGGAGGCCAGCACGCCGGGAAAGGCCGCCTGCCGCCAGACCTCCCGGTCCAAAAAGCCGTTTTTCCGGTGGAAGAAGAGGCTGATGCCGGCGGTGGGGAGGAAGAAGAGGAGGTTCACAGCCTGGGCCTCCCGGTGGCCCACCCCCAGAAAGAGGGTCATGCACACCAGCAGCAGCGTTCCGCCGCCCACGCCCCAGGCGGACAGCACCCCGGTGGCCAGGGCGGCGCAGAAGGGAAGCAGCCACGCTACCACAGCAGGTACCTCACCCCGGCGTACAGCAGAAACAGCCCGAAGATCACCTTCAGAAGCCGCACCGGCACCCTCTCAAAGGTCAGCCCTCCCGCCAGCCCCCCGGCCACGCCCCCCGCCAGATAGGGGAGCACCAGCTCCAGGGCGGGCCGCACCTCCCACAGGTACACCACCGTAGACACGCAGCACATGGGAAAGATCACGGCCACGCAGGTGGCGAAGGCGGCCCGCGCCTCCAGGCGGCTCCATTTGGTCAGCAGGGGCAGCAGCACCATGCCGCCCCCGCCCCCGAACAGGCCGTTGATGAGCCCGCCGGCGGCCCCCGCCAGCTGATGTTTGCGCCGGTCCGTCATCATGGCATCCCCCCTCTATGTACCGGGCCCGCCGGAGCGGGCCGGCGGGTTACTGCATGAGCTTGAAGCTCTGGCAGTCGGTGCACTGGTCCATGGTGGGGTTGGCCTCGTGGGTGCCCACCTGGATGGTGTCCAGGCCGCAGTACTGCTCGTTCTTGCAGTGGTGGGCGCAGGTGTTGACGCTGCATTTGATGGAGCGGTTGGGCGTGCAGGCGCAGCCGCCGTTGGTGCAGTTGCTCATAGTGTGTTCCTCCTCAAATTATCGGGTTCGGGTTTCGCCGGAGATAGTGTGCGCGGCGGCGGAGATTTTATGCGGCGGAGCGCGGGGTTTCTCTCCGCGCTCCCCGTGTGACAAAAAATGAAACGGGATGGAAGGGGTTTGCAGCCATGACAAAAATTTTATTTGTGTGCCTGGGCAACATCTGCCGCAGTCCCATGGCGGAGTTCGTAATGCGGGACCTGGTGCGGCGGGCGGGACTGGAGGACCGGTTCCTCATCGCCTCCGCCGCCACCAGCGGTGAGGAGCGGGGGAATCCCGTCTACCCGCCGGCCCGGCGCAAGCTGGCGGAGCACGGCATCTCCTGCGCCGGCAAGACCTCCCGGCAGCTCACGCGGGAGGACTACGGCGCGTGGGATCTGCTCATCGGCATGGACACGGACAATCTGCGCGGCATGGGGCGCATCTGCGGCGGGGACCCGGAGGGGAAGTTCCGGCTCCTGCTGGACTACACGGACCGGCCGGGGAGCGTAGCGGATCCGTGGTATACCGGCGACTTCGAGCGCACATGGCAGGACGTGGAGGCGGGCTGCCGGGGACTGCTGGAGGCGCTGAAGAGGGCGGGGTCTGTCTGACCCCGCCCTCTCCTATTGTCTCCCGGCGGCTACAGATTGCTCTGTCCCCGACCGCCGCTTCCGCGCAGAGCCCCGGCCAGATTGGTGACGCACAGCAGGGTCGTCACCAGAAACCCGCCGGGGATCAGGATGATCCACCACGCGCCCGTCAGCAGGGCCTGCTCCGACAGCGAGAGCATGCTCCCCCAGGTGATCACCTCCAGGGGCAGGCCGATGCCCATGAAGCTGAGGGTGGACTCGGCGACGATGGCGCTGCGGATGTTCATCACCGCCATGAACATGATGGAGGAGAAGAAGTTCGGCGCCAGGTGCCGGCGGAGAATGTGGAAAAAACCGCCGCCCATGCACCGGGAGGCCAGCACATACTCGCTGCCCCGGAGCTGGCGCACCTCCGTGCGGACGATTTTCGCCATGCTGGTCCAGCTGGTGAGGCCGATGACCAGGGAGATGCTCAGCACGTTGGCCTCCCCCAGCGCGGCCTGGAGCAGCACGACCACCAGCAGGCTGGGCACGCTGAGCAGAATCTCCGTCAGGCGCATCAGCACCCCGTCCAGCCACGCCGGCGCGCAGCCGCTGAGCGCGCCGAAAACCACGGCAATGAGGGTGGACAGGGCCGTGGCGGCGGCCCCGATGAACAGGGAGAGGCCCCCGCCGTACCAGATCATGGAGAAGACGTCCCGGCCCATGGCGTCCGTGCCGAAGAGAAATTCGCCGCAGGGGGCGGCGCTGCAGCGGGTCAGGTCCATATACGCCGGGTCCCGCACCGGCGCCAGCCGGAAGACCAGGCAGCCCAGCGCCAGCAGGGCCAGAATCCCGGCGGAGAGGACCGGCTTTCCCCGGTACCAGGGGGCGGGCCGGGCCGGCTCCGCCGGCGGCAGGGGGCGGATGCCCACCATCTCAAATTGTCCGCTCACCGCTCCGTCACCTCCGGGGGTTCCGCCGCCTCCCTGGTCCGGAGGCGGGGGTCGATCTGCTCGTTGATCACCTGGGCCAGAATGCTGCACACAATGACCAGAATGCCGGAGAGCATGCACAGCAGCATCAGCAGGTTGTAGTCCTTGTACCGGGCGCTCTCGTAGGAGAGGGTCCCCAGGCCGGGGTAGGAGAACACCGTCTCCACAATGTATGTGCCCCCCAGCACGTGGGGCACGGAGACGGCCATGAGGCTCAGATAGGAGGGCGCGGCGTTGCGCAGGCAGTGGCGGAACAGGACCCTCCGCCGGGGGAGGCCCTTGGACCGGGCCAGCAGCACGTAGTCCGCCCGGACCTCCTCCAAAATGCGGTTGCGGACCATGTAGGCGTAGTACCACAGGTGGCCGATGACCACCACCGCCAGGGGCAGGATCAGGTGGACCGCCCGATCCGCCGCCCCGCCCCCGCCGATGGAGTAGGCCCCGGAGCTGGGCAGCCAGCGCAGGCCCGCCGCGAACACCAGAATCAGCACCAGCGACAGCCAGAACTCGGGGATGCAGCTGCTGACGGTGCCCGCCTTGCAGACGAGGCGGTCCAGCGCCCGGTCCTCCTGCCAGGCGCACAGGACCCCCAGCAGCGGGGCGAGGGTGAAGATCAGCGCAAAGCCCGTCCCCCCCAGCAGCAGCGTGTTGCCCACCCGGCTGCGGATGACCTCCCAGACGTCCAGCTTGTACTTGTAGGAGATGCCGAAATCCCCCCGGAGCGCGCCGTCCAGCCAGCGGGCATACTGCACGGCGATGGGCTCATCCAGGCCCAGCCGCTCCTCCGCCCGGGCCCGCTCCTGGGGGCTCATCTTCTCCACCCGGTCGCCGTAGTAGGCGCGCAGGGGATCGCCGGGGGCCAGGCGGGACACGAAGAACACGACCGCCGACAGGACAAACACGCTGACGAAAAACAGCAGCAGCTTTTTTCCATAATAGAGAAATGTGTTTCCCTTTGCCACCCTATCCCTCCTCCCGCAGCACATAGTGTCCGGGGCCGGTCTCCGCCAGCCGGCCCCCCAGCGCCTCCCCGGAGAAGATCTCCGACCGCCGCGCCCGCTCCCGCCGCGGATCCGGGATGGGGATGGACGACAGGAGGGCGCGGGTATAGGGGTGGCCCGGATGGGCGAACACCTCCGCCGCCGGCCCCACCTCCACCAGCCGGCCCCGGTACATCACCCCCACCCGGTCGCACAGGAACTCCACCATGGCCAGATCGTGGGCGATGAACAGGAAGGAGAAGCCGTGCTCCTGCTGGAGGTGCTTGAAAAGGTTCACGATCTGGGCCTGGATGGACACGTCCAGGGAGGCGATGGGCTCGTCCGCCACCAGCAGCTCCGGCTCCATGGCCAGGGCCCGGGCGATGGCCACCCGCTGCCGCTG
>ERZ779629.626-NODE-626-length-13668-cov-10.065526_pt1 | contig 13668 bp, 16 predicted proteins | sample MGYA00514192_ERZ779629 | MGnify/ENA primary metagenome ERZ779629 (study PRJEB29562, sample SAMEA4376709) | mouse gut metagenome | isolation source: Cecum | study: EMG produced TPA metagenomics assembly of the A DSS colitis mouse model was used to assess the... | reverse complement strand
TGGACGGCGCGGACGAGCTGTTCCACATCGGCTGGGAGGACTACCTGGCCCGGGGGGGCGTGTGCGCCGTGGAGTGGAGCGAGAACGTGGCCGGGGCCATCGAGCCGGACGCCGTCCGGGTGTCCATCGTCCGGGGGGACAGGGACGACGACCGGAAGATCACTATTGAGGGGGTGGATTTGTGAAGATCATCGCGCTGGAGAGCTCGGCGGTCACCGCGTCGGCGGCCGTCACCGAGGACGAACGCCTGCTGGCCCAGTCCTTTCAGAACAGCGGGCTGACCCACTCCGCCACCCTGATGCCCATGGCGGCGGACCTGCTGAAAAACACGGGGCTCACTCTGGACGAGATGGACGTGGTGGCGGTGGCGGCGGGGCCGGGGTCCTTCACTGGCGTGCGCATCGGCGTGGCGGCGGCCAAGGGGCTGGCGTGGCCGGGGGACAAGCCCTGCGCCCCCTGCTCCACCCTGGAGTCCATGGCCTGGCAGTGCGCCCACATGGGGGGGGAGATCTGCGCCGCCATGGACGCCCGGCGCAGTCAGGTGTACTGCGCCCGATTTTGGGCGGAAAACGAGGAATTGACCCGCCTCACCCCCGACCGGGCTATGGGCCTGGACGAGCTGGCGGAGGAGGCGCGGGCGTCCGGCAGGCCCCAGGTGCTGGTGGGGGACGGAGCCCATCTGGTGCAGGCCGCGCTGGAAGAGGCGGGCCTGCCCTGGGTGCTCACACCGCCCCACCTGCGGCATCAGACCGCCTGGGGGGTGGCGCGGTGCGCCCTGCGCATGGCACGGGCGGGGGAGCTGGTGTCCGCCGCCGCCATGGCCCCCAGCTACCACCGGCTGAGCCAGGCGGAACGGGAACGCTTGAGCGCGCAGCGCCCGGGAGCAGGCGGCTGATATGCTGAAGCGGACAAAGCGGGAGCGCCGGGGTGACCGGCGCTCTTTGCTATTCTTTGGGCTCGTAGGTCAGCCCGGCGGGGTAGAAGAAATTCACCTTTTTGTCCGACAGGCCGATGGTCAGCTCCTGGGCGCGGAGAGGTTCGCCGTCCACCACCGCCACCAGCTCCTTCCGGCCCCGGATGGTCACCGTCTCCCCCTGGTGGTACCAGATGAGGTCGGGGTAGTCCCGGTACTTGCCGCTGGCGTACTTGCCAATCAGGCGGAAGAAGGTGGCCCGGCTCACCTTGGGCACCACCAGCGTCTCCAGCAGGCCGTCGTCGGGCATATTGTCCCCCACCGGCATGAAGCCGCCGCCGTAATACCGGCCGCTGCACACGCACACGATGGTGGTCTCGCCGTCAAAGTGGAGGCCGCCGCAGTCCACCAGGGTGGGCTGGGCGATGCTTTTGAAAATCACGTTGGCCAGCAGCGAGAGCACATAGGCCCCCATGCCGGTGACCAGGGGGAAGTCGTTATACTTGTCCTTATCCACAGCGATGCGGGAGTCCAGCCCCACGCACACGATGTCCAGGCCCAGCATCCCATTGCAGTCGATGAGGTCCATGGGGGTCTGGGGCCCCTGGGCCAGGGCGGCCAGGTCGCGGAAGCGGCCCTTGTTCTCCCGGCCGAAGATTTTGAGAAAGTCGTTGCCGGTGCCGGTGGGCACGTTGGTGACGGCGGCGTTGTCAAACTCCGCCGCTCCGTTCACCACCTCGTTGAGGGTGCCGTCCCCCCCGCAGGCGTAGAGGCGCACCGGTTCGCCGCGCTCCACCGCCGCCTGGGCGATGGACCGGGCGTCCCCCGCCTTTTCGGTGAACGCGATCTCATAGGGGAGGTCCAGGGCCTGGATGCTGTCCACCAGGGCCCGCGTGCTCCTCTTTTTGCCCGCCGTGGGGTTGATGATGAATAGATGTCTCATAGCTCCCGTCCCTCTCTCTTTCAGACGCTGCGCGGTTTCTGGTTTGCAAAGCTCACTTCGCTCCAAGCCCTCTCGCTGACTGCTTGTCCGCGCGGTCCCATTCACGCTGCGAAGCGGTCAGGGCGCTCGGGTGCTTTCGCTGCGATTCGCTTCACAAACAGAACCGCTGTGCGGTTCTTGGTTTGCAAAGCTCACTTCGCTCCAAGCGCCCTCGCTGACCGCTTCTCCGCGCTATAGGTGAACAAATCGCACTTAATCATGCCGTTGTAGAGCTTGCGCTTTTTGTCCGCGGGGCGGCCGAAGGCGCGCTCGAACTCGGTGTGGGAGCTGAGCACATCCACCTCCCAGCCCCGGGGCAGGGCCTGGGCCGCTTTGCCGAAGGCGCGGTAGAGCGCTTCCGCCTCCTGCTTTTCCAGCAGGCGCTCGCCGTAAGGCGGGTTGGTCACCACACGGCCGTGGGGGGTCTCCCGGCGGAAGTGGGCGGCGTCCGCCGCTTCAAAGCGCACCGTGTCCTCCACCCCGGCCAATTCGGCGTTGTGGCGGGACAGCTCCACGGCGGCGGGGTCGATGTCCCCGCCCCATATGTCGTATTGGCCGCGGAATTCGCGGTCCATGGCCTCGTCCGCAGCGTCCATCCACAGCCTGGACGGCAGCCAGCTCCACCGCTGGGCGGCGAAGGAGCGGTTCAAGCCCGGCGCGCGGTTTTTGGCGATGAGGGCGGCCTCGATGGGGATGGTGCCCGAGCCGCAGAAGGGGTCGCAGAAGGGGTCCCGCCCCTTGTAGCGGGACAGGGACACCAGCGCCGCCGCCAGCGTCTCCCGCAGGGGCGCGCCCATGTTCTGGGCCCGGTAGCCCCGTTTATAGAGGCTGTCTCCGGATGTGTCCAGCATTAAAGTCACTGTATCCTTTAAAATGGAGAACTGTACCTGGTATAAGGTTCCCGTCTCGGGCAGGACGTCCAGGGCATAGACCTGCCCCAGCCTTTTGCACAGCGCCTTTTTTAAAATGGACTGGCAGGCGGGCACCGAGTGGAGCTGGGAGCTCACCGAGTAGCCCTTCACCGGGAAGCGGCCCTCCCGGGGGATGAAGTCCTCCCAGGGCAGGGCGGCGCAGCCCTGGAACAGCTCCTCAAAGGAGCGGGCCTGGAAGCTGCCCAGGGCCAGCAGCACCCGGGCGCCGCAGCGCAGATTCAGGTTGAGCCGGGGAATGTCGGCGGGGGAGCCCTGGCACAGCACCCGGCCGTTTTCCGCCCGGACGCCGGTCAGGCCCAGCTTCTTCAGCTCGTAGGAGACGGTGCTCTCCACCCCCATGAGGGTGGGTATGACAAAGTGTAATGTCTGATCCATAAAACGCTCCACAAATTTTTTTGAAAATCCCCTTGACTTTACATCCGATGGAAGGTGTAGTATGATGGCGCAGGGAGGGGAAAAGGGTTACAAATCCTAGTATAATGTAAATTGGAAGCGCTGGCAACAATAATATGGCGCGGGAGGCGAAAAACTTCTTTCCCCCGGCGGAGTTTTGTGATACAATTTATTGAAAGCACGTGAAGCAAAGAAAGGAGTGCAGCGTATGCCGTCATTCAATATGGAAGCCGCCATGCAGATCATTTGGCTGGTGCTGCTGATCGTATTTGCCGCCAGCGAGGCGGCCACCGTGGGGCTCACCTCCATCTGGTTTGCGGCCGGGGCGTTCACCGCCCTCGTTGCCGCACTGCTGGGCGGGCCGCTGTGGGTGCAGCTCACCCTGTTTTTCGCGGTGAGCCTGCTGTGCCTCATCGCGGTGCGGCCCCTGGCCAAAAAGCACCTGAACAGCAGGGTGGAGCACACCAACGCCGACCGGGTGATCGGGGCCAAGGCCCAGGTCACGGAGGACATCGACAATATCCACGGCAAGGGCGCCGTGGTCATCCGGGGGATGCCCTGGTCCGCCCGCAGCGAGGACGGCGGGCCCATCGCCGCCGGCACCATGGTGAAGGTGCTGCGCATCGAGGGGGTCAAGGTGTTCGTGGAACCCATCGCCGCCCCGGTGTCCGCCGGCGAGACAAAGAACTGGTAACCAAGCGGCAAATGTCACAACATATATGAGGAGGTAGTCAAATGAAAACACTCGCATTGGCCGGAGCCATCGAATTGGGCAACATCGTGGGGCCCGTCATCATCCTGCTGGTCATCGTCATCGTTTTGGGCATCCTGGCCGCCAATATCAAGGTGGTCCAGCAGTCCAAGGCCGTGGTGGTGGAGCGGCTGGGCGCCTTCCGCGCCGTCTGGGGCGTGGGCCTGCATGTGAAGGTCCCCTTCATCGAGCGGATTGCCAAGACCGTGTCCCTCAAGGAGCAGGTGGTAGACTTCGCCCCCCAGCCCGTCATCACCAAGGATAACGTCACCATGCAGATCGACACCGTGCTCTACTTCCAGATCACCGACCCCAAGCTGTATACCTACGGCGTGGAGCACCCCATGAGCGCCATTGAGAACCTCACCGCCACCACCCTGCGCAACATCATCGGCGATCTGGAGCTGGACCAGTCCCTCACCAGCCGCGACCACATCAACACCCAGATGCGGGCCATCCTGGACGAGGCCACCGACCCCTGGGGCATCAAGGTCAACCGCGTGGAGCTGAAAAACATCATGCCGCCCCGGGACATCCAGGAGTCCATGGAGAAGCAGATGCGGGCCGAGCGCGAGCGCCGCGAGGCCATCCTCCAGGCCGAGGGCCAGAAGCAGTCCCAGATCCTGGTGGCCGAGGGCGAGAAGCAGTCCGCCATCCTCCGGGCCGACGCCGCCAAGCAGGCCAAGATCATGGAGGCCGAGGCGGAAAAGACCGCCAAGATCCTGGCCGCCGAGGCCGAGAGCGAGGCCATTTTGAAGGTCCAGCAGGCCACCGCCGACGCTATCAAGCTCATCAATGAGGCCGCGCCCAGCGATGGCGTGCTGAAGATCAAGGCCCTGGAGGCGTTCCAGAAGGCCGCCGACGGCCGGGCCACCAAGATCATCATTCCCAGCGAGCTCCAGGGGCTGGCGGGCATGTGCGCCGCCGCCAAGAGCGTGTTTGACACCGTGGAGCCCAACCAGCCCAAGGGGGGCAAGTAAACCGCCATGGAGTGCCCGCACTGCCACGGCGAGCTGGAGGCGGGGAATATCATCTCTCCCCGTGACCCCATATTCTGGTGCCCCAACGGAGAAAAGGCGGGCTTCTTTACCACTGCGCGCGGACTGGAACGGCGGGGCGGCTTTCGCCTGACCAGGAGCTTCGAGAGAACGGCCGAGGCCTGGTACTGCCGGACCTGCAACCGGCTGACTGTCTTTGACGCAAAAGCGAAGTGAGGCGCCCAAAATGTACGAATACAAATATGTCTCCGTGGAGCGGGAGGGCTGGATCTTTGCCGGTTTCCAGGGCTACCGGGAGGTCATCGACCGGGAGGCCGCCGACGGCTGGCGGTTCGTGAGCTGGATGCCCCTGGACGTCACCAGCGGCGCGATGACCAAAATAGACCTGATCTTTGAGCGGGAAGTATGACAAAAAGCGGCGGTTCCAGATGGAACCGCCGCTTTTCTGCGTCCATTTACAGGGTGCTGCCGAAGTCGGAGACGACGGCCTGGCCGGTGATGGCCCGGGACTCGTCGCTGGCGAAGAACAGCAGGATGTTGGCCACGTCGTCCGGCATGCACACGCCCACCCGCATGTCGGAGTGCTTGGCCATCTGGCCGAACATGTCCGGGTCCTGGTTGTCGGGGCGCATGTTGGCCACCATGGGGGTGGCGATGGAGCCGGGGCACACCGCGTTGCAGCGGATGCCGGTGCCCGCGAAGCGCAGGGCGGTGTGGCGGGTGACGCCGATGATGGCCGCCTTGGAGGACACATAGGCCGCGCCGCCGCAGCCCATCACGCCCGCCACCGAGGCCACGTTGACGATGGAGCCGTAGTTGGCCTTCTTCATCTCGGCCAGGGCCTCCCGCATGCAGTACATGGTGCCCTTGGCGTTGATGGACAGGATGCGCTCCATGTCCTCGTCGGTCACCTTGTCGATGGGCTTCAGGCCCTCCTCCAGCACGCCGGCGTTGTTCACCAGCACGTCCACCTTGCCGTAGGCCTCCACCGTCTTGGCCACCAGGTTCTTGGCGTCCTCCGGCTTGGAGATGTCGGTGACTACGGGGAGGACCTCGCCGCCCGCCTCGCGGATCTTGGCGGCGACCTCCTCCAGCTGGGCCTGGCGGCGGGCGCTGATGACCACCTTGGCGCCCTCCTTGGCGAAGAGCAGCGCGGTGGCGGCGCCCACGCCGGAATTGCCGCCGGTGACGATGACGACCTTACCTTCTAAACGTCCCATTTCAAATCGTTCCTTTCTGACAGTTCGTTAATATGGCTGAGAGGCGCGCCCTCGTTGGAGAGCGCGCCTGATCTCACTTTTTGACGTTCAACACGCCGTCCCCGGGCTGGACGGGGCCGGTTTTGACCTGCTCCACCCCGGCAAAATCATCGGAATTGGTGACGGCGGTGATGATGGTGGTGGGATGGCCCGCCCCGCGGATCACCTCCAGGTCCATGGTGAGCAGGGGGTCGCCGGTTTTCACGCTCTGCCCCTCCTTCACCAGCATGGTGAAGCCCTGGCCCTTCATGTCCACGGTGTCCACCCCGCAGTGGACCAGCAGCTCCATGCCCTGACTCTCAATGCCCACGGCGTGGAGGGTGTCGGGCACCTGGCTGACCACGCCGTCCACGGGGGAAAACACCTGGCCGTCCTCCGGCTCAATGCCGCAGCAGAAGCCCACGAAGCCCTGGCTGAACGCCGGGTCGGGAATATCCGCCATGGGGATGGCGCTGCCCTTGGCCACTGCGGCCACCGTCAGGCCGGCGGGGGCGGCTTCCTCACCCAGCAGGCCCTTTTTCAGCTTGTCCAGAAATCCCATGATGATCCTTCCTTTCAAAAAGCCGCGGGCGGGCCAGAAGCCCGCCCACGGCAGCGTTTCTATCTGCGGGAGGAACCAGCTCCCGCGGTGGTTTGAAGCGGCGGATGGATTTACAGCATCTTCTTCAGCTCGTCGTACACGAACTGGACCTTCGGGCCAATGATGACCTGACAGGCGGTTTTGCTGGGACGGATGACACCGGCCGCGCCGGCGGCCTTGACGGCCTTCTCGTTGACGGCGGTGTAATCCTTGATCTCGAAGCGCAGGCGGGTGGTGCAGTAATCCACGTTGGACACGTTCTCCTTGCCGCCGATGGCCGCCAGCACACCACTGGCGATGGCGGTGAAGTCGTTGTTGGACAACACGATCTTGGCCTCCTCGGCCTCGGCGTCCTCATCTTCGTTGCCCGGAGTCTTGAGGTTGAACTTCTTGATGGCGAAGTAGAACACCAAGTAGAACACCACGAGGGCGACCAGGCCGATGGGAATGAGCAGCAGGGTGTTCTCGGCGGCGGGCAGGGAGGCGGAGAAGATCCAGTCGGTGGCGCCGGCGGAGAAGCAGAAGCCCGCACGGAAGCCCAGAGCCACAGTGATCATGGCGAAGATGGCGTACAGCAGGGCGTAGACCACGTACAGCGGGAAGGCCAGGAACATGAAGGAGAACTCGAAGGGCTCGGTGACGCCGCACAGGAACGCGCAGACGGCGGCGGACAGCACAATGCCCATGGCGACCTTCTTGTTCTTGGCGGCGCGGACCATGGCGGCGGCGGCACCCACGATGCCGAACATCATGCAGGGGAAGAAGCCGGCCATATACATGCCGATGCTCCAGTTGAGGGTGGTCCCATCCACCACGTCGCCCATCACGCGGCCGGCCCAGAAGTGGGTCAGGTCGCCAATGCCCACGGTGTCAAACCAGAACACGTTATTCAGGGCGTGGTGCAGGCCGGTGGGGATCAGCAGACGGTTCAGGAAGGTGTAGATGCCCACGCCAACGATGTCCAGACCGATGATGGCCTGACCCACGGCGTACAGAGCGCCGAAGATGACGGGCCACGCGAACAGCAGGATGACGGAGGCACCGATGGACACCACGCCGGTGATGATAGCCACGCAGCGCTTGCCGCTGAAGAAGGCCAGCCAGTCAGGCAGCTGGGTGTTCTTGAACTTATTGTAGCAGGTGGCGCCGATGAGGCCGGCCAGAATGGCGGGGAACACGTTCTCAAACTTTTCGAAGGCCAGCAGGCGCACGCGGTCATCAGCGATGGAAGGCATGATGGTGGTGACAACGGCGGGGGCCAGCAGGGACTTCATCATCAGGAAGCTGACCAGGCCGGCCAGGGCGGAGGTGCCGTCCTTATCGTCGGCCATGCCCACAGCCACGCCGATGACGAACAGCCAGTGCATGTTGTCGATGAGTGCGCCGCCGGCCTTGATCAGCAGGAAGCCCACGATGAACGCCGCGCCCTCGGTAGGCGCGCCCGGCACGCCCATAACGCCGGGGGCCAGGGCGTAGCCCAGGCCCATCAGGATACCACAGATGGGAAGGGCCGCTACGGGCAGCATCAGAGATTTGCCCAGTTTTTGCAGGAACTTATACATAACTCAATTCCTCCCTCTTAAAGAAAATTGGGTTTCATACAGGGGCCGCCCCCCGCTGGTTCCGGAGAAGCGCACCCATGTTAACAGTATGTTAACACATTTACCAGGGAATGAAAAGAGTTTTCATGAAAAATAAAAAAATTTTCTAAAGTTAACAATTCTCACGCGGAAAAGCTGTGTAGTATTAACAAAAAGTTTGTTAATATCACCAAGAAATTTAGAGGGGTTGGATGTCCCCGTCACAAAAAGCAGGGCTTTACCGCGTCCCAGATGCGCCCGGCTACCTCGTCCTGGGTGCCGGAGCCGTCCACCACCGCCACCTTTTCCACGTCCTTGAGCCGGTCAAAGGCCCGGAAATAGAGCTCGCGGGTTTTGCGCAGGCGGTCCTCCTGGTCGAAAATTTCCTCCACAAAGCGGTTTTTGCGGATGCGCTCCAGGGCGGTGTCCACCGGCACGTCCAAAAACACCGTGAGGGTGGGGCGCAGCAGCTGGGCGCTGAGGGCGTTGGCCTCAATAACCCAGTCCATATCCACGTCCACGCTGTGGTAGGCGTAGGAGGAGAAATAATAGCGGTCGCTCACCACGGCGACGCCGCTGTCGATGGCGGAGAGCAGGCCGTCCACCTCGTTCACCAGGTGGTCGATGCGGTCGGCGGCGTACAGCGCGGCGATAACCCGGTTGTCGGCGGTGACCCGGCCGGTGAAGATCTGGCGGATCAGGGAGCCTACAGGGCCGCCGGTGGGTTCCCTGGTGTCCCGGCAGGGGATGCCCAGGGCCCTCAGCCGCTCCATCAGCGGCCCGGTCTGGCTGCTCTTGCCCGAACCGTCGATGCCCTCCAGCACGATGAATTTTCCCTTTTCCATGGCGCAGCGCCTCATTTCATATTATATGGTGGGGGATTGCCCCGCAGAGCCCTGGCGGCCAGGAATAGGAACGCCAGGCACAAAATGGACAGTGGGATGCAGATGAGCTGGGCGGCGAGGAGCAGGCCCATGCCCAGCAGCGGGGTCAAAAGCAGGTCGGCAAGGGCCGCGGCATAGCATATGACGTTGGTTTTGCGCACAATGCGGCCCAGAGCGGCCAGATCCTCCCGCCCGGCGGCGGGGAGCAGGCGGGCCGCGGCGGTACAGGCCAGGTTAAGCGCCCGCAGGGACAGCAGCATGGCCGCCCCGTAGAGCAGCAGTCCGGCGGCGTAAAACTGATATCCGAAATAACCGCGGCTCTGGTTGACGGCCAGGCTGACGGCCTGATAGGCCAGGGCGTGATAAAACCCCGGCTCGTCCGCCCCGGCGCGGTACAGCCCCGCCGCCAGCAGGATGCCGCCGGGCGCCGCCGCCAGCCCCGCCGCCAACGGAAGGCCCCAGCGGTAGAGGACGCCCCCCGCGCCGCTCAAAAGGGTGCCGGCCAGCACCAGCGTCAGCCCGCCCGCCGCTCTGGGGCAGCGGGAAACCGCGTTCTCCTCCATGGCTCCGGCCTCCTCTCAGCGCTCCACCATGTGCACGTTCACGTGGGGATAGGTCATCTCAATGCCCGCGTTGTCGAAGGCGGGCTTAAAGCCGTCCATCAGGTCGTAATACACCGTCCAGTAGTCGGTATTGGCGCACCACGCCCGCAGGACGTAGCCGACGGCGCTGTCGCCATAGCTGTCCACGTGGACCACGGGCGCCGGGTCGACCAGCACCAGGGGGTGGTCCGCCGCCATGCGGGAGAGCAGGGCCAGCACCTGCTCCGTCGGCGCGTCGTAGGAGGCGGAGACGGTGAGCTCCACCCGGCGGGTGGGCTGGGCGGAGAAGTTGGTGATGTTGGCGGACACAATGGTGCTGTTGGGCAGCTGGACCAGCTTGTTGTCCGGAGTGGTGAGCTTGGTGTAGAACATGCCGATCTCGGCCACGGTACCGGAGCAGCCTCCGGCGTCCACAAAGTCCCCCACCGCGAAGGGGTGGGAGGCCAGCAGCTGCATCCCGCCCGCCACGTTGGACAGGAAGTTTTGCAGCGCCAGGGAGAAGGCCAGCCCCACCACCGACAGCACCGCCACCAGAGACGTGACCTCAATGCCCAGGCAGCCCAGTACGATGATGGCGGCCACCGACCACAGCGCGCCCTTCAGCACGGTGCGCAGCAGGGTTTGGAGGGGCGGGTCCAGCTTGGAGCGGCCCAGGGCCCGCTCCAGCACGCGGGTGAGGATTTTGATGAGCACCAGGCTGATTACGACGGATAAAACCGCGCTGAAAATATTACTGGCCGTAATGTGCTCGATGCTGTTCCACAGGCTCTGCGTGGTCTCCTCGTCGGGGATGAGAGAGGTGAGGGTGATGGGGATAGGCATGGGTCCGCCTCCTCTTTGGTGTGTGAGATGTTTATTTTAGCACAGCCAGCCGCGGAGCGCAAGGTCACAGGCCCAGGACCGTGCCCGTCAGGGCGTTCCCCTCCACGCCGGTGATGCTCACGTCCGCCAGCCGGTTGTGAAGGGCTTCTCCTTGCGCCCGCACCAGGGCGTAGTGAGGGGTGTGGCCCTGCCACGCGCCGCCCTTTTCCTCCTCAAACAGCACGGGCAGAACCCTGCCCACCTGGCTGTCCAGCCAGCGCCGCTCCAGGGTCTCTCCCAGGGCGATGGCCCGGCGGGCGCGGGCCTCCTTCTCCGCCATGGGCACCTGGCCGGGCATGTCCGCCGCCGGGGTGCCGGGGCGGCGGGAGTAGGGGAACACGTGCATGGCGGTGAAGGCGCACCGCTCCACAAAGGCCAGGGTCTGGGCGAACTCCTCCTCGGTCTCGCCGGGGAAGCCGGTGATGAGGTCGGTGGTGATTCCAGGGTCGGGGAAGTAGTCCCTGAGTAATTGAACGCTCTCATAATACCAAGAGGTATCGTATTTCCGGTTCATGCGGGCCAGGGTGGCGTCGCAGCCCGATTGGAGGGACAGGTGGAAGTGAGGGCACAGGTTGGGCAGGGCGGCGCACCGGCGGCAGAAGTCCGCCGTGACGGTGCGCGGCTCCAGCGAGCCCAGGCGCACCCGCAGCTCCGGCGCGGCGGCGCACACCCCCTCCACCAGGCCGCCCAGCTCCGAGCCGTCCTTTCGATCCCGCCCCCAGGAGGAGATCTCAATGCCGGTGAGCACCACCTCCCGGTAGCCCTCCTGCGCCAGACGGCGGGCCTCCGCCACCGCCTCGGCCAGGGGCAGCGAGCGCACCGGCCCCCGGGCGTAGGGGATGATGCAGTAGGAGCAGAAATTGACGCAGCCGTCCTCCACCTTGAGCATGGCACGGGTGCGGCCCGACGCGCCCCCGGCGGGCAGGCGCTCGAAGTCCCGGCGAGCCAGGGCGCTGTCAACCGTTACCACTTGTCCCCGCCCGGCCTGGAGCAGCTCCTCCAGCTGGTCCAAAAAGGCCATGCGCCCCGCCGAGCCGGCCACCAGGTCCGCCCCCAGCGCCGCAGCGGCCTGGGGGTCGGTCTGGGCGTAGCAGCCGCACACCGCCACGATCCCATCCGGCGCGCGCCTGCGGGCCCGGCGGATGATGTTGCGGCACTTTTTGTCGCTGACGGCGGTGACGGTGCAGGTGTTGACGATATAGGCGTCCGCCGGGCCGTCGAAGGGGACCAGGGCGTGGCCCCGGGCCAGCAGCTCCCGCTCCATGGCCTGGGTCTCCACCTGGTTCACCTTGCAGCCCAGGGTATAGATGGCGATGTTCATGTGGCAGCCTCTCCTTGGGGACGTTTTCCCGTCATTATACCATCCGGCGGGCGAAATAGCAATTTACTTTTGCACCCCGCCATGGTAAAATACCGGGGCAGACATAGAAAGGCGGCCTGATCCCATGAACCACAGCTTTTTCGCGTACATCTTTCGGATGCGCTACATCGCCCGCTGGGCGCTGATGCGCAACACCCGCACCGAGAACGTGGAGGAACACTCCTACGAGGTGGCGGTGCTGGCCCACGCCCTGGCGGTCATCGGCCGGGACGTGTTCCGCAAGGACCTGGACCCGGACAAGACCGCCGCCGCCGCGCTGTTCCACGACGCGCCGGAGATCATCACCGGTGACATGCCCACCCCTATCAAATACTACAACCCCTCCCTGAAGGACGCCTATAAGCAGGTGGAGGCGGCGGCTCAGGACAAGCTGCTGTCCATGCTGCCCCCCGAGCTGGTCCCCGCCTACGAGCCCCTGGTGCGGGAGAGCGACGGGCAGACCAGCCGCTACGTGAAGGCGGCGGACAAGCTGGCGGCGTGGCTCAAGTGCCAGGAGGAGCTGAAGGCGGGCAACAGCGAGTTCGGCCGCGCCGCGGACGAAACCATGGCCGCCCTGCGTTCCATGAATATGGAGGAAGTGGACTGGTTTATGGAGCGCATGGGCGGGACCTTCCGGCTCACCCTGGACGACCTGGGGTGAGGGCATGGAGCTGACGCTGATTCCCAACAGCGCGGAGCGGGCCATGGCCGTCATGCGGGAGGTGGCCGCCTGGGGCCGGGAGCGGGGGCTGCGGCTGTGGCCCGACGAGTGGCTCACCCCGGAGGAGCTGCTGACCGATGAGGCGGGGGCGGAAAACTTCTGCGTGGGCACGGTGGACGGAGAAACGGCCTGCGCCTTCATCCTCCAGTGGAGCGACCGGGAGTGGTGGCCCCAGGCAGAGCCGCTGGAAGCGGGGTACCTGCATAAGCTGTGCGTCCGGCGCAAATTCGCCCACCGGGGCATGACCGCCCGGGTGGTGGAGGCGGTCAAGGCCGAGTGCGCCCGCCGGGGCGTGGGCCGGCTGCGGCTGGACACCGGCGCGGAGGAGATACGGGTGCGGGACATCTACCTGGCCGCGGGGTTTGAGATTGTCAAAACCATTGAAAAAGACGGCAGGCCGTGGATGCTGCTGTATGAACTGGGCGTTTGAGGGAAGGAGGAGACATGGAAAAGGCATTGCTGGGCGTGGGCGCGGGGGTGTTCCCATACTCCGTCCTGGTTGCCCTGTGGCTGGGAGGCCGGACGGGAAACGGGAGCGTGGTGCTGCTGATCCCGGCGGCCCTCACCATCGGGCTGGTGTGCGCCGTGGTCATTCTGACCCTCAGCGGCTGGCGGCGGTGGGCGGGCCGGGAGGCGGCGCTGCTGTCCATGGCGGTGAAGCTGGCCCAGATCCCCGCCTATCTGGTGTTTTTCTGGGTGGGGCTGAGCGGGCTGGCGATGGTCCAGTTCGCCGCCGTCACCATGATCGTGTGGGTGCTGGACCTGTTCACCATCGGCATCAGCGGCCTGGCGGGGCTGGCGGCGGTGCTGCGGTGCAGGGCGGAGGGCAGGCTGACCACAAAGGCCGCCGTT
>ERZ779629.624-NODE-624-length-13715-cov-8.383382_pt1 | contig 13715 bp, 9 predicted proteins | sample MGYA00514192_ERZ779629 | MGnify/ENA primary metagenome ERZ779629 (study PRJEB29562, sample SAMEA4376709) | mouse gut metagenome | isolation source: Cecum | study: EMG produced TPA metagenomics assembly of the A DSS colitis mouse model was used to assess the... | reverse complement strand
AACTGCGGAGTGAACCTTATAACAACGAGGCCGCGGAACCCAGCCCGGATGGACGGCCTCCCGCCCGGCTGACCCTGGGCATTGAGAGCGGGGACGGTCTCAGCGCCGCCGACCTTCTCCAGGTGCGCCAGGGACGGCACTGCCTCGTGCCCGACTTCACTTGTATGGACCGACTGCGGGCGGACGCGGCTGTGCGGGAAATCCTGGGCCGGGTTTCCCGGGAAATTGGCTTTGAGCTGGTGCAGCCTCCCGGCTGTCCGCCCATTCCCTTTGAGGCGTGGGATAACCCATACTTCCCCGCTGTCACGGCTGGCAGCATCGCCGCGCGAATCTATGATCTGGGCCGGCAGTGCATCCCCGAGGACTTTGCGGACGAAACATCCCGAGAGGGGACGGTTGCCGTTTTTGCCCGGATGCTTCAAAAAGGAGGAACCGGCGGCGCCAGGGAGATCGCGCTGGCTGTGTCCGGTATAGCGATGGATGGGAACGAGGCTGTACAGGCAGAGGCCAATGCGATCATCCAGGATATTGCCGCATATGGGCTCAAAGAAAAAGCGCCGGAAAAAGAGCGGCGCAAATCATCACAAGAGCGGTAACGTCAGGGGCTGGGTGTTATGTACTAGCACCCAGCCCTGTCTGCCAAGGGGGTTATATGTAACACCCTCGCTCTGGAAAAGGAGGATACGATGGCGGTATCCACGATCTATACCCATTTTCATTTCAAGGCCAATCGTCTGCGGGATTTGCAGAACAACACAAAGGACGAGCCTGTTCGCGTCGAGGTTGTCAAGGTTGTTGAGCTGACCGAGAAGCAATTCCGGCATTTTTCCACGCATCTGCTGGAGGACATGCCCTTTATTATCGAAAACAGGAACCTGATGCGTGAGGTTGACGGCGTATATCATTGCCTTTTGGTGTGCGTCAAAAACCATCGGGGCGGCATTTTGGTGGAAAGCGAGGGCTACAATTACGCCCGCTATGCGGCAGACGTACTGGATAAATCGGCTTTGGACCTGCGGGACGTGCCGGTGGACCACTATGATCTGAAGCTCCGGCAGCCACCTTCGGGGCCGGAGCGGTGAGAGTGACCCTCTCGAAACCACGGCCGCCTCCTGCGGCCATTCCAATCAGTCCTTCCGCTTGAAAACGGCCCCGCCGGAGGCGGGGCAAGACCCTGCCGCCTCTGGCGGCAGGGCCGCAAGCATAGCGCAAATGTACATTTTGCGCGCTTGCAGGGGGAAATCCCCCTGTCCCCTATGCCGCCTGCGGGCGGAAGGTTTCCGGCCTCGGGCCGGAGAAGGGAGGTGAAAACGCAGGGTGGCATTTTACGCCAGCGTGAGTTTTGGAAAAGACTCACTAGCCATGCTGCTGTTATTACTGGAAAAGAAAATGCCATTTCATGGTGACATTCCTTGTCCTGAATATGGCCGACACCCAGCGGAAGTTGAGCAATGAGGTATTCCGGGCCGCTGGCGTGGCGCAGAAATATAACTGCGCCCTGAAGCGGCTGTTCATCAAGATTTATGAGGACAATGCCAGTGGGCGGTTGAGTGACGAGCGGTTTGATATGCTGAGCCAGAGCTATGAGGCGGAGCAGAAGCAGCTTGAGGCCGAGGTCGTTACCTTGCGGCAAGAGATTGAAGTACAAGCGCGACAGAGCGAAAATATTGAGAAGTTCATCCAGACGGCGCAGAAGTATGTGTCTATTGAGACGCTTGACCCCTACACCCTTCGGGAGCTGGTTCAGGCGATCTATGTTGAGGCCCCGGACAAGTCCAGCGGCAAGCGGAGGCAGGACATTCACATCAAGTATGACGGACTGGGCTTTATCCCTCCGGATGAACTGATGAAAGAGGAAACGGCGTGACCGAAGCCACACCGTTCCTTGAAAACACTGCGTTTTCAACCCTTTTGAAATTTTACTGTTTTACGGCCACCGCCCCTTGGCACGGCGGCTTTTTTCACATCTTCTCCGGGACCGTCCCCGGCCCGCGTCACGGCTCCTGCAAGTGGATCACGCACTGCCCCAGGGCATAGAAGGGCTCCGCCGCCGTGGGGTCCAGGCCCTCCACTGCCTCCGCCTGGGTCAGCACGGAGGTGGACTTGAAGCACACCGGCAGAATGGGGGCCTGGTCCTTCAAATGGGCGCAGAGGGACCGCATGGCCGCCGTCCGGTCCTCCGCCCCGGCCAGCTCCTGAAGAAGGCGGCTGGTGTCCGGGTGGGACCAATGGCCGTAGTTCAGCGCCCCGCCCGGCTCCAGCAGGCTTCCCAAATCCCAGTCGGCGGAGAGGCGGGCCTCGCCGTAGTAGAGGTCGAAGTCCCCGGCGGCCAGGGCGGCGGCGTAATCCTCCCAGGGCAGGGCCCGGACCTCCACCGCCACGCCCCCGGCGGTCCAGCTCTCCGCCAAGTAGCCGGCGATGGCCTTTTTAAAACCGTTCTCCTCGTTGACCAGCAGGGTCAGGGGGGTCTCGGAGACATAGCCGCTCTCCGTCAGGGCGGCGGAGAAGCCGTCCGGGGAGTACGCCTCCTCCAGCGCCGACAGGTACAGGGGCGACGCCGGGGACACCGGGAAGGCCGCAGCCCTCCCGTGGCCCGAGAGGTAGACGCCAGCGACATTGGCCCGGTTGATCCCCGCCGACAGGGCCCGCCGGAGGGCGGGGCTGTCCAAGGGTGCCCGGGCGGTGTTGCAGCCCACGTACTGCATCACGGTGGTATCCGTGTCCACGCAGCCCACGCTGCCGGTGGTGCTCACCGCCAGCACGCCGGTGAGGTCCGCCGTAATCAGCTGTACCTCGTGGGAGGAAAAGCGGTAGAGCATGGCGGCGTCGTCCGGGGCGTCCACCAGGGCAATCCGGTCCACCGGCTGGCTCTCTCCCTTCCACCAGGACTGGTTGGCGATGAGGTAGGCCCCGGTCTCCTCCTCGGCGTAGAAATAGGGGCCGGTGCCCACCGGGGCGGTGTCGTACTGGCTCCCGGGCTTCACAATGGGTACGTCCAGCAGGGCGGCCAGGGCGGTGTTGGGACGGCTCAGGGAGACGGTCACGCTGTCGCCGCTGGCGCTGACGGAGGAAATGCCGGACAGGCGGCTCCGGTAACGGTCGGAGGTCCTGGCCCGGTCCAGGCTGGCCTTTACCTCCCGGGCCGTCAGAGGCGATCCGTCGGAGAACTGGACCCCCGGACGGAGGTCGAAGGTATAGCGGCTGGCGGTCTCGTCGTGGGTGTAGCTGACGCACAGGCTGGGCTGGGGCTCAAAGCGCCCGTCCAGGCGGAACAGGCCCTCATACAGCAGCGACGCCGCCACCTGCTGCATCCCGTCGGGGCAGTCGATGGGGTCCAGGGTCCGCCCCGGCATATAGGGCAGGGCGAACCGCTCCGGCAGGACGGTTTTGGTCTCTTCCGCCGGTTCCTCCTCAAAGGGGGGCATCACGTCCTCCGGCTCCTCCGGCGGCTCCTCCTGCCAGCATCCGGTGAGCAGACAGGCCATCGCCAGTGCGATGGCCATAATCTTTGATACGTTCATAAAAGCGATCCTATTCAATTCCGGCGGCAATGGCCGCGCACTGGACGCCCCTGGCCTCCCCCAGCTTCCGGTGGGACCAGAACAGGTCCCGGCGGCAGGCGGTGCAGAGGCCGGAGGCCTCGATGTTCTCCGGCAGGACTCCCGCCCGCAGCAGCCACCGGCGGTTCAGGCCCTCCAGGTCCACGTGCCACTTGGGGCCCCGCTTTTCCAGATACGGCTCCGCCTCCCGGCCCAGGGTCTCCCGCATGGCGGCGGGGACGTCCTCGTCGCTCTCAAAGCAGCACTGCCCGATGCAGGGCCCCAGGGCGGCCCGGAGCCGCTCCGGCTTCGCGCCATAGAGGCGGGCCAGCTCCCGGACGGTCTTCTCCACAATGCCTCCGGCACAGCCCCGCCACCCGGCGTGAGCCGCCCCCACGGCCCCGGTGTCCGGGTCGCGGAGCAGCACGGTGCCGCAGTCGGCGGAGAAGACGAAGAGGGTCAGCCCCGGCACGTCCGTGACCAGGGCGTCGGCGCTGTCATAGTCCCGCTCCCGGAAGAGGCCCTTCCCCGCGTCAGCGGCGGTACAGGCCCGGACGTTGGTCTCATGGACCTGCCGGGAGAGGACGGTCCGCTCCATTTCCACATTCAGCACAGCGCAGAAGCGGCGGTAATTTGTGAGCATGGCCTCCCGCCCGTCCCCCATGCCGGGGCGGAGGTTCAGGCTGTCCCAAGGGGCGGGGGAGACCCCGCCCAGGCGGGTGGAAAAGCCGTGGCATACACCTTTTAAATTAGAGGCGGTAAGCCAGGTCAGGCCGTTTTGTTCGTGTGTCTCAAAGGGCATAAGGGACCTCCCTACTTCCCCTCTTTTGGGGGTTCATCCTTCTTTTCGATCAGCTCATGGCGCGTCCAGCCGTTCCACGTATGAAATCCTCCATAGGCCAGCACAACAGGCGCCACAAGCCCATACAGGAACTCCGCGCTAAAGTCATTGCGCAAAACCCACCCCAGCAGAATCAGTGCAATCGCAAACAAAATCAGCGCAATGCCAAGCAAGAGCCCTTTGATGTCTTGGAGCAAAGCGAGAATGCCGGCTTCCTTTTGGTCCATACGCTCCTCAGCTCCTTAAATAGAATGATATTCTTTGCAGGTACACTTCTTCCATTTCAACCCGCTCCCGCAGGGGCAGGGGTCGTTCCGCCCGATTTTCACAACCTTGAGGGGCTGCTTCTTCGGCTTGGTCCCGTCGCCGCCGACGTTCTCCACCATGCCCTTGGCTACCCGCTCCCGCTTGACCTCCTCGTCCTTCCTCAGGCGCACGGAGTACAGCCGCCGGACGGTCTCGTCCTGGATGGCGGCGATCATCTCCTCGAACATCTCCAGGGACTCCCGCTTATACACGTCCACGGGGTTGTTGTTGCCGTAGGACTGGAGGCGGATGCCCTGCTTCAAGTCGTCCATGGCGTCGATGTGGTCCATCCAGTACTCGTCCACCACCCGGAGCATGATGACCCGCTCCAGCTCCCGCATGATGGGGCTGGTAATCTCGGCCTCCTTGTTCTCATAGAAGCTCTCGGCGGCGGCGGTAAACGCCTCGTCAAAGTCCTCCTGGCTCTTTTGCGCGGCCTCCGCCTCGGGAATGTCCACCGCGCCCTTGGCGAAGTACATGCCCTCCAGCCCCCGGAGCATCTCCCGGTATCCGGCGGCGTCCAGGCGCTGCTTCTCGCCGAAGGACAGGCTCACGTGGTTGCCGATGGAGGTGCGCATCATGTTCAGCACCGTGTCCTTGATGTCCATGCCGTCCAGAACCTGGCGGCGCTGGCCGTAGATCAGCTCCCGCTGCTTGTTCATCACGTCGTCGTATTCCAGCACGGATTTCCGGGACTGGAAGTTCCGGGATTCCACGGTGGTCTGGGCGTTCTCAATGGCCTTCGTCAGCATTTTATTTTCAATGGGCGTGTCCTCGTCCAGGTCGAACCGGTCCATCATGTTGGTAATCCGGTCCCCGCCGAAGAGGCGCATCAGGTCGTCCTCCAGGGAGATATAGAACCGGGTTTCGCCGGGGTCTCCCTGGCGGCCCGCCCGGCCCCGGAGCTGGTTGTCGATCCGGCGGGACTCGTGGCGCTCCGTGCCGATGATGAACAGCCCTCCGGCCTCCCGGACCTGCTCCGCCTCGCTGGCGATCTCCGCCTTATGCTGGGCCAGTTTCTCAGCGAAGAGCGCCCTCGCTTCCAGAATCTCCTGATTGTCCGTGTCCGCATAGCCGGTGGCGTCCACGATGACCTCCTCGGAGTAGCCCGCCTTGGTGAGGTCGGCCCGGGCCAGATACTCGGCGTTGCCCCCCAGCATAATATCGGTGCCGCGTCCCGCCATGTTGGTGGCCACGGTGACGGCCCCCAGCTTGCCGGCCTGGGCGACGATTTCCGCCTCTTTCTCGTGGTTTTTGGCATTGAGGAGGTTGTGCTTGATGCCCTCCCGGGCCAGGAGCTTGGAAAGGAGCTCGTTCTTCTCGATGGACGCCGTGCCCACCAGCACCGGCTGGCCCTTTTCGTGGCACTCCTTGATCTGCTGGATGACGGCCCGGAACTTTCCGGCCTCGGTCTTATAGACCACGTCGTGGTGGTCGCTGCGCTGGTTGGGGCGGTTGGTGGGGATCTCGATGATGTCCAGGTTGTAGATGGTCCCGAATTCCTCCTGCTCCGTCATGGCCGTGCCGGTCATGCCGGAGAGCTTGTCATAGAGCCGGAAGTAGTTCTGGAAGGTAATCGTCGCCAGGGTCCGGTTTTCGCTGTTGACGTTGACATGCTCCTTGGCCTCGATGGCCTGGTGGAGGCCGTTGGAGTACCGCCGGCCAAACATCAACCGGCCGGTGAACTCGTCCACGATGATGACTTCCCCGTCCTTCACCACATAGTCGATGTCCCGTTTCATGGTGCCGTGGGCCTTGAGAGCCTGGTTGATGTGGTGGCTGACGGTGGAGTTGGAGGGGTCCGAGAGGTTTTCCACATGGAAGTACTCCTCCGCCTTGGCGATGCCCCGGGCGGTGAGGGTGGCGGTCTTGGCCTTTTCGTCCACCACATAGTCCGCGTCGATGTCCGCGGCCTCCTCCTCTTTGTTGTCCACCTGCACGACCACCTGCTTTTTCAGCTTCGCGACGAACATCTCCGTCAGGTCGTACATCTGGGTGGACTTCTCCCCCTGGCCGGAGATAATGAGGGGCGTCCGGGCCTCGTCGATGAGAATGGAGTCCACCTCGTCCACGATGGCGAAGGAGTGGCCCCGCTGGACCAGCTCCTGGGAGTAGATGCACATATTGTCCCGGAGGTAGTCGAAGCCCATCTCGTTGTTGGTTCCGTAGGTGATGTCGGCGGCGTAGGCCTCCTGGCGCTGCTTGGAGGTCAGCCCGTGGACGATGAGGCCCACCTTGAGCCCCAGGAAGCGGTGGACCTTGCCCATCCACTCGCTGTCGCGCTTGGCCAGATAGTCGTTGACGGTGACGATATGCACGCCCTTCCCCGCCAGGGCGTTGAGGTAGGCGGGCAGGGTGGCCACCAGGGTCTTGCCCTCGCCGGTCTTCATCTCGGCGATGCGGCCCTGGTGGAGGACGATGCCGCCCACCAGCTGCACCCGGTAGGGCCGGAGGCCCAGCACCCGCTCCGACGCCTCCCGGACAGTGGCGAAGGCCTCGGGGAGAATGTCGTCCAGGGTCTCGCCGTTTTGGAGGCGGTCCTTGAACTCCTGGGTTTTCCCCTGGAGCTGGGCGTCGCTCATGGCCTTGTACTCGTCGGCCATGGCCTCAATTTTATCCGCGATGGGAGTAATGGATTTCAGCTCCCGGGAGCTGTAGTCGCCAAAAATCTTCTGTATCAGGCCCATGATCGTTTGCAACTTCCTTTCTATTGTTCCGCCGCCCGGAAGGGCGAAGAATTTCATAATAAAACAAGCATAGCTTACCACAGTTTTCCCTGGAATGCAAAGGAAATTGGGCCTTCCCGAAAAAAATTCACAAACCCCTCGCAAACCCGCGGCGTTCACGGCTCCATGTCCAGCAGCATCCGCACACGGCTTTCCACGGCGCCCTCCCCGGTGCTGGCGTCATAGTCCACGCTGGCCAGCAGGGCGTTTGGGAGCTTCCGCTGAAGGGCGGCGTACTGCCCCTTGCCAAAAATATGTCCCGGCAGGCAGCCGAAGGGCTGGACGCAGAGGATTTTCCGATACCCGAGCTTGGCCCAGGCCGCCGCCTCGGCGGTGATCAGCCAGCCGTCCGCCACGGTGCAGTTTAAAGGCGCGAGCCCCTCCGCCCGGCGCTTTACCTCCGCCAGCGGCGGCAGGGTGTGAAATCCGGCCTCCCGCAAAACCGCCAGCAGCTCCCGCTGGATTCCCCCCAGCCGGCCGGAGAGGAAGCGGTACAGCTTCCGCTGGTAAGCGGGGCCTTTCAAGCTGTGGGTATCCATATAATAGAGGGCGTACCAGGTAAGTCCGCCCACTCCGATTTCGCAGCGCTCCGCGGCTAGATACCGCTCCAGGTTCCAGTTTCCCAGATGGCAGTACTTTGTGTAGATTTCCCCCACAACGGCAACCTTCCGCACGTCCCCGGGCGCCGTCTCAATCCGGCGGAAGGAGGCCGCGATTTCCCGGCAGCGCTCCAGAATGCGGCGCCTGGAAAGGCCCGTCCCCCGGCGCAGGTCCTCCCCCAGCGCCTCCATCCAGCGCCGCCAAAGCGCCTCCGCGCCGCCGGGGCGGACCTCATAGGGCCGCACCTGGTTCCGGGCAATCGCCAGCGCGTCTCCCCACACCGCCGCCGCCAGCGCCCGGCGGATCATCGCCAGGGTGATGGGAAGGCCCGTGTCCCGGTCAATATCCCGGACGTTCAGGGACAGCAGCGCCACCTCCGGGTATCCCGCCTTGTCCAGCGCCTTCCGCATCAGCCGGATGCCGCAGGAGCCCCGGCACTCGTCTCCGGCCTGTCCCATCAGCACGCCGCACTCCGCCGGGTCATACTCCCCGGATTCCAGGGCGGCCAGCACCTGCCCCGCCACCAGAAAGACGGGGTAGCACAGTTCATTGTGGAAATACCGCAGCCCCCGGCCAGCCAGTCCCCGTTCCTCCCGCAGCAGGACCGGCTCCCACTCCCGGGAGGCAAAGGCGTATTGCAGCAGGGGGAACCAATCGTCCAGCAGGGCGGGAATCAGCAGCGCGCGGGGCATGGCGGCCGCCTCCTTTCCGAAAAGGCATGCTTTTTCTGTAATGTAAGCGCATTATACTCCCCGCTCCCCCGCTTGTCCAGCCGGGCGGAGGCCGCTGGACATTTTTTCTAAACCAGGCAAAAACATCGGATTGTTCCTTGTATATTCTGTCAAAACGTGTTACAATGATTTGTACTAAGAGATAAGGAGGACCCCATTATGAAGCTCAGCTTTTACGGCGCGGACCAATGCGTCACCGGAAGCTGCCACTGTCTGGAGATCAACGACACCCGTATTCTCATCGACTGCGGCCTCCAGCAGGGCCGGGACGAGGTTTCCAACGGCGAGTTTCCCTTCGCCGCCAATACCATCGACTATGTCCTGGTGACCCACGCCCACATCGACCACTCCGGCCGGATCCCCATGCTCATCAAGCAGGGCTTCAAGGGCCGCATCCTCACCACCCGCCTCACCGCCCAGCTGCTGGAGATCATGCTGCTGGACTCCGCCCACATTCAGGAGCAGGACGCGGAGTGGAAAAACCGCAAGGGCGAGCGCTCCGGAGCGCCCCGGACCGAGCCCCTCTACACCGTGGAGGACGCGGAGCGGGTGAAGGACTTCCTGGTCGTCTGTGAGTACGGCGAGCTCATCAACCTGTGCGAAGGCGTGGACATTGAGTTCACCGACGCGGGGCACCTGCTGGGCTCCGCCTTCGTGGCCATGGACCTGCGGGAAAACGGCGTGAAAAAGAGCATCGTCTTCTCCGGGGACATCGGCAACATCAACCAGCCCGTCATCCGGGACCCGGTGCAGCTGGCCGGGGCGGACTACGTGGTGATGGAATCCACCTACGGCGACCGGAACCACCCGGAGAGCTGGGGCTACACCGACGAGCTTGCCCGGATCATCGACGAGACTATGGCCCGGGGCGGCAACGTCATCATCCCCTCCTTCGCCGTGGGCCGGACCCAGGAGCTGCTGTACTTCATCCGGGAAATCAAAGAGCAGCATATGGTCCGCTCCTGCCCGGACTTCCCGGTGTACATCGACTCCCCCCTGGCGAAAAAGGCCACGTCCATCTTTGACGGGGACCTCCGGGGCTATATGGACCACGACGCGGTGTGGCTGGTGCGCAAGGGCACGAACATGTTCCGCTTCCCCAACCTCCATACCACGGAAAGCAGCGAGGAATCCAAGGCCCTCAACGAGGACCGGACCCCCAAGGTCATCATCTCCGCCTCCGGCATGTGCGACGCGGGCCGCATCCGGCACCACCTGAAGCACAACCTCTGGCGTCCGGAGTGTACCATTCTCTTCGTGGGCTTCCAGGGGGAGGGCACCCTGGGCCGCCAACTCCTGGAGGGGGCGGAGAGCGTGAAGCTCTTCGGCGAGGAAATCACCGTCCGGGCCCGCCTGGAGAACTTCACCGGCCTCAGCTCCCATGCGGACCGGGACCACCTGCTGAAATGGATCTCCGGCTTCCAGCACCCCAAGCCCCAGCACGTCTTCGTGGTCCACGGGGACCGGGAGGTGGCTCCCCACTTCGCCCAGACCCTGGAGAATATGGGCATCTCCGCCCACGCCCCCCAGTATACGGAGGTCTACGACCTGGCAACGGGCACGATTCTGGAGCGGGGCTACCTGCCAGAGCGGAAGGTCAAGCTGGTCACCGGCTCCAAGGGCGCGCCGGCTTACGAGCGTCTGGCGTCCGTGGGCAACATGCTCACCGAGTTCATCAAGCGCAGCAAGGGCCGGGACAACAAGTCCCTGGCGAAGTACGCCTCGGAGCTGCGGCAGCTGCTTGAGAAGTGGGAGGCATAAGCACCGGAGCTATGGAATACTTGAAGAATGGGCAAATGCACACCGCCCTGGTGGAGGGCTATTCCAGCGAAGGCTATGGCGTCGTCCGTCTGGACGGCGCCGTGGTCTTCGTGCCCCGGGCGGTCCGGGGGGAGCGGGTGGACCTGAAAATCGTCCGGGTAATGAAGACCCATGCCCTGGGGGAGCTTGTGAAGGTCCACGCCCCCTCCCCCGAGCGGGCCGTCCCGGACTGCCCCTATTATGGCAAATGCGGCGGCTGTGACTTCCGCCACCTCTCCTACGCAGAGGAGCTGTGGGCCAAGCGGCAGCGGGTCCAGGACGCGCTGGCCCGCATCGGAGGCTCGGACGTCCGGGTGGAGGAGATTCTGGGGGCGAAGAACCCGGAGCACTACCGCAACAAATGCCAATACCCCGTGGGGCCCCACGGGGAAATCGGTTTTTTCCAGGCCCGGACTCATCAGGTGGTCCCGGTGGACCGCTGCCTCCTTCAGCCGGAGGTCTGCGACCGGACGGCCCACGCCGTGGGAGGCTGGATGAAGCGGTACAAGATCTCCGCCTATGACGAGGCCACGGGCCGGGGGCTGATTCGTCATGTCTACGTGCGGACCAACCGGCGGGGAGAGAGCCTCTGCTGCGTCGTGGCCAACGGGAGAAAGGTCCCCCGGGAGGCGGAGCTGGCCGCCCTGGTGCTGGCCGCCGCGCCGAAGACCCTGGGCGTGGTGCTGAACGTGAACACGAAAAAAGGCAACGTCATCCTGGGAGACCAGTACCGGACCCTCTGGGGACAGGATTTTTTGATGGACACGCTGTGCGGCCTGGAATTCAGGCTGTCGGTCCCCTCCTTCTACCAGGTGAACCGGGACCAGGCGGAGGTCCTCTACGCCAAGGCCCTGGAGTTCGCCGCCCTGACGGGGGAGGAGACGGCGCTGGACCTCTACTGCGGCGCGGGGACCATCACGCTGTGCCTGGCGGGCCGCGCCAGGCGCGTCATTGGCTCGGAGATCGTCCCCGCCGCCATTCGGGACGCGAAGGAGAACGCGGAGCGGAACGGCGTGACAAATGCGGAGTTCTTCTGCGGCGACGCGGCGGACACGGCGGCGGAGCTGGCCGCCCAGAGCCTTCGGCCGGACGTCATTACGGTGGACCCGCCCCGGAAGGGGCTCGCGCCGGAGGTCGCCGCCTCGGCGGCGGCTATGGGGCCGGAGCGGATCGTGTATGTGTCCTGTGACCCGGGGACCCTGGGGCGGGACGTCAAGCTGTTCGCGGAGCAGGGCTACCGGGCCGTTCGGGCGGCGGCGGTGGATATGTTCCCCGGGACGCGGCATGTGGAGACGGTTGTCTTGCTTTCCAAGGGAGAGATCGACTCACAGAAGGTCAGGGTGGAGTTCTCGCTGGAGGATATGGATATGTCCGAATTCAAGAAGGGCGCGACCTACAGTGAGATTAAAGCTTATGTGCTGGAGAAGTTCGGGCTGAAGGTATCCAGCCTCTACATCTCCCAGGTCAAGCGGAAATGCGGGCTGGAGGTCGGGCAAAACTATAACTTGACCAAATCTGAGAATCAGAGGGTGCCGCAGTGTCCACTGGAAAAAGAAAAGGCAATTATGGATGCTCTGAGGCACTTTAAAGTTACATTGTAATTGTGGGTAGGTGATAAGTAATGGACATTTATGAATTATTAAATGAGATTACTCCCTCAGATGAAAAATGGCTTCATAGCACAAAATTTACAGAAGATTGCTTTAATACATTGAACGAAAAACGGGATCAAGAACTTTTTACTTTGTTTCGCAATATAGCATCTTTAGGCGTTTCTTTTGAGGGAAATGAAATTAAATTCTGCCCTCAATTTGAATATCATGATTGCAGACGAACCTTCTCCATAGACGATTTGACCGAGGATGATTTCAAACTGCTGTATGCGCTTGAATTTGATAAACTTCCCCTTCTATTACAAGCACGAATTTCATTGATTCTTTGGGTCCAAAAGAAAGACTATAAGATGGCGCTTAAAGCTGCTGCATGCTATCATGAGTTGTTTTTAGTATCTTTTAGCTCTATAAATTGGAGCGCTTGCTATAAATTTCTATCTTTTTCTGTGAAATTGTCTTCTCAAATAAACTCAAAAGACTACCCAAACTATCTCCAAGAAATATCTGATAAAATCATTGAACTTAATGGTGAGGATTCATCACTTTTGAGTATTCTTTTGGCTGAACTTTTACTTTCTCAAAAAAGGTGGAACGAATTTGATGCAATCTTACCAGCGATTAACAACATAATCTCAAATTCCATGGACAGCGTGGCCAAGGCAAAAAGAGCATATAATTTGAAAACGAAGATATATTTCAAGCAAGGCAATCCTGCGCTTGCTATGGAAAATAACCGAAAACTCGCTTCCTACTTAGAAGCAAAAGCTACTAGTGAATCGGGCGATAACATCCAGTCCCTATTCCACGCTGAACAATATTTGCAAGAAGCAATTCATTTATTTAGAAATAATGGAGCCCCCGAGGAAGGGGAACGTGCGCATTGCAAATTACTTGAAATACAAAAAAGAATTCCCCAATATATGATTCCAATAACAGTGAGTGGAAATATGACTCAAGAATATGAAAAAGTTGAGGCTCTTTTCGAGGGATTATCTTTCAAAGAGTGCCTTATGCGGATTGCCCAATGTACCCCTCTATATAAAAAAGATTTTTTGAAGAAGAAAGCATTAGAAGAAGCTGCCGATCCACTATCTTGTCTATTCGGGAGTGGAATAAAGTCATCGCAAGGTCGAACCATAGTTGAGATACCTCCTATTGATATGCAAGAACCAGAAGCTAACATGGAAATATTGGAAAAACATATGCACCACACGGCTTTATTATTGGAAGAAATATGCGGTAGTACGATACTTAAATGGGCAGGTGATATTTTCAATACAAAGTTTCAGTTTACAGCAGAAGATTTGGAATTTTTAGTAAAAAATAATCCTATTATTCCAGCAGGTCGAGAAAATATATTTTTAGCAGGACTATATCATGGGTTAAAAGGTGAAATATACATTTCCCTACATATTCTAGCGCCGCAAGTTGAGAATTTATTTCGTTGCATAGCAGAAAATGCAGGTGCAATTATGACTACCCTTAAAGATGATGATACCTCTGATGCAAAATTGCTTACATCAATTTTTGATACTCCAGAATTGGTTGAGTGTTATGAT
>ERZ779629.622-NODE-622-length-13734-cov-8.587251_pt1 | contig 13734 bp, 7 predicted proteins | sample MGYA00514192_ERZ779629 | MGnify/ENA primary metagenome ERZ779629 (study PRJEB29562, sample SAMEA4376709) | mouse gut metagenome | isolation source: Cecum | study: EMG produced TPA metagenomics assembly of the A DSS colitis mouse model was used to assess the... | reverse complement strand
CCCGCTGGCCGAAGAGGGAGTTGAGAAAGCCGTTGTGGTACATGCCGTAGTAGTCATACTGCTGGATGATGAGGTCTGCGGAGTAGAAGTTGTCCACCCAGGCGGGGACCTCCTCCAGGTATTCACACTCCCCGGTGATGGCGTTCACCAGCACCGCGCCCTCCACATCCGTCCCGCCGAAGAGGCCGATGGTCTTCACCAGGCGGGGGCAGATCCAGTAGGGCGTACCCTCCTCATCCACCTCCATGACCGGCTGGTCAAAGAGGTAGGTGGGGTAATGGAAACGGAGGTGGCGGTAGAGGTTGCGGCCAAAGTGCTCGGCGGTGGTGTACTTGATGCCCTCGCTCAGCCGCACCAGCTCCACATTCTGCGTCACCATGTCGATGACCAGATAGGCGGGCAGGCCGTCGGAGCGGTTGGTGAACCACTTGACCAGGTCGGCGTACATGAGGGTGGCGATGCGCACCGGACGGCCCTTGTAGTTGATCTGGGTGTAGTCGTCCACCACCTCGAACTGGCTGACCATGTCGCTGAGCTCGCCCAGCTTCCGGTCCCCCAGGCGCTCGGCGGAGAACTTGTCCAGCATGGGGATCTGGTCGTAGGATATCTCGTCCACCTCGGAGGCAAAGTCCCCGTCCTCCACCGGCAGGAGCGCCGCGTAGGACTTGGCCCGGAAGATGACGCTGCCTGCCACGGTCCCGATCAGGGCCAGCGCCACCAGGCCGACGGCCAGAAAGAAGGGGACCCTGCACTGCTTCTTCACGAATTTGAAGTACTCCCCCGCCCCCTGGCCCCGGAAGCCGGAGGTAAAAACGGCGCAGCCGCAGTACACCGCGCACAGCAGCAGGGCGAAGGTATAGAAGTCCGGCGACTGCAGATTGAGGGCGGGAAGCTCGAAGTAGAAGTAGAGGAAGCCCGCCGCCAGCGTGACGGCGATGTTGGTCAGCACCCGGGCCGCGGGGCTCTTGATCTGCTTGCGGGGCTTCTGGGGCTTCGGAGGTTTCTGCTGGGACGGGGCGCCGCTGTCGAAGCCTTCCCACCGGAAGCCTCCCGCGTCGCTGCCTGAAAACGCCATAACGATCTCCTTTCTTCACGGCCCGGAGGCCGCGCCGGACGTTGATCCTCCGGTATTTCCATTCTAACCCATTTCCTTTTCAATAGCAATGTCAAATTTGTAAACAGTGAGCAGGAGCCGGTCCCCTTTTTGGAACCGCCCGCTGAGGAGCCCCTCCGCCACCACGTCCTCCACCTTCTGCCGCAGGGCCCTCCGCAGGGGGCGCGCGCCGTGGGCGGGGTCCCGGCACTCCCTGGCCAGCAGGGCGACCGCCTCGTCCCCGGCCCGGAGGCCCAGGCCCAGCTCCGCCATCCGCGCCCCGCTCTCCGCCAGCATCCGCCGGGCGATCTCCTCCAGATCCGCCTCCCCCAGCTGCCGGAAGATCACGGTGTCGTCGATCCGGTTGAGGAACTCCGGCCGGAAGGTCTTCTTCAGCTCCTCCCGCACGGCCCGGCGGACCCGTTCCTGCCGGGCCTCCTCCCCGGCCTCCTCTCCCGCAAAGCCCAGGGGGTGGGCGCTGGTCATCTGCCGGGCCCCCACGTTGCTGGTCATCACCACCACCGCGTTGCGGAAGTCCGCCCGCCGCCCGTGGCTGTCGGTGAGGCACCCGTCCTCCAATATCTGCAACAGCAGGTTCCACACCGACCGGTGGGCCTTCTCAATCTCGTCGAAGAGGACCACCGCGTAGGGCCTCCGCCGGATCTGCTCCGTCAGCTGGCCCCCCTCCTCGTGGCCCACATATCCCGGCGGGGACCCCACCAGACGGCTGGCGGCGTGGGACTCCGCGTACTCCGACATGTCGATGCGGATCAGCGCCTCCTCCTGGCCGAACATGGCCGCCGCCAGCGCCCGGCACAGCTCCGTCTTCCCCACGCCGGAGGGCCCCAGCAGCAGGAAGCTCCCCGTGGGCCGGTTGGGCTCCTTCAGCCCCACCCGCCCACGGCGGATGGCCCGGGCCATGGCGGCGAGGGCCGCGTCCTGGCCCACGATGCGCCGCTTCAGCTCCTCCTCCAGCCCCAGCAGCTTCTCCCCCTCGTCCTGGCTGATGCGCTGGACCGGGATGCCCGTCCACTCCGCCGCCACGGCGGCCACGTCCTCCTCCGTGACGGAGATCAGCTGGTCGGTGCGGTCGTCGGACCAGCGCTTCCGGGCGCTCTGGAGCTGGACCTCGAAGTCCTCCTCCACGTCCCGCAGGCGGGCCGCCGTCTCGTAATCCTGGCCGGAGATGGCCTCCTCCTTCTCCCGGCGCACCGCATCCAGCCGGGCCTCCAGCTCCTTCAGATCCGGCGAGCGGGTCTCGCACTCCATCCGCACCCTGGCGCAGGCCTCGTCCATAAGATCGATGGCCTTGTCCGGCAGGAACCGGTCCGGCAGATACCGGCGGCTCAGCTCTACCGAGGCCCGGATGGCCCCGTCGCTGACCGCCAGCTTGTGGTGGGCCTCGTACTTGTCCCGGAGGCCCAGCAATATCTCCACCGCCGCCTCGGCCCCGGGCTCCTCCACCGCCACCGGCTGGAACCGCCGCTCCAGGGCGGCGTCCTTCTCGATATACTTCCGGTACTCGTCCCGTGTGGTGGCCCCCACCACACGGATCTCCGACCGGCTGAGGGCGGGCTTGAGGATGTTGGCGGCGTCCACCGCCCCCTCGGCGCTGCCCGCCCCCACGATGGTATGGAGCTCGTCGATGAAGAGGATCACATTGCCCATCCGCCGGATCTCCGTCAGGGCGTTTTTCACCCGCTCCTCAAATTCCCCCCGGTACTTGGTGCCCGCCAGCATGGCGGAGAGGTCGATGGATAGGATGTTCTTCCCCATCAGCTCCTCGGGCACGTCGCCGCTGACGATCCGCTGGGCCAGCCCCTCCGCCACGGCGGTCTTGCCCACACCGGGCTCCCCCACCAGCACCGGGTTATTCTTGGTCCGCCGGGAGAGGATGCGGATGCACCGGGCGATCTCCCGGTCCCGCCCCACCACCGGGTCCAGCTTCCCCTCCCGGGCCAGGGCGTTAAGGCTGCGGGTGAACTGCTCCAGCGCCTTGGACCGGGGCAGCTCCTCCCGCCGGGGGGCGGCGATACGGGTGGGGGCCTCCCTGGGCAGGCGCTGGACCACGCTCATGCGCTGGAGGAGGGCCGTCTGGAGCTTCCTGGGGTCCGCCCCGAGATCGTCCAGCACCCGCATGGCCATGGTGCCGTTCTCCCGGAGGATGCCCAGCAGCAGGTGCTCCGTGCCCACATATCCCCCGCCGGTCCTGCCGGACTCGCCCACGGCGTTCTCGATGACCCGCTTGGCCCGGGGCGTCAGCCCCTGGGGCGGGGCCAGCCCCGCCAGCCCCGTGCCCACGATCTGGACCACCGCCGCCCTGGCCCGCTCGGCCGTGACGGACTGCTCCGCCAGGCAGCGGTGGGCGGCCCCGGCCTCCTCCCGCAGGAGGCCCAGCAGCAGGTGCTCGCTGCCCACATAGCTGTGCCCCAGCTCTTCCGCCGCCGCCTGGGCCAGCCGCAGCGCGTTCTGGGCCCGGGGGGTAAATCGATTGTCATACATGTGGCCACCATCCTTGTCGATGCTGAGATTTCCCGTTCAGTATTCCCTCCCCGCCGGCTTTTACACATTTCTCCGGGAGCGGACGATTTTACCCTTGCATTTTTTCAACTTCATGCTACAATAGAGGTACCCATTCTAAGGAGGTAATGATTCATGGCTCATAAGATCACCGATGCCTGCGTCAGCTGCGGCTCCTGCGCCGAGAACTGCCCCGTTGAGGCGATTTCTCAGGGCGAGACCCAGTACGTCATTGACGCCGACGCCTGTGTGGACTGCGGCGCCTGCGCCGCCAACTGCCCCACCGAAGCCATCGTGGCGGAATAAGGTACATCGACAAAAGGCCCCATCCTCTGAAAGGAGGATGGGGCCTTTTGTTTGCGCGTCAAAAAAACATCCCCGCGTCCCCCAACAAATCGAAGCCCAGCACGGCAGGTTCGATTGGGAAAGGAGGGGTGTGATCCGCTCCAGCGTGCAATAAGCAGTCAAAATCGATACAGAATTATAACAATAAGACTGGAAATACTCCCCCATGAAAAGGTAAAATGGACCCATTACTTTTTCACGGAGGACACGACCATGAAAAAACGCGCTTTGACAGACACTCACCTCACCGCCTACGCCCGCTTCCTCCGCCAGGAGGAGCGAGCCCCCGCCACCATCGAGAAGTACCTGCGGGACGTCCGCGCCTTCGCCTTCTGGCTGGACGGCAGGACGGTCACCAGGGAGCTGGCCTCCGAATGGAAGGCCCGGCTCCTGTCCCAGGACCTCTCCCCCTCCACCGTCAACGGGAAGCTCTCCGCCGTCAACAGCCTCTTCCGGTTCCTGGGCTGGGAGGACTGCCGGGTGAAGTTCCTCAAGCTCCAGCGCCGCGCGTTCCGGGACGCTTCCCGGGACCTGACGCGGGGGGAGTTCGAGCGGCTGCGGGCGGCCGCAGACGGAAGTCTGGTACTTCTGCTGGAAACCATCTGCGCCACCGGCATTCGCGTGTCGGAGGTGAAATATATTACTCTGGAGGCCGCGCGGAACGGCCGGGCGGATATCTCCCTAAAGGGCAAGATCCGGACCATCCTGCTCCCCGGCAAGCTCTGCCGGAAGCTGCTCAAATTCGCCAAACAGCAAAAAATCGCCTCCGGCGAGATATTCCTCGCCAAAGACGAAAAGGGCCTCTCGCGCCATCAGATCTGGCGGGCGATGAAGCTTTTATGCAAAAAAGCCGGGGTGGACACGTCAAAAGTCTTTCCCCACAACCTGCGGCATCTGTTTGCCGTCACCTTTTACAAGGCGACCCGGGATATCGTCAAGCTGGCAGACCTGCTGGGACACAGCTCCATCAACACAACACGGATATACCTCCTGACCACCGGGGCGGAGCATGTCCGGCAGCTGGAACTGCTGGGACTGGTCAGCTGAACTTAACAGAATTTACATTTTGCTGCCAGAGGTCCGGATTTGGAAGCGCGGCAGGGGAAATCGTTCAAAAAAATACGCCCGGCCACGCTTAAACGAGCGCGATCAGGCATAGTAATTTAAGACCGCAAATCAAGCAAATTTGCAGTCAAAATTTTTAACGGAAATTTCCCCTCCAATACACTTGCAATTACAGGGGAAATGTGGTAAGGTGGAGGTACACATATAAAATAGAAACTTGCTTGCAGGAAACGGACTGTAAATTCTGTTGCGGAAAGGACGGCGTGGACATGGGGGGACGGCATTCCAACCAAAAACTGGACTTGACCGGGCAGAGGTTCGGCAGGCTTACCGTCCTCGAACCAGCGGCGAATGTCGGTACCAAAACCGCCTGGCTATGCCGCTGCGACTGCGGAAAGGACGCGGTCGTCGCTACCCAGCGCCTGCGGGACGGGCACCGCACCTCCTGCGGGTGCGACAAGGACCTTTTCGGAGAGCCCCCGTCCACCATCGGCCGGGCCAGCCTTACTTATATCGACGGGACCTGCGTGGAGATGCTCCGCGCCAAGACGGTCCGCAAAAACAATACCAGCGGCGTGCCCGGCGTGGAGTGGTACGCCCGGAAGCAGCGGTGGCGCGCCACCATCTGTTTCAAAGGGAAACGGCACTACCTGGGCGTCTACACCCGGTTCGACGACGCGGTAAAGGCCCGGAAGGACGCCGAAGCACGGTTTCACGACAGCTTCCTCCTGGAATACGACCAGGAGAGGGCGCAGTGTGAATGACCGGCCTGCGTATGCCCGCCGGCCCGCACGCCATGCGGGAGCGGCTGACATAAATATCTCCTGCGAATAGAGAGGGAAGGAGGGCCCCACGGGAGGCGGGGCGGGGACGGGCGAACCCGTCCGGACGATCCTGCCGCGCGCGCACTGGCGGCAGGACCGGAAACACAACGGACAAGACGGTCCGCATCACAATTGAATGCGAAAACCTGTGAATTGGGCAAACCGCAAACAATTTTTTTCGCAACCATTTTGGCAAAACATCCGAAAGGATGCGGCGCAAAGCTATGGGAACTAAGGTGTCAGATCATATGAAGACAAAACGGCGTATGAGTGATGCTATGTTAGCCCGGCTGCTGGAAACCTCGGCAAGACGTTCGAAAGAACGATCGCGCAAAGCAAGGGGCCTACGGAGCTGACTCCCATGAAGGCGGCAGCTCTATGGCAGCCCAGCCGCCGGATACTTTGCATCCGAACAAATTTGCAAAGAAAGGAAGAATTGATTGCATGAAGATTTTCAAGACCCTAAGCAAACGCGGACTCGCCCTGTTCCTTGTTCTGACGATGTGCGTAAGCCTTCTGCCTGCCACCGCTCTCGCGGCGGAAGCGGCGGAAGCGCTCCATACCCACAATGAAGACGGCTGGGCTTGCGTGGAAGAGTCCCAACTGATCTGTGGATATGAGCAAGAGCATACCCACGACGAAACCTGCTGGGCAGCCAGCGAGAAGACCCTGGCCTGCTCCCTGGAGGAGGCCGAGGGCCATCAGCATGACGAGTCGTGCTATACCGAGGAGACCACTCTGGCCTGCGGTCAGGAGGAATCCGAGGAGCATAGCCATGACGAGACATGCTATGTCACCGAAACCGTGCTGAGCTGCGGCCAGGAGGAGGCCGAGGGCCACGTCCACGGCGAAGACTGCTTCGCCGCCGGGGAGGCGGTCCTGACCTGCGAACTGGAGGAGCACCGGCACGGCGAGGCGTGCTATGCGTCCGTCTGGACCTGCACGGAGCCCAGCGAGGACGTCAGCCGCTTCCTGCGCGCCGTAAAGGCGATCCCGGAAGAGATCACCGCGGAGAACGTGGAAGAGGCTGAGGTCAAGATCGCGGAAGCGATCGAGGCCTACCAGCATCTGGGCGGCGCCGAGAAGTCCAACGCCTCCGTGGTGCGTGCCTACGACGTCATCCTTGCCGCCGAGATCGCGGTGGAGGCGGCGAAGAACGAAGCTCCCGAGGAAACTCCGGAGATCGTCCTTCCCGAGGACGCGGTGGTCATCGACCCGGCGGTGCTGGTGGAGTACACCGGCGTCGAGGAAGAAGAAGTGGCCGTTGCCGACCTGTTCACATTCGTAGCCAACACGTACCTGGCAAATGAAGAGGACCCCGACGCGGTCACCTTCCCCGCCAGCCTGTACTTTGTTGGCGAGAATGTGGAAGAGCGGTTCGACATCATGGATATCCTCTTCCCCGCTGAGTCCGAGGACGAACTGCCCGAGGAGCCGGAGACGGTAGCTCTGACCGCTGATTCCATTGTCTATCAGGATGTTCCTGTGACCGCTTATTTCCTCCCCGAGGAGACGGTGGCCCAGGAGGAGCTGCTGATGGAGATGGATGATGATGAGATTGACCTAGATAATGCAACTCGGAGCACCGCAGACAAGATTGAATTTGACCCAAATGGTGGCAGCGGTTCTGTCGATTCGATGGAGTTCACTGTTAATCAGGAGGTTAGGCTACCCAATGGTGATGGTTTTACCAGAGAAAACTACCAACTGCTGGGATGGGGAACATCACCGGAGAGCAATGACCTCGATGCCTCCAACTGTAATCCCGTGTACTATGAGCTTGGTGGCACATACCTTCCTACACAAAGCGGTGCGGTTCGCTTGTATGCTGTTTGGGGGCAGGTAAGTGGAACTGTTACAGGCTTAAAGAATACGATTGCAATTGCCGTCAGAAATGACAGAGATGTTCCTTTTGAACCCTCCACGCAAACTACAGGTTATACTTACTTCAATGCACTAACGAATGTTGATGTATTAGAGTACTTTAAGCCCGCGCACACGGTAGCTGGAGTAGAGAAGGTAGATTCCCGCTTGACCGAGGCGTTCAAGGATTATGTTGCTAATCCAAATAATTTTGGAGATGTAGCCAAAATGTATGATCCTGAGACGCAGTACATTGAGTGGTACGTTATCAAGTATCATAACGCTAACGGTTGGCACGTTGACGGGGTAATAAAAGACAGGGAAAATGTTACCTTGTATTATAACTCCAATGGCGCAACGGGCGGAAATGCACCCAACAGTCCGTCTTGTACAGTAGGTACTACACTGTCCGTGTCCGACAATACCGGCAGTGAAACTGCAACTCGCAGGATCCCGCTGGTAAGAACTGGCTATGAATTTACCGGATGGAATACTGTCCCCAATGGGACTGGTACAGCATATTCGCCAGGTGATGAGATCAAAATGACCGAAAATGTCACACTGTACGCCCAGTGGCGGCAGAAGGGCTACCAGGTCTGCTATGACCTGGGCGGCGGTAAGCTGAATGGTCAGCTATTCATCACCCCGAAAGGCGGTGTGAAGTGGGATCAGTCCGGCCTGACGCCTTCCGGTACTCCCGTGAAGGAAGGCTATCAGTTTGAGGGCTGGTACCTGGAAGGTACCGACACACAGGTCACCGACCAGGCTACGTATTCTAATTTGGCAGGCAATGATGATACGGTTACGACCGTGACATTGGTTGCGAAGTGGAATCTGCAGACGGACCTGAGCTACACGATCAACTACTACAAGGACGAGGTCAGTGGCGAGCCTATCGGCACTGAGACCGTCAACAATGTGGCGTACCAGGCTCAGATCACGCTGACAACGGAGCAGCTGAATACCCACAAGCCCACCGAGGGCTACAAGGACGGCGCCCAGCAGGGCACGGTTCCCTATGTGATCCAGGTGAGCGACAACGTCATCAACGTGCTGTACGAGAAGCGCAGCGATCTGAGCTACGTGGTGAAGTACCTGGATGAGGACGGCAACACTCTGGTCGAGGAGAAGACCGTGGAGAACAAGACGTTCGGCGAGACCTACACGGAGACCGCCGAGACTGTCGACGGCTACGCGGTTGACGAGCAGACCAAGAGCGTGACCATCAGCGCCAATGTGGCAGGCAACGTCATCACGTTCGTTTACAGCGCCGACACCATGATCGATCCCACCGTTCCCGAGGGAGATCGTCCCACTACTGGCGGTGACGGCATCCCCGACAAGTACCAGGCCACGGTGATCTTCAAGGTGATGAACGGCACCTGGGACGATGACACGACCCGTAGATCCATCGTTGTTACTCTGACCGACGATAACGACGAGCCTGCAGCGGACGGTAAGTACACGATTGGCGAGATCATTCCCAGCGGCACTCCCAACGCGGGTTATCGGGATACCAACGCCTGGAGCGACAAAAACCCCGCTGGTGTGACAATCAGCAAACCCGGCACCTATACGTATACCCTCACCTACGCGCCGATCCCGGTGATCCCGACACCCCCGACTGTCACACCTCCCGGCGGTGGAACGACCATCCCTGATGGCCCGACCCCGCTGGTGCCCGACCCCGGCACGACCATCGCGGATCAGGATGTGCCTCTGGCGGCTCCTGGTCTGAACAACACTGACCACTTTGACTATATCAAGGGTTACGTCATCGACGGTCAGATCCTGGTCCGTCCCGAGGCCAACATCACCCGCGCCGAGGTAGCCACCATCTTCTTCCGCCTGATGACCAAGGAGTTCCGTGAGGCCAACTGGGCCACCGAGAACGACTTCACCGACGTGAAGAAGGGCGACTGGTACAACAACGCCATCTCCACCTGTACCAAGGCCGGCATCCTGAAGGGCTACGAGGACGGCACGTTCAAGCCCAACCAGACCATTTCCCGCGAGGAGTTCGCCGCGATCGCGGCCCGCTTCGCCAGCGAGGAAGTGCCTGCTGGCGGCATGTTCAAGGACATCGCGGGCCGCTGGTCCGAGAAGGACATCGAGCGCGCCGCCGCCATGGGCTGGATCAAGGGCAGCAACGGCCTGTTCCGTCCCGTGGACAAGATCACCCGCGCCGAGGTCATCGTGATCGTGAACCGTATGCTGGACCGCGTTCCCGACGCGGACCACATGCTGCCCGACATGAAGACCTTCGCGGACAACACGCCCGACATGTGGTGGTACGCCGACGTGCAGGAAGCGACCAACAGCCATGAGTACGACCGCGCCGAGGACGGCGTGACCGGCATCTGGACGTCGCTCCTGCCCGAGCAGGACTGGGCCGCTCTTGAAGAGGAGTGGGCCACCGCGGCGGACGCCAACGTGGCGGACGTAGCACCGAAGCTTGGCACCGAGGGCGAGAAGCTCGAGGAAGAGGCCAAGGAGCCCGAGACTACCGGCGGAGACGACGGTAACGGCGAAGAGTAAGCGTAAACCGATCGGCCCGGACATGCGCCGCGAAAGCGGCTTGTGACCGGAGACAGAAAGGGGTCGGATGCTTCGGCATCCGGCCCCTGAGTCGTTTCTTTGAGAAAGTCCTCCGAAATAACAACAGAAGCCCCGGAAAACCGCTGGTTTTCCGAGGCTTCTGCATCTGTGCTACAAAAGCGGCATTTGCTCAAAGTCATTGCCGTGCAGCGTTAAGAAGTTTTTAGCAGAAAAAATTAAGAAAAAAGTTCCATCGCTTTTGCTGCCATTCGTGTTCCATAGATCACAAAATTTTCTGAGAATTGATCGATATCCAACGTGTTGTCGATCCCCACTGGGCCGAGGTGGATGACCGGTTTGCCATAGGAGGCCCCACCCGAGTAGGTAAGCGCTCCCATAACCATACAGTGATCCAGTATTTCTCGAATACCCAGCTCCGCGCCGCCGTGAACATACTGGGCAGTCGTATACGCGCCGGCCAACTTCCCGGCCAGCCCGAGCTTTCCCGCCTCTGCCAGCAGATAGTTCATCATCTGCCCGGTAATATGCGCCGCGTAGATGGGTGAGCCAAATACCACACACTTCGCTTCTTTCACAAATTCGACGTCTACATCCTCAATGGGAAAACTTTTTGCGTCAACACCTTCGACGGAATTCATACCTTTTACGATTTGTTCTCCCATGTTTTTCGTATTGTTCGTAACAGAGTGATAAATAACAGCCATTTTCATAATATTTTTCACCTTTCCCTTTACTCCTCCAGCGCCCAGAGGTGCCTGTCTCTTCTGAACAAGAGACACACCAGCACCCCCGCCGCCGCGATCATCAGATACACCAGCGCCGCGCCGCTGCCCTTTCCGGCGCCCAGCAGCCGGACCAGGACCGCGTCCTCCGTCAGCCCCGCCATCAGCGGCTCGCAGACGCGGTCCACCAGCCATCCGCCCAGCAGGTATCCCACCGGGATGGTAAAAAACTGCAGCGTATTCCTGGCAGCGTATACTCTCCCCTGCAGCTCCACAGGGATGTGCAGCCGCAGCAGCGTCTCCAGATTCGCGCCCATCACTGGGATAAACACCCATCCCAGCAAGGCCCCGAAGCACCAGACCTCCGGTCCCCGCCCAAAGGCCAGCAGCAGGTTCTCCGTGCTCATGGAGAACAGCAGGCTGTTGCAGATGACCCGCACCCGGCTTTTCGGCGCGGGCAGGAGCGTGACCATCACGCTCCCCGCCAGATTGGCGGCCCCGGTAAACGTCTGCAAAACGCCCAGCGCCGTCTCCCCGCCGCCGGGGCGGGAGAGGACCATGGGCGCCAGCGCCGCGTTGTAAACGCTGGCGATCAGATTGATAGCCGCCAAAAACAGGATAATATCCAAGATCCCCCTGTTCCTCCGCAGCCACTGCACGCCCTCCCAGGCGGAGCGCAGCACGGGGACTCTCTCCCCGGGACCGCCCTCCTCCGGAAAGCGGATGATAAAGAGGACGCTCCCCACCGCCGCCCCGCAGGTAACGAGGTCGATGGCAATGACCGCCTCCAGCCCCGCCAGCGTCAGCACGGCGGTAGCCAGCGCCGGGGCCAGCAGGATCGGCAGGGAACTGGAGAGGGACCGCAGCCCTCCTACCCGCTGGACTTGCTCCCTGGGCGTCAGCAGGGTCACCGCCAGCTCGGAGGCCGGCTGCTGGATGGTGTTCATAAGCCCATTGAGCGCGTTGACGCCATACAGATGCCAGACCTCCAGTCGCCCGGTCTTCAGCAGGACCAGCACCGCCGCCGTGGAGAGCGCGGCGAAGAGGTCGCAGACAACCAACGTCTTCCGCTTGTCCCACCGGTCCACCAGGCTTCCGGCGAAGATACTCAGCAGCACATAGGGCGCGTAGGACGCAACGGCCAGCCCCGCCGTAGTCAGCGCGGAGCCCTCCTGCTGGTAGGACCAGATCACCAGCGCGAATCCGGTCATGGCGCTCCCCAGTGCCGAAAGTGCCTGGGTACTCCAGAGGATCAGAAAATATTTCAATCCTCTCAGGTCAAACAATTTCCTTTTCATTTCAGACTTTGCTCCTTTTTGTACAGTTTACGTTACATACAAAACTGCAAAGCCTGCCCGAACGTTACGTGTTTGCCGTCAAAATCTTATCAGCTCCATGCCGTCCTGTTCGGATCAGACCTTGCATGGAGCGAAGCCAATGCAGAGACGCATCCGTCTCACCTCTTTTCAAGTATCCTGTGTGGAATGCGCCCACTGGTAGACCGCCGCGGCCGCGTTTTTGGGCACCACCGCCTGCAATTCCTCCAGGGACGCCTCCTTGATGGCTTTCAAGCTCTTGAAATGCTTCAGCAGCGCCAGCCGCCTGGCCTCTCCCACGCCGGGGATGCCGTCCAGCGTGGACCCCCGGACCGACTTTCCGTGGCTCTCCCGGTTGAAGGTGATGGCGAACCGGTGGGTCTCCTCTTGGATACGCCCGATCAGCGAGAACACCACCTGGGTCCCCTGAATACCGATCTCCCGGCCCTCCGGCGTCACCAGCGCCCGGGTCCGGTGCCGGTCGTCCTTCACCATGCCGAAGATGGGGATCGCCAGCCCGAACCGTTCCGTCACCCGCCGGGCCACCTTGGCGTGCTGCTCGCCGCCGTCGATGAGCATCACGTCCGGCAGAGGCATAAACTTTTTATCCTTCTCCATATAATGGGTGAGCCGCCGGGTCAGGACCTCCTCCATGGACCTGTAGTCGTCCGGATGTCCCTTCACTTCCTTGATCCTGAACCGCCGGTACCGGTCCTTAGCCGGCCTGGACCCGTGGAACACCACCATGGACGCCACGATATCGTCCGCGCCGGTGTTGGAGATGTCGTAGCTCTCCATCCATTCCGGCGCTTCCTCCAGCCCCAGCATCTTCCCCAGCAGCTCCAGGGTCTTGTCCGACCGCTCCTGACTGCTGGTCTGGCGCTCCGCCTCTTCCCGGGCGTTGGTCTCCGCCATTTGCAGCACCTGGGCCCGCTCCCCCCGCTGGGGGACCCGCAGGGTCACCTTGTGCCTCGCCTTCTCCGTCAGAAGCTGCTCCAGCACCTCCTGGTCCTCGATGGCCTCCGGCAGGCAGATCTCCCGGGGCAGCACGGACCGCCCTCCGTAATACTGCAGCAGCAGCGCGGACAAAATTTCCGCCGGATCGTCCAGCGCGGAGGCGCCAAACAGCTCCGCCTCCCGGCCCGTCAGCTGCCCCTCTTCATAGTGGAGCACCGCGTAACAGCACTTGGCCCCCAGGTACAGCCCCCAAACGTCCGTGTCGGCGCAGACCCCGGCCAGGACCTTCTGCCGCTTGCCGAGGACCTTGATGGCCGCGATCCGGTCCCGGAGGGCGGCGGCCTCCTCGAACTGGAGCTCCTCCGCCGCCTTCTGCATCTCCTCCTCCAGCTGGCTGGTCACCAGCCGGACCTTCCCCTCCAGCAGCTGCACCGCCAGATCGATCCGCCGGTTGTACTCCTCCCCGGTCA
>ERZ779629.618-NODE-618-length-13793-cov-6.390741_pt1 | contig 13793 bp, 11 predicted proteins | sample MGYA00514192_ERZ779629 | MGnify/ENA primary metagenome ERZ779629 (study PRJEB29562, sample SAMEA4376709) | mouse gut metagenome | isolation source: Cecum | study: EMG produced TPA metagenomics assembly of the A DSS colitis mouse model was used to assess the... | reverse complement strand
CACCAAGAACAACATCCTGATCCAGTCCGCTCAGGCCATGCTGGCTCAGGCCAACCAGGTTCCCCAGGGCGTGCTGCAGCTGCTGCAGTAAGCGTGACGATAGCCGCGCAGGGGAGCTTGGAGCGAAGCGAGGGCGAAAGCTCAGCGCTGCATAACGGCGCGGGTTTTGCCCGAGTCGGAGTGAAAGCGACCCGTCGCGCGGCCAATCGGAGCGTGATAACGCCACGCGAGTTGTTTTTGGCACAAACCGCATGACCCAACCGGGGGCCGGGCTTTGCCCGGCCCCCTTTTTGATGAATTCACATATGGAAAGGATACCGCGCTATGCAGACCATCGACATCGCCCGCCGGTGCGCGGAGCTGAACGCTGTCAACGACGCCAATAACGCCTATGTTCTGGCGCTTCACCAGGGCGGGCTGACCCCAGAGGAGCGGATGGAGGCCGCCGTCTATCTGCTTCGCATGGACGGGGACTACAAGGTGGCCTACACCCAGTTCACCCAGCTCTATCATGAGGGACAGTTCCGGGAGGAGTGCCTGGACATTATGACCCAGGCATTTTTTGAGCCCAACGTAAAGCTGATGAAGTCCCGGTATGAGAAAAACTGCGCGGCGCTGGCCAAATATTCCTATTTATTCCGGCGGGACTTCCCAAAATTTGAGGACTTGCCCCTGCGTTTTTATCCCTTTGACGACAACGGCTACCTGCCCTTTGACCTGGAAAAGGGGGAGTTTGGCAGCTATGTGAACTACAACCACCCGGTGGTGAGCCGAAACTTTTTCAAAAACTTGGACAATCCCATCCTGGCAAAGGATGTTTATTCCCAGTATGAGCTGGAATACTTGGCTGACAACGTCCGCCCCAGCGAGGATATCGGGCGGGAAAATCATCTTTACCTTCACTACGCAAGCTGGGAGGTGTTCTGCGCCCATTTGCAGGTGCTGAATATGCGCCGTATGTTGGAGGACAAAAAAATTGTCTTTCTGTTTGGGGAGGAGATCTCCCGCTACCCCATTGATTTCAAGGAGATGTATGGCATCGACTATAGCCAGTATCCGGTGAAGTCCATCGGCGTGAGGGACATTCACCGGTTGATCTGGCACACCCAGCTGTCCTCCGACAACGGCGGCGACTTCTTCAACGAGGTATTTGACAACCATCCAAATCTGATCTGCATCCCCTCCATCATGCTGGATTATACGGAGGAAACTATTCAAAAGGCCAAAGCGGTGTTTGAAGATGCGGACAGGTATCGCGCCGCAGGCAACCTGCCGCACTTTAATAACGAAGTGACGCAGCAGTGCTATTGGAACGGGAACCGCTCGGATAAAGATATTCTGGTCATGCTTTTTATGCTCCAGGGCCCATTTATGGGCGGACTGGACCACGCTGCCCGCATTGCCCCCGCCCTGTTTTTCCAACCCCACTTGAGCCATATCGACTATGACATGGCCCACGGCGAACGGGACCGCACTATTCTGCTGTGCGAGCAATATGACAGGATCCGCAGTTCCCCAATATTCCAGGCGTTCAAATATATCAAAACATTTACCCCCCTGCGCCGCTTCACCACCAGTGAAGCCGCCACCTTTCGCTGGCAGATCGAAAAGCGAAGCCTTCTTCATGCCGAGGGAGGGAAGCGCACCGTTGCCAGTGACTTGGCCATGGATCGCGCCCTGAACCGCAGCTTTATGATCGACCCAGAAGACCGGCTGTATAAGGACAGCGTGCTGGTACGCTTTGAGGACGGCAAGACCAACCCGAAGGCCACCTTCACTGCCCTGGCGGCGTTTCTGGACCTCCCCTATACCGAGAGTATGACCTACTGCTCGGAGAAAGGCGTCCACGACGTGGAGACGGCGGCGGGCAACGTGGTGGGCTTTGACACCGCCACGGTCTACCGCACCTACGACGACTATGCCACCGATGAGGAGCGGGCGTTCATCGAGTTCTGCCTGCGGGACGCCTATGAATTTTACGGCTATGACTTCCACTACTACGACGGCGGGCCGGTGGATGAGGCACAAATCGAAAAGTGGGTGGATGGCTTCACCAAAATCAACAAATTTATTTCCCTCAGTTGGAAAAACAATATCCTTTCCGAAGCCGAGGTAGCAGAGGACGGCGGTAAAAAAGCGATGGATGAGGACACACAGGAGGAAGTCATTTCCAAAATCAAAGGGAAGTATGACACGGTGCGCCTGAAGCTGGCCAGGCGGCTGATGGGGAATCTGTATTTCATCAACAAAAACGGCCAGCCGCTGCGGATGATGCCGAAACTGGAGCTGGATCCGGCGCTGCTGAACCGGCCGCTATATCATTAAGGAGGAATTATGGAAAAAGGGACTGTTTATTTTTTTACGGGTCTTGCTGGGGCGGGCAAGACCACCATTGGCGGGCTGTTCTACCGCCGTCTCAAGGCAAGGAAACCCAACGTGTTCTGTACGGACGGCGACGCCATGGACGGCGTAGTATTTGAGCGCACGGGCTATTCCACCGCTGCGCGGCTCAAGGACGCGAAAGCGCGGTTCCGCCTGTGCCGCGCCCTGGCGGAGCAGGGGATTGATGTGGTGATTTGCTCCATTTCGATGTATGACGAGATCCGGGACTGGAACCGGGCCAACATCGACAATTACAAGGAAATTTATATCAAAGTAACCTGGGAAACCCTCTACCGCCGGGATCAAAAAAAGCTGTACTCATCCGGCGCGAAGGAGGTTGTAGGGGTGGATCTGCCCTGGGACGAGCCGAAAATGCCAGATGTAGTGGTGGAAAATGACGATCAGGAGACGCCGGAAGCCATTGTGGCGCGGCTGGAGAAGCTGTTCGGTATTGTCTGACAGCGGGCGAGAAATAGCTCTATGTGTGTTGTTCAGAGGAAGATTTGAGCCGATAGCATCAACTCGTTAAGAATCTGTTAGGACCGGAAGCGGAGAGGAATGTATCACATTATGAAAATCATTGACCATTCAGCAATCTTATCTTTGGGTATTTCACCCCTGGATGCTTACCACTGGGTCGAAAACGTAATTCAAGAAAAAGAAACTGCGATACTGCCGCCTAAAATCAGTATGCGTCAGGCTGGGAATGTTTTTTACAACGTCATGCCCTGTATTCTCCAGAGTGAAGACCGAATGGGCGTAAAAATTATTACGCGGCATCCTAAAAAAACGCAGGGTCCTAGTTTGACAAGCCAAATTCTGCTATATGAGTTGAGTTCTGGGCAGCTGATTGCCGTTTTGGATGGAAGCTACATTACGGCCATGCGGACAGGAGCTGTCGCGGCATATTCCGCCCAATTATTTGGCGTCCAAAATTTTACTACGGTCGGAATTATGGGCCTTGGAATTACGGCCACAGCGACGATGGATATTCTATCTGTAGTGAACCAAGAGCGGTCTATGGAGATTCATCTTCTGCGTTATAAGGGGCAGGAGAGGCAATTTATGAAGCGGTATGAGAGCACTGAAAAGCTTCGCTTTGTCCTGCATGATTCTACGGAATCATTGATTCGGAGCAGTCAGGTGATACTTTCCTGCGTAACCTGCGCAGAGAAAAATTTTGCCGAAGCAAATATGTATCAGCCGGGGTGTACGGTAATACCGGTCCATACAATGGGGTTTCAGAACTGCGATCTGGAATTTGACAAAATATTTACTGATGATATTGGACATATCAAAGACTTTCAGTATTTTGACCAGTTCAAAAGTCTTGCGGAAGTCAGTGAAGTCATCCATGGTAATGTACCTGGCCGAACCAGCAAGCAAGAGAGAATACTTGTATATAATATTGGCATTGCCATTCATGATGTATATTTTGCCAATCAGATATGGAAACAAAAACCAAACGCAATGGAAGTAAGTTTGGAAGGACCGCTGCAGAAGATGTGGTTTCCCAGACCGGGAACAAATCCGTCCGATGAATCTATCTGTAAATTATTATGAAATTAGCCGAACTTGAATTTGGCCGCCTGTACGCCCGCTTTGCCAGTGGACAGGCTGCGGACGCAGAGATTGCGGCCCTGGAGCCCTACCGCGTCCGGCGAGCGGTATTTCTGGCGGCGGGCTTCGGCAGCCGCCTGGCCCCCATCACCTTCAACACCCCAAAGCCTTTGGTCCGGGTCCGCGGCAAGCGGATCATTGACAGCCTGCTGGACGCCTGCCTCGCCGCCGGGATTGAGGAAATCTATCTCGTCCGGGGCTATCTGGCAGAGCAGTTTGATCAGCTGCTCTACCAGTATCCCATGATCCGGTTTCTGGAAAACCCCGTCTACAATGAGACCAACAACATCTCCTCCGCCCTGTGCGCCCGGCACCTGCTGTCCAACGCGTATGTGCTGGAGGCGGATCTGGTGCTGGCCAACCCTGGGCTCATCCAGCCCTACCAGTACCGATCCAACTTCCTGGCCATTTCCAAGGCGCGCACCGACGACTGGTGCTTTGAGGTGGAGGATGGCGTCATCACCCAGGAGAAGATCGGCGGCGAGCACTGCTGGCAGATGGTGGGCATCTCCTACTGGGATGGGCCGGACGGGGAAAAGCTGGCCCGGGACCTGAAGAAGGTCTATGAACAGCCCGGCGGGCGGGAGCGGTACTGGGAGCAGGTGCCGCTGGTATTTTGCCGGGAGAACTACCAGGTGGCGGTACGGCCCTGCGAGGACGGGGATGTCACCGAAATCGACACCTTCCGCGAGCTGAAGGCGTTTGACAGAAGCTACGACATCGGCTGAGCCGAGGAGGAATCGCTATGGATATCAAACGGAACATCCTGCTCAATCCGGGACCGGCCACTACCACGGACACCGTGAAGCTGGCCCAGGTGGCGCCCGACATCTGCCCGCGGGAGCGGGAATTCGCCGGGCGCATGGCGCAGCTGCGGAGTGATCTGGTGCGGGTGGTGCACGGCGATCCAGAGCAGTATGCTGCGGTGCTGTTCTGCGGCTCCGGCACGCTGTGCATGGACGTGTGCCTCAACTCTCTGCTGCCGGAGGACAAAAAGGCGCTTATCGTCCACAACGGAGCCTACAGTGCCCGGGCTGCGGAGATCTGCCGGTCCTACCGCCTGCCCCACGTCGATCTGAAACTGCCCTATGACCGGCCCGCGGATTTGACTGCGGTGGAGACATCTCTTCGGGAAAACCCGGATATCGCCCTGGTGTACGCCACCCACAACGAGACCGGCACGGGCCTTCTCAACCCCATCCGGGAGATGGGCGCGCTGGTCCACGCTTGCGGAGCGGCTTTTGTCACCGACACCACCAGTACCTACGCCATGCGGCCCATCGATATCGAGGCGGACAATATCGACTTCTGCATGGCCTCCGCCCAAAAGGGGCTGATGGCCATGACGGGGCTGTCTTTTGTCGTCGGACGGCGGGATGTCATCGAGGCGTCCAGGGACTACCCCCGCCGGTCCTACTATGCCAACCTGTACCGGCAGTATGATTACTTTGAGCGCACCGGCGAGATGGAGTTCACCCCCCCGGTGCAGACGGTGTACGCCGCCCTTCAGGCCATGGAGGAGTACTCGGCCGAGGGAGAGCAGGCCACGTGGGTCCGGCCCACCCGGACCCTGGACGCCATACACCGGGCCTTGGAGGCGCTGGGCTTCCGGGAGGCCGTCCGCCGGGAGTGGCAGGCGGGACTTGTGGCGGCGGTGCGCTGCCCGGACGATCCCAACTGGAACTTTGAGCAGGTGCACGACTACTGCTACGCCCGGGGCTTCACCATCTACCCGGGCAAAGTGGGCACGGCGGGCACCTTCCGCCTGTGCGCCCTGGGAGCCATCGACGCGCCGGATATTGAAGCCTTTTTTCAGGTGTTCCGCCAGGCGCTGGACCAATGCGGCGTGGCGGTGCCCGTGGAGTACGGCGGCTGAGGGAGGACGGCCATGAAAACGGTATATACCTGCTTCTGCACAGAGGTGATCCACGAGGGGCACCTGAACATCATCCGGCAGGCCCAGCGCTATGGCAAGGTTATTGTGGGGGCGCTGTCCGACCGGGCGCTTATCCGCTACAACCGCTTTCCCACCATCTCCCAGGAGGAGCGGGTCCGGCTGTATCGTGGGCTGGATGGGGTTAACAATGTGGTCATTCAGGACGATATGTTTTACGAGGACGTCCTCGCCCTCATCCGTCCGGACTATGTGATCCACGGCGACAACTGGCGCACGGGGCCGGAGTCGGCCATCCGGGCCCAGGTGAAGGAAAAGCTGGAGGCCATGGGGGGCGAGCTCATCGAGGTGGCCTACACCAACAGCGAGCAGGTCAGAAAGGTGGACCGGCAGCTGCGGGAAAAGCTGGCCATGCCGGAATACCGGCGCGGGCGGCTGCGCCAGCTTCTCGGGCTGCGTCCGGTGGTGAAGGCTATTGAGACCCACAGCGGCCTGACGGGGCTCATCGCGGAAAAGACCGTGGTGGCACAGGATGGGCGGCTGGACCAGTTCGATGCCATGTGGGTGAGCTCGCTGTGCGACTCCACCGCCAAGGGCAAGCCGGACATTGAGCTGGTGGACCTGTCCTCCCGGCTGCGCACCATCGACGACATCATGGAGGTCACCACCAAGCCCATCATCCTGGACGGGGACACCGGCGGGCTGGCGGAGCACTTCGTCTACAACGTGCGCACTCTGGAGCGCATGGGGGTGTCCGCCGTCATCATTGAGGACAAGAAGGGGCTGAAAAAGAACAGCCTGTTCGGCACCGAGGTGGAGCAGACCCAGGACGATATTGAGAGCTTCAGCGCCAAGATCCGGGCGGGGAAGCGGGCTCAGCTCACCGACGACTTCATGATTATCGCCCGGATCGAGAGTCTGATTTTGGATCGGGGGATGGAGGACGCGCTGGAGCGGGCCGCCGCCTTTACAAACGCGGGCGCGGATGGTATCATGATCCACAGCCGGAAGAAGGACCCGGCGGAGATTTTGGAGTTCTGCGACCGGTTCCGGGCGGCGGACAAGCACACGCCCATCGTGGTGGTGCCCACCTCCTTCAACGCCATCACGGAGGAGGAGCTGGCCAGCCACGGGGTGAACATCGTCATCTACGCCAACCAGCTCACCCGCAGCGCGTTTCCCGCCATGCAGAAAACGGCGGAGGACATTCTGCGCTGCCACCGGGCCAAAGAGGTGGATGACCGGCTGATGCCCATTAAAGAAATCATCACCCTGATTGACGAGTTGTAATACGGAGAAGGGGAGGGACAGCTTTTGAACATAGAGCGCTTTGCCGCGCTGCTGGAGGCGGATTTTTACGCCGGCGTGCCGGATTCTCAGCTGAAGGCGCTGTGTAATTACCTGATGGAGCGGTACGGGCTGGACCCGGCCCATCACATCATCGCGGCCAACGAGGGGAACGCGGCGGCGCTGGCGGCGGGATACCACCTGGCCACGGGGAAGGTGCCGGTGGTGTATCTCCAGAACAGCGGCCTGGGGAACATCGTGAACCCGGCGGCGTCTCTGCTCAACGACAAGGTGTACGGCATCCCCTGCCTGTTCATCGTGGGCTGGCGGGGGGAGCCGGGGGTGCACGACGAGCCCCAGCACATCTTCCAGGGGGAAATCACCCTGCCCCTATTGGATACGCTGGACATCCCGTACTTTGTGATCGGAACAGACACCGCGGAGGAGCAGGTGAGGGAAAAGCTGGCAGAGTTCCACGCGCTGTTCGCCCAGGGCCGTCAGGCGGCGTTCGTGGTGCGCAAGGGAGCGTTGGACTACAAGAGTAAGCCAAGCTTCGCCAACGGGCATCCCATGGGCCGGGAGGAGGCCATCGGGCAGATTCTGGCGGCCTCCGGGGACGATCCGGTGGTGTCCACCACCGGCAAGGCCAGCCGGGAGGTGTATGAGCTGCGGGAGGCTGCAAACCAGGGCCACGGCCGGGACTTTCTCACGGTGGGCTCCATGGGGCACAGCTCGTCCATCGCGCTGGGCATCGCACTGCAAAAGCCAAACCGGCGGGTGTGGTGCCTGGACGGGGACGGGGCGGCGCTGATGCACCTGGGGGCCATGGCGCTCATCGGGGCGAACAGGCCCGCCAACCTGGTCCACGTGGTGCTGAACAACGAGGCCCACGAGTCCGTGGGCGGGCTGCCCACCGTGGCGGGCCTGCTGGACCTGCCCGCTCTAGCCAGAGCCTGCGGCTATCCAAGGGCGGTGTCCGTGGACAGCCCGACCAGGCTGAAAGAGGCGCTGGAGGGGACGAAAGCGTCCCATGAGCTTACTTTTATTGAGGTAAAGTGCGCGCTGGGGGCGCGGGATAACCTGGGCCGTCCCACCACCACCCCGGCGGAGAACAAGGCGGCCTTCATGGCCGGGCTGGAGGACAACGGATGAGCGTACGCTGCGACCTGCACACCCACACCACCGCCTCCGACGGGCAGTACGCGCCCGGGGAGCTGGTAAGACTGGCAAAGGAGCGGGGGCTCCAGGTGCTGGCCGTCACCGACCACGACACCATCGCGGGGGTGGAGGAGGCCATAGCCGCCGGGGAAGCGCTGGGCCTGCGGGTGATCCGGGGTGTGGAGCTGAGCGCCAAGGACCATCACAACTGCCACATCCTAGGTTACGGCTTCCGGGACGGGGACACGGAGCTGGCCCGTTTATGCGAGAAGTTCCGGATAGGCCGGGATGAGCGAAAGTATCAGATTGTGAATTTCCTCCGGGAAAAGGGGGTGGACATCGACCTTGCCGAGGTGGAAGAGCTGGTAGGAGGCGAGGTGGTCGCCCGGCCCCACTTTGCTCAGGTGCTGGTGCGGCGGGGGTACGTCTCCACCAACCGGGAGGCCTTTGACCGCTATCTGGACACGGAGGAGTTCCGGAAAAAGGTGAAGCGGTTCAAGGCGGACGCCCGGACCTGTGTGGAGGCCGTCAAGGCCGCAGGTGGGAAGGCGTCCCTGGCCCATCCCTACCAGATGGGGCTGGGGGAGGACGAGCTGGGGGGGAGGGTTGCACGGCTCAAGGACTGGGGACTGGACGCCATCGAGTGCTATTACCCCAAGTACAGCCCGGAACAGCAGGGATGCTATCTCCACATGGCTGAAAAGTACGACCTCCACACCACCGGTGGCAGCGATTTCCACGGGGAACAGGTGAAACCGGATATCCAGTTGGCGGCGCTGGATTTGGAGCTGGACTGGCTGCTGGAGTCGTAAGAAAGCCCTGCCCCTTCCGGATACGTCCGAAAGGGGCAGGGCATTATAAAGAAGCTGAGGGCAGGACAGACCGCCGCGGTTTGTCCTGCCCTTTTTGGAACCCATTCAATGCCAATTATCAGCTTTTCTTCTCAAAGTGCCTGTATGCCAGCATCCCAATGGGAAGAAAGTATGCGCACCATGCGACAAGCGCAGCGGTGCCTGCAATATTGGTTTTTCCATCTGACATACTGGCGAACACGCCGGTCATAGGCATGATAAAGCAGCCAAAAAAGAAACCGCCATGGATCATCAAGAGAGCTTTCATCCACTTGTCTGCTTTGCCGTCCGCTTGGACAGACAGCCCCATAAAAAATGTGGAAAGGGCCATCATTCCATACCCCAACAGGTCGTAGTTGAACATCAGCCCCCCTCTTTGAAAATCCAGAAGGCCCTGCGCCTGTTCGCTTAACCCGCCCTGGCGAACGCTTGTGGTCTGCGCAAAATATACCAGAAAAATCAACACGGCATAGACGACCGCGAATGCCATCCCGGTATTTGCGGCCACGCGCCGGTTTTCACAGCTTTCATCATGCAGCCCCGCCGCCATCATGATATAGCCAATGGGCAGAAACATGCACACGAAGTAGGAGCCAAAGGGAAAGTTGGCGATCAAGCAGACCGCAAAAAGGAATACCGACACTGTGACGATCATCGCGCCGATTCTTGGTATGATCCTGTTCATCTGTCCTTCTCCATGAATTCCAGTTTGTTGGTCAATTCTTTTCGCAGGGTCAGCCCTGGCCCGCCAGCAGGTCCAGCAGCTCTTCGCCGGTGAGGTCCATGGCCTCCAGATCATAGCGGTTCATGGAGCGCAGGGTCTGGGGCAGGCCCTTGATGACGGTGTTTTGACCGGGCATGGTGGTGACGGTGGTGTAGAAGCCCTCCTGCGCCAACAAAATTTCGCTCAAAATAGAGCAGCGGCCGTAGGGGTAGGCCAGAACGTCCGCCGGGCGGCCCAGCACGGGCTCCATGAGCTGGTTGAACTGGGCGCAGTCCTGGCGCAGGAAGGCGGCGTACTGTGCCTCGGTCTCGTCCTCCCGCTGAAGGACGCCGGTGCGGATGGGATCGGGGTCCCTGCCTTGGACCTCGTGGATGTCGTAGCCGTGGCTGGCGATGGTGATGAGGCCGCTGTCCGCCGCCTCTTTGGCCTCATCCAGGGAGAAGTGGGGCGTCATGGCCTTGCCGGTGTCCTTGTAGGTGTCTTTGCCCACCGAGCAGCCGATGACGTAAATGGTGGCCTTCGCGCCGTGCTGTTCCAGGATGGGCAGGCCGATGTCCAGATTGCTCAGGTATCCGTCGTCAAAGGTGATGACCACCGGCTTGTCCGGCAGGGGCGCGCCCCGCTCCACATAGGCCCGCAGCTCCTCGAAGGTGACGGAGGTATAGCCCGCCCCGGCCAGCGCCGCCAGGTGCTCGTCCAGCCGCTCGCCGGACACGGTCTCCTCCGACAGGTGGTGGTACATCAGAATGGGCACCTGGGCGGTGTAGGCGTCAGGGTCCGGCGCGGCGGCGGGGGGCGCAACGGCCGCGCTGTCCGCCGTGATATAGCGTCCAAATCCCTCGGGACAGTAGACCGAGGGGGCGTCAAAGATGCGCGCCAGCATCATCCGCGCCACGCTGGTGCGGAACTTGGCGGGGGTGTAAAAATACCGGGGGTCCCAGCTCACCGGGGAGGCGGTGAAGTCCCAGCAGGGGCCGGTTTGAGCCAGGGCGGTGAAGAATTCCTCCCGCTCCCCCTGGGAGACGCGGGCCAGATAAGGGGCGTAGATGGGGGTGACAGCCACCACCAGATTTACCCCCTCCTGCTCGCACAGCTGCCGGATGGCGGCCACGCTGTCCACACAGGCGCGCAGCCCCGCCAGCTCCAGCGGACCGTCCGTTTGCGTGAACGCGGGACGGGCGGCTAAATACTCCTCCAGCGTCACCGTGCCGATGGCCTCCACATCCTGGGCGGAGTAGTCGATGGCCCCGGTGTCCCCGTTAAAGACGTCGAAGGCGTTGGGGACGATGCTGTCCGTGCGCAGGCGCAGCAGCTTGCTCACGCTATAGTGGGGGTTGGCGAACAGGTAGCGGGCGTAATAGGCCAGGGGAGAGCTGCCGTCCAGCCGGCAGGGCAGGGCGGAGGAGAGGGAGCTCTCTTCCGGGCCGGAGAGGACGGCGCTGTCGATGGACAGGCTGAGCACCAGGTTTTTTACCTCGCAGCGGGCGACGATGTGGCGGACATACCGCTCCATAACTCCCACATCCTGGGTGTTTAGGGCGAGGTTGTAGAAGTCCGCGCCGAAGTATTGGTCCAAGAGCGCCTTGTCCCAGGCCCCGGCGGAGGGGCCGCCCACCACGTAGGAGTCGTACTCCCCGTGGTGCTGTTCCAGATAGGAGAACTTGGCGGTCTGGGGGTTGCGGGTCTCGTTATAGGCCCACCAGCCCAGCAGCCGGTCGCCAAAGACGCCGAAGGGGTCCACGATGAGATTGAACAGCGCCCAGCCCAGTGCCAGCGCTGCCGCCAGCACTGCCGTCAGCCGCGCCCACCACAGGGCGGGGCGTTTTTGTCTGGCCTTCACGGGCCTCGCCTCCTTATTGAGCACCTCCGGCTCAGCGCTGGCTGCCGGAGGGGTCGAGCATGATGTCGATGATCTTTTTGTCGGTCTGGGCCATGCCCTCCCGGGCCAGGCGGCCCACGTTGCGGATGGTGTTCTCCACGCCCTTGATGACGATGCCGTCCCCGCCGAAAAATTCGCTGCCGTGCTGGGCCATCTGCATACCCAGCAGGCCGGCCTCCACCGCCGAGGCGATTTTGGCCGCGCAGCTGGATTTCGCGCCGTCGCAGATCACGCCGGAGTTGATGGCCAGGGCGTTGACGATGGTGTGGGCGATGCGGTCCTGCCTGCCGCCGTAGAGGTAGGCCACGCCGCTGCCCGCGCCGCATCCGGCGGAGATGGCGCCGCAGTAGGCGGACAGGCGGCCGATGCCGGTTTTGAGGTGGATGGTGATGAGATTGGACACCAGCAGCGCCCGGTGCAGGGTGGCCTGGGACACCCCCAGCTCCCGGGCGTAGACCACCACCGGCACCGAGGCGGTGATGCCCTGGTTGCCGCTGCCCGAGTTGATGACCACGGGCAGGCCGCAGCCGTTCATGCGGGCGTCGGACGCGGCGGCGGCCATGGCTTTGGCCCGGTTGAACACCGTGTCGCCGTAGGCGTCCAGCAGGATCTGGCCGATGCGCGCGCCGAAGGGCTTGTCCAGCCCCGCCTGGGCGATGGCCATGTTATAGGCGATCTGGCGGTCCAGCAGCTCCGCCACGCCGTCCAGGGGCGTCTCGTCGGCAAAGGTAACGATGTCCGCCACGTTGAGCAGAGAGCGGTCGGTGGCGTAGTCCTCCCCCTGCTCCTGGGCGGGGGGCTCGTCGATGAGGGCGACGCCGTCCCGCTCCAGCAGCACCACGTGGGTGTGATGTCCGGCGATGCGGCAGCGGGCGGTGTGCCCCGCGCCTCTGAGGGTGATGCCGATGTCAAAGATGAGGCCGGAGCCCGACCGGGTGACGGTGAACTGGGCGCGCTTCAGGTAGCTGGCAATCCGCTCCCGCTGTTCCGGGGTGACATCGGAGATGACCTCCAGCTCCCGGTCGGCCTCACCGGCCACGATGCCCGCCGCGGCGGCCGCCTCCAGTCCCCGCAGCCCGCCGGTGTTGGGCACCACCACGCTCTTTACGTTTTTGATGATGTTCCCGCTGACGCAGATGTCCACCTCCTGGGCGGCGGCGCCCAGCTCCCGGGCGGCCCGGGCGGCGGCGTAGGCCACGGCGATGGGCTCGGTGCAGCCCAGAGCGGGGACTAGCTCCTCGCGCAGGATGGCGGCGTACTGCCGGCAGGTTTCGTTTGACAGTGCCATATGCTTCACCTCAACATGCTGTGATACTCATTTTCACAAGGTATATCATACCGAAAAACGGCGGGAGATACAAGATGGAAGGGGAAAATATTTTGCCCCGCAGTACAGAAAAGAACGGCTCCCGCACCAGAGCGGGAGCCGTTCTTTTGATTAGTCGGATTCGTCCTCAGCTTCCACATCCAGGGAGATGGACAAGATCTCGTCCTCCTCCGGTTCGTCGTCGGCCAAGGGGGCGGCTTCCTCCTCACGCAGGTCGTCGGCCAGGTTGGACACCTCGCGGAAGCGGTTTTCCTCGTGAACCTCGTCCTCGATCTCGTCCAGCTTGCGGTAGGCGGCCAGGCCGGAGCCCGCGGGGATCAGCTTGCCGATGATGACGTTCTCCTTCAGGCCCAGCAGGTGGTCCACCTTGCCCTTGATGGCCGCCTCGGTGAGCACCTTGGTGGTCTCCTGGAAGGAGGCGGCGGACAGGAAGGATTCCGTGGCCAGAGAGGCCTTGGTGATGCCCAGCAGCAGCCGGGTACAGGTGGGCAGGACCAGCTGCTCGCCATCCTCCCGGGTTTCGCCGTCCTCGATGCGCTGCCGGATGGCGGCGCAGGCGTCGCGGAACTCAATGATGTCGATGGTGGAGCCGGACAGCAAATTGGAATCGCCGGCGTCCTCCACCCGCACCTTGCGCATCATCTGGCGGACAATGACCTCGATGTGCTTGT
>ERZ779629.617-NODE-617-length-13795-cov-5.683042_pt1 | contig 13795 bp, 14 predicted proteins | sample MGYA00514192_ERZ779629 | MGnify/ENA primary metagenome ERZ779629 (study PRJEB29562, sample SAMEA4376709) | mouse gut metagenome | isolation source: Cecum | study: EMG produced TPA metagenomics assembly of the A DSS colitis mouse model was used to assess the... | reverse complement strand
CCACGATACCACCGTGAAAGGGTGATGTCTTAACCTCTTGACCAACGGGCCTTATGTATATAAACGCGTTTCCGCGTTGTTGTTATGGTAGCGACGGGTGGATTCGAACCGCCGACCTGCCGGGTATGAACCGGCCGCTATAGACCAACTAAGCTACGTCGCCGTTTTAAAACGTATATCTGCATTGCAGACGGGGCGCACTGGCGTTTGTCTTGCTTGCATATATCCATTTCAGTTGAGGGAAATCCTCGAAAAAAGTGGTTGCGGGGGCGGGATTCGAACCTCGCGACCTTCGGGTTATGAGCCCGACGAGCTACCTGGCTGCTCCACCCCGCGATAACCGCCTTCATAAAAGGCTTTATTATTTTATTAAATAATTATTTTTTTGTCAACTGTTTTTCCGTCGTTTGAAAATATTTTTATATTTCCCGCTTGCCACTTAAATTTTAATATGCTATAATTCAAATATGTTTGATTTAAGCGTATATGCGGGTAAACACATTTGTGTTGCGGTGTCGGGCGGAAGGGACTCGATGGCGCTTATCGATTTTATATTCACGCATACGGGAGAGTACGGCGTTTCTCTTTCCGCGCTTAACTGCGACCATAAAATCCGTGGAGAGGCTTCTGCGCGTGACAGCGCTTTCGTTGCCGACTGGTGCGCGCGGCGAGAAATACCGCTTTTGCGCTTCGTGTGGGAATTTAGCGGCGCCAAGACTGAGCAGGCGGCGCGTGCATGGCGGCGCAGCTGTTTTAATAAGGCGCTTGACGGCGGCGCGGATTTCGTTGCTACGGCGCACCATATCGGCGACAATGCCGAAACCGTGCTGTTCAACCTTGCGCGCGGCAGCGCAGTTGCTGGACTTACGGGGATAAGCGACGGCGGTCGGATAATTCACCCGCTTATTCACTGCACGCGAAAGCAGATAGAAGCGTACGTTGCCGAGCACGGCGTGTCGTTCGTAGACGACGAAACCAACTTTACGGACGCCTACACGCGCAACAAAATCAGGCGTAACGTGCTGCCGGAGCTTGAAAAAGCCGTTCCGGGCGCGGCGGGCAATATATTCAGGCTTTCTCGGCTTGCGGCTGAGGACGAGGGATATTTTCAGCGCGTTATAGACAGAGACGGAATACTTAAAATTACCCCTTACGGCGCGGAAATAAAGCGCTGCGACCCGGTGGTTTTCAAGCGCGCGGCGGTTAAGGCTATAAAGCATTTTAGGCGTATCGATTACACGGGCGAACAGCTTGCGCGGCTTGTGGAGCTTGAAAAGAATAAAAAATTCGGCTTTCTTGGCTTGACTGCGTACGGCGGAGCGGATAAAATAGTTATTACCCAAACGGAAGCCGACAGCGGCGAAATTGCATTTTTCGAGTATTGCGGCAACGATTTTTACGGCAGCAGGCTGATTGTTTCAGACAATCCAGAGGGCGCGCGGCTCAAATTCGACGCGGACAGGCTGCCTGCTACCGCGGTAATAAGGTTCAGGCGCGACGGCGACAAATTCAAAAAATTCGGAGGCGGAACGAAAAGCCTCGGCGATTATTTCACCGACATGAAAATTCCTCTTTGGTTACGAGGACGTATTCCGCTTATAGCCGACGGCGACGAGGTGCTTGCCGTCTGCGGCGTGGAAATTTCCGACTGGATAAGAATAACGGAAAACACCGAACGAACGGCTTATATTATAAGCGACGATTTCAGGAGTTACTTATGAAAAACGTAGAGAAAATACGCGAAGCTGAAAAGCATTATAAAAGGCTGCTGCACGAAAGACTAAAAGGCGACGCGCGCCTTTCACTGTCGTGCCCCGATTTCAGATACCCAGAGCCGCTGTATTTTTACGTCAAATCGGTTGCGACCGAAAAGACGATAGCCGTCAGAATCGACGGCGGCGACAGTACGATGCGCTTTTGGGACTACGTTGACGACGGCTACGAGGGCGAGGACGGAGTGTGGTCGCAAATGACTGCCGAGGGCTTCGAGGAATTTATCGTAAAGCTTTACGGCGTAATGGACCGCGCCGTGGATATAGAGTTTTATAACGCCGACGGAATAACCGACGACTATTATGCGGGCGTTACCGACGGCGAGCTTACAGAAAGCGTCGCGCGCGGGCTTTTGAAGGAGCACGGCGCGGGGTTGGATTTCATATTTGCGAAAATAAGCGATTTTTACTGAGGAAAGCAGTTCGTTTTCGATAAACGGCTGAGCCCCATTAAAAGGAAGTGACGTTATGCACGCTGATTGCGAAAAAATAATATTTACCGAAGAACAGTTGAAGGCGCGCACTACCGAAATTGCGGTAGAGGTAGATAAGCTTTACGCGGGCAAGCGTCCGCTGGTGGTCGGCATATTGAAGGGTAGCATTATTTTTTACGCCGACTTTATTAGGCATCTGACGGTGCCTGTCGAGCTCGATTTTATGGTGGTTTCCTCCTACGGCTCGGGTACGGTGTCTTCGGGCAAGCTGAATATAAAAAAGGATTTGGACAGGGACGTCAAGGGCAGGGACGTAATTATCGTCGAGGACATTATCGACAGCGGATTTACTCTTGCGAATCTGAAGTCGCTTTTGCTTGAAAGGGGCGCGGCCTCGGTGCTTATCGTTACCCTTTTAAACAAGGAAGAGAGGCGCGAATACGATATTAAGCCCGATTACAACTGCTTCGATATAGGCGACGAGTTCGTGATAGGCTACGGACTTGACTACGACGAGCAGTACCGCTCGTTGCCGTACATAGCCGTGCTTAAAAAGAGCGTTTACGGGGGATAACGTTGTGCTCGTTTGCAATGCGGAGGGCGGAATTGAAAGATTGCTCGGTTAAAGTTGCCGATACGGAAGAGTATCTGCAATTCGGCAAATCGGCGACTGTGGTAAGCGACGGCGACCACACGTTGGTTTTGGGTAAAAAGATATTTTCGTTTTTACGCGCTGCGGCAAGCGTATAATTTTAGTTTCGCGCGCCATATTAATTTTAAGGAGATTAATATGGTTATTGCGAATATTATATCTTACATTCTCGTATTGCTCGGTGCGGTTAACTGGGGTCTTTACGGAATTTTCGACTTCAATCTTGTAAGCTGGATTTTTCAGGGCCCGCGCAGCGTCGGCGCGATAATAGTGTACGTCATTATCACTCTCGCAGCGGTATGGCTTATCATATCGCCGATAATCTCGGGCTTCGGTCTGAGACTGAGAATGGGTAAAAGAGAAGAAGTAAGAGAAAAAGCTGTTTAAATCGAAATTACGGCGGAGCGGTTGTGTAAAAAACCGCTCCGCTTTCGTTTTTATTTATTGCAAAAAGTAAAATTGTGTGTTACAATATTATAATAATGGGTAAATGGGTAACGATTTGGGGCAATGCGACTTCTGTTGCCGAATACCGCCCCGAAGCTTATGCTAAAAATATTACGCTGAGATACCTTGCGACGGCTGCCTTCGGCGGGAATAAGCTGAGGCTGCATTTCTCTAATTTCTGCGGAAACGAGCCGGTGACGATAGAAAAGGTTACCGTGGCAATCGCCGACGACAGGCGTATCGATAAGGGCAGCTTGTCGCGCGTTACCTTTGCGGGGGCAAACGGAGTTACGATAGGTGCTGGCGAAGAGCTGTTTTCCGACGAAATATATTTTTCGTTGCAGGCGAAACAGACTGTCGCCGTCAGCATATACTTAAAGGACTATACTCTTATGCGTTCGGGCGTCGTGGTGACTGGTCCGCTGTCGAAGGGGTTTTTCTCCGTCGGCGACGCTACGGAGGCAACGCCTCTGCCGCTCGATTACACCCGCACGCTTTCGACCTACTATTTTTTAACGGGTATCGACCTGTTTACCGACGATAAAAACCGTTGCGTTATCTGCTACGGCGATTCGATAACCTCGCAGAGCTGGCCCGATTATCTTGCGCTTAAATTTATGCAGGACGGCGATACGGCGGTCGTCCGACGCGCGGCGAGCGGAACGCGGGTGTTGCGCGAGTACGGCTGCATAACCTACGCAAGCTACGGACTATGCGGCAAACGCCGCTTCGAGCGGGAAATATCCACCGTCAGCGGCGCGGATACGGTGATTATACAGCAGGGAATAAACGATATTATTCACCCCGTCGGGGAAGAGATAAATCCGTTCCGCCCCATGTCCGATTTGCCGACTGCCGAGCAGTTGGAGGACGGCATAAAGCGCTACGTTGCGGTGGCGAAGAAGTACGGGCTTAAAACTCTTTTAGGTACGCTTTTGCCGATATACGGCTGGCGCACGTACGCGCCGTTCCGCGAGGAGCTTAAAAACGAATTCAACCGACGCATACGCGCTAATTCGTATGCCGACGGATATATAGATTTTGAAGAGCGGCTGCGTTCGGACGTCAATCCGTACGCGTTCGGGGAGGGCTTCGACAGCGGCGACCACCTGCACCCGAGCGAGAGCGCGTACGCCGCCATGGCTGAAATTGCCTACGGAGGAATTAAAGGGTGAGGGTTGCAATCTACGGCGCGTGCGCAATGGGGACTATACTCGGCGCATACATAGCAGCGAGCGGCAGACAGATAGATTTGATTACCCGCAATAAAGAGCACGTCGAGGCTATGAAAACCCACGGCGCGCACGTGCTCGGTCACGCGGATTTTACGGTGCGGGTCAACGCGTACACACCCGACGAGATGTCGGGCATTTACGACATAATTTTCCTTATGACCAAGCAGCGTGAAAACGCGAAAATTCTTGCGACGTTAAAGGACTTTCTCGCCGCGGACGGCGTAATCTGTACTATGCAGAACGGCTTGCCCGAGCCCTCGGTTATCGAGGCGGTGGGGGCAAAACGCTGCCTCGGCTGCGCGGTTGCCTGGGGCGCGACTACCGTCGGACTGGGCGAGGTGGAGCTTACCTCGCGAAAGGAAAAAATGACGTTCGCGCTCGGCTCTATGCACGGCGGCAATCGGTGGATAGAGCCCGTAAAGGAATACCTCGAATGTGCGGGTAAGGTCACCGTAGAGGAAAACTTTTTCAGCGCGCGTTGGGCTAAGCTGGTGGTTAATTCGGCGTTTTCGCCGCTGTCCGCGCTTACGGGAATGACCTTCGGGCAGGTGACGCGCGACAGATATGCAAAGCGGCTTGCGCTTGCGCTTTTGAACGAGGCGTTTGCGGTTGCGGCTCAGTGCGGTGTGGAAATAGCGCCCATACAGGGGCACGACGTAGTTAAAATTTACAGGTGCAGCGGGGGCGTAAAGGCTGCGTTTGCACGGCTGCTGTTGCCGCTTATGATGCGCAACCATAAGTCGCTGGTGTCGGGAATGTACGCGGATTTGGCTGCGGGCAGGAAGTGCGACGCGGATTTCGTCAACGGCATTATTTTAAGGCTGGGTCACAAGTTCGGCGTAAGCACGCCGGTCACCGTTGCGGTTATGAATTTTATTCACGATATAGAGCGCGGCGAAAAGAGCATTTCGCGGCAAAACACAAAAATTATTTACGGGCAGGTATACGGAAAATGAACGATATTTTTTACCCTTCGCACGACGGCGAAACGACGATTCACGCTTGTATCTGGCGCCCCGAGGGCGAGATTAAGGGCGTGGTGCAGATTATACACGGCATGACCGAATACGCAGAGAGGTATACGCCCTTCGCCGAGTTTTTAAATTCGCACGGCTATCTCGTGTGCGCGGAGGACCATCTCGGTCACGGCAAGTCGGTTAAAAGCGAAAACGAGCTTGGGTATTTCAACAAGCAGCGTTCAACGCAGCTTATAATCGACGATATACGCGCGTTGCAGCTTGCGGTCAAAAAGCAGACTGAGGGCAAGCCGTATTTTATTCTCGGTCATAGCATGGGCTCGTTCTTCTGCCGCAAATACATCTCTCTTTACGGCAAGGATTTCGACGGCGCCGTTATAATGGGCACGGGCTTTAAGGACGCGTTCACTCTGGAATTCGCGCTTGCGTTCGTAAGAATAAACGCGCTGTTCTGCGGCTGGCGCCACAGAAGCAAGCTGATAAAGAAGCTTGCGTTCGGCAGCTATAACAAGCGCTTCAAGCCGTTCAGGACGGAGAACGACTGGCTGTCCAAGGACGCGGAGAACGTAACCGCTTACGACGCCGACCCGCTTTGCGGATTTTCCTTCACCAACAACGGCTATAACGTGCTGTTCAATATAATCAAACAGGCGTGCTCGCACAAGACGATAGAGCGCGTTCCCAAGGATTTACCCGTTTACTTCGTAGCGGGCGCGGACGACCCCGTTGGCAGCTACGGCAAGGGCGTAAAGAAAGCGAAAAGAAAGTTTGACGAGGCGGAGATAAAGGACGTTTCCATTACCCTTTACGAGGGCGCGCGGCACGAAATTTTAAACGATTTCTGCAAAGAAGAGGTTTGCAGGGACGTTCTCGAATTTTTTGAAAAACGTACGGCGGGCAATGCTTGACGTCTGGGAGGTCGCCATTCCCGCTCTGACGGGCGAAAGAAAACGCAGGGCGTACGTCTGTCTGCCCGACGGCTATTACGACGACGAAGAGAAGCGTTATCCCGTTTTGTATATGTTCGACGGGCACAACCTGTTTTCCGATGCCGAAGCAACCTACGGCAAATGCTGGGGGTTAAGCGAGTATATGTCGGCGACGGGCACGCAGTTGATTATCGCCGCGGTCGAGTGCAACTGCGAAGGGAACGGGCGGCTTTCGGAATATTCCCCCGCGGACTTCGCGTATAAGGACGGCGTGACGGTAAAGGGCAGGGGCAAAAAGTATATGGACTGGCTGGTCGGTACCTTCAAGCCCTATATAGACGGCAACCTGCGTACGCTGCCTGACAGGGCGCACACGGCGATTGCCGGCAGCTCTATGGGCGGACTTATGACCGTTTACGCGCTCGGCAAATACAATAAGTATTTTTCGCGCGGAGCCGCGCTTTCGCCAAGCTTATGGGTTTACGGCGATAAGCTTGCCGAGGCTTTCGGCAAATACAGGTTTGCAAAGGATACCGTGCTGTATATGGATTACGGCAGCAGGGAATTCGACGCGGCGGGGCTGAGGAAAAACAGCTTCTGCACGGCGACTTCCGCGCTTATACAAAAGGGCGTGAACGTGACCGCGCGCATAGTTGCGGGCGGCACTCATAGCGAGGCAAGCTGGGAAAGGCAAATTCCTTTCTTCATGCAGGTATTAGGTTTCAATAATAAGGAGTGATAACTATGAGAAACTTTATTTTCATTTCACCTGATTTCCCCGACAATTACTGGAAGTTTTGCAGGGAACTCAAAAACAACGGCTTCAACGTGCTGGGCATAGGCGATTGCCCGTACAACCAACTTACCGAAGAACTTAAAGACTCGCTTGCGGAATACTACTGGGTAACGAATTTGCAGAACTACGACGAGGTTTTCCGCGCCGTTGCGTTCTTTACGTTCAGGTACGGCAAAATCGAGTTTATCGAAAGCAATAACGAATTCTGGCTGGAACGCGACGCGATGCTGCGCACCGAATTCAACGTCAAAACGGGCTTCGGGCAGAGGGACATAAAGAAAATAAAATTCAAGTCCCAGATGAAAAAGTTTTATCAGAAGGCGGGCGTGCCCGTCGCGCAGTACCACCTAGTCAAGGGGCTTAAAGGTTGCCTGTCGTTTATCGATAAGGTGGGTTATCCCGTAATCGTCAAGCCCGACAACGGCGTCGGCGCGAACGATACGCACAGAATTAACAACGAGAGCGGGCTCAGGGAATTTTTCAAGCATCAACTTCCCGTTCCATATATTATGGAAGAGTTTATCGACGGCGAGGTTCACACCTACGACGCGATAGTCGACGGCGACGGCAACCCCGTGTTCGAGACGGGAAACGTAACTCCGCACTCGCTTATGGATATAGTCAACAACGGCGACAACGGCGCGTTTTACATAGTTAACGAGCTTGCGGACGACGTGCGCGAGGCGGGCAGAAAGACCCTTAAAGCGTTCAAGGTAAAAAGCCGCTTCGTACACTTCGAGTTTTTCCGTCTGACGCGCGACCAGCGCAGCGGCAAAAAGGGCGATTTGGTTGCGCTCGAAGTAAATATGCGTCCCAGCGGCGGCTGCTCGACGGATATGATGAATTATGCTAACAGCACCAACGTATTCAAAATCTGGGCGGACGTAATGGCGTACGGCAGCAGTCAGGTTGCGGTAGGCGAGCGGTTCTATTGCGCGTTTGCGGGCAGGCGCGACGGTAAAAGCTTCGTGCTTGACGAGGGCGAAATTACCGCAAAATACGGCAGCGCGATAAAAGCGGTTTCACGTATCCCCGACGTGCTGAGCGGAGCAATGGGCAACCGTATGTATATTGCCGCGTTTAAAACCAAACGGGAAATGGACGATTTCTACCGCGAGGTTTTGCAGACGAAATAATTTGAGTATAAGGTAGCGGTTGCCCGTCAGGTACGGGCAACCGCTGATTTTTTTGCGGCAATAAAAACGGGTTTTTGAAAAATATGTTCTAAACCGCCGCTATGCGCAATAGATTAGTTATACACATAGATTTTGCGGAGGCGGATATGCTTGATAATAACGTATACGAGGACATAGCTGCAAGGTGCGGCGGCGATATTTGTATCGGGGTGACGGAGGTCGGTACGGCTTCGCTGACCGATAAGCTTACGGCGGCTTTTGCCGAAGGAAATCTCAAAGTCCGCTTTACGGACGGGGCGGGCAACGCTTCGTTCGGAATGGTGGTGACCTGCGACGACGGCAGGGACGCCGCGGCGGAGGAAAGCGCGGTAAACAGCTTTAAAAACGCGCACAAGCCCTATATTATAGTGCTAAGCGGAAAATCCGCTGCGCTTAAAGCCGAGCTCGAACAGAAATACGCCGTTGCGGTAATAGCCGTAAACGCGGGCAGCGTTCCGTCGGATTCCGTTTCCGAGATACTGCGCGCGGCGCTCTTCGAGTTCCCCGTGACCTCGTTCGATATTCGTATTCCCGACTGGATGCGCTATCTTTCGCCCGAGTGCACTGCAATAAGCGAGCTTTTGGGAAGGGTGCGCGGCGTCGCCCCGAAAATATGCAGAATGAAGGATTCGTTTGATGATTTCCTTACGGGCTGCGAATACTGGCAGGGCGAGCCGTCCGTGAACATGAACCTTTCCGACGGTAAAATAGAGATAACGGCGACGGCGAAGGACGGCATTTATTTCCAGATGCTTTCCGAAATTGCGGGAGACGCGATTGACGGCGAGTGTTCGCTTATGCGCTACGTTCGCGCTACCTCTGACGCAAAGCGCAGCTACGACAAAATAAAGGATGCTTACGAATGCGCAAGGATTAACGGTTACGGCATCGTGGAGCCGGATGACACCGACATGAGTCTTGAAAAGCCACAGGTCGTAAGGCAGGGCGGAAGCGTGGGCATAAAGCTTAAAGCAACCGCGCCCAGTTATCACATAGTAAAGGTGGACGTCAGCGGCGAGGTAAGCCCCATTATGGGCAGCGCTAAGCAGTCCGAGGGGATAGTCGAGGGAATGATGAACGGCTTCGAGACCAACCCCGACGGAATGTGGGAAACCAACGTATTCGGCAAATCGCTGCGCGGAATGGTGAAGGAAGGGCTTGCAGGCAAGGTTTGCGGCATGCACGACGAAACCAAGACCAAAATGCGCCGCGCTATGACGAGAATTATAAACGAGGGCAAGGGCGGAGTAATCTGCATACTGCTTTAATAAAAAAAAGCAAGGTAAATGCGCACTTCCCATAGGGAATTAAAAAACTAAATTATTAAGAGTTATACTTTCAAGCAAGGACAAAAGCTCTCGAACGATATGTTCGAGAGCTTTTTACTACAAACCATTTACAAAGATAAATTGAAATTTATCTTACTTTCTTTTAGAATATTTTTCCTTTGCGTACTCATAAGCCTCTTGAATTAACGGCTTTAATCTTTCGAATGTAGTATCGGACGGATTGAGCGCACAAACCCAACTAATACAAGCGTAAACGGGGTGCGGTAGTATTTTATACGTTTGCGTGAAGTCATACGGCATATCAACAATCCCGCCTTTTGCCGGACGCGCAGGAACAGTACCGAACATATTTATAAAAGTATTTTTACGAACACCTATATTTACACGATAAATATTCTCTCTATTCAAAGCCGAACCTTTATCGTTATCGCCGTCTTTTTCTTTGACAGTCAAAATATAAATTCCACGTTTAAGCGTGTTATTCGGATTATAGAAAATTCCGCTTTCGCCCCAACTACTTATCAAAACCGTATCCGGCAAATTATCAAGGCAGTATTTGAGTATATCGTTAGGTTGCATTTTATATCTTCCTTGTATAAATTACTGTTTATCGTACAATTATTATATCACGAAAAATGAAAGAACGCAACCGATTGAATTTTGCGGGAAATATAAAACATATCTATATCTCACTAGGCTACGAGTAGCCTAATTCGTCCACGAAAAAAAGTACAGAAAAGGCACAGCTTAACGCTATGCCTAAATCTTTTTATTTGCGTTTTATTAAATTCCCTGTGGGAATTACGGCAAAACCCTGCCTTTTTAAAATATGAAACAGCCCGACGTCAGTCGGGCTGTTATGCTTATACCTTGAAGCAGCTTCCGCCGATGAACTCTCTCAAAAGCGAGTTGCAGGGGATAATACTGTCGTCGTCGATAAGACGGAAATATTTGAGGTTTTTGATAAGTCTGTTCGCAACGAGGTACTGCGGAGCGGTGGGGGGAATCTTGCTTAACGCCTCCATTGCCTGTTTTTTAAGTACGCAAAGCTCGTAGCCGAGGCTGGAATTGAATACGTAGTCCGCGTTTTCCTGATTGGGATATATCCAGCGGAATTCGCCGTTTCTGACCGACTGCCACATATCGATAGTCATAGAGGCGGGGCAGTTTCTGAACTTCATATCGCGCACGATACGCCTTATAAGTCGCACGTTCGTTACCGACAGGGGCGAGTGGTTGGCTATATTCATTTGGGCCTGCGGTGCGATATAAATTTTGAATTTCTGGTGCTTGGGGATAGACTGCGTAAGCTTTTCGTTGAGCGCGTGTATACCCTCGATTATAATGGGCACGTTCTGGTCGACCTTTATAGTCTTGCCCGCCTCGCGCTTGCCCGTCTGGAAGTTGAAGCGTGGAAGGGTGACCTCTTCGCCGTTGATTAAATCGAACAAATCTTTATTGAACAGCTCTATGTCGAGGCAGTTGATGTGTTCGAGGTCGAGGTCGTCGAGCGGCTTGTTCTGGATTTTGCAGATTATATCCTTTTCGAAATAGTAGTCGTCCATCGAAATGGTAACGGGGTTGATGCCGCGCGAAAGCAGCTCTATTCTCAATCGGTTGCAGAACGTGGTTTTTCCGCTCGAACTGGGCCCCGCAATGGCGACGAGCCTGATGTCCTCTATATCGCTTGCAATCAGGTCGCCCAGCTCGGCAAGCTGTTTGTTGTGGCGCGCCTCGCACATTTGCACGAATTCGAGCGTGTCTCCGCTGTCAACCTTGCGGTTGATGTCGTTGACGGTCTGAATTTTTGCCTTTTCCGCCCAGTTGTACGCCTTTTGCAGCGTCTTGCCGTAGGTTGCTTCCTCTTCGAATTCGGGGATAGCGGCGTCAAGCTCGTGGCGGGGGTACTGGATAATTATGCCGGGGCTGTACGGCGTAATGGTATAGTCGTGTATGCAGCCCGTCGTGGGTACCATATAGTTGTGCAGGTAGTTGTAGTAGTCGCCGCACTTGTAGAGGTGGACGGTATTTTCGGGGCGGTATTTGAGTATTTCTATCTTGTCGTCAAGGTGGTATTTCTTATAAATTTTTGTAGCCTCTTCGATTGTTACGGTCACTCTTTCGATGGGCAGGTCCGCGTCGATTATGCGCTTAACTTCCTTTGTGATAGCCTCGACCGCTCTCGACATATTGAAGTTTTTGGTAAGCGCCTGACAGGATACCGAACGCGAAATATTGTACGAAAACCTTATTTTCACGTCGGGGTAAATGTTGTAGAACGCCATTGCTATTATATATCTCAGGCTTGCCTCGTACGCTCTGCCTGCCTCGGCGTTGCTGAGGTTTAAAAGCTGTACGGTCATACCGTCGTTCTTTTCGGAAAGTATGTAATTCAGCTCTTTCACCTGCGAGCCGACCTGACAGACAACTAAGTTTTTTCTGTCTTTTTTGTCAACGAGGTCGAACACGCGCTCGCCTTCCTTGACCGTTATCGTTTTGTTGTTGAAATTTACTTTAATCATATTTTTCTCGCTTTTTATTTTATTTGGTATTTCATTATACATTATTAAATTTGCAAATGCAATAGCTTTTGTAAAAATTTTTCTAATATTGTTAAAAAAATACACGCAAAAAATGCGGGTACCGTCACCCGCGGTTTTTTATTTTATGCCGAGAATGTCGTCCGCAGAACAGTCCAGAACGCGGCATAGCTTGGAAAGCGTTGCCAAGGTTGGCTGGGCCCTGCCCGACAGGTATTGCGAAACCGTGGACTTGCTTACGCCGATTGCTTTCGCAATCTCCGTTTTGCTCTTGCCCGAGGTCTCTATTTCATTTTTGATATTTTCCGTTATCATTTGGTCTATCGAGTCGTTCATGGCTTCATTTTATTAGGCAACGCCTAATTATTACTTGACAATTAGGCGTCGCCTAACTTATAATACGAAGTGCGAAATTGTTGCCGCGCATTCGTGCGGCGCGTTAAATTAATTTTCGGAGGTAGGATAATGAGACTTAAAAAACTTGTTGCCGCCGTTCTTGCGGCTGCGGCAATAGCTTCCGCCGGCGCGCTTTGCGCTTGCGGGGACGTCGAAGCCGGTCCTGCGGGACCTGCGGGAGCTACCGGTCCTGCGGGACCTGCGGGAGCTACCGGTCCTGCGGGTGCCACGGGCGAGCAAGGCAAGTCGGCGTATGAAATTGCAAAGGAAAACGGCTTTAAGGGTACGGAGGCGGAATGGCTTGCAAGCCTTGTGGGAGTTGCTGGCAAATCCGCGTACGAGCTTGCTAAGGACAAGGGCTATACTGGCACGGAAAGCGAATGGCTTGCAAGCCTTGTGGGGGCTGCGGGCGTCGCGGGCAAATCTGCTTACGAGCTTGCTAAGGACAAGGGCTACACTGGCACGGAAAACGAGTGGCTGGCAAGCCTTGTCGGCGCGACGGGTTCGGCGGGTAAATCCGCATACGAGCTTGCAACCGAAATGGGCTTCGAGGGCTCGACATCGGATTGGCTTAAAAGCTTGAAGGGTGAGAGGGGCGAGACGGGTGCTACCGGTAAATCTGCCTACGAAATAGCAAAGGAAAACGGTTTTACGGGCAGCGAAAGCGCGTGGCTTGAAAGCTTAAAGGGCGCAAACGGGCTTGACGGTCAGTGCACGATTACAAGCCTGAACTACGTCAACTGTTTCAATTACGGTGGCGACGATGCCGCGTTCGATAAGTGGGGTATTCAGCACCGACTTAAAATTACTTATCTCAACGCCGACGCCGAGACGGAAACGGTAATTTCCGAGGACACCTTGAATATCGTCAATCAAAACGTATTTTATTCAGCCGATAGCAGCAACGATATTTGGGATTTGGTAAATATGAGCGTCCGCCGCATAAGCGTATCGCAGGATATAGTTTGGAGCGGCAACGTAATGGTAACTTACGCTGATAAGCACATGCGTCCGATAATCCGCCTTGAAAACGATTTGGAGGTAGACTTGAAGGGTCACGCCGTTACGTTGGACGGCGAGGCGATTATAGTTACCGACGCCGCGTCGGTAACCTTCCGCAACGGTACTCTTCAAAGGATTGAAAGAATTATCG
>ERZ779629.611-NODE-611-length-13927-cov-12.674596_pt1 | contig 13927 bp, 10 predicted proteins | sample MGYA00514192_ERZ779629 | MGnify/ENA primary metagenome ERZ779629 (study PRJEB29562, sample SAMEA4376709) | mouse gut metagenome | isolation source: Cecum | study: EMG produced TPA metagenomics assembly of the A DSS colitis mouse model was used to assess the... | reverse complement strand
TGGGGGACTGGAAGGAGCGGTCCATCCGCCCCCGGCCCGCCGTCTGGCTGTCGGCAATGGCCACCGTGCCGTCGGGAGCGGCGGACTGGGTTTTCAGATAGTTGTTGGTGGAGTCCAGCTCGTCAAAGCACCGCAGCTCCCGGCCGACGACGGCGGTCTTTCCCAAAAAGCTCCGGATTTCCGCCTCCGTCAAAGCGTCCGGCGCGAAAGCCAGGCGGTAGCCCAGCCCGGTCCGGGCCTCGATTTCATACCCCTCCCGCCGCAGGGCGTCCACCGCCTTCCAGACGGCGGCCCGGCTGAGGCCAAGACAGCGGCTCAGCTCCTGGCCGGAGAGAAAGCCCTCTTCCTTTCGCAGCAGCGTCAAAACGTCTTCCCGGCTGCTCATGTCATCCCTCCTCGTCAAACGGAATTAGGCCTTGTTTGAAAATTGGCGGAATGCTGGATTGGGGCAGATTTTTTTGCCGGGCAAGGCGATTTGACGCGGGAATCCTGACGGATTTCAAGTCCAATCAACGCAGTCCTGGCGGAAAAAGATGCCCAAAGACGGCGTTTTGCCATTTTTCAAACAAGGCCTAGTGTAGCACATTTTTCCGGCGCTGTAAATATGGAATGGGGGATTGACAAAAAGGTGGACCTATGCTATGATGATTATGCCAGAAGGCTACAATGTTTGCTGTTCCTGACTTATGAACAGCAAATTTTGTGGCTTTCTTTTTGCGTTTTGAGGGGGTGTACCGCCTGCTGGCCCAAGCCGGAGAGGAAGGAAGCGAGAAACCGGACCACAGGAGACCCCGCCATCATGCGGCGGCCCCGGCCCGCGGGGCACAGAAAACGAGGAGGAAAGAGATATGAGGAAAAACGAGACGGAAAAGAAAACCGCGGAGTACACCAGTCCCTATGACTTTCACGGGCGCATTCCCCTGCGCCAGGCCATCCCCCTGGGCATGCAGCATGTGCTGGCCATGTTCGTGGGAAACCTGACGCCGCTCATGATCATCTGCGGCGTCTGCGGCATCAGCAGCAGCGAGCCGGCGCTGTACGTCACCCTGCTCCAGAACGCCATGCTGGCGGCCGGCCTTATCACCCTGATTCAGCTCTGGTCCATTGGGCCCGTGGGCGGACAGGTGCCTGTGATCATGGGCACCAGCTCCGGCTTCCTGGGGGTCATGAAGGGCGTGGCCGCCAACCCCGCCATGGGCGGCGGCATCGTGGCCTACAGCGCCATCGTGGGCGCGGCCATGGTGGGCGGCGTATGCGAGGCGGCCCTGGGCTTTTTTATCAAGCCCCTGCGGAAGTTTTTCCCGCCGGTGGTCACCGGCAGCGTGGTGCTGGCCATCGGGCTGAGCCTTATCAGCGTGGGGGTCAACTCCTTCGCCGGAGGCAGCGGGGCCAAGGACTTCGGCTCCGTACCCAATCTGCTGCTGGGCCTTCTGGTGCTGACGGTCATCGTGGTGCTGAAACACTTTACAAAAGGTATTACATCCACTTCTTGTATCCTCTGCGGAATCATCGTGGGGTATATTGCGGCCTCCATCATGGGCGTGGTCATGCCCCATGAGCTGGTGGACGCGGAGGGCAGCGCCTTCACCGCCTCCTGGTACGTCAACTGGTCCAAGATCGCCGAGGCCAAGTGGTTCTCCGTTCCCCAGCTTCTGCCGGTGAAGCCCGCCTTCAACCTCCACGCCATCCTCTCCATCCTGATCATGTTCCTGGTCACCGCCGTGGAGACCATCGGCGACATCTCCGGGTGCATCGAGGGCGGCATGGGCCGGGAGGCCACCGCAAAGGAGCTCTCCGGCGGCGTGGTGTGCGACGGCGTGGGCTCCGTCATCTCCTCTCTGTTCTCCTCCCTGCCCACCACCTCCTTCTCCCAGAACGTGGGCCTGGTGACCATGACCAAGGTGGTGAACCGGATGGCCCTGACCTGCGGAGCGGTGTTCCTGGTGCTGGCGGGGCTGAGCCCCAAGCTGGCGGCGGTCATTTCCATCATGCCTCAGAGCGTGCTGGGGGGCGCGGCGGTCATGATGTTCGCCTCCATCGCCGTGTCCGGCATCAAACTTCTGACCAAGTTCGGCATCACCAACCGGGTGGTCACCATCGTGTCCATCGCCATGGGCCTGGGCTTTGGCCTGGCGCCACCGCCGGGGCCCTGGCGGGCCTGCCGGAGCCGGTGCAGCTGGTGTTCGGCGGCTCCGGCATCGTGCCGGCGGCGGTGCTGGCCATTATCCTCAATATCGCCATCCCCAAGGAGCAGGAGGACCTGGACAACGAAGCCCGGGCCAATGGGACGGGGGCGTAAGGCCGCGCCAATGCTCTCCTGAAAACCTGATATAGTGAACAAAGTTGAAAACGTGCAGATTGCACGTTTTCAACCATCTGGCCAATGGCCCGATGGCGTGTGAAACACGCTTTGTTCTCTATGAAGTCCAAACCACGGCCGCAAATGCGGCCATCTGCGGCGGTTTTTATGCCGCAGAGTTGAAAAGAATCGGTTGATTCTTTTCAACCTGTTTGACTATAGGAAGCACTGATTTAAGGAAGCACTGATTAAAGCAACGTGTGCAGATTTGCGCCAGAAATTTCTGCTGACAAGGAAGAAAATCGCGGGAATCCTGACGGATTTCAAGATTTTCTGACGCAGATCAGCGGAAATTTATGGCGTAAAGATGTGCGCGGGGATTAAATCAGTGCTTCCTATAAACAGACAGCGCCCGGAATCTCTCGATTCCGGGCGCCTGCTTCCCGTGCGCTTCCGCCCTCAAAGGGCCTTGTCCAGCGCCTCCGTGTAGACGGCGGGAGGGAAGGCCCCAATCTTCCGGTCAAACTCCCGGCCCTCCTTCAGGAAGACCACCGTGGGAATGTTCATCACGCCGAACCGCCGGGCCAGCTCCGGCTCCTCGTCCACGTCCACCTTGGCGACCAGCGCCTTGCCCTCGTACTGCGCCGCCAGGTCCTCCATCACGGGGCCCAGCATCTGGCAGGGCCCGCACCAGGGGGCCCAGAAATCCACCATGGCCAGGGGGGCCTCTCCCACCGCCGCGTCAAATTCCGCCGTCTTCAAATGCTTCAATGCCATCTTATGTTCCTCCTTTGTTTTCCTATTTCTTATTTCAGCGCCGCCGCGAAGGCGGCGGCCTTTTGTCCCGCGATCAAGCCCTCGCCCACGGCCTTGGACACCTGGAGGGGCCCGCCGGTGCAGTCTCCCGCCGCAAACACGCCGGGGAGGTTCGTGCGCAGCTCCCGGTCCACCGTGACGAAGCCGCCCTCCGCCGCCAGCCCCGGAAACAGGTCCCCCGGGGCCATGGCGGGCCGCAGGAGGAACACGCCCTCCACCGCCTCCTCCGCGCCGTCACAGCGCACGGCCTCCACCTTCTCCGCGCCCAGCACGGCGCAGTCCCGGGGCCTGTCGAAGTAGGCAACCTCACAGCCGACGCCCTCCAGGAACGCCGCCTCCTTCTTCGCCGAGGGGGTCCAGCCCAGGACGGCCACCCGTTTTCCCCGGTAAAGCATGCCGTCGCACGTGGCGCAGTAGCTCACGCCCCGGCCCAGCAGCTCCGCCTCCCCGGGAAACTTCTTCCCCCGGGCCACGCCGGCCGCCAGCACCACCGCCTTCGCCTGGGCCATGGTATTGCCGACGCTCACATACCAGTCCTCCCCGGACCGCAGGGCGCTGAGGGCCTTTCCCTCCTGAAACTCCGCCCCGGCGGCCTCCGCGTGGCGGCGGAAGGCCGTCAGCAGCTCCGCCCCGGAGACGCCGGGAAGGCCCAGGTAGTTGTCCACCCGTTCCGCTTTCCAGAGGGGATTTTCCTCCAGGGGATTGGAAACCACCAGAACCGTCCTCCCGCGGGCCCGGACGTTCTGGGCCGCCGACAGGCCCGCCGGGCCGCCGCCCACGACCATCACATCATACGTCACAGCGCCGCCTCCTTCCGCCTATAGTCTTTCCTATCTATCCTATCACAGTTCTGGTAAATTTTATAGGTGTTTTTGCAACAAAATTTTTGGACCCGCCTCAAACAAAAAATATCCCGGCCCTCAGTTGCTTTTGGGCCGGGAATTTGATACACTAGGGGAGAACCAGCCCCCGGACGCGGCGTCCGGGAGGCCGGCTCCCTATATTCAAAAAAGCGGCGGCGCCGGACCCAGGGGCGGACGCTGCGCGGAGTTGGGGGCGTCTCGGCCGCTCAAGCCATACTATGCGCCGCCGGGGCCTCCCGCCACCGGGCCTGGACGCCCTGTCCCGGCCCTTCCGCCGCCGAACCGACAGAAAAGAGGGGCTTTTCATGATTAAAATTGCGCCGTCCATCCTCTCCGCCGATTTTGCGAATCTGGAGCGGGACATTCAACGCATCGCCGCCGCCGATTACGTCCACGTGGACGTAATGGACGGAATCTTTGTCCCCAACATCACCATTGGCGTTCCGGTGGTGAAGTCCATCCGCCCCACCACCGAGCTGCCCCTGGACGTACACCTGATGATTACCCAGCCCGTGCGCTACGTGGAGCAGTTCTGCGACGCGGGGGCGGACCTGGTGACGGTCCATGTGGAGGCGGACAGCGGGGAAAATATCCACGCGGCCATTGACAGGATTCACGCCAAGGGCAAGCGGGCCGGGATCGTGCTGAAGCCCAAGACCCCGGCGGAGGCGGCGCTGCCGTACCTCACGAAGGTGGAGCTGATTTTGGTGATGACGGTGGAGCCGGGCTTTGGCGGGCAGAAGTTCATGGCGGATATGATGCCGAAGGTTTCCGCCCTGCGGAAGCTCATTGATGAGAAGAATCCCGGCTGTGAGCTGGAGGTGGATGGCGGCGTGGCGCCGGACACCTGCCGGACCTGCATTGATGCAGGGGCCAATGTGCTGGTGGCGGGGAGTGCGGTTTATCAGGCCGCTGATATTCCGGCGAGGATTGCGGAGCTGAGGGGGGCCGTCTGATGCCCGCCCTGACGGGCGGGGAAGTCAACAGCCATGAAGATGGCTGGTCCTTTGCACCCCCCATTTTCTCTTTTTCTTCCAGAAGAAAAAGAGAAAACGGGCCGTGCACGGTCCAAAAGAGAAAAAGAAGTAATGCGGGGGTTTTGAGGGGGCGCTTGCTTTAGAGGCGGCCTAGTCCTATCCCCATTGAGAGGCCGCAGCAAAAGACGGCTTCCTTTTCTAATTCTTCGGCATTTCTCTCCCGGGCCAGGAGGGCGGTCAAGTCTCGGTCTTGTTCCGCTGTCAGCGTGGAGCGGAAGGCTCTCCACTCTGCCTCTAAATCATACGTGGCCCGGCGGTATTCCCAGGTTTCCAAATACGGCGCAATCCTCTGCTCCTGGGCATATTCGTAGAGTGCGTCGAGAAATCCTTCCATAAAATCAGCTCCTTTCAAACCAAAGCCTCTGATTGATTTCAGTCAGTCATTTTCTCTCGCAAAGATATAGACGAATTTTTATAGATATTTTTGTCTATTTAAATTATACATTATTTCAATTTCCCTTGTCAAGCCTCTGGAGGAATAAAATGGAGCAATTGGCGAAAAATCTACTGGCTTTGCGCAAGGCTAAAAAATTGTCCCGAGAAAAGGTATCCAGGGTACTTGAGCTTTCCGCCAAAACCTATGAACGCTATGAAAAAAACGAAGGGGAACCTACGGCCCCTACTCTGGTGATACTCGCTGACCTCTATGGTGTCACTCTGGACCAATTAGTGGGCCGCGCACCGCTGCCTCTGGCGGAAGAGGAGCGGTGATGGAAAAGGCGGTCATACTCCTTTGACAAAATACGGCGAATCTGGTAAGATTTAAACGGAAGAGCGCTGTTACATAACAGGCGGTCAGTCACTCCCTGAGAAAGGGGGTGAAGCTGATGGGAAACGAGCGCTGGGCGAAAGCCCTGCGTTACGCGGTATCGTTCGCGGCGGCTTTGCTGCTGCTGGCATACTTAGCCCCAAAAGCGTGTTGACCGTCCGGATGGTCCCCGAACGGTCAACTTGGTGAAAACTAGGTTGTCAATAATGGGCTGACCGCCGTGTGACAGCGCCTTCCCATGTCTATTATACCAAACCGGGCCGTTTTGTCAAGCGGCGTTCTACCGGCAAAGGGGAGAATCCCCCAGGGAATGACCTGACCAAGGGGTCAGGCTCCACAGGTCAGCACCAGGCCAGCGGCAGCGGAAAGCGGCGCTGGTCCATTCGATAAGCTCCAAAACCCCCGCCCGCACCACGCCGCGGCCCGAAGACTTGCATAAAAAGCCGGAAGCACATCTTGCGCGTCCCCCCGTCTCCCGTCCCCCCGCAGGGACGTTACTTCTTTTTCTCTTTTGGACCGTGCACGGCCCGTTTTCTCTTTTTCTTCCGGAAGAAAAAGAGAAAATGGGGGGTGCAAAGAACCCGCCATCTTCATGGCTAAATTCCTCCCCGCCCGTCAGGGCGGGTAAAATCCCCCCTGACAGGGGAAAAAAGGAGCCCCCCTCTATGGAATACTTCCCCGCCCCCCTGGAAAAACTCGTGGAACAGTTCGCCCGCCTCCCGGGCATCGGCGGCAAGTCCGCCCAGCGGCTTGCGTTCTTCATCCTGGGCCTCCCCGAGGCCGAGGCCAAAGACTTCGCCGAAGCCATCCTGGACGCCAAGCGCAGCATCACCTGCTGTCCCGTCTGCCAGAACTTCACAAGCGGCGGCCTCTGCCCCATCTGCTCCTCCCCCAAGCGGGACGGAGCCACCGTCTGCGTCGTGGCGGACCCCCGGGACGTGGCCGCCATCGAGCGCAGCCGGGAGTATAACGGCCATTACCACGTCCTCCACGGCGTAATCTCCCCCATGAACCGGGTGGGCCCCGACGACCTGGCCATCAAGCCCCTTTTGGAGCGGGTGTCCCAGGGGGAAATCCAAGAGGTCATCATGGCCACCAATCCCGACACCGAGGGGGAGGCCACCGCCATGTATATCGCCCGGCTGCTGAAGCCCTTCGGCCTCCGGGTGACGCGGCTGGCCTACGGCATTCCTGTGGGAGGACACCTGGAGTTCGCCGACGAGGCGACGCTGACCCGGGCCCTGGAGGGGCGGCGGGAGATCTGACCTGACGGGGCGGCGGGACTTCGCTATAATAAATACAAGGATGCCGCAGCAGCGCGGCTGGCCCTACAGGTTTGGTTATCTACCTAAATAGAAACCGTCACCGTGCCGGGCGGCGGTTTCTGCGTTTCACAATGATCGTAACCGTGAAGGCTCCGATGTGCAATGTAATCCGCATATAGCCTCACCTCCTTTCGGAGGAATCGGCCAGCCGCCGTTTGTCCAGGTTGCTGCGGCATCCATACCGTCAGAATCCCACAGCGTTTGACAAAAAGCAAGGCCCGGCGCTTCTCGCGCCGGGCCTTGTCTTATCATTTCATCACAGCATGGTATACAGAATCTTCGCCATCTGTCCCCGGGTGATGTTGGCCTGGGGACGGAAGGCGCCGTCGGCGTAGCCGCTGAGGATCCCCTGCGCCGCCATGGTGCGGATGTAGAAGGTGGCATACCCGGGAATCTGGGCCGCGTCGGTGAAGGTCAGCTCCGCCAGGGCGCAGCCCTTCTCCTGGGACCGCCCGATCATGGACGCCGCCTGGGCCCGGGTCAGGTTCCCGGCGGGGTTGAAGATCAGCTTCCCGTCCTTGCCCTGGGTGCCGGTGACGATGCCCTCGGCGTACAGCGCCCGGACGGCGGGGAGGGTGCGCTCCGGCAGCTGATCCAGGTCCGCGAAGGGCAGGGCCACACCGGCGTACTTCGCCGGGTCCAGCCTCAGGGCGTTGTAGAGCATCACGGAGAAGTCCAGCCGGGTCAGCAGGTTGTCGGGCCGGAAGGTGCCGTCGTCATAGCCCCCGGAGATGCCCCGGTTATAGAGGAAGTCGCAGTAGTCCGCTCCCCAGTACTCCGCCGTATCCGTGAATTTGTGCTCCGCGCCGGAGGCCGGAAGCTCCACGGAGGTCCGGCCAATGTTGCCGGAGGAATCCTTGGCGGTGACGGTGACCCGGCCCAGCTCCCGGCTCTCCCCGGGACCGGGGAGGCTGACGGTGAAGCGGCCCGTGGCGGGGTCGTACTCGCCCAGGGGGGACCCGTCGCAGGTGATGGTCACGTTCTTCGCCGGGAGGATGCCGTCCACCGCGTCGGTGACGGAGCCGGAAACGGTCCAGCTCTCCGGGGCCAGCTCCGCCGTGATGACGGGGGCGGCGTTGTCCACGATGCCTTCAAATGTGGCGACCACCTGGTCCAGATAGATGGTCCCGGTTCCCGTGCCGCTGACCTCCAGGCCCCGGATGGTCATGCCCGCGGGCAGGCCGTTGACGGAGACCTGCTTCCAGCCGGACACGTCCAGGGTGGTCAGGGGCAGGACCTGGGTCTCCCCGTCGCCCACGCTGTAGAGGAGGGACAGGGTGTTGTTGGAGCCGTTGCTGTCCACCCAGAGGTTCAGCCCGGTGTAGGGGGCGTTCAGCGCGGCGGGCTGGACCGTGGCGTTCCAGCGGGCGGGGCCGCCGGTCAGGTCATAGTCCAGCTTGCCGGAGGCCCTGCCGAAGCGGACGTAGTTCCCGTCCCGGTTCAGGCTGAAGCCCGCCCGCTCGCCGGAGCCCCGGAAGATGGTGGTCTCGCCCTCAAAGTCCTCCAGGGTCTCCAGGTGCTGGGTGGAGACGGTGACGTCAATGCCGGCGCTCTGGGTCCCGGCGGAGACGGTGATCTTCCCCGTCCCCAGGGCCGTGGCCGTGAAGAGGCCCGTCTCGTCGATGGTTCCGATGTCCCCCTCCAGGGTCCAGGTAAAGGCCGCCGGGTCCGCCTTGAGGGGCAGGTGCTTATAGGCGGCGGAGCCGTGGAGCTGGACGGAGGCGCCGGGGGAGGCGCTCAGCTCCGTGATGATGGCGTTGTCGGCGTTCCGCACCGCCACGCCGTCCGGCGCGGTGACGGCGTGGACCACGGTGGAACCCTGCCCGCCGCCGCCCTGGGCGGTGACGGTGATGTCTCCGCCCTCCAGGGGGGTGGTGAGGACGTTCCCCGCCAGGGTCCCGGCGGAGGCGGTGAGGTCATAGCGCTCGTTCATGGGAATGAAGTTGGTGTCCACGGCGGCGGCGGAGATTTCCGCGCTGCTGCCTGCCAGGACATAGGTGTTGTCCGCGCTGACGTGGAAGTGGCTCAGCTGCCCGGTAGGCTGGTTGGAAGCCACCAGGAAAATCTGGTTGGACACGGAACGCTCCACCCGGTCGGAGGGCTGGTTAATCCGCTCCGCGGCGGTGTCCGTGGGCTTCGTGACGGCCAGGGTGGTGGAGCCGCCGCCGTCCAGGCCCAGGGCGGTGGTGCAGCCCAGCTCGACGAGCCGCCGGGCCACCTGCTCCATGGTGGCGCCGATGGAATGGCCGGACTTCCGGCCGTCGATGGTGTAGAAAATCAGGCTGCCGTCATAGCGCTGGCCCACGGCGGTCCGGGGGGCCGCCCCGGTGGGAAGCCCGGAGGCCACGGCCCCGTTCTCCACCAGGGAGTAGAGGGCGCCGGCGGCATACTGCACGTCGTTCCAGCCGGGGTCGGCGGGGGTGAGGGTCACGTTGACCACCGTCCCGGCGGGAATGGCCCGGAGGGCGTTCAGAGCCGCGTCCCCGGCCTTGGCGTTGGCGGTGAGGACCGCCTGGTTGGGGGCCAGCGTGGGGGAGGACTCCGCCTCCACGACCCGCTCCACCAGCAGGGAGGTGGTTCCGCCCAGGGCGAAATTCCCCTCCTGGATGGTGCAGATCACGTCCACGCCGGGCTGGGTGCTGCCGGTGGTGCGGGAGGCGTTGAAGTCATAGGTGTAGAGGAAAATCCCCGTCTCGGTCCGGGCCTTGTTGAAGGCGGTGATCTTCAAGGACTTGTCCAAAAGCTGTCCGGTGCCGTTGGTGAGGGGATTCCCCAGCTCGTCGTACAGAGGCTCTCCCGCCTCGTTGTAAAGGGGCTCTCCCGTGCCGTCCTGGGCGGTGTAGGCGGCGGCGATGGAGACGGCGGGCCTGCCCAGGATGGCGGCGCCGTCGGAGCGGAAGCCGATGGCGTGGTAGCCCCCGTCGCTGGAGCGGAGCTGCCCCTGGGTGACCACAATGCCGATGGGCAGGCCGTTGTTCACGTTGTAAAAGTCGCCGTTGATGCCGGCCACCACCCGCCAGCCCTGTCCCTCCAGGGCCTTGGCGGTGTTGGAGACGGAGCTCCGGTCCGTCAGGGCCCCGCCGTAGGTGACGATGGGGGTGACGGAGGCGTTGGGGGTATATGTAATCAGGTTCTCCGTCCGGTAGTCGGAGCTGACGGCGCTCCAGAAGACGTTGGTGGACAGCTGGGTCTCCCGGTTCAGCAGGGTGTCCGTGGCGGTGAGGCCGTCCCCCATGGCCTCCGAGGCCAGGGCGGGGGAAACGGTCAGCGCCGCCAGCAGAGAAAGCGCCAGCAGCAGGGAAAGCGCTCTGGGTAAGATTCGTTTCATAGGGTTCCTCCATACTTGTCCAGGGTATTCGAACATCTTTTCAGCATACCACAAACCGGAAAGAAAGTAAATGACGATTTGTGAACAAAATCCGAACAAAATTCAACGGTTTCCCCTGGATTTTCCAGGCTGGACAAACCGCCGCTTTCGCGCTATGATATATAGTCAACGCAGTTGGAAAGGAATAAACACTCCTTTCCAACCGGCGGACCGCAGGTCCGCCGAGCCGCAAGGCGCCTATGCGTTTCCTATGAAGTTCACCACAGAAAGCCGCATTCGCGGCCCACAGCGCGGTATACCCGCGCTGTGTTGAAAAGAATCCATTGGATTCTTTTCAACTGTGGTAACTATAGGCAGCGCAGTTGAAACGAAGCCAAAAAGGGGGGCCGCTTATGACCGTCACTGTGGACGCGGGCCGCTGCATCGCCTGCGGCATGTGCGCCTACGCCGCGCCGGAGGTTTTCCGCATCGTTGGGAGGGCCTCCACCGTCATCGCCCAGCCGGAGGGGAAGGACCCCCGGGTCCGGGATGCCGCCAACGGCTGCCCCGTAAACGCCATCCGGGCGGAAGGATAAGGGTGCGGACAGGTTCTTCCGTTGAAAAAAGAATCTCAGAAGAAAAGCGCTGTGGGGCCCAGGCCCCACAGTGCTTTTGCGCTCTTCTTACTTTGCCTGCTTCATGGACAGGGAAATCCGTTTCTTTTTTTCGTCCACCTCCAGGACCACGACCTTCACCACGTCCCCCACGGACACGGCCTCGGAGGGGTGCTTGATGAATTTGTCCGCCACCTGGGAAATGTGGACCAGCCCGTCCTGGTGGACGCCGATGTCCACAAACGCGCCGAAGTCAATGACGTTCCGCACGGTCCCCGTCAGGGTCATGCCGGGCTTTAAGTCCTTCATCTCCAGCACGTCCGTGCGGAGCACCGGCTTGGGCAGGTCGTCCCGGACGTCCCGGCCCGGCTTCATCAGCTCCGCCACCACGTCCCGGAGGGTGGGCACGCCCACTCCCGCGTCCGCCGCCGCTTTTTCCTCCCCATAGGCCGCCACCTGGGCGGGAAGATCCTGGAGCTTCCCCTCCTTCACGTCCGCCAGGCTGTGGCCCGTCAGGGCCAGCAGGGTCTCCGCCGCGCCGTAGCTCTCCGGATGGACGGCGGTGTTGTCCAGCACGGACTTGCTCTCCGGCACCCGGAGGAAGCCCGCGCACTGCTGGAAGGCCTTGGGCCCCAGCTTGGGGACCTTCAAAATCTGCTTCCGGCCGGTGAAGGGGCCGTTGGCTTCCCGGTAAGCCACGATGTTCTTCGCCGTGGCCGCCGTCAGGCCGGAGACCCGCTGGAGCAGGGAGGGGGAGGCGGTGTTCACATCCACGCCCACGGCGTTCACGCAGTCCTCCACCACGCCGTTCAGGGCCTCGTCCAGCCGCTTGGGGGGACAGTCGTGCTGGTACTGCCCCACACCGATGGCCTTGGGGTCGATCTTCACCAGCTCCGCCAGGGGGTCCTGCAAGCGCCTTGCGATGGACACGGCGGAGCGGAGGTTTACGTCGTACTCCGGGAACTCCTCCGCCGCAAGCTCGCTGGCGGAGTACACCGAGGCCCCGGCCTCGGAGACGATCATGTAGCGGACCTTCGCCCCGGCCTCGCCCACCCGGCGGATGAGCTCCACCGCCATCTGCTCCGTCTCCCGGCTGGCGGTGCCGTTGCCGATGGCGATGTGCTCCACGCCGTGCTTTTGAATGAGCTTCGCCAGGGCGGCGACGGCCTCTTTTTTCTGCCGCTCGCCGTAGGTGGGATAGACCACGGCGGTGTCCAGCACCTTGCCCGTGCCGTCCACCACGGCCACCTTGCACCCCATGCGGTAGCCCGGGTCCAGGCCCATGGTCACCTTTCCCTTCACCGGGGGCTGCATCAAAAGGGGCTTGAGATTCAGGGCGAACTGGCCGATGGCCCCCTCGCTGGCGGCCTCCGTCAGGCCGCTCCTGGCCTCCCGCTCCAGGGAGGGGAAGACGAGGCGGTCATAGGCGTCCTCCGCCGCGGCCTTCACAAACCCCATGGCGGGGCTTCCCGGGACCACCACCCGGCGGCGCAGGGTCCGCAGGGCCAGGTCCCGGTCCAGCTCCACAGAGACCTTCAGCTTCCCCTCCTTCTCCCCCCGGTTGACAGCCAGGACCTGGTGCCCCTGCATCTGGGAGAGCGGGCGGGTGAAGTCGTAATAGAGCCGGTAGACGGTATCCTCCTCCACGGCGGCCTCGCTGTGGAGCCTTCCGTGCCTGGACAGCAGTTCCCGGAGAACCTTCCGCAGCTCCGCGTCGTCGCTGAGGGCCTCCGCCACGATGTCGGAGGCCCCCGCCAGGGCGTCCTCCGCCGTCTCCACGCCCTTCTCCGCGTCCACGTATTTCGCCGCTTCCTCCAGCGGGTCCGGGCAGTCCCTCCCCTGGGCGAAGAGCAACTCCGCCAGGGGGGCCAGGCCCTTCTCCCGGGCCATGGTGGCCCGGGTCCGGCGCTTTTGCTTATAGGGCCGGTACAGGTCCTCCACCTCCGCCAGGGTGGCCGCGCCGTCAATGGCGCGTGAAAGCTCCTCCGTCAGCTTGCCCTGCTCGGCGATGGCGTTCTTGACGGTCTCCCGCCGCTCCTGGAGGCCCCGGAGGTAGTTCAGCCGCTCCTCCAGATTCCGGAGGGTGGTGTCGTCCATGGCCCCGTGGAGCTCCTTGCGGTAGCGGGCGATGAAGGGGATCGTGTTGCCCTCGTCCAGAAGCCGGACGACGTTGGCGACATACTGCGGGTTCTGGTCCAGTTCCTGGGCCAGCTGGGTGATGATGGGTTCCATAAAGCCTCCTTTGATATCCGCGTCAGCCCGGGAGGGCGGCGATTTTCGCCTCCGCCGCCCGCATGGTCTTGCGGAGGAAGAGGATGCTCAATACCAGGGACACCAGCTCCGAGACGGGGAAGCAGAACCACACCAGGTCCAGAATTCCCGTCTGTGCCAGCAGCCACGCCGCCGGCAGCAGGGCCACCAGCTGGCGGCAGATGGAGCAGATCAGCGTATGGACCGGGTTGCCGATGGCCTGACAGACGGACCCGGCGATGATGTCGAAGCCCGCCAGCAGGAAGGAATAGCTGATGACCCGCAGGGCCACGGTGCCGATGGACAGCATCTCCGCCGAGGGGGAGAAGAAGCCCAGCAGGAGCCCCGGAATCAGGTTGAACGCGGCACAGCCGGCGACCATAATGACCGTGGCCACCGCGGCGGTGAGCCGGAAGGTCTGGCGGACCCGGTCCAGCCGGGCCGCGCCGTAGTTGTAGGAAATGATGGGCACCATGCCGTTGTTCAGGCCGAAGACCGGCATGAAGATGAAGCTCTGGAGCTTGAAATAGGCCCCGAATACCGCCGTGGCCGTGTCCGTGAAGCCCATGAGGATCTTGTTCATGCCAAAGACCATGACGGAGCCGATGGACTGCATGATGATGGAGGGCAGGCCCACCCGGTAGATC
>ERZ779629.609-NODE-609-length-13937-cov-8.996110_pt1 | contig 13937 bp, 10 predicted proteins | sample MGYA00514192_ERZ779629 | MGnify/ENA primary metagenome ERZ779629 (study PRJEB29562, sample SAMEA4376709) | mouse gut metagenome | isolation source: Cecum | study: EMG produced TPA metagenomics assembly of the A DSS colitis mouse model was used to assess the... | reverse complement strand
AAAACTACAAAATTTCTTCGGCGTTTTCTTACAATTTCAAATTGGCGTTGACACCTCCTCGCCTTCCATTATTGTTGTGATTTTATCCGGCATCGGGACAGTTTTTGGCTCTTTTAACTGAAAAATGAACTCTACCGAAAAGTCGCGCAGCAGCATGACATGATCCAGTTTAAGAAAGTTAATTGGTACGCCATATCTCTTGAACTGCCGATCCTGTTCCAGTTTTTCAATGACGCGCTGATATATTCCACGCTGGTACTTTTTTATCTCATCTCTTAGGGCTTCCCATGAATTGAACTGGTAGCGGGGAAGGCCCACGCTCATACGAATATGGTCAAACGTAGCGTTGTTGTCGTTCCCCGGAACGCGCTCATATACAGGTGGTGCTATGTGCTGCACCAGCCTGTCAATAGTGGACAGCTCCTGTGGAACATGATGCGCCAGTTCTGTCTGAAGAAAAATGCCGATGCAATCTTCCAGTGTCATTCCCACTTCAAAGCGAGAGGCGGCTTTACTCCAGACGTTCATATTAAAGCAGGGGGCGGTCATGATTTTGAAACTATTAAATTTTTTCCGGCCCTCATACGGAAACAGTTCTGATTCTTTATCAAGAGAATAAATCCCATTTTCACGGAAATAATATGTTTTCCCTGTATGTTGACGGATCGGCATATTGAATATACCGTGTTCGATCAGCACAGCCCTTGTCATGGAAACCAGTTCTGCATCCGAAATACTTTGCAGGTACTCATCCATCTCTGGAAGCAGGTACTTTTCCACGCTTTTGTCTAATTGTTCAAAATTGGGGAATCTGCTGACCGCCTGCGCCCATATTTCCGCATCAATAAAAGATGGAGTCCATAGCGGTTCCTCCGCCACCCCCTTATCTTTCTGCGACATTACATACACGGTTTCTTCGTGCTTAAATTTAGTCACTCGGAGCAAGTCATAGCGATTTTTGCTGTTTATGCGCCGTCGCTTGCATATAACTTGGCCGATGATACCATCACCAATCAGTTTCTCGGTAACAGTTTTCGATGCCATGCTCAGGGCGCAACCTCTCCCTGTTGTTTTATCTATAACCATGATGCTGTGCCCTCACTCTCTCTTTCAGCAGCAGAAAGTCCTTTCCGGCATCCGGGAAAAGTGGAATCATATTGTCCATTGTAATATTCGGCTCAACGGCCACACCAGCCTCTGCCAGCAGCGAGGAGCATAAGTCGTTCTTCCCAGACTGCTCCTGCCAATTTATCAAATAGGCATATTCAGGCGCAGCATTCCATATTGCGTTCATCAGTGCTGGTTTGTCGATCACAGTTCCTGCCCACTCAGGCCGCACACGCAGCAGTTCTCGAAGCGGAATACAACTGACCTTTGCGGGAAAAAATATGTAACCCAAGGTTTCCTCAATATCATGGGCCTTGTCGTACTCTGCCTGTTCCCCCAGGCTTGTCGTAAGGTTGGACAGCTCGGTTGACCACACCGGGTAACTAACCGCCAGGACTTCCTCACACTGATCTGTTTCAAGCCAATAAATTCCATTGTCCAGAATCCAATGACGAACCGTGCAGCCCCTCGGCGTGTGGAGCGGAACCGGAAACGCGCCAAAATACTCCGGGAAAGACTGCGCCGCAAAAAAAGCCGTAGTGCGCAGCGGCTCGTCCACCGGTAGATTGTTTTGGGTACGGTACTTTGCAATTTCATATTGGATGATTTTATAGTCTTCGCTGTCACCGGTCATTGGAAATAACCAAAGACCGGATATTTTTTTGCCATAGGACCTTGCTTCCCGTGATATGATGGACTTTTCCATAACTGCGTAATAATCTCTGGGCAGCAGTTCATCATCATACTTGGCGGACACGAGATAAACGCCAGGACATATCCATTCTTTTTCCACGACTGGTCCAATCTCACCTTCCAAATCCGGTATTTTTTCGTAATCACACATTATGGACCGCCTCTTTCTATTTTTATAATAGACTATGTTTTATCAGGAGTTCCTTGTCAGAGATTCTCCGATATATCTAGTTGGTTTCTTGTTAATTTGTCCTACTATGCCCGAATACGGGCATAGTAGGAATTTTTTACTGCTATCATGAAAAAATACCATAGTAGGTACAATTTCTGTGATAGCAGGGTGGAAAGTGATGACCGACAGATATTCAGAGCTTCTTATAAACAGAATACTGTCGTTGTGCCGGGAACGAGGCATTACTATTTATCAATTATCAAAAATGAGTGGGGTCAGCCATTCAACCCTTGATAACCTCATAAATAGCAATACATTTAATCCAAGAATAAAGACACTTCATAAGATTGCAACAGCTTTTAGCCTGACAGTTGCAGAATTTCTTGATTTTAATGAATTGAACGACTATTCATTTGATGATGAATCAGATGATGTGTAATAGCTCATAGCTTTTTAATATACACCTACAGGTTCTCTTTTGTCGCATTTCTAAGCTATACAAGGGCAAAAACGTTCTATAAAATTTATATACTAGCCGACAGCTAGTATCACTAGATTTTAGCACGTTTTCACTTCGTGGTCAAGATGATATTCTTATTGCGAGGTGATGATGTGGCAAAATTAAAGGATGGCGCAAACCGCTTCACTGATACCTATATCAATATCGGCATAAAGATTGGTTATTATCGAAGAATCAGAGGCTATACACAAGCCCAGCTTGCAGAAAAGGCAAGCATAAGCCCTGGTTATCTGTCACAGGTGGAAGCACCTGGAATGGCGGTTGCCATATCATTGGAAAAATTGCTGTCTTTAGCGGAGGCATTGGAGATACCGCCTGCCAAATTGTTGGAGTTTGAGGACATATAAAATCAGAATTAGTATTTTTTGCAAATTTTGGCCTACAATCCGGCTGACTGTCCTGCTCCAATCCTAAAATTTTATCAACATTCTGCTTGGCGGTCTGGTAGGTAATCGTATCCTGCTTGGCCGCTTTATACCCTGCATAGTGCTCCTGTTTTTCAGCCAGGTATTCTTTATCATTCCCCTAGTGGAATCAAAACGGAGATTTTCTACTGCCGTGCCTTTTACCGCAATTTATATTGTAGGAGGTTTTTATAGTGATAAAAGAAACAAATATGGAAGCCGTAAAAAAGGGAGCAAAGACTCTCCTTGATGTAAAAATCAGGAAAAGAGCAGGCTCCGGTAAAGAGATTCTTATCGACCACCCATTTTATGGGGACATTCTCCAGCCTTGCCGGGACAGCAACGGGGAGAAACAGCATCTCAATATCCTTGAATCCCCCGAAAATTTGGCGAAGGCAAGAGCAGTTAAGAGTGAGATCATTGATGAAGCGGAGGATATTATAGCCATCGGGAATTGGCTTAATAAACCGTACCGGCTGATATTTATCAAACTCATAGAGAACTATCTGTCCCTGGAAGATTTGTCGCTGTACTTAACTGAATTTTGGGGCGGGGCGGAAGATGAATACACCATTGGAGGCGTGAAAAAGAGTAGAGTGAAACGCTGGCTTACGGCATGCAACAAGAATCTCTGTATGAGCGAACAGCTGCAGCAGATATTTGACAGCCTGGGAGAAGAAGTGACGATATACCGGGGCGTAACGGATATGTCCAAAGGCAATCTCGAATCGACGATGACATGGACAGTATCTTATGATGATGCCGTGTGGTATGCGCAACGATATCTAATCTCCCCTAAAATCAAAAAAAGCTATGTTTATAAGGCAACTATAGACAAAAAACACATATACAGGTGCGTGCATACCGAATCTACCGATGTGATCGTGGACGATCAAGGGATAAAAGATATCACCCTGGTAGAAACATTTACCCGGTGAAGATGTGGTGGATATGACACATAGCTAACTCCAGCAATTCCCCCGCAGAAGTATTTATTTGAATACTTTTTGCGGGGATAATTCTGTCCAATTCAATAAAACCTTAAGTCTGCTTATAACCAGCTATGAAATAAATCACCGCCGCACAAACTTGAGGCTTGGAAATCATCTATGCCATGCAGGAGGAATTACACTTTTAAAAATGCCCTTGGAGCAGTGGTTCCCTCTGCCGGCATGGGGGAATCAACAGCTGGCGCTCTACTCTGGTGAGGTGGTTCATTTTCTCCAGCAGCCTGGCTCAAAATTTCCCTGTATGTGACTCATGGCCTCCGATATAATGCTATAGCTTCCGGTACAGAAGGGAAAAAGCCGGCAGAGATAGATTTCTCTGCGGACAGCTAAGTGGGTTCATTATATTCCGCTATAACATATAATTTTTTGGATTTTATGCGCATTTTCATTTCAAAACGAGGATATTAAACAAATGGCACTCCGGGATTAAAATTGCCCCGTTTAAAAAATATCGAATTTTTTCGAAAAAACATGACGAAAAATCGCGAAAATCATCCGCTGCTATTGTGCATTTTGGCCTCTGTGTTTTAAATGCAGAACGCCCCATATTACGCATGCATACTTTTTGCATTCATAAGCATATTTATTCGGATTTAGCATCGCAGACTATGAACATTCGTTTCTTTTGAACAAAATTTTTGTAGCCCTCAAAAAATATCGAATTTTTCCAAAAAAACATGACGGAATTTTGGTGCATCGTCTGCTTGCCCTTGTGCATCTTCGCCAAATTCCGGCTGCGGCTAAAAAACCTATAATATATAAAGAATAGATATATTTTCCTCGATTAGTCGGTTTGTGTATATTGCGAAATCTTTACTGCCTCAATCTATATGCAGAAAGCGTATGGACGGCAGCCCCCAATATGTCGCGGATTTTAGCAGAACTTGTCGAACCATGTTGCATTCTCCCGAATCTATGGTATAATTTTTACAATCGATAACAGGGCATCACTAAAGTACGGGTCTTATACGTAGGCAGGGAGGAAATCAGTATGGAAACCATCCGTGAATGGGCTTCACAAATCACTGAATCGCAGAAAAGCAGCTTTAACAGTTCATTAACTGATGAACTATTAAAAAGATTGAAAGACGAATTATCATCCGATACTCCCGATTATGAAGGATGTGTGGTGGCTCTCACAACGCTACATCATCAGTCAGTTGCTGCCTTTTATAAAAGACTGTACCCCAAAATGTCAGGGAGTACTCAGCAGTCTATAAACGCTGCGCTCTTGAATTATGCAAATATGAGGCCAGGCAAGGCAGCTTGCTCGCGAATTGCGCAAGCTATTCAGCAACGCCTTAAAAACGGCGACAGCGCAGAAGCCCTGGTCCCAGAGCTTAAGTGGTATATTGAAAATGCTTCTGAAAAGACTATGCAAATCAACTTTAAAAGTATATGGTCCGGTTGCGGCAGCAAAAATTGTTTAAAGCTGTTTGAAGTAGATTTGACGGACTGGCAAGTAGATAGGCAAAAATTACAAAGTTTTTACTCGTACTTCCTCCAAATGCTACGAACGACAGACGGAAAAACGGATGGAAGATCTTGGAACTCAATATTTATATCTTTTTGGGAGAGAAATCATTTGAGTGACGCAGGAAGCAACGATGAAGCACCCGCCAGTCTGTCCAAAACGAACCCGCAGCCAGCTCCATCCTCCGATGTATCATCTATGGAAAAGGTTTCTCCCACAGCTCCCCCGCCCTCAGAAGCCCCCTCATCAATCCCAGTTCAGAACACGGCTCCTGACAAAATAGTCGATGTCCATAAAGACACAGAGGATAACACCACAGGCAAGGCACCCGATTCAGCAGAAAAGCCGATGGTTCATGACTTGCCTGAGCTTCCAACCACTGCGCACAAAGAATCTACTGCCCCGTCTCTCGAAATGCCCCAACCAGAACCCGATCCAGATAACGATGGCGTAAAGCTTGCCGAACGTCTACTTGCATGGGCCAGGAGAGAAGTACAAGGGGCAAACGTTTTGAAAAGCTCCCTCAGGAGTTCAAATAACGATCTCAAAAAGCTGGAAGGGCGCTTCTCTAATCTTCAAAGTGAGCTATTCGCCGCCAAGGAAGAGATTGCTGCCAAAGAAGTAACCATTACAGCGCTACAACGCGATTTAGCCGATGCAAATGCTAAATTGAAAGAAGAACAAGCAAAATCTGCTGAACTTGACGGAATGGTCAGCAAACTTCAGCAGATGAATGAAAATTCTGCGGTACAGGCTGTCCTGGGATACAAGGCAGAACTCGCATCTGCCCTGAAATCAATCGTTGAGGACGCTCGTTTACCAGAGGCGCAGCATGACGCTGAAATTCTCTCCGCCCTCCTTGCGGATTTACTGGATACACTGCATTTCAAAGGAGTTCCTTTGGAGGTGGATGAAAAATAAATGGTTTCCTACGGAATTGACTTTGGAACAACAAATACAGCGGTAATAGAATGCCTTTTTACAGGGCATGGAATGTCTACAACAAAATACGGCGAGAACGAGCAGCCATTCCCCTCTCTGGTTGCTCTGCACGAGGAAAAGCCTCCGCTGTTTGGGATGGAGGTTAAGCGGCGGCGCAGTCAGCTCAAAGCGGATGGATACATAGTGATTTCCTCGTTCAAATCGATTTTAGGTACAAATCAATCCATTTCTGTCGGGACAAAGAGGTATACATCAATCGGTGTTACTGCGCTCTTCTTTGAGTATATCAAAGCAAGCGTTGAGCAGCGGTCTGGAAGCGTGATGAGCGATGCAGTCATTGCGATTCCGGTTGATTTTACACCTGAGCAGAGGGATGCCCTTAGAAGAGCCGCAACCCAGGCAGGTATCAATGTCCGCTCCCTGGTCAGTGAACCCTCTGCGGCATATATCTATAGCAAGGAAGAAATAAAAGGAGCAAGTAATGTTGCTGTATTTGACTGGGGCGGAGGGACTCTGGATGTCAGCATCATTTCTGCCGATGGCGGCAACATCCACGAGTTGGCAGTTGCAGGGAAACGCCTGGGCGGAAACGACATTGACGAGATGATCGCCCGACACCTTCACGCAAGAATTATGCAAGAATCCGGAATTCCCAAAGCGTTTGCAGATATGTCTGGCGCAGAACGTGATCAGATTATTGACCGCAGCGAGGAAGCGAAGAAAAGGCTTTCTACGGAAGATTTTGCCCTGGTTCGTCTGATGAAGTACGGCGAAAAAGCCATGACGCGGCAGAATATTACCTTGGAGGAATTTCAGAAGCTGACTTCTGCGCGGATCGAAGACGCCGTGGAAGTCCTCTATCAAGCGGCACGTAAAGCAAGCATCTCCCTGGGACAGCTCGACGCGATTTTAATGGTTGGCGGAAGCTGTGAAATGCAGCTCATTGTCAAACGTCTGGAAGAGATTGGCGAGGAGTATCATATTCCGGTTGTCCGTCCGGACAACATCCAATGGGCAGTCGCAGGCGGTGCGGCAATTCTATCTGAAAGAAAGCCTTCGTACAAACTCCAATCTGACTTTGGCGTTCTTCTTTCGGATGACTCCATTTATCCTATTTTTGAGGCGGGAACTCAGGTCCCATGTGAGTCCCCGGTGCTTACCTTTGGCGTTGTTGAAGATACTACCAATGCGGTATTCATTTTAGTTGATGGCAACAAGAACGAACTGGAGCATATGGTGATCCCAATTAAAGGATTTACTGCGGAGGGCCTTCGCCTGAAGGCATCCATTGGGGATGATATGATTGCTCGTATTGAGATAAAGAGTACCTACGCAGAGGAAATGGGTAAGACAGCCTGCGTAAATCAGCTTGCATTCTCTTACTGCATTGAGTGAGGTGTAAACATATGGAATCTAATGTTACACTGCGCAGCAATGTATATATCAACAAGAGCAGTCGACGCAATGATCCGGATTTTGTGCATCATCTTCGTGACTATAGCTCATTGAGCAAGTATTATAACCCGGTTTACCGCACAAGTGAAGTCCCCCTCACTCCAGTTCAGCGTGAAATCATTGCGTATGGCACCCCAAAGTGTTCGTTAGAATCTGGTACTATGTCTTGGGGAGTCCCTATTGGCTCGGAACGTTTTGTTTGCCGCTGTGAAAAGACGGATTGTCCACGATACGCCATCTGCTCTGCGGACGCAAATTTTGAACAAATTGTGCGGGAATCAGATTGCAATCGTCATGAAGCGGAAGAACGGGAAGATACTACGGCATTGCCTATTTTAGAGCCGGAAGTCTCTACAGAAACTGAACCCGTTTTACAGGAGATTGATGTTCCCCATGAAGAGGAGAAAACCGTTGCAGCTGTGGTATCGCAGGACACGCTGCTCAAAAATACTCTCAATGAGGACGCTTCTATCCAGCCTGCTGCTCCAGAACAATCAGAACCGGAACCGCAAGCAAAGGACCCAGCCTATACCACCCAGGACACTATCATTAACGCAGATATCAATACCCGAATTTGGGTTAATGCAGGCCCCGGGACTGGGAAAACATATGTTGTCATAAAGCGGCTCCGAAAGCTGATCCAGAACGGAAATACCGATAAGACGATTCTGGTTCTTTGTTTTTCTAAGAATGCTGTAAACGTCATTCGCGAGCGTCTTCGGGCCGAGATAGGTAACACAATCGACGATTTAATCGCCGATGAACGGCTTATTATCAGAACATTTGATTCTTTTGCGACCTACATGCTTGCAGATGAACTTCCCAATGGATTGGGTTACGATCAGCGCATTGAACAATTTATTCAAAGCGCCGCAGAGCATCCTGATCTTCTGACCGATGTGGAGTATATGATTGTCGACGAGGTTCAGGATACAGTAGGTGTCCGCGCCCGGATGCTGAAATTCATGGTTGAAAACGCCCATTGCGGCGTACTGCTGTTGGGAGACCGATGCCAAGCTATTTACGACTGGTCAACACGAAGCAGGAATGACTGGACATCTGCTGAACTCTTTGATTGGGGCAGCGACCAAGGATTCCAACGCTGCGAACTCAGTAAAAACCATCGTCAGGCGCAAGCCCTCAGCAGTCTTGGTGATTCCATGCGGCAATCCTTGCTATATGACAGTGAGGACGAACAGGAGCAAGTCCTGCAAGTCTGCAAAGAAAAGATTGAGGGACTTTGGCCTGGGTATAAAATGAGTGAACTGCCGAAAAAGCTGTTGCAGCAAAGCGAGCTGATCCTTTGTAAAACAAACGGCGAAGCTGCTGTCATGAGCGATCTCCTCTTTGGCAGGGCAGATCCTATCAACCACACCATCATGCAAAGTGCAGACCACAAATCACTTGCTCCATGGATTGGTATGATTTTAGGCGGCTGTATGGACCCCGTCGTAAGTAAAGACGATTTTGTGTCCAAAGCACAGGCGTATGGCATTGAAGATCTTGACACGAAATGGGATGCCCTGCTCTCCCTGGACTCACACAAGCGCTCTGCTGTTCTCCACCGCCAGGAGGTTTTGATACGGTTAGCCGCAATGGATTCCCTGCCGGAAGTATGCCTAAACCATTCTGGAAGCAGCGTTGTTGTGTCTACAGTACACCGCGCAAAAGGCAGCGAAGCAGAACATGTGTATTGGATCGACTCGCCGTTGGTATTTGAAAACCAATCGGCTGAGGAGGGTACAAAGGCCGATGCTCTAAGGGCCGCTTATGTTGCGGTGACAAGAGCAAAACAGGACATTCGTCTATTCAGCATGAAGAAGCAATATCTGCGCAAAATAAGCGGCGACCGCTGGATAAAAACTGGGTTGTCAGTCAACAAGCGTCCTTTTTGCAGTGGTATTGCCTTACAGCCCGAAGACGTTGATTTGTCCTCCTGCGCTCCTGGCAGCAATGCGCAAGAGGTACAGGAAATGCTCAGTTCTTTAACGTCTGGGCTGGATGTAGAGCTTTATCCTTCATCAGATGGCACATATTTTGATATTCTTTTTGATAGTTATCCGATTGGCAGAACATCCCCGGCCTTTATGAGCGCACTATGGGAGGGTTTCCGTTCTACAAACGGAAATAAGAATCTGCCATATAACATCAACTCCGCTTATATCTCATCTCTTGTGACTGTGATCCAATTAGGCGGGACCAGCGGAGAGAACACATACCAAGCATCTGGCTGTTGGCTTGGCTACGAGTTAGGCGGATTTGGCTGTATCAACTACACATAGAAGAAACAAGGGGACCATATCATGGCATATGAACCGTATTACCGGACACGGGATACATTGCTCAACTTTATCAGGCGCGATGCGATAGGGCCAGTCAAAGAAGACGAGATTCTTGAGGAACCGCCGCTTGAAACATATGTATGCGGTGTCCTATGGCCCAAAAGGGTAAAAGTCTCTCCGGACATAGATGAAAATACAAACGAAGATGATGAGTCAAACGACACTGGCGCCCTTACGGTCGATGTCGATCCAGAAGATGAGAACGCAGAAGTCATCAGTGGAACCAATCGATATAAACCGTCTGTCATGGCAATTTCATTTGTCCTTCCGGAAAATCAGACTGTGGTGGATATTCAATTTGATGCCGCTTTCTACGGGCATACTGAGGAGTTCAACGGAAAATATAAGGCACATCTTTATTCGCGGAATCCACTACATACTGGGAGAATGTCCATTGACCTGGAAAACGACGGAAAGATCAGCTTTTTAGATGGACGAGCTGTCCTGCGATCTTCTCTCCGGCGGCAGTATCAGGATGGCAGCCGTATGTGGACGATTTCCATAGAGAATGCGCTGATTCATAGCCGCGCGGAAGTCGAGGAGAATTGCCGCGCACTGTTTCAGTGCCAACTAATGATATGCGGGAATTTTCTTCCAATTGACAGGATTCGCTTTGCTGTTGGCGGGGATGACCGCAAAACGCAGGATCTCCTATATAGGAATGTGCATCAGTATGCAGCAGGACACGGTTGTTCTGTCCAATGGACAAGTGATGATGGCGTAATGGAAATTTACAGTGATTTCCTGCCTCACGCAACGGTTGCTCAGATGGTCGCGGCAGTTCCGAGTGGCAGCTACAACTGTTTCCGCATGGACTATTGGCAGGATGCGACCAAGTCTGCTGCCATTGCTGAAATGCGGCAGTATATCCACAGCTACCAGCTTTGGCGGGACACTCTTAACACAGAGGCCGGCAAGGTTGGCGTTGCCTATCAGGATGCCGCAACAAAGGTAGTTCAGCAGATATCGTCTTGCGCAAACCGACTCTTAAATGGTGTTGAAATCTTAGAAAACAATTCAACCGCTTGGAGATCATTTGTGTACGCGAATGAAGCGATGAAACAGCAATCGTCCAAAAAGCGGAATCAATCTGTGCATGATGTGTTGTGGTATCCCTTCCAGCTCTGCTATGTCATCATGTGCATACCGGATATCGTTGATCCGAAATCAGAATGGCATGATACCGTAGATTTGCTATGGTTCCCGACAGGCGGCGGTAAAACGGAGGCATACCTGGGTGTAGCTGCATTCGCCATCTTTTTCAGGCGGCTGACCGAGGGAGAGCGCAGCGGCGGCGTATCCGTTTTGATGCGCTATACCCTTCGGATGCTCACAGCGCAGCAATTTGAACGCGCTGCATCCCTTATCTGTGAGTGCGAACTGATTCGCAAAGGAGAAAATCTGGCCGGTGGGGAAATTTCTATCGGGATGTGGGTAGGAAGCGCGGTAACGCCCAACCATGTTGTTTCGGATGACGCTGAGCAAGAAACTGCCGAGAGTGTTCTTGATGCTCTGCAGCAGGGGGATTTGCATAGCGTTAGAAGCAGCCCGGTTCAGCTGAGTGTTTGTCCGTATTGCGGAGAGCCGCTGAGTCCCAACACCGCGTATTGGATTGAAAAGAAATCCTTCCGAATCAAATGCCCCAGTCCTGAGTGTCCTTTCCATGACGAATTGCCTGTGGTCACGGTGGATGACGATATTTACACCAGACGCCCAACGCTGCTCATCAGCACAATCGACAAGTTTGCCCGGCTGCCGTGGGAGAAAAAGTCGGGAGCGATTTTTGCAACGGATGGAAATGGCCTTCCACCGTCCTTGCTGATACAGGATGAATTACACCTCATATCCGGACCCCTCGGCTCTATCAGCGGCCTCTACGAAATTGCTATTGACCAGTTATGTACCAAGGACGGAGTTGGCCCCAAAATTATCGCTTCAACCGCAACTGTCTGCAATGCGTCCGGTCAAATCATGGCACTCTATGGGCGGAAACACTTCCAATTTCCGCCATCCGGGTTAACGCATGAAAACTCATTTTTTGCACGGCAGGCAAGCTCTTCCGAGAAGCCTGAACGTCTGTATGTCGGATATTGTGAAACCGGAGGCAGTCTGGTGGACTCCATTGTGCGGACATTCGGCACAGTTACGTTTGCGCTGCAATATCTGCATCTTAAGGGAACGCCAGACGATATTATCGATCAATTCTGGACCAATGTGGGGTATTTTAATTCGCTGAAGGACCTCGGCTCTGCTGACACCCTGATTCTGGACCGTGTCCGCACATACGCCGAGTCGCTGAGGAGACATAAATTCCAAGAGGAGGCTGCCTCTGTTTCCATGCCGGCTTTTGTGGACACTTACGAGCATGGAGAACTCACCAGCCGCAAAAGCGCACGGGAGATCACAGAAATCCGTACCATATTAGACAAAGTAAAGTACCCCCACAAAGGAGCGTATTCGTACGTTTTATCCAGTAATATGCTCTCTGTCGGTATTGACATTTCCCGTCTTGGGCTGATGACGGTATACGGACAGCCGAAGTCCACGGCAGAATATATCCAGGCTACCAGCCGTGTAGGGAGATCAAACCCCGGATTGGTTATCGTTCTGCTGCATATGATGCGTGCAAGGGACAAGGGGCATTTCGAGCAGTTCCGGGCCTATCATCAAACGCTGAACAGGATGGTTGAGCCAACCAGCGCCGCCCCGTATGCTTGCCGTACATTAGAAAAGGCACTGCATGCTGTTTTTGTCACCCTTGTGCGGCACCAGATCGGAGAGCTATTCGAGGAAGCAGACGCCCGTAAATTCCGGGCAAACCGTCCTGATGTGCAGAGAATTCGCAATCTAATCTTATCACGGATCAATCAGCAGTCTCCAGAGACATATAACTATGCGGAGGAGCTTTTGGATGATTTTATGTGTCAATGGGAAGATGAAGCGATCTTAAAAGGAACGCATTTCCAATACTCTTTGTCCAATCAGTCCATCGAGAATACGGACGCGCTGCTTACATCCGCTGAGAAGGTGTCAAATACAGATTTTCCGCCAACGATGAACTCCATGCGAAATGTGGACACACAGTCCAATGTATATCTGATTGAAAGGGGGCTGTCTAATGGCAATGCGCAGAATCCGACATAAGCCGCCAAAGCATTTGGGCGAGATGCGGACGTCTCAGCTTATCACGTCATACGGCGTTGGCGCAATGGTCGATTTCCGGGATGAAACGGGAATCCTGGCGGAAGCGGATAAATGGTATTCTCCCGACGATTCTGATGAAGAACGCGTTATTCGCTGTCACAGTCTCGAAAAGCTGCTTGAAAAAGAGTTTTTTGTTGCCCCCAAGTGGGACCCCAGGCAGCACGCTGTATACCAGAAGCAGCGGAGTCGTGATATTGGTGCATACCGATTTCCCCATATGTTGTATTGCCCTCACTGCTATCGCCTTGTCCATGATGAAACTTTGGCTGGGCGTCAATCCGGAGAATTGAAATGCCCTGACTGCAAAGATTCCCGTTTGGTTCCTTCCCGCTTTGTTGTCGTATGTCCGCATGGACATTTAGATGACTTTCCTTACGAAATTTGGGTTCATCACGGCGAAACGGCAGCCGTTACTATTAGTTTGCAGGGAACAAGCACCAGTTAGCTTGCTACCAGCAAGCTAATTTTTTTATACCTTAAAGGAGGATTCCACCATGAAAAAGAAGGATGAAACCCGGTATTTCGTAACGGCGGTTGCCAGTGTCCCGGTTTATAAGTCTGCCAGCAAAACGGAAATGTACCGTATGGCTACGAAGCCCGGCTGGGGCGCGGTG
>ERZ779629.607-NODE-607-length-13966-cov-4.673568_pt1 | contig 13966 bp, 13 predicted proteins | sample MGYA00514192_ERZ779629 | MGnify/ENA primary metagenome ERZ779629 (study PRJEB29562, sample SAMEA4376709) | mouse gut metagenome | isolation source: Cecum | study: EMG produced TPA metagenomics assembly of the A DSS colitis mouse model was used to assess the... | reverse complement strand
GGGAACTCACTGAGCAAAGCCTCCTCCTCGCCAAGCAGCTCTGATAAAAACCGGGGGCGCTCCCGATGGGAGCGCCCCCTCGCTATATTTCGTTTACTCCGCGATCTGATACCGGGGAGCGTTGAGGACGAACCGGGTCAGCACCGCGCTCAATGCCGCGCTGACGGCTACGCCCACTGCCAGCTCCAGGGCTACATTGAGGGTAAAGAAGCCGGCGAAGATCGTCCAGAAGGGACTGCCGCCGAAATAGGAGTTCTGGAAGAAGCCAACGACCATGCCTACAAAGAGGACGGTGTTGGTCAGCGTGCCGGCTACAGTCCGGCCTAGTCGCTGTTTTCTGGAAGCCAGGACAGGTCTGTCAGCAGACGATATTCCTATAGTCCGCCTGACTGTCCTGGTTTTTTTGGACGATGCGCTTCTGACAGCTCATGGTATCTACGGTTACGATGTTTCCCGCCACGTTCAGTGTATCCAAAAGGTCTGGAGCTGCCGTGATCTCATTGGATTTTTCCCCTGTTACCAGTTCCCCGAGCACCATCTGGTTTTCCGCTGCAAACACACTCACAACAGGTACAAGGTTTTTTAATGGTGTTTTTTTGAATTCTTGTCTATTTGTCTATTTTCGGAATACAAATCATTTTTGACAAATCGAGAATATACTGCAGATTTCAGCTTATTGTAATATCCAATTCTTGAGACAATATTTTGAACGATAAATAGATGTAACCATAACCCCCCTGCAGCTTGCTCAACTAAAAAATCATATGCTTTACTATAAGATCCTAGGCTTGCATTATTACGTAATATTTGGTATCCTTAAAATAAAAACAGTTTGGAGTGTAGTAATGATGCAAGCGAAAGGCCCTCTCTCAAACCAGTCTACAGAAAAGGCGCTGGCGATCATCGAATATCTGGTGTCGCGCAGCGAGCCTGTCCGCCTCAATGAAATCAGTCGTGACCTCTCCATCAATGCGAGTACTACGCTGCGTTTTTTAACTACCCTTCAAAATTGCGGGTACGTCTTCCATGACGCAGATACATTCCAATACTCGCTTTCATATAAAATCTGCCGTTTGGCAAATAAATTCAGCGTAAATATGGAACTGCGCGATATTACACACCCGTATCTGATACAATTGACAGATATCTTTCAGGAGTCTGCCTGTGTGTCTGTGGAGCAAAATATGGAAATGGTCTATGTAGATGTGATGTCGGGACCGGGGAAGGTGCTGATGGGAATGCAGCGGGTGGGGAACACCAGCCCGATGCACAGCACAGGCAATGGGAAACTGCTGCTGCTGAACTACACAGAGGAGCAGATCGACCAGCTGATTGAAAAGCGGGGGCTTCCGCGATTTACGAACAATACGCTCACGGACAAAGCCGCTTTGCAGCGGCGCTTGGAGGAAGTGCGTCAGAAGGGCTACGCCACCGATGAGGAGGAGAATGAGATTGGCCTGCGGTGTGTGGCGTACCCGATCTATGACTACACGGACAAGATCATTGCAGGACTGAGCATCACAGGGCCCTCCAGCCGGATTACAGAGGCGCTGATGGAGGAGCGCGGGCACTACCTGAAGAAGGCGGCCAAGGACATCTCCCGGCGATTGGGCTATCAGATAGAGTAGCAAAATTGTTCCTTCCAGTCGGAACAGGATGTGAACGGGGAACCTCCAGATCGAGGAACCTTTTGGTATTTTCCCTACCGCAAAGTATGAATACTCCCCCTCTCCTGGTGGAAAAATATTCCACCGAGAGAGGGGGCTTTCTTGTTTGCAGAGAACGCCCGCTCAATCAAATATCCAGAATCAGGAGGTTGCCCAACTGCTACTTTCAGCTTTTTGTTATTTTAATAATTAAAATTATAAGTTATTTATTGAAATACTGCACAAGAATACAGAACCAGTTTTGGGATTTATTACAAATATTTTCCGCTTATTTAAATCATAATTGACAAATAAGATGCGATCATGTACAATGCAACCATCCTAAGGAACAGGCGCCTGCGGAGAGGATTAAATCAAATGCTCAAGGAGAGGAGAGCTGACAGTTCGTCCGTTCAGCTTTCGGTATAGCGAATGAATATGAAAAAGTATACAACGGAGGAGCTTAAACAGGAGCGGGAGCTGATGGAGCAGCTCAAGCAGTTCGATACGCCCACTGTCACTAACGCAGTGGCGACCTATCCCAAAAACAAAGAGACCTGCCTTGGACTGTATCACCCCTGGGAGGGGGAGTGGTACACGGATCAGACGCTCAAGTGTATGTACCCTGAGCTGGGACGTGTGGTGGGCTATGCTGTGACATGTGTCTATGGTCTGCCAGATCCTGGATATCAGCGGCACGCCAACATTGCGGACGTGGTGGAGGCCATCAACAATGCCCCGAAGCCGGTCATCCTGGCGGTGAAGCAGAACTTTCCAGAGAAGATCAAGCGCATCAACGGTCTGCTGGGTGGAAATATGATGACTGCCTTCCAGGCGGCGGGCTGTGTGGGTGTTCTAAGCGACGGACCCAGCCGGGATGTGGACGAGATCCGAGCTTTTGGCATCCAGTATATGCTCACCGGCGTGACCCCTGGACACGGAGATTTTGCCCTTCAGTCTACCAATGTGCCTGTCAATATCTGCGGAATGAGCGTGCAGCCGGGAGAGATTATCCACATGGACGAAAACGGCGCAGTAAAATTTCCGAGGGAGTGTTTAGCGGACGTTGTAGAAAACTGCAAGAAAATCATCGCCAAGGAAGAGAAAATGCAGGTTGCCCTGCGCCGGACCGGCGGAGATGTGGAAAAGGTCAAGCTGGTCTTCAGCGGCGTCTATGAGTTTGAATCGGAGGAGAAATAGTCTAAGGAGAATGTTATGATTCGTTGGAAGCGGGATGTCATTTATTCCATTGCTCTGCTGGTATTCTGCGCGTTCCACTGGTACTTAGCTGAGGGGCTGGTGCAGACGGTGATTAACGTTCCTGTTGCTCGGCCCTCTGTATATTCGGAGCTGATTCTGGGCATCCTAGCCCTCCTGTCGGTGATGCAGCTGGTGCGGGCGGTGGTAAAAAAGCCCGGCGAGCAGATGGTTCCCATCTGGACGCCCCTGGCAGCTATCACAGTCATCACATTGATGGCCTACGTTATGATCATCAAGACCCTGGGCTTTCAGCTGAGCACTTTCCTGGCGATGGCTGTCCTTATAACCAGCTACAGCGCGGGAATGGGGAAGGTCCAGTTCAAGGACAAGAAAAAGGCGGTACGGCAAATACTGCTCTGCCTGCTGCTCGCGCTGGCGGTCAGCCTGAGTACAGAGCTGATCTTCCGCACCGGACTGGGTGCAAAGCTGCCCAAGGGAACCGTTTTTTGAGGTAAACAAGCACAAAAGAACTACTTATGGAGGAAAAGAACATGAAAAAATATATTGCTCTGCTATTGACGCTGTGCATGTTGCTTGCATTGGTGGGCTGCGGTAATACGAGCAAGGATTCCCCAACCAGCCCCCCCAGTCAAAATACACCTGCTCCCAGCGACAGTAAAACTCCGGACACGCAGCCTGTCAGCGGCGATGCAGTGGCCGCTCCCGACGGATACCCCGAAGATACCATTACGATGATTGTGAGCTACGCCGCCGGTGCGGGCAGTGACCTGCTGGCCCGTGCGTTGGCGCAGTATATTGACTTTGGCGATGAAACCATGGTTTGTACGAATATCACCGGCGGGTCCGGCACCATCGGCATGATGGAGTGCTACCACGCGGAGCCGGACGGACTGACCATGTGTCTGGCGCTGCCGGAGAGCTACTCGGTGCAGATACTCAACGGCGCACTGGAAGAGGACCTATTTGATAACCTTATTCTGGTGGCCAGCCCTGTCTACGATGTGGATACCATCGCTGTCCGCGTCGACAGCCCCTACCAGACCCTGGAGGAGCTGGTGGTCTATGCCAAGGATCACCCCGGTGAGGTGACAATTGCAGGCGTAGGCTCCGGACTGAACAAGTGGATGGCGGTGGACTTTATGCAGAAGACCGGCATTGAGCTGAAATATGTGCCCTATTCCGACGCGAATGAGACACGTGCCGCTGTCCTGGGCGGACAGGCGGACGTGCTTTTCAGCCAGGCCTGCGAGTCCAAGCCCTACTATGACTCCGGGGAGATGCGCATACTGGCTGTAGCCGCGGAGGAGCGGGCGGGCTTCATGGACGACATCCCCACCTGCACGGAGCTGGGCTATGAGTTTGTCGCAGGAATCCACCGCGGATTCGCTGTAACCCCCGGCACGCCTGATGATATTGTGGACTACCTGGAGGCCAAGATTAAGGAGGTCTATGACAACCCCGCCTTCATCGAATACATGAACGACACGTTGGGCTTTAACACCGTGTGGACGGGGCATGACGAGTACGAGTCTCTGGCGCGGGAGCTGGTGGAGAATTTCCGCCCCCTGCTGGAGACAGCGGCTAATTATTAAGTCCCTGGCATCACCTCTGCGTTTTATGGTTCCATATGCGGGCGGCAGTGCCAGCCGGTACTGCCGCCCACTCTGTAACCGCAGAGCGCATACAAATTGAGAGGAAATATCTATGAGCGGAATAAGTACCTTTTTCCTGGGCTGCACCAAGATTTTCTCGGATCCGATGATCCTGGTCCTGATTATCCTGGGTGTATTTATGGGTGTCGTATTTGGCTCGATTCCGGGGCTGACCGGCGCTCTGGGGATATCCCTGATCCTGCCCTTTACCTATAAAATCACAGCGGAATACGGACTGTCCGTGCTGATTGCCATTTATGTCGGCTCCATCGCCGGCGGCTTGATTTCCGCCATCCTGCTGAATATCCCGGGCACACCCTCCTCCCTGGTCACCTGCTTTGACGGTGCGCCCATGGCAAAGAAGTCGCCGGGTAAGGCGCTGGTGTTGGGGACGTTTTCATCCCTGGTGGGCGGGCTGGCCGGCGGATTCGCCATGATCCTGCTGTCGGGACCCCTGGCCACCTTTGCGCTGCAATTCGGCTACTGGGAATACTTCTCCATGGGAGTGATGGGCCTTTGTATCGTGGTTTCCCTGGTGGGCAAGGACATGCTCAAGGGCTACATTGCCGCCTGTATCGGTCTGCTGATCGGCATGGTGGGTACGGACTCTGTTTCCACTGTAACCCGTTTTACCTACGGCTTCTGGCAGCTTAATGGCGGTTTTTCCACCCTTCCGGTGCTTATGGGGCTGTTCGCGCTGACGGAGATCATGGTGTGCCTGCGCACCATCAACCAGAGGACTGAACGGCTGACGCTGGACCGGGTCCCGCTGCTGCCGAAAAGGGAGTGGCTCAAGGGCACCGGCAAAACCATGGCCACCGCCAGTCTGATTGGCACCGGTGTAGGCATCCTCCCCGGCGTGGGGCAGACCACAGCTAGCCTGTTGGCTTATACGCAGGCCAAGCAGACCTCCAAGCATCCGGAGGAGTTCGGTACAGGCTGCAACGAGGGAGTAGTGGCCTCCGAGGCCGCCAATAACGCCGTGTGCGGCGGCGCACTGATTCCCATGATGGCCATTGGCATTCCCGGGGACGTGATCACGTCCATCCTGCTGGGTGCGCTGGTGCTCCACGGCCTGCAGCCCGGGGCGCTGCTCTTCAACTCCAAGCCTGAGGTGGTGGGCGTCATATTTGCCGCCTACATTTTCGCCAATATTATCATGTACCTTATGATGCTGGGCTTGATGCAGGTGTTCGTGCAGATGCTGCGTATCCCGCTGAATTTGCTGTACTCTATCATCTTGTGCGCCTGTATGGTGGGGGCGATGGTAACTAACAACCGAGTCTTTGACGCGGGCGTGCTGATTGTCTTCGGGATTATCGGGTACTTCCTGGTGAATAACGACTACCCTATCCCACCCCTGGTGCTGGGATTCGTGCTCAGCAGCACTATTGAGAAAAACTTCCGTACCGCCATGATCGCCACAGACGGAAGCTTTCTGCCCCTGTTCCAGCGCCCCATCGCGCTGATTCTGCTGGCGGTGGGCATCCTGATGGCGCTGATGCCTACGCTGCGGAAGCTGAAAAATAAGAAGAAAGACGTTCCCTCCGCCGGATAAACGGAGGGAGCCGGGAGGAATTTAAGAAAATGCAGAAAGTAATGGTATTCCCCTCAACCTTTGGAAAGTTCTCCAAGGAGCCGGAGCGTCTTCTCACGGAGGCGGGGATTGAGTTTACCAGATTCTCCAAGGCCGGTATGACCGAGGACGAGGTCATCCAAAGATTGCAGGGGTACGATGGCGTTATCCTGGGGCTGGAGCCGATGTCGGAGCGGGTTATGCACGCCTGTCCGCAGCTGAAGGTGGTGTCCCGTTTTGGCGTGGGAATGGACAATGTGGATGTAAAGGCGGCCGGGGAATTGGGCGTCAAGGTTTATAACACCCCCGGCGCCAACGCCAACGCAGTGGCGGATTACGCCTTTGGCATGATGCTGGACTTGGCTCGCAGTATATCCGTTGCTAACCGGGATGTGAAGCGCGGGGAGTGGAACAAGTACACCGGCTACCCTGTCTGGGGGGCAGCTCTGGGCATCATCGGTCTGGGCGCTATCGGCAAGGGCATGGCGCGCCGCGCCAAGGGATTCAACATGCGGGTGCTGGCTTATGATGTGTACTGGGATGAGGCCTTCATGGCGGAGTACGGCGTGGAAAAGGCCTCGCTGGATGAAATCTACGACCAAGCAGATTTCATCACGCTGCACACGGCGCTGACAGAGGAGACCCGCAATATGATCAGCACGGAGCAGCTGAAGAGGATGAAGAACACTGCGTTTCTCATCAACTGTGCCCGGGGCGGTCTGGTGGACGAGGACGCGCTGGCGGATGCGCTGCGCACAGGGGAGATCGCCGGAGTGGGTATCGACGCCTTCTGCGATGAACCGCCCACAGGCTCCCCTCTGCTGGAGATGGACTGTGTCATTGCCGCGCCCCACATCGCGGGCAGTTCCATTGACGGGATTAACACCATGGCGCGTATGTCCGCTCAGAACTGCATCAAGGGGCTCCAAGAAGTCCGGAATTAAGAGGGAGGTTATCAGAGATGGAAGAAAAATCCATGGTTGAGGCGATGCTAGAGCGCGCCCGGGCCGCCCAGGTGGTCCTGGAAAGCTATACCCAGAGCCAGGTGGACACGCTGGTGCGGGCAATGGGGAAGGTCATTTACGACAATGCCGAAATCCTGGCGGAAGAGGCCGTGAGGGAGACTGGCTATGGCCGGGTAGACAGCAAGATTTTTAAACAGCGGAAGGCTACCGCCGCCGCATGGTTTTACCTGCGGGATAAGAAGAGTGTGGGCGTTATCGACCGCGACCCGGTCAATAAGCTGGTCACCTTTGCCAAGCCTGTGGGGGTGGTGGCCTGCGTCGCCCCCAGCACCAATCCTACCAGCCCAGGTGCCAGCAAGGGGATGAGGATTCTCAAGTGCCGCAACGCCATGATTGTCGCGCCCCATCCCGCAGCCAAGTCGGTGACAGTCCACGGCGTGGCCCTTATCAACGAGGCGCTGGCGGAGCTGGGCGCGCCAAAGGATCTGATCCAGATTATCGAGCAGCCCAGTATGGCCGCGACCCGGGAGCTGATGGCTAAGGCCGATGTGACCGTGGCCACTGGCGGGGCCGCAATGGTGAAGAGCGCCTATTCCAGCGGCCGGCCCAGCTTCGGCGTGGGACAGGGCAATGTCCAGGTGGTGGCGGCGGACGACTATGACGACTACGCTTTCCTGGCCGCTACAGTGATTGGAAGCCGCAGCTATGACAATGGCATCCCCTGCACCGGCGAGCAGGCCATCCACTACCCTGCCCCGCGCCGGGCGGAGCTGGTCAAGGCGCTGGAGGCTGCCGGCGCAGCAATGATCCCGCCGGAGAAGGTATCGCTACTGCCGGGCTTGCTGTTTCGGGAGAACGGGACCAGTAATCCTGCTTTTGTCGGGATGAAGCCGGCAAAGATGGCGGAGGCGCTGGGATTTTCCGTACCGGCGGACACAAAAATACTGATTTTCGACAGTGTGGGCATGACCAGGGAAAACGTGCTGCGGCGGGAGAAGCTGTGCCCGGTGGTGCAGCTGTTCCCCTATGACAGCTACGAGGAGGGTGTGGCCAACGCCAAGAGCAATCTGCTGTGGGAGGGTGCGGGGCACACCAGCGTGGTGTACACCAATGACGCCCAAAGAGCTGAGTATGCAGGAGAGGAGCTGCCGGTGTGCCGGGTACTGGTCAACCAGGCCGGTGGCGCAGCCAGCGGCGGGAACTATATCAATGGCCTGAACCCGACCATGAGCTTGGGGTGTGGAAGCTGGGGAAACAACAGTATTAGCGAGAACCTGACGTACCGGCACCTGATGAACACCACGCAGCTGGCGTATTACCACGAGTGCACTATGCCGCCGTTAGAGGAGGTTTGGGCGCTAAATCCGCTGGACTGACTTGGAACCGGCAGGGGGAGCTGCCGTGCGGCGCGATAGTCTCCCCCTTTTGATAAGGAGAAAAACCAGGATGGCTTTTGAAAATTTGAGAGGCAGGATTGCCGTGGCAGGCGTGGGCTACACACCCCAGGGAAAAGTGGAGGGACGCACGGCCGTCAGCTTCCACTGCGAGGCAATTCGGAACGCTCTGGAGGATGCAGGCATTGAGAAAACAGATGTGGATGCGCTGCTGCTCTACCGCCACTTCGACCCTGTCGGTGGCGATCAGGATGTCACCGCCTTCACCGTGGCGGAGCAGCTGGGCATCCGTCCGGCCGTGCTCAGTCAGGAGACCTACTGTACCAGGAGCTGGCTGTACCACAGTATGGGGATGCTGGCGTCAGGGTTGGCAAAATATGTGGTCGTATCCTACGGCGACAACGGGCGCAGCGGCAAGCGCAGCTGGGTCAAGGAGCTGAGCGGCGGCCAAGCCTCGGACGAGCTGGCGGCCTATGGCGACTTGAGCACTATGGCAAAGTATGCTATGCTGGCGCGCAGGGCGATGGCGGCCTACGGCACGGGACCGGAGGTATGGAAGAAAATTGCCGTGGCCCAGCGGCGCTGGGCCAATCTGAACCCCATTGCCGCGATGCACAGTAAAGTGCTGGATGGGGAGACCTACCTGGCATCGGAGTATGTGGCGGAGCCGCTGCGGATGCTAGACGCCACCCCCAACTGCGATGGCGGACGGGCCATCGTTCTGACAACGCTGGAGCGGGCGAGAGGGCTGCGGCAGGTTCCGGTGGCCCTGCGGGGATTTGGCAGCGCCAACCAGCCGCTCTCTCCGTTCCGTATGCGGGTGGAGGACGAGAGCAGCGCCGCCAGGATCGCCTGCCGCCAGGCGCTGGACATGGCCGGCGTCGGTCTGGGGGATATCGATGCCTGCGAGCTGTACGACTGCTTTACCTATACGGTGGAGAGCACGCTGCGGGATTACGGCTTCTTCCGCCCGGAGGAGGTGCGGGAGTGGCTGACAGCAGATCGGATCGGCCCCGGCGGAGAGCTGCCGGTGAACACCTCCGGCGGAATGCTGTCGGAGAGCTATTTCATGGGACTGACCCCACTGAGCGAGGCGGTAATGCAGCTGCAGGGGCGGTGCGGCGCCCGTCAGCTGGGGCAGCTGGCGGGAACCAGGATGCCGGAGCTGATCCTGTGCAGCGACAACGGCGGCGTGTTCCAAAGTCATTTGACAATGGTACTGGAAAGGGGACAATCATAGTGTATGCGGAGTTTTATTCCCCGCGTGTTACCGAAGATACACGCGGATTTTGGAACAATTGCCGGAAGCACGCCCTGACGGTGCAGCGGTGCGCCAAGTGTGGACGGCTGCGCTGGCCCGCGAGTTGGCTGTGTCCGGACTGCCTGAGCGAGGCGGTGGAAACCGCCGCGCTGCCGGAGGAGGGGACGCTGTATTCCTTTGTGGTGATGCGCCGTCCGTTTCGACCGGAGCTGGAGGACAGAACGCCCTATGTTGTGGCGGAAGTGGATTTCGAGGGCGGCGTACGGCTGGTAAGCAACCTGGTGGACTGCGGCGGCGGGGAACTGAAGTGCGGGCAGCGGGTGCGTCTTGTTTGGCGGGACAGTGAAAGCTATACCAGCCCGGTATTTACCCCGGCAGGGGAGAAGGAGGCATAGATGAGGGTACTGGTGATTGGGGGAAATCCTGCGGGTATGTCGGCAGCATCCCGAATCAAGCGGAAATCCCCGGATACGGAGGTTTGGGTGCTGGAGAAGACAGAGGAGGGCTCCTATGGCGCCTGCGGTCTGCCCTACTACGTGGCAGGGATAAATGATGACATAGATCTGATCCGTATCCGCAAGAAAGCGGAATTCGAGGCCAGCGGAATCCACGTCCAGTTGGGGCGTGAGGCGGTGAGTGCCGATTTCCGGGGTAAATTTGTGACGGCGCGGCTGTCGGACGGAGGGGAGGAGTGCTACAGCTATGACAAGCTGGTCATTGCCAGCGGCTCCTCCCCTAAAGCGCCGCCGATTCCGGGAATTGGGCTGAAAAATATCTTCCAGCTGAAAACATTGCCGGACGCCCAGGGCCTCAAGGACGCGCTGGCCGAAAGCGGCGGAGATGTGGTAATCGTAGGCGGCGGGTACATCGGGCTGGAGGTAGCGGAAGCCTGCTTGCACCGGCGGGTGCGTAGCGTGCGTGTGGTAGAGGCCCTGCCAAGGGTGCTGAATGTGTTTGACCCGGAGTTTAGCGCAGCGGCGCAGGCGGAGCTGGAAGCACAGGGAGCCTCGGTTCATACCAAGGAGGCCGTCAGACGCTTTCTGGGGCAAGATGGCCGTGTGACAGGTGTGGAGACCGACCAGGGGACGTACCCGGCGGATGTGGTAGTGCTGTCTATCGGCGTGTCGCCCAATACTGCCTGGTTGGTTTGACTGGAAAAGCTCCGCAACGGCGCAATTGTTACCAATGGCGCAATGGAGACCAGTGTGCCGGATGTATACGCCGCCGGGGACTGTGCCTCAGTCATGCACCGGCTGCTGAAAAAGCCGGTTTACTTTGCCTTAGGTACCAACGCCAACAAGCAGGGCCGTCTAGCCGGGGACAGCGTGCTGGGCCGGCCGGCCACGCTGGAGCGGGCGCTTGGAACCTCTATGCTGCGCTGTGCCGGGCTGGAGCTGGCCAAGACCGGGTTGGGGGAAGAGGACGCGAAGCGGGAGGGCATTGCCTGCCGGACAAAGGTTGTAAAGACCCGCAGCCATGCCCGATACTATCCTGACCCCTGTGAGCTGACAGTTAAGCTGGTGGTGCGGGAAGCGGACAATGTGCTCCTGGGCGCACAGATCATGGGCGCACGGGAGGCGGTGTGGCGGATTAACGTGTTCGCCTGCGCCATTGACCGCGGAATGACGGCGGAGGAATTGGGCTGCTTGGACATGGGCTACGCCCCGCCTTTTGCGGGCGTCTGGGACGCGGTTCAGATCGCCGCCAATGCGGTAAAATAAGCGGGAACAAAAGGGAAAGGATGTATGTCTATGAAAATTGTAGTTTTGGACGGCTATACGGAAAATCCCGGCGATTTAAGCTGGAGGGAATTGGAAAAGCTGGGGGATGTTACGGTGTATGAACGCACATCCCTCACCGATGAGGAGGAGGCTATCCGCCGCCTGGAGGGAGCGGAGGTAGCCATCACCAACAAGACCCCCATCACCCGGCGGGTGATGGATAGCTGCCCTCAGTTGAAGTACATCTCCATGCTGGCTACAGGGTATAATGTGGTGGATGCCGATTACGCCAGGGAGAGGGGGATCCCCCTTTCCAACATTCCCACCTATGGCACGGCGGCGGTGGGTCAATTCGCCATCGCCATGCTGCTGGAGATCTGCCACCATGTGGCGCATCACAGCCAAAGCGTCCATGAGGGGAGGTGGGAAGCCTGTGCTGACTGGTGCTACTGGGACTATCCGCTTATTGAGCTGGATGGGAAGAGCATGGGGATTATCGGCTTTGGCCGCATCGGGCAGCAAACCGGAAGGATCGCCAAGGCCTTGGGGATGAAAATCCTGGCTTATGACAGCTATCCCAATGATGCCGGGAGAGAAATTGCGGAGTACGTGGATCTGGATACGCTCCTGGCCTCGTCGGATGTTATCGCTCTGCACTGCCCGCTGTTCCCGGAGACCCGGGGAATCATCAACCGGGAGACGATTGCCAAGATGAAAAATGGCGTAATTATCCTCAACAACAGCCGCGGGCCGCTGGTAGTGGAGCAGGATTTGGCCGATGCGCTCAACAGCGGCAAGGTCTATGCCGCTGGGGTGGACGTGGTATCTACCGAACCGATCCGCGGCGACAATCCCCTGCTGACGGCGAAAAACTGCATCATTACACCCCATATTTCCTGGGCGCCCAAGGAGAGCCGCCAGCGGATTATGGATACTGTAGTGAGCAATGTGAAATCCTACCTGGCCGGTGCGCCAGCGAATGTGGTGAACTCGTGATGAAAAAGTGCGTGGTGGTATCCGATTCCTTCAAGGGGTCGCTGTCCAGCGTAGAGATTGGCGAGATTGCCAAGGAGGTAATTCCGGCAGTTTTTCCCGGCTGTGAGGTCGCTGCACTACCTGTGGCCGACGGCGGCGAGGGAACAGTGGAATGTTTTATCCGCACGGCGGGGTTTCAGCCAGTGGCGGTGCGTGTGTCCGGTCCCTTTGGGGAGATGGTGGATGCGGTTTATGCCCGCCGGGGGGAGACGGCTGTGCTGGAAATGGCTGCGGCTGCCGGGCTGCCGCTGGTGAAGGGACAGCCTGACCCGTCCAGGGCTACCAGTTTTGGTGTGGGGCAGATGCTCCGCCACGCGGTGGAGAACGGAAGCAGGCGGATCATCATGGGACTGGGCGGCAGCGCCACTAACGATGGCGGCTGTGGCTGCGCAGCCGCCCTGGGTGCGGTGTTCCGCAGATCCGATGGGCAGGAATTCTGCCCTGTGGGCGCGTCTCTGTCGGAAATTGAGTCCATTGATTTCATGCCGGTGAAGACGCTGTTAAGCGGGGTGGATATTTCCGTCATGTGTGATGTAACCAATCCCCTGTACGGACCGGAGGGCGCAGCCTATGTTTTTGCACCGCAGAAGGGGGCGGATGCCGCCACAACGGCGATGCTGGATAAACAGCTGCGCGCCTTCGGCAGCACACTTCTACGGGAGACGGGCGTGGATGCAGCGCAGATCTCCGGCGCTGGGGCGGCTGGTGGAATGGGCGCTGGCTGCGCCGCACTGCTGGGAGCAGCGTTAAAACCGGGGATCGAGGCGATCCTGGACGCTGTCGATCTGGACGGTCAGCTGGAGGGCGCGGATCTGGTTATTACCGGCGAGGGGCGGCTGGACAGCCAGAGCCTCCGTGGAAAGGTGCTCTCTGGGGTAACCCGGCGAGCAGCTCTACGCGGCATACCGGTGGTAGCTATTGTTGGTGGTGTGGACGACAGCGCCTACGCTGCCTACGAGCTGGGCGTGGGTGCGATATTCAGTATCAACCGGTTAGCAGTGCCTTTCCGGGAGGCCGCTCCCCGCAGTGCTGAGAACTACCGGCGGACACTGGAGGATGTGATGCGCCTCATACGGTTATTTACCTGAGAGCGAAGGCCAGGGGCGACTGCCCCTGGCCTTCACAGCCTGTCAAAGAAGTGTAAATTTACGAGGCACAGGAAGGGCCAGCGTAGATGTAGCGAGAAAGGGATGAAGAAAGGACGGTAGAAAGGGGCGGAGAGAGAAGAGGACCTAGAAGAATAGAGAGCCAGCTTTTTGAGATTCATAGCAGAAAATTTAAGCATCACCCAAGAAGTAACCCAGGCCAGTGTTTTGGGTAAAATAAAAAGTGTGCAAAAGGGATTGAAAAAGTTAGAGTCTGTTTGAAAACCGTCAAAGTAACCAGACAAGGATACAGGCAAGACAGACAACAGCCCGGAAATAAAGGGCTTTCTTCTCGTATCTGGTGGCAAAGCGGCGGTTGTTTTTCAGTTTGAGGAACAGATTTTCAACCA
>ERZ779629.604-NODE-604-length-13995-cov-7.441176_pt1 | contig 13995 bp, 13 predicted proteins | sample MGYA00514192_ERZ779629 | MGnify/ENA primary metagenome ERZ779629 (study PRJEB29562, sample SAMEA4376709) | mouse gut metagenome | isolation source: Cecum | study: EMG produced TPA metagenomics assembly of the A DSS colitis mouse model was used to assess the... | reverse complement strand
GGTGGCTACCACCCGCCCTGAGACCATGATGGGCGACACTGGCGTGGCTGTCAACCCCACCGACGCGCGGTACAAGCATCTTGTGGGCAAGACCTGCATCCTCCCCCTGATGGACCGGGAGATCCCCATTGTGGCCGACGACTATGTGGAGATGGACTTCGGCACCGGCTGCGTGAAGATGACCCCCGCCCACGACCCCAACGACTTTGAGGTGGGCCTGCGCCACAACCTGGAGACCATCCGGGTGCTGGACGACAAGGGCGTTGTCAACGAGAAGGGCGGCAAGTACCAGGGCATGGACCGGTACGAGGCCCGGAAAGCCGTCCTGGCCGACCTGGAGGCCCTGGGCCTGCTGGAAAAGACGGAGGATCACGCCCACAACGTGGGCACCTGCTACCGCTGCGGCACCGATGTGGAGCCCATCATCTCCGCCCAGTGGTTTGTGAGGATGGAGCCTCTGGCCCGGGAGGCCCTGCGGGTGGTGAACGAGGGGGAGACCAAGTTCGTCCCTGACCGTTTCGCCAAGACCTACACCAACTGGATGGAGAACGTCCACGACTGGTGCATCTCCCGCCAGCTGTGGTGGGGCCACCAGATCCCGGTGTGGTACTGCGCCGACTGCGGCAAAATGACCGTGGCCGAGGAGGACCCCGACCAGTGCGCCCACTGCGGCTCCAAGCGCATCCAGCGGGACCCGGACGTGCTGGACACCTGGTTCAGCTCGGCCCTGTGGCCCTTCTCCACCCTGGGCTGGCCGGAGGACGCCGAGGACCTGAAATATTTCTATCCCACCGACGTGCTGGTCACCGGCTATGACATCATCTTCTTCTGGGTGGCCCGGATGATTTTCTCCGGCTGCGAGCACACCGGCAAGCCCCCCTTCCACACGGTGCTGATCCACGGCCTGGTCCGGGACGACAAGGGCCGCAAAATGTCCAAGTCCCTGGGCAACGGCATCGACCCCCTGGAGATGGCGGAGAAGTACGGCGCGGACGCCCTGCGCTTCAACCTCATCACCGGCAACGCCCCCGGCAACGACACCCGCTTCTTTGTGGAAAAGTGCGAGGCCATGCGCAACTTCGCCAACAAGATCTGGAACGCCAGCCGGTTCGTCATGATGAACCTGACCATCAGCCAGTGCGTCCTGCCGGACAAGCTGGAGCAGGAGGACCAGTGGATTCTGTCCCGCCTCAACCGGGTGGTGAAAGAGGTCACCGAGAACATGGACGCCTATGAGCTGGGGGTGGCCTCCGCCAAGGTGTACGACTTCATCTGGAGCGACTACTGCGACTGGTATATCGAGTTCACCAAGGCCCGCCTCCAGGGGGAGGACGAGGGGGCCAAGGAGCAGGCCCAGCAGGTGCTGGTGTATGTGCTCACCGAGACCCTCAAGCTGCTGCACCCCTTCATGCCCTTCATCACCGAGGAGATCTGGCAGGCCCTGCCCCACGCCCCCGGCGTCGAGGGCGGCTTCCTGATGACGCAGAGCTGGCCGGAGTACAGCGAGGGGCTGAACTTCCAGGAGGCGGAGAGCGCCATGGAGTCTGTCATGGACGTGATTCGCACCATCCGCGCCCGCCGGGCGGAGATGAACGTGCCCCCCTCCAAAAAGGCGGCCCTCACCATCGTCACCGCCAAGGGAGAGGTGTTCAACGCGGGCAAGGGCTTCCTCACCCGGCTGGCCTGGGCCTCCTCCATCGAGGTGCGGCCGGACGAGCCCTCCAACCTCACCGGGCTGGTGGCCGACGTGACCCACGACGCAAAGGTTTATATGCCCCTGGCGGAGCTGGTGGATATTGAGAAGGAGAAGGCCCGGCTCACCAAGGACCTGGGCAGGAAGCAGGGCGAGCTGAAGGGGCTGGAGGGCAAGCTGTCCAACCCCGGCTTCCTGAACAAGGCTCCCGCTGAGGTGGTGGCTTCAGAAAAAGAACGGGCGGAAAAATTGAAAATACTGATCGTAAAGATTGAAGAGCAATTGAAAGCCCTATGATGGGCCCCCGCCAAACAACTTGGCGCTGATTTGTAAATTTTTCCAATACGCATTGCCTCTTCGGCAAAAAGTGACCGCCTGAATCTATTATAATGAGCGCGATACGGGAAATTCTCCTGTACCGCGCTCATTTTCTGCTTGATTGAGGGGGACAAGCCATGCCCATCACAGTGACCAGCCGGGACAGTGCCCTCACCATCGCCCTGTCCGGCGAAATCGACCACCACGGCGCCCGGGAGATGATGACCCAGCTGGACCAGGCCATCGCCGAGCGCCTGCCCGCCCAGCTGGTGCTGGACATGTCCGGCGTTGCCTTCATGGACAGCTCGGGCATCGCCGTGCTGCTCCGGGCCCGGCGGCAGCTGGCCCACTCCGGCGGCATCCTGCGGGTGGTCAATATCCCTGCCCAGGCGCGGCGGGTGCTGGACGCCGCCGGAATCGGGCGGCTCATTTCCTTAGACTGAGGAGGGCTACATAGGATGAAAGCTATTGACCAGGTGACCGTCACCTTCACCTCCCGCTCCGCCAACGAGGGCTTTGCCCGGGCCTGCGCGGCCTGCTTCGCCGCCCAGCTGGACCCCACCCTGGACGAGGTGGCGGACATCAAAACCGCCGTCAGCGAGGCGGTGACCAACGCCATCGTCCACGCCTACCCGGACCGGCTGGGGCAGATCGCCATGCGCCTGCGGCTGTTTGACGGCGGCGTGCTGGAAATCCAGGTGAAGGACGCCGGGGTGGGTATACCCGACGTGGAACAGGCCCGGACCCCCCTGTTTACCACCGGAGGGGAGGAGCGCTCCGGCATGGGCTTCACCATCATGGAGAGCTTTATGGATGGGCTGAAGGTGCGCTCCCAGACGGGAAGGGGCACCGCCGTTACCATGCGCAAGCGCATCGCCCGCAGGGCGGGCGCCCCCAGGTGAGGGGGCTGGATGCTCCCGCCCTGCTGGAGGCCGCCCAGGCCGGCGATAACGACGCCTGTGAGCGCCTGCTCATCGACAACAGCGGCCTGATCTGGTCGGTGGCCCGGCGGTATTACGGCCGGGGGGTGGACCCGGAGGACCTGTACCAGCTGGGCTGCCTGGGGTTTCTGAAGGCCATCCGGGGGTTTGACACCAGCTATGGCACCCAGTTTTCCACCTACGCCGTGCCAAAAATCGCCGGGGAGATCCGGCGGTTCCTCCGGGACGACGGGGCGGTGAAGGTGAGCCGGGGCACCAAGGAGCGGGCCATGGCCCTGCGCCAGCGGCGGCTGGAGCTGACCCAGCGGCTGGGCCGGGAGCCCACGGTGGGAGAGCTGGCCCAGGCCACCGGCCTGGAGCCGGAGGACATCGCCGCCGCCGACACCGCCATGCTGTCGGTGGCCTCCCTCCAGGGGGAGAGCGGGGAGGAGGGCTTTTCCCTGGAGACGGTGCTGGGAGACGAGGGCATTGAGGACGAGCTGGTGGAAAAGCTCACCCTGCGCCAGGCCATCGACCAGCTCCCCGAGCGGGAGCGGATGGTGATCCTCCTGCGGTTCTATAAAAACCTGACCCAGGACCGGGTGTCCAAGGTGCTGGGGGTGAGCCAGGTCCAGGTGTCCCGCATTGAGCGCCGGGCGGTGGCCCGGCTGCGGGAGGCGCTGGTGGAGTAGGACGGGCAGTATGGAACAGCCGGTATTCCCAAGTTGGGAATACCGGCTGTTTTTGTCAGCTGGCCCGCTCCAGGGAGGAGAGGGGGGAGTCCGGCTCAGGACCGGCCATCGGCCGCGCCTGAGCGCTGGTAGGGCGGCGGAGAACCCGCCCCAGGGCCAGCGCAAGGCCGGTGGCCAGCAGCACCAGATAGCAGTTCAGCGTGCGGCTGAGGATCATGGCGGGGGCCACCAGGGCTTCGCCGTAGACCAGCAGGAAGCTGCGCAGGAACACGTTCTCCGCCGCCCCGGCGGAGCCGGGCAGGGGCAGGTAGCCCACGGCGATGGAGCACAGGGCCTGGAGGGCGACGACCTCCGCCAGCCCGAAGCCGGACAGGCCGAAAGCCCGGTACACCACATAGGGCATGGCGTAGGAGCAGGCCAGCTGGGCCGCGCTCAGCCCCACCACCTGGAGGAGCAGGCCGGGGTCCCGGCGGATGAGTCCGGCGCCCCGGCGGTATTCGGCCAGATGCTCGTCGGCCATGGCCTCCAGCCCCGCCTTGTCCAGGGAGGGAACCACCCTGGAAGCCAGGGCGATGCAGCCGTACATCAGCCGCTTGGCGGGGCCGGGGAGGAAGAGAAACAGGAACATGAAAACATCCAGCAGGGCGAACACCGCCAGCCCCAGGCCCAGCAGCAGCCCCACTTGGCCGCCCAGCCGCTCGGTGAGCCCTCCGGCGGTGAGCAGGGCAAAGACTCCCCACATCATAGTGGCGGTGTTGTAGCCGATGGTGACCAGCAGCATGTCCAGCGCTCCGGCGGCGGCGGGGACGCCGTCCCGGCTCATGGACACCACCTGGGCGGGCTGACCGCCGGTGGCGGAGGGGGTGATGGTGCTGAAGAAAAATCCCACGCTGGAGTAGTAGGCGCACCGGCGGAAGGGCTGGGGACAGCCCAGGGAGCGCAGAATGGTGTGGGTGGCCTTGGCCTCGCAGCAGATGAACAGAGCCATCAGGGGCAGGCCCAGCAGCAGCACGCGCCAGTCGGCGCTGAGCAGGGCGGCGGCCAGCTGGCCGGGGGTCTGCTGCTGGAAGATGGTGTACACCGTCCAGCCCAGCAGGGCCAGCACCGCCCCGCCGCAGATGATATTTTTGACTTTATCCTTCATAATCAGGCCTCGCATTGCTGTAAGATTTCCATCGCCACAGCAGAATCTTCGCTGCCGGGCTTCCAACAGGCGCCGTACAATCCAATGGCGCGCCGGGGTCGCCGTGTCCTGCCGGTTTTTGCCGCCGGGCGGTAATTTGATGCCGTTTGATTTCGTCGTCAGCGAGCTGAAGTTCTTTTTGCTTCTGTTTCTTTCAAGAAAAAGAAGTTACGCGCATACCCGGCGGGCCCCGCCCAGGGCCCGGACCACGGCGCAGGCGGCGGTGCGGCTTAGGTCGGCCGCCATGTCGTCCATAGCCCGCTCCATGGCGGACAGGGCCTGATCGTCGTAGATGGCTTCCCGGATGGCGGACAGGCAGGCGCTCTCCTCCTTGGCGGCGATGCGGGCCATGCCCCGGCGGACCAGGAAGTTGGCGTTCTCCTGCTCCTGCTTCAGGAAGGGCTGCCAGGCCAGGATGGGCAGGCGGGCGGCGATGGCCTCAAAGCAGGTGATGCCGCCGGGCTTGGACAGCATGAGATTGGCCCGGGCCATGTACTTCTCCACCTGGGTGGTGAAGGGGACGGCTTCAATGTTCTCGTACCTGCCGTCCAGCCGCTGGAACAGCTTGTCGTTGCGGCCCGTCAGGATGGTGGTGTGGACGCCGGGCAGGGCGTTGAGCGCCTGATAGAAAGAGTCCCGCCGGGGCATGAGCCCCAGGCCGCCCCCCATGATGAGCAGCTCCCGCTTCTGGGCGGGGTCCCGGCGGGCGGGCTGGAACCGGCCGCTCACCGGGATGCCGGACACCACCACCCGCTCCGGGTCCGCCCCCTTGGCGATGAAGCCCCGGCGGACGGACTCCTCCGCCACCAGATAGCAGTCGGTGCCGGGGTGGAGCCACTCGCTGTGGCAGGTCACGTCGGTGACGCAGGTGACCAGGGGGATGTCCGAGGGGCCCTCCTCCTTGTAGCGGGCCATGGCGGCGGAGGAGATGGGGTGGGTGGATATGACCACATCGGGCTGGTACTCGTCCAGCAGCCGGTCCAGGCCGCCCAGCAGGTTGTCTCCCCGGCCGTCGCCGGAGTCGTTCACCGTCAGGTCGTGGTAGATGTTGTAAAAGACCCCGCCGTAGGTCACCAGCACGTTGAACCACCAGTACATGGCGGGGGCCAGCTCGGGGTTGGCATATTCAAACAGATCGACAACGTGGGCCCGGTGGCCGTCCTGGGTCAGCTGCTCCCGCAGCGCGTTGGCGGCGGACAGATGGCCCATGCCGAATTTTCCTGTCAAAATCAAGATGTTCACAGCGATTCCCTCCAAATCAGCACAATGCTTTCTGCCGTTTGACAAGGTTGATTATAGAGGATAAATCTTCAATTTCAATGCCGAACCTTCTTAGATTTTGGTGGGGATTTTCTTAAAAAAGCTTTAAGACGGGGCTGAGGGCGCGCAGGGGGGCGGGAGAGCGGCCCGGAGGCAAAAAAGGTGGTCCGAAGCGCTGCCGCTTCGGACCAAAGGATGGAGGATAGAATGAAAAAGAAAAGCATCTCTTGCGAGTTTTAGAATACAGGCCAGTCGTTACAAAAATTCGAGAGGTTTTGTTACAAAAGAATTAAATCTTCCCGGGCAGGTCCTCCAGGGTCAGGGTGAAATCAAACCGCTCGTCTCCGCCCGCCCCCTGTCCCCGGGCGAAAAGCTGGTTTCCTTGGACGGCGGTGTCCACCTCGATGACCTCCCCCGCCTGACACTCGCTGACGTAGCCGATCTGAAAGGAGCGCACAAATTTCCCCCGGCCCAGCCGCTCCAGATGGAGGCTGTCGCAGGCGAAATCGGCGTAGTGGGCGTTGTTCACATGGCCGTTGATGTCGGTGTCGGAATAGCCCAGCTCCCGGCGGGTGCGGCGGTCAAAGGCCTCCGGCATGGCCGGGCGGCGGAGTTTGACGCTCTTGCACAGCGCCCCGCCGCCGGTGCCCTGAAACTCCGTCAGGTCCTTCATGCGGAACAGCTTCCGGGCGTCCGCATCCACCATCACCCACACCGAGGCGCCCTGGCCGACGGCCTTTCCGTCCCGGAACAGGTCAAAGTCCCGGTAGGAGGAGGCCCCGGAGGTTCCCCGGTGCCAGGTTTTCACATGGATCAGCTCGTTCCACCGCAGGGGGGCGTCCAGCTCCACCCAGCTGCGGGTGACCATCCACAGGCAGTTGTATTTTTTCAGAATCTGGGGCCCGGACACCCCCAGCTCCAGCGCCGCCTGGGTGGCGGCCTCCTGGAGGCAGCCCAGCACCGCCGACGGGCGGCACTGGTTGAACAGGTCCACATCCCGGGAGTCCACCCGGAAATCCATCTCGTAAAATGTGCTCAAAGCGTTGAATCCTTCCTTCCAGGGATGATGAGGGCGTCCCGGGCGCACAGGGCGTCCAGGTCGTCGGGGCCGGCGGCGGGCAGGCGCAGGGCCGCTCCGCAGCGGGCGCACACCAGGTCCACCGTGGAATAGCCCACCTTGACCCCGTAGTCCGCCGAGCCGCAGGCGCAGCGCACCCCGCCCCGCTGGGCGATGTCCTTCAGCTCGCCCAGCACCTCGGCCATCACCGCCTCGTTGAGAAAGGCCCCCCGCTGTTCCGTCTGGTCGTCCAGCCGCAGCTTGTCCACCGCCGCCTCCAGCTTCTCCATGGCCCGGAACACCCGGCCCTCCCGGCCGATATAGCAGCACCCCAGCCCCGACCCGGGGCAGGACAGGGCCAGCAGCTCCTTGTGAAGCAGGCCGTCGTTGGAGCAAACCGCCCGGTGGTCCCGGGCGCAGAACAGGCAGGGCACCGTCACCTCGCAGCGGTCCCCCAGCTGACGGAAGGACAGCTCCGACTTGCCGCAGGGACAGGGCAGGGAGCTGTCCCCGGCGCACAGCTGAAAGGGGGTGCGGGAGGCGACGACCGCCTGGCCGCACACAGGGCAGATATATCCGATGGTACGCGTTTCCTCTGACATTGGCTTGCTCCTCCCCAAAAATTACGAGGGGCATTATATCACGATCCTACCCGTTTTTCCAGAGACAAAGCCGTTTTTGTTGTCAGATTTTTCTGGATGAATGAATTTGCCCCAAAGGCGCAAACTAAGGGCAAATCCTGTGCGCAAACGAAAGGAAGTCGGTTCCATGGACAATCAAAAGCTGGGGCGGCAGACCTTCCAGCCCGGTTCGCCCCCCGTTATCATTGGTCACGGCTCCGCCGCCGGGAAGAAGGAGCGCCAGGGGCCCCTGGGGCGGCACTTCGACCACACCTGCGACGACGACGCTTTCGGGGCCAAGACCTGGGAGCAGTCTGAATCCGCCATGCAGCAGCTGGCCCTGGACGCGGCGCTGAAACGGGCGGGGCTCCACACCCCGGACCTGGACCTGCTGCTGGCGGGGGACCTGCTGAACCAGTGCATCGGCTCGGGCTACGCCGCCCGCACCGCCGCCATCCCCTTTTTCGGGCTGTACGGGGCCTGCTCCACCATGGGGGAGAGTCTGGCCCTGGCCACCCTGCTCCTCAGCGGCGGGTATGGCAGGTACGCCGCCGCCGTCACATCCTCCCATTTCTGCTCGGCGGAACGGCAGTACCGCACCCCCCTGGAGTACGGCTCCCAGCGCACCCCAACAGCCCAGTGGACCGCCACCGCCTCCGGGGCGGTGGTGGTCGCCAGTGAGGTCCGGCCCGGCCCCCGGGTGGCCCGGGTGACGGTGGGCAAGGTGGTGGACAAGGGCATCAAGGACGCCAACAACATGGGCGCGGCCATGGCCCCCGCCGCCTATGAGACGCTGAAGGCCCACTTCGAGGACACCGGCCTGACCCCCGATTACTACGACCTCATCGTCACCGGGGACCTGGGCAAGCTGGGCCATGAGATCGTGTCCGACTTTTTTGCGAAGGACGGCGTCCAATTGGCCAATTACAACGACTGTGGTCTGCTGCTCTTCGACCGGGAGGAGCAGGACGTACACGCCGGGGCGTCGGGGTGCGGGTGCTCCGCGTCGGTGCTGTGCGGCTACCTGCTGCCGGGGCTGCTGGCGGACCGGTGGAAACGCATCCTGTTCTGCCCCACCGGGGCCCTCCATTCCCCCACCGCTACCATGCAGGGGGAGTCTATCCCCGGCATATGCCACGCTCTGGCGCTGGAAGGAGGCAAATGATGGACTATTTAAAAGCCTTTGTGGTGGGCGGGCTGTTCTGCGTCATCGGGCAGCTGCTCATCGACAAGACCAAGCTCACCCCCGCCCGTATCCTGGTGGCTTACGTGGTGTCCGGCGTGATTTTAGGGGCTGTGGGGGTGTATAAGCCCCTGGCGGACTGGGCCGGGGCGGGGGCCACGGTGCCCCTCACCGGCTTCGGTTACTCCCTGGCCAAGGGGGTGAAGGAGGCGGTGGCGGAAAAGGGCCTGCTGGGGGCCCTCACCGGCGGCGTCACCTCCACCGCCGGAGGCATTGCCGCCGCCATCTTCCTGGGCGTGGTGGTGGCCCTGATCTTCAAGCCCAAGCCTAAAAGCTGAACAAAACGCACCCCCCCGACGACGGGGCAACTCCCGTAAAGAAGCCAGTGCCCGCTGGAAAGAAGCTGCTTTTCAGCGGGTGCTGCTTTATAATGAACTCATCAACAAATCGGGATTTATAAAATAAAATGTTTCTTCATTAGTGCATACAAGGTTTGTTTATCATCATCAAGTAATATAACCTCTTTTTTTAGAGCATAGTGATGAGCAAATTCGGTATCTATGTATGAGTGATTGTTAATTAATATTGCATTTTTATATCGTGGTCTCACATGCAAATGCAAATGAGGATTTGGTGTTGCTTCTTTGTAAAAGTTATTCAATAAACAACTCCAATTATTTAATTCAGCTCCTAATATGTCCTTGTAGATATATTCTAATCTATCTATAATTGTTTTCAATTCAATCCATTCAGAAATATCCAGTTCTGAAAGACTTCCACAATGTCTATTCAACACCAAAATACATCTACCTACATAATCCTGTACATCTGCTAAATAAACAGACCAATGTAATGATTTATGCAGCAGCCATTCGTATTCTTTATAATTACACCATTCGCACATACTTATCATTCACACCTCCAAATTTAGATTTCTCTCTCTCCCCCACGGGCGCTTTCCCGAAAGCGTCATAGTGGGTTACATTGTATAGAATAAAAGGCAAGACAGACCGTTGTGGCCTGCCTTGTCTCTAACTTTTTTATGAAGCCTTACCCTCAGCGGGGGTTTTGCTGTGCCTTACAGATTGTCCTTGAAAAACTGTTCCAGGCTGGCGGCGTCGGCCTCCTCGCTGCCGCCCTCCAGGGTGACGGTGACAGTCTCCCCCTGCTTGATGCCCAGGCCCATCAGGGCCATCAGCTTGGCGCCCCCGGCGGACTTGCCGTCGGCTTTGGCGATGGTGACGGCGCTGTCCAGGGCCTTGACGGCCTTGACCAGCAGCCCGGCGGGGCGGGCGTGGATGCCCACGGGATCGGTGATGGTGTAGGTGAACTGTTTCATGATAAATCTGCCCTTTCTGTTGAGAATTTGTGCTGATTTCAGATATGCCGTTTCAATTTTAACTGGAAGGCTGGTTTGGTGACATACTCCAGATAAGCTGGCCTGCCTGTATACTCCAAAAAAGATTTATACCGCTCTATGATGGCGGGGGTCTGAATCAAGCCCAATACCTTGTCCCTGGGAACATACGCGGATTCTGAATTCTCATCGGATGGTCTTGGTGCGCCGCCTTTGGCCCTGCATATAAAGTCAAGCATGATTTTGGTCGGAACTTCCTTTACACCGTTATAGCCAGGGTGCTTTCCCGTATTGGAAGAGATGCAGAACACTTCCCCGACCTCAATATCAACGCCTGTTTCCTCCATAACTTCTCGTTTCACGGCGTCAATCACATTTTCGCCGACCTCAACCTGCCCGCCGGGGAATACCCAGCCGGCGTTATGGGTTTTCACCATCAGGACTTCGCCGCTCTCGTTAATTACGATTCCCGCTCCGGCAATGATATGGGTTGGCATGACCCGCTCTTGATGTTCCATCCAAAACCGTCCTCCTCTGGCTTGCGGGAAAAGCGTCACGCGTCGGCGGGCTCCGCCTCGGCGCTCTCCCGGCTCTGCTCCTGCTCCATATAATAGCACCCATAGGCGGGGACGCGCAAGCCCTCCAGCACGTATTTTTCCCCGGTGAGCAGGTCGGTGAACTCCCCCGGGTCCCAGGGAAAGGAGACGGTCTTGTCCTCCCCGGTGAAATTGAACACGCCGATGAGCTTTTCCCCCTCCAGATACCGCCCGATGGCCAGCACCCCGTTGTCCCCGGTGTCCAGGGTCCACACGTCGGCCTCCGCGCTGAAGGCCCGGTGGGTCCGGCGCAGTTCTCCCAGGGTCTTGAGCCCCTGAAACACCCGGCCCTCCGGGGCGGAGGGGTCTCCGGCGCGGTCCGCCAGCTCCCACCTCATCTTTCCCCGGTGGAGGTAGCGGCTGTCCTCCGCCTTGTTGGGGTCGTCTTTGTAGCTGTAGTCGTTGAGCTGGGCCAGCTCGTCCCCGCTGTACAGCAGGGGCAGGCCGGTCTGCATGAACACCATGGCGTGGAGGGTCAGGTCAAACCGCACCGCCCGCTCCATGGCGGCCTCATCTTTCTCGCTCCCCGCCTTCTCAATGCCGCACAGGGAGGCGGTGGTGCCGCACTGGCGGGCGTCGCCGCTGGCCGGGTCGGCGTTGTACAGCTCCCCCCGGCTGACGCTGTCCGGGGTCAGCCCCTGGAAGTAGTCGCTCAAAAACTTCTTGTGGGGGACCTCCGAGATGCCCCACTGGGCCAGGGTGGCGTAGTCCAGCCCCCAGCCGATGTCGTCGTGGCACCGCAGGTAGTTGAGGAACACGTACTGCTTGGGCAGGGCGTTGACGATGTCCAGCTGCTTGCGCAAAAGGCGGGCGTCCCTGGTGGCCACCGTGTGCCAGGTGGTGCACATGGTGGTGACGTTGTACAGCAGGTGGCACTCCGGCTTTTCCACCGTGCCGAAGTAGGGAACCACCTTGACGGGTTCCATCACCACCTCCCCCAGCAGGATGACGGAGGGGCACACGATCTCCCCGATCATCCGCATCATCCGCACGATGGTGTGGACCTGGGGCAGGTTGCGGCAGTCGGTGCCCAGCTCCTTCCAGATATAGGGCACCGCGTCGATGCGGATCATGTCCATCCCCCTGTTGGCCAGGAAGAGGAAATTGTACATCATCTCGTTGAACACCCGGGGATTGCGGTAGTTCAGGTCCCACTGGTAGGGGTAGAAAGAGGTCATGACCCAGTGCCCGCAGTCCTCCAGCCAGGTGAAATTCCCCGGGGCGGTGGTGGGGAACACCTGGGGGACGGTTTTTTCGTATTCCTGGGGTATGGACGGGTCGGCGAAAAAGAAGTAGCGGCTCATGTACTTCCCGTCCCCGGCCCGGGCCTTTTTCGCCCACTCGTGGTCCTGGCTGGTGTGGTTCATCACGAAGTCCATGCACAGGCTGACGCCCTTTTTGTGGCAGTCCTCCGCCAGCTTCTCCAAATCCTCCATAGTGCCCAAATCGGGCCGCACTGCCCGAAAGTCCGACACGGCGTAGCCGCCGTCGCTGCGCCCCGGCACGGTGTCCAAAAAGGGCATGAGGTGGATGAGGTTCACCCCGGTTTTCTGGATGTAGGGCAGCTTTTTCCGCACGCCGTCCAAATCTCCGGCGAAGTTGTCGATGTACAGCATCATCCCCGTCAGGCCGCTGGACTTGTACCACTCCGGGTCCGCCTCCCGCTCCAAATCCCGCCGCTTCAGGGCGGCGGGGCGCTCTGAGGCGAATTGATACAAATTGCCGCATAGCTCGGCGAACATGTCCCCATTATCATACAGCTCCATGTACAGCCAGCGCAGCTCGTCCAGGCGCCGGGCCAGCCGGGACTGGAACTGGGCCTCCTCTTTTTTTGTCATGGGTGATCCCTCTCAATCTCCAAAAATGTGCTGCGCTCAGCAGGGGTCAAGGGGCTTGGTCCCTCCGGCCCGCCTGCGCCGCTTCCGGCCCGGCCCCCGGCAGACGTGGACGCCCCCGTCCAGGGCCGAGGCGTACTCCTGGGCCAGCTGGGGGGTGATGGGCGGGACGGCCCCCCGGCCCAGCCACTGGCCGTCCTCCCGGCGGGTGAGGGTCATCCGGCACAGAAACCGCCCGTGGTCCGGGCAGGAGAACACCCCGTAAAACTGCTGCGGGATTCCCGCTTTTGGAACGGAGAAATGCCAGCGGGCGACGCCCAGCCGCCGCCCGCACAGGGGGCAGGGCGGAGTGCGCCCGGTCCGGGCGTCCAGCGCCTCCATGGGGGTCCGCACCGGCCCCACCTTCCACCTGGGCTGGCGGGGAAAGGGAAGCTTGGACAGCCGCAGGGCCGCCCGGCGGCGCTTGGGCGGTGCGGGCTCGGGCCTCCAGGCCAGATCCCCGGGGGTGAGCCAGGCCCCCAGCACGGCGGTGTACATGGCGTCGTTGAGGGCGCTGTGGTAATCAAATATGTCGGGGATGCGGCAGTACTCCGCCGCCCGGCTCAGGGCGATCTGCTGGCCCGTCCCCACGGCGTGGGCAAAGGCCCGCTGGAGATCGAAAAACTCCCCCGCCTCAAAGGGGGCCAGCCCCCAGTATCTGCAGTTCTCGTTCAGCGCCTCCACGTCGCCGGTCCCCCAGCCCGCGAAGGCCGTTTCGCCGCCGCACCAGGCCCGGAAGGCCTCCGCCGCCGCGGGGAAGCGGGTGTGGGATTGCTTGAAGGACTTCAGCTCAGGCAGCTTTTTGGCCCCCTGGTCAAATTTTTTGTGCACGGTGGGCCGTATGTGGGCGTCGAACACGTCCACGATGGGCCCCCCCAGCCGCTCTACACGCACCGCGCCGATTTGCAGGATCTCATTCAGCGGCTTTTTGTCGTAGCCGCGGTTCCATTCCAGGTCCAGGACGATCATAACTTGACCACTTCATTTCTCTTTGTCGGTATATGATCTTATTGTATTGTGTTCTTCCCGCGCCGTCAAGGGCAAAAGGCTGGGAAAAGGGGGAAAACGTCCAAACTTCGGACGGGAGACGGCAAAACAGGGGCCCGGTCTTTCAACCGGGCCCCTGTTTGAATACCTTTGGATTTGCCGTGTCAGGCCAGCTCGGCGGTGTCCAGGGCGATCATCAGTTCCTCGTTGGTGGGGATGAGCAGCACCTTCACCTTGGAGTCGATGGCGGAGATG
>ERZ779629.603-NODE-603-length-14012-cov-10.262019_pt1 | contig 14012 bp, 9 predicted proteins | sample MGYA00514192_ERZ779629 | MGnify/ENA primary metagenome ERZ779629 (study PRJEB29562, sample SAMEA4376709) | mouse gut metagenome | isolation source: Cecum | study: EMG produced TPA metagenomics assembly of the A DSS colitis mouse model was used to assess the... | reverse complement strand
GGGCCTACGACATCGGTTACGGCGGCCTGGACCACGTGCTGGCCTCCGGCGAGGACGTGAACATCTTCGTGTTCGACACCGAGGTGTACTCCAACACCGGCGGTCAGGCGTCCAAGTCCTCCAACATCGGCCAGGTGGCGCAGTTTGCCGCCGCCGGTAAGGCCATCAGCAAGAAGTCCCTGGCGGAGATCGTCATGCAGTACGGCTACGTCTACGTGGCTCAGGTGGCCATGGGCGCCAACCCCAACCAGACCCTCCAGGCCATCCGGGAGGCCGAGGCCTATCACGGCCCGTCCCTGGTCATCGGCTACAGCCCCTGCGAGATGCACTCCATCAAGGGCGGCATGGCCAACTGCCAGAGCGAGATGAAGAAGGCCGTGGCCTGCGGCTACTGGAACCTGTTCCGGTATAACCCCGCCCTGAAGGCCCAGGGCAAGAATCCGTTCACCCTGGACTCCAAGGCCCCCGCGGGCGGCTATCAGGACTTCCTGAAGAACGAGGCCCGTTACTCCTCCCTCACCCGCTCCTTCCCCGAGCGCGCCGAGCAGCTCTTCAAGGAGAACGAGGAGGCCGCTATGGCCCGCTGGGCGCATCTGCAAAAGCTCATCGAGCTGTATCAGTAATCGGGTCGGCTTCCCCGCCTGCGGCGGGGCGGCGCAGGTGCGCCGTAAATTCGGAGCGCAGCGGAGAATTTGCGCAGGGCGGATTCATTCCGACCGAGCATTGAAATCCGGGGGTCCCCGGCGCGTCCATAGGACGCGTTGGGGCGGCCGCTATGGCCCGCTGGGCGCACCTGCAAAAGCTCATCGAGCTGTATCAGTAATTCCATCCACAGCATTCCACCGGCTCCCCTCTTCCGAGGGGGGCCGGTTTTTTCCCGTCAGCGCCCGGCGAAGTATTCCGCCACCACCGCGCGCTCCGAAAAGGGGCGGCGCACGCCCTTCTCCTCGATGTACTCCTCGTGGCCCTTGCCCAGCAGGGCGACGATATCCCCCGGTCCCGCCAGATCCAGCGCCCGGAAGATGGCCGCCCGGCGGTCCGGCACCACCTCGTGGGGGAACTCCCCCAGGGCGGCGGATAGGTCGGCGCAGATGGCCTCCACAGGCTCGGAGCGTGGGTTGTCGGCGGTGACCACGGCGTAGTCCGCCCACCGAACGGCCGAGCGGGCCATATCCCTCCGGCGCAGCTTGGGGCGGTCGCCCCCCGCGCCGAACACCGTGATGATCCGCCGGGGATGGTGGGCCGTCAGGGCGGAGAGCACCGCGTCAAAGCTGGCGCCGTTGTGGGCGTAGTCGATAACCACCTCAAAGGGGGCGGGGACGCGCAGGCGCTGGGCCCGGCCGGGCACGGCGGCGTGGGCCAGTCCCGCCCGCACCGCGCCGTCGTTGAGCCCCAGCGCCCGGGCCAGCGCCACCGCCGCCAGGGCGTCCGCCCCGTTGAAGTCCCCCGGCAGAGGGATGTGGTAGCGGGGCGCGCCCGCCACGGTGAGGCGGACGGACAGCGGACGCTCCGGATCGGGCTCCACGGCCAGGGCGCGCACGTCCGCCGCCGCCGTGAAGCCGAAGGCTGTGACCGGCGCGCCGGAGGGCAGCTGCGCGGCCATGGCGGACCAGCTGGGGTCGTCCCCATTGCCCACCCCCCGGCGGCACTGGCGGAAGAGGGCGGCCTTGCAGGCCCGGTACTCCTGGATGTCCCCGTGCTCGCCGGGGCCGATGTGGTCCGGGGTCAGGTTGAGGAACACCCCGGCGGCAAAGGTCAGCCCGTACAGGCGGCGCAGCTTCATGGCCTGGGAGGACGCCTCCAGCACCACATGGGTACAGCCGCTGTCCGCCATCTGACGCAGGGTGCGGTGCAGGGCGATGGGCTCGGGGGTGGTGTTGGCGGCATCGCACAGCTTTTCCCGGCCGACGTAGGCCCCCAGAGTGCCTATCATGCCGGTTTTATACCCGGCGGCGGACAGGATATCCCGGATCATGTGGGCGGTGGTGGTCTTGCCCTTGGTGCCGGTGACGGCGATGAGGGTGAGGGCGTCGGCGGGACGGCCGTAGAACTCCGCCGCCAGCAGGGCCAGAGCGGCCCGGGGGTCGTCCGCCGCCGCCCCGGGGACGCCTCCCGGCAGGGGCGGGGCGCACACCACGGCGGCCGCCCCTCTATACAGGGCCTCGGGTATGTGGGCGCGGCCGTCGGCGCGGTGGCCGGGCAGGGCGGCGAACAGCGCTCCGGGGACCGTCTCCCGGGAGTCGCAGGTGAGGGCGGTGATGTCGGGGTCCTGGGGGCACCGCGCCCCGATGACACGCAGCAGCTGAGACAGCTTCATGGGGAAACCTCCTGTGAGATTTTCCCCAATCTATGATTTTGAGCGCAAAAATGTCCCTCCCGGCGGCCGGGAGGGACATTTTGCGGTTATTCGTCTGTTCCCGCCGGGCGCAGCAGCTCGTCCACCGGCAGGCCGTACAGCTTGGACAGGGCCATCAGGTTGGCGGTGCTGGGCTCGGAGGCACCGTTCTCCCACTTGGACACAGCCTGGCGGCTGACGCCCAGAGCCTCGGCCACGTACTCCTGGGTGAAGCCCGCGGCGGTGCGCCAGGCCTTGAGTGCCTCGCCCAGGCTCTTGACCTGCTCCGGGGGACTGCGGCGGTCATTGCCGGAGCGCAGGTATTTCAGCAGCGCCCGGATGAGCAGCACGACCACGCAGACAAACGCCCCCAAAAGCGCGAGGTTGATGAGCAATACGAGCAGAGCCGGGAATGCTGTACGAACTGGAATAATCATCGTGATTACCTCCTTTTGATGGCTCCAGTCTACCGAAAAATCCCGGTTGCGTCCACCATTTATCGCGCAACTTTAGGTTGCGAACAGGAAGCGCGAGGATAGCCGCGCAGGGGAGCTTGGACCGAAGCAAAAGCAAAAGCCCAGCCGCCGCAAAGCGGGGGCGGGTTTTGCCTGAGTCGGAGGGAAAGCGACCTGGCCGCGCGGCCAATCCGAGCGTGACAAGGAGGCGGATCGTCCGCCTGTCGCAGGGACTTAGCAGCCGTCGCGGAGGCTTCGCAGCACGACTACAAGTCTGCCCAGCCTCCCCAAGCAGCTCCACCCCTACAGCCCCCGCCTGCCCCTCCTGGCGTCCAGCTCCCGCAGAAACGCCTGGACATACTCCACGTCCGACGGGGTGTCGATATACTCCAGCCCCCGCTTCTGCCTCGTCTCCGCCCCCTTGCCGGTGAGGAGAATGAGGGAGGGCGTGTCGCAGCTGAGCACCGCCTGGCGGATGGCCTCCCCCCGGTTGGGCTCGATGCGGCATTCGCAGGCCACGTGGGAGGCGATCTCCCGGCAGATGGACAGGGTGTCCTCCTCGCCGGAGTCCTCCTCGGTGAGAATCACCAGGTCCGCGTGAGCCCCGGCCACCTCTCCCAGGTCCCGGCGGCGGGCAAACGCCTTCTTGCCGGGACAGCCGAATACAATAACGATCCACCGGCCGGGGTACTCCCGCTTCACCGAGCGAAACAGGGTCTCGAAGCTCATGCGGTTGTGAGCGTAGTCCACAATGGCGGTGACGTCCCCCCCGGCGTTGGAGTAGACCTCCATCCGCCCCGGCACACGGGCCCGGGCCAGCCCGTCCTGAACCGCCTGCCGCGGGATATCCAGCCCCAGGCAGACCGCGATGGCCGCCAGGGCGTTTTCCACGTTGAACAGCCCCGGCATGGTCAGCCGGTATTGGCCGCTCAGCCCCTCCGCCTCCACCTGGAAGAGGATGTCGTCCCCGAACTTGCGCACATCATGGGCATAGACGCGGGCGTCAGGGTCCCGCTGGGAGAAGGTGAGCACCTGGGCGCAGGCGTCCCGGGCGGCGGCCAGGGTCTCCTCCCCGTGCTCGCAGTCCAAATTGACGCAGGACAGCTCCGCCTGGGAGAAGAGCTTCAGCTTGGAGTGAAAATAGTCCTGGAAATCCGGGTGCTCGATGGGCGAGATATGGTCGGAGCCGATGTTCAAAAAGGCGGCGGCGGCAAACCGGACGCCCAGGGTGCGGTGGTATTTCAGCGCCTGGCTGGACGCCTCCATCACCACGTACTCCATCCCGGCCGCTCGGGCGTGGGCGAAGTGCCGGTGCAGCTCCAGCGGCTCGGGGGTGGTGAGGTGGGACTCGAACCGCTCCACCCCGTCCCAGGTGTCGATGGACGAGATGACCCCGCAGGTCTGCCCCCGGGGGGCCAGATACTCGTCCAGTATATGCTTGAGGTAGTAAGCGGTGGACGATTTCCCCTTGGTGCCGGTGACGCCGATGATCTTCAGCCGCCGGGCGGGGTCGTTATAGTACATCGCCGCCAGCGGAGCCATCACCAAGCGCATGTCCCGCACCAGAATGCAGGGCAGGTCCGCATCTGGATAGGCCCTCTCGCTGACGTAGGCGAAGGCCCCCTTCCGCCCGGCGTCGGCCAGGTATTCCGGCTTAAAATGGGCCCCCTTACACAAAAACAGCGTGCCGGGGACCGTCTCCCGGGAGCTGTAGGACACGAACTCCACCGTCCGGCCCAGCGCCAGCCCCTCCGGCAGGGGGGCGGCCAGCTGGCCCAGCTTGTCCAGCAATTCGCAGTACTCCCCCAGGGGAAACAGCGTCAATTCCATGGATAAACCTCCCCGAAATCAGATGGTGCGCAGGGGATAGCCGCACTGCTCCACCGCCCGCTCGGCCATGACCATCATGGCGTCCACATAGAAGGGGGGCAGGGGGTGGTAGGTGGCGAACACCGACAGCTCGGTGCAGGCCAGGATGGCGCAGTCGCACCCGGCGCGGCGGATGGCCCGGTCGATCTTGGCGAACTTGTCCCGGCTGCCCTTCTCCCCCTGCTTGATCTCGTCGTAGATGATGGACATGACCAGCTTCTGGGTGTCCGGGTCGGGCGCCGCCGCCTCCATCCCCACCGCGGCGCACTCCCTCTGGTACAGGCCCGTCTGAATGGTGCCGTCGGTGCCCAGGATGCCGGGGCGCTTTCTGCCCTGAGCGGCCAGCGCCTTTGCCGTCTCCCGGAGCATGTGGATGATGGGCACGCCGATCTCCCCCTGAAGGCGGTCGGCAAAGTAGTGGGAGGTATTGCAGGGGATGGCCAGCGCCGTGCAGCCGCAGCCCTCCAGCAGCCGCGCGTCCTTCAGCAGCCGCCGGTACAGCCCCTCGGTGTCCCCCGAGAGGATGGCGGCGGTGCGGTCGGGTATGCCGGTGTCGGACAGGATGAGGGCGGGCAGATGGTCCTGGTCCCGGGCGGCGTCGGTGCGGTCCAGCACAAACTGGTAGAACACCTGGGTGGCCTGGGGCCCCATGCCGCCCAGAACGCCGAGCTTCGCTTCCTGTTTCATGAATTCTCCTTTGGCTTGACGCAGTACTTGTTGAACCGAACCCAGCAGCCGATGTGGTTTTTCCAGATGCGCCAAATGCGCTTGGGGGTGTAGTCCGGGCGGTACTCCATGGAGTGGTGGTCCGCCCCGGCCTTGAACAATGCCCGCATCTCGTCGTGGTACCGCCGGGGGATATACCGGTAGGCCAGCGCGCGGGGAATCATCCGCCAGATGGAGCGATTGCCCGTGATGGCCGGGGGCAGGTCCCGCCCCTCGATGAGGTCGCCCACCAGGTATTGGGCGATGTTGTGCCCCGCGCCGGTGACGTAGTAATTGCTGCGCCCCTGGCGGGTATTGATCTCAAAGGCCTTATACCTGCCGTCCCGGCGGTCGAACTTGATGTCGAAGTTGGAGAAGCCCACGTAGCCGATGTCCTCCAGCATCCCCCGGATCTTATCGCACAGCCCCCGGTCGTGCTCGGTGATGATGACGGCGTGGTTGCCGATGCCGTGGGGGGAGTGCTCCTCCAGCAGCACATGGCCCAGGCACATCAGCTTCACCCGCCCCCGGGTGTCGGAGTAGTTGGTGAGCACCCGCATATAGGTGTCGTCCCCGGGGATGAACTCCTGCAAAATCATCTTGCCCGGATAGCCCGCGGCGTACACCTCGTCCAGCGCGGCCAGCAGCTCCTCCCGGCTCTGACAGATATACACCTTTTTCAGCTCCCGGTGGCCGGTGGCCCAGTAAGCCACGCCGTCGGCGGGCTTGGCCACATAGGGCGCCCCCCAGGGCAGCTCGAAATCGTGGCCCATCCCCCCCTCGTAGACAAAGGTGGCCGGGTGGTCGATGCCGTAGCGGTCGCACAGGGCATAGAACTGCTCCTTGTCGGTGAGCTGGTCCAGCATCCCGCCGCTGATATAGTTACACTTCACGTTGGCGGGGAACTGGTCCTTCAGGTGGGCACACAGCTTAACGTAGCTGTCCCCGCAGCCCACCACGATGACGGTCTTGTCCCCGCACTCCGCCGCCACGTCCTTCACGTTTTGGAGAAAGACCCCCTCGTCCTCGTTTCCCAGGCAGGGGCGGTAGTCGATGATGGCGCTGAAGGCGCAGGGAAAGGTGGCGGCGAACTTGCCGAAGGCGATGCTCTTCACCCCATACGCCTCGTGAAAGGCCCGGGCCACGCTGTATACATTGATATCCCCGCCGAAGAGCAGGGGCTGAAACGAACAATCAGACATGAAAAACCAAACTCCTTTATCCCCCGGCGCGGCGCACCAAAAACACGCCGGGAATCTGGGACAGCTTGTTGATGACCCCGGTGAGCTCCCGCTGATCCTGGACAAACAGCTCCAGGTTGATGATGGCGTAGCCGTCGGGCTGGCTGCGGGCGGCCAGGGTGTTCAGCTTGGCCTTCTGGGCGGACAGGGCCATGGCCACGTCCAGGGCCAGCCCGTCCCGGTCCTTGGCGGAGATCTCCAGGGAGGTGCGGAAGGTGGACTCTCCCGTCTGCGCCCAGGCCACTTTCACCCAGCGGCCCGCCTCCTCCGGCTTGCGCCTGGCGGGGTCGGCGTTGGGGCAGTCCTTGCGGTGGATGGACACGCCGTAGCCCTTGGTGATAAAGCCCACCACCGGGTCCCCGGGGACGGGGGTGCAGCACTTGGAGAACTTCACCATGCAGTTGTCCAGCCCCTCCACGATGATGCCGTTGACGGAGTGGCGGGGGGCGGGGGCGGTCCCCTTGGCGCTGGAGGGATAGACCGTCTCCCCCGAGGAGACGGCGGCCTGGATGGCCTCGTGCTCCGCCCGCTGGCGCTCCAGCCGGCCCAGCCGGGTCATCTCCTCCCGCATACGCCCGGCGGCCTTCTGGGCGGACAGCCCGCCGTAGCCGATGGCGGCGTACAGCTCGTCCAGCGAGCCGAAGCGCACCCGCTTGAGCAGGGTGTCCAGCAGGTCGGCGCTGGCGGTGATGGCGCCCAGGGTCAGCCCCAGATGCTTCAGCTCCGACTCGAACATGGAGCGGCCGGTGGCGATGTTCTCCTCCCGGCGCTCCTTTTTGAACCACTGGCGGATCTTGTTGCGCGCCTCGTTGGATTTGCAAATCTTCATCCAGTCCCGGCTGGGGCCCCGGGCGGACTTAGAGGTGACGATCTCCACAATGTCGCCGTTTTTCAGCGGCGTCTCAAAGGTGACGATGCGCCCGTTCACCCTGGCCCCCGTCATGGAATTGCCCACGGCGGAGTGGATGGAATAGGCGAAGTCAATGGGGGTGGCTCCGGCGGGCAGGCTCTTCACGTCCCCGTTGGGGGTAAAGACAAACACCTCGTCGGAGAACATGTCCACCCGCAGCGTGCGCACAAACTCGTCCGGGTCGGCGTCCTGCTGGCTTTCCAGCAGCTTGCGCACCCACTCGAATTCCCGCTCGGTGCCCAGCTTCTGGTTGGCCATCCCCTCCTTGTACTTCCAGTGGGCGGCCACGCCGTATTCCGCCGTCTGGTGCATCTGCCATGTGCGGATCTGCACCTCGAAGGGGATGCCCTCCCGGCCCACCACGGTGGTGTGCAGGGACTGGTAGCCGTTGGGCTTGGGGGTGCCGATATAGTCCTTGAACCGGCCCAGCACCGGCTTGAACATGTCGTGGACGCAGCCCAGCACATTGTAGCAGGCGGGGATATCCTCCACAATCACCCGGAAGGCGTACAGGTCGAAGATCTCGTTAAGGGTCTTGCTCTGCGTATACATCTTGCGGTAGATGGAGTAGATGTGCTTCAGCCGCCCGTATACCCGGCAGTTCACGCCCTCCTCGGACAGGCGCTGCTCGATATGGGTCTGCATATTCTCCACAAATCCGGCGTGGATGGTGGTGATGTTGGCCAGCTCCTCCTTCACGTCGTGGTAGCCCACCGGGTCCAGATATTCCAGCGCCAGGTCCTCCAGCTCCCACTTCAGCTTCTGCATACCCAGGCGGTGGGCGATGGGGGCGTAGACCTCCATGGTTTCCAGCGCCTTTTCCTTCTGCTTCTTGTCCGACTGGTACTGGAGCGTGCGCATATTGTGCAGCCGGTCGCACAGCTTGATGAGGATGACCCGCACGTCCTTGGCCATGGCCATGAACATTTTGCGCAGGTTCTCCATCTGCTCGTCCTCCCGGGAGGTATACTGCATCCGGGTCAGCTTGGTGACGCCCTCCACCAGATCAGCGATCTGCGGGGAGAACAGCCGGGCGATGTCGTCGTGGGTGGAATCGGTGTCCTCAATGCAGTCGTGGAGCAGGGCGGCAATGATGGAATCCTGATCCAGCTCCAGCTCGTTGACGATCTCCGCCACGGCGATGGGGTGGATGATATAGGGCTCCCCGCTCTTGCGCAGCTGGGACCCGTGGTGGTGGTCGGCGTATTCAAATGCCGCGCGGATGCGCTCCGCGTCCGCCGCAGGATTGGCGGCGAGGATGCTTTTTTCCAGCGCTTCGTATTGTTCATGGGCCAGATCCATAGATGGCGCCTCCTTCGTCGAAGCAAAGTCCGCTCCGTTCCGCTTCCGCCTCCCGGCGAAAGCTCCACAAGCTCCCTTGCTTCTCCTCTCCCCACAAAACCTAAGGCCGGTTTTGCGGGGGCCCGTTTTTTGCAAAGTCCGCTCAGTTATCTTCTAAAAATTCCCGCAGCCGGCACATCAGCGCCGCCGCTTCCAGGTCTACCTTATACTCGGGGCGGCACAGCTGCAGCCGCTCCGCCTCCAGCCGGATCAGCCCCCGGTCGCCCATCACGTACAGGCACACCAGGGTGCGGCCGTAGGAACAGCGGCCGTCGGGCAGCCGGGCGGCCTGACGCAGCAGGGCCGGGCCTGCGTCCAGAAAGCCGCCCACGGCGTTGTGCTCCAAAAACCGCCACAGCCGGGTGAAGTCCTGCCGGCTGGGCAGCAGCAGCCCGGCCTCCCACCGGGACAGCGCCTCTCCCTCCCGTAGGCGCTGGAACAGCTCCTGCTCCAGCTGGGCCCGGGCGGGGGCGGGGCGCAGGTCGCACAGCTGAAGCTGCACCGCGCGGCTGCCCCGGAACTCGTTAATCTGGGGGGTAAAGATCACGTCCAGCCGGTCCCCGGCGGACACGCCGCAGGCGGCGGCGTTGGCGGAGAAAAAGATGGCGTCCAGCACCACCGCATCCCGCCGCAGCTTCATCTTCAAATGCCGCCCGCCCCCCACGTCGCAGCAGGACACCACGCACGCCCCCCGCAGCAGCAGCACCGGCTTGGGGTTTCCGGTGCCGAAGGGCTCCAGCTCGGACAGCGACTCCACCTGGGGGGCGGTGAGCTGGCCGCAGTGGTCTATCTCCGCGTCCACGCTGATGGCGGCCTCCATGGGTTCGCCCCCGGTGCGCAGCGTAACCAGGCGGCACACCTCGTCCCGGAAGGCGGGGATATTTCCCTCCAGGATGGTGAAACCCGCCGCCATCTCGTGGCCCCCGAAGCCCTCCAGCAGGGGGGCGCACCGTTCCAGTGCGGCGAACAGGTTGAACCCCCCGAAGGACCGGCAGGAGCCCTTCCCCTGGCCGTGCTCCAGGCAGATCATGAACGCTGGGCAGGAATATTTCTCCGCCAGGCGGGAGGCCACGATGCCCACCACCCCCTGGTGCCAGCCCTCGCCCGCCAGCACGATGGCGGGGGCGGTGAGCTGGGGGCGGGCCTCCAGCAGCGCCACGCACTCGTCGTAGATGGACAGCTCGATAGCCTGCCGCTCCCGGTTCAGCCGGCACAGGGTATGGGCCAGCGCCTCCCCCCGCTCCTCGTCCCGGGTGAGCAGCAGCTCCAGCGCCACCATGGCCTGCTCCATCCGCCCTGCGGCGTTGATCCGCGGGGCCAGCCCGTAGCCGATGGTGACGGCGGTGGGGGCGGCGCCGGGCTCCAGCCCGGCCTCCCGCATCAGCGCGCGCAGGCCGGGCCGGCCGGTGTGTCCCAACAGCTCCAGCCCCATGCGCACCAGCGCCCGGTTCTCGTCGGTCAGGCGCATCACGTCGGCCACGGTGCCGATGGCGGCCAGCTCGCCAAAGCGGCGGAACACCTCCTCCCGCCGCTCCGGGGGAAACAGGGCCTGGGCCGTTTTCAGCGCCACCCCCACCCCCGCCAGCTCCGGGAAGGGGTAGGCGCAGTCCTCCCGCCGGGGGTCCACCACCGCCACGGCCGGGGGGAGCTTGTCCTTACAGTGGTGGTGGTCGGTAACCACCACGTCCACCCCCAGGGAGCGGGCCAGCTCCGCCTCATCCACGGCGGTGATGCCGCAGTCCACCGTGACGATGAGCCCCACCCCCTGCCCGGCCAGCCGGGCCACCGCCCCGGGGTTGAGGCCGTAGCCCTCCTCGGACCGGTCGGGAATATAGCTGACCACCTGGCCGCCCAGCCAGCACAGCGCCTCAGTGAGCAGGCAGGTGGCGGTGATGCCGTCCACGTCGTAGTCGCCGTACACGCATATGAGCTCCCCCCGGTCGATGGCGGCGCGTATGCGCGCCACCGCCCGGTCCATGTCCCTGAGCAGGAAGGGGTCGTGGAAGCGCTCGGACCCGCAGGCCAGGAAGCGCCCGGCCTCCTCCGGCCCGGCCATCCCCCGGGCGGCCAGCACCGCCGCGCACAGGGGGGACAGCCCCGCGCCCTCCAGCGCGCGCCGGGCTTGGGCGCTGCCGGGGCGGCGCATGTCCCACTGGTGGTATTTCATGCCCGCCCCTCCTTTCCAAAACGCCGGGCGGCGCGAGATTAACAATTTATTATATCAAATTTCGAATAGTATTTCAACAGGGAAAACGCGCCCTCCCCGTCCAAAGGCGATTGACGCGGGCCGGGCGGCTGTGATAAACTCAAGCTGTCCGGCCGCCGGCAGGGCCGGATCAGCGAAAGGGGGCGCTTATCATGGACGAGCCGCTGCAATTTGCAGACAGGGAAGAATTTCGCGCGTGGCTCTCCGTCCACTGCCTGTCCAGCCCCGGCGTCTGGCTCTTGTTCGGCAGGGCCGGCGGGCCCCGCACCCTCGCCGCCGGAGAGGCGCTGGAGGAAGCCCTCTGCTTCGGCTGGATCGACGGGCGGATGAAGCGCATCGACGGCCAAAGCTATCAGAAATATTTTGCCATGCGCAGGGAAAACAGCAGGTGGTCGGCCAAAAACAGGGCCCTGGCCCAGAGCCTCGAGCAGCGGGGCCTCATGACCGATTTCGGGCGGGAGAAAATCCGGCGCGCCCAGGAAAACGGCCAGTGGTCCGCCCCGGACCCCATGGCGGTCACGCCGGAGCAGACCGCTGTGCTCTGCGCGCTGCTGGAGGGGCATGAGCCCGCCTTTACAAACTTTCAGGCCATGCCCTTGTCGGTGAAAAAGACCTACACCCGGGCCTATTTTGACGCGAAAACGGACGCGGGCCGGACCCGGCGCATCGCCTGGCTGGTGGACCGGCTCAATCAAAATCTGCGGCCCATGTGACCCCGCGCCCGCCTCTGCGGGATGGGGCCCGGCGCAAAAAAGAGGCGCGCCGTCACAGCGCGCCTCTCTTGGTCTATTCCGCTCCGGCCCTCTCCGCCGCCTCTTCCTCCAGGCACAGCCTGCGGATGTCCCGGATGAGGGGGATGGCCACCGCCACTGCGGTCAGCCCCGTGCACACATTGCTCACCATCATGGTGACGCCCACCGCCTCGGGGCCCATGGCGGTGAAGCGCTGCAAAAACCACAGCACTGGCACACGGTAGACGAACACCCGGGTGATGTTGAGAAACATGGTCCACTTGGTTTTGCCGTACCCCAGCAGCAGGCTGAGGGTGGCGGAATTGACGCCCAGGGTGACATAGCCCAGCATCTCCCAGCGGTGGATGGCGATGATCTGCTCCCGGAAGCCCTGGTCGAAGCTGTTTTTGGACTGGGCGAACACGTCCGCCAGCCAGGGCAGGCCCCAGGACACCAGCGCGATGCCCAGCGCCCCAATGGCCACATCCACCGCCACCAGCCAGAAATAGAGCTGGAGGGTCCGGCGGTATTTCCCCGCCCCCCGGTTCTGGCTGATAAGGGGGGCAGCCCCGTCCTGGAGCCCCGAGTGCCAGGAGGTGGTCAGCCCGCCGATGTTGTTGGAGATGCCCAGCGCCCCCACCGTCAGGCTGCCGTACAGGCCGGACATGGAGTTGACGACCACCTTGCCGCCGGCAAAAAACATCTTCTCCGCCGCCACCGGATACGACAGGTCCAGGATGGGCAGGGTAGTGTCCCGCCGCCAAGAGATGTTCTTCACCGAGAAGCGGAACACCCCCTCGTCCCGGACCATGGAGAACACCGCGTAGGCGCACAGCAGCAGCTGCCCCGCCAGGCTGGCCACGGCGATGAGCACCAGATCCCCCTGCAGCACGTACACAAACAGGGCGGACAGCCCCAGCTTCACCACAATGATGACCACGTTGAGCACCAGGATCTTTTTGGCGTGGCCCCGGCTGCGCTCGATGGCGATGTATACGGTGTTGAAGAAATTCACCACCAGGGTGAACACCTCGATGCGGAAATAGCTCGAGCCGGTCTCAATGAGCTCCTCCGGCGTCTGAAGCAGGCGCAGAAATGGCTCGGCAAAGGGGATGAGGGTGACGGCCACCAGGGCGCTCACCACCCCCGCCATGGCGTATACCGTGGCCACCCGCCGGCTCATCAGCTCGCCGTCCCCCTGGCCGTAGGCCTCGGAGATTTTGATGCTGCCGCCCACCGCCAGGCCGCTGCCCAGCGCGGTGATCATCAGGGTGATCTGACTCAGGCAGGACACGGCGGACACCGCGTTGGAGCTGATATGGGCGGCCATCAGCGCGTCCAGTATTTTGAAGATGGTGTTCAGCGCCTGATACAGCGCCAGCGGCGCGCACACCGTCACCAGCGCCCGCAGCGGCGGCGCGCTCAGGGCATAGGTGCGGAACCGCTCGTCGTTTTTGGAAAAGCCCGCCATGGACTGCCATCCATCCTTTCTCTGCGGCGGTCTCCCCCGCCGCGCCGTTTTTCCCATTATAGCCCGTCTGGGCCTGGCAGGCCATGGCTTTTCCGGCTCCACATATTCACAATACGGACATTTTTCGCAAAAAAGAAGCCCGGAGGCCCCCATACAGGCCCCCGGGCTTGACTGATGCTTGAGAAAAATCAGAACTCCAGGTTCTTGCCGTCCTTATCGAACACGTGGCACACGTTGCCGCTGAAGGTGAAGCGGATCTTGGCGCCGTAGGCGAAGGTCTCCATGTGGTTGCCAGACAGGTCCACGGTGGGAACGATGATGACCACGTCCTTGCCGTTGGCGTTGGCGTGGAGGTGCACCTCGCTGCCCATCATCTCGGACACGTCCACGGTGGCCTCGATGGTGTTGGCGGTATCGCCGCCCAGCACCACGTGGCTGGGACGAACGCCCAGGGTGATGTCCTGCGCGGACACGTTCTTGGCCGCCAGGGCCTTCTGCTTGACGTCGGACAGCTCGACCTTCATGCTGCCCAGCTCGACGGAGTACTTGCTGCCGTCCTTGACCAGCTTGGCGTCGAAGAAGTTCATCTGCGGGGTGCCGATGAACCCGGCGACGAACAGGTTGGCGGGATGGTCGAACACCTCCTGCGGGGTGCCGATCTGCTGGATGAAGCCGTCCTTCATGATGACGATGCGGTCGCCCAGGGTCATGGCCTCGGTCTGGTCATGGGTGACGTACATGAAGGTGG
>ERZ779629.601-NODE-601-length-14034-cov-7.487803_pt1 | contig 14034 bp, 15 predicted proteins | sample MGYA00514192_ERZ779629 | MGnify/ENA primary metagenome ERZ779629 (study PRJEB29562, sample SAMEA4376709) | mouse gut metagenome | isolation source: Cecum | study: EMG produced TPA metagenomics assembly of the A DSS colitis mouse model was used to assess the... | reverse complement strand
AACATCCTGGTGCAGTCCGCTCAGGCCATGCTGGCTCAGGCGAACCAGATTCCTCAGGGTGTTCTCCAGCTGCTGGGCTAAGAAACGGCCTGATCGCAGCATAGTATACCATCAATTGATACGCGCCGCGCTCCGGGGGATGTGCTCCCCCGGAGGCGGTTCCCCAGTAAGGAGGCGTGCTTTCCATGGAAAAACAAAGGCCGCTTGACAAGCGGCTGCTGGCGGTGATCGCCGGGCTGGTGGTCATTATCGCGGCCCTGGTCTTCTTCCTGCTGTTCCGGCAGGATACCGCCACGATCGAAGACGGTGACACACCACGTATCGGCTACGCGACCGATGCCGCCGTTATGCTTGACCAGGAGTCTCTGCAGGCGGCAATGGACGAGGCAACGAAAAACGCCGCAGAAAAAAACGTCGCGCTGTGGTATCGGAACAATGCTTACAGTGATGACGGCGTTACGTTCAAGTGCTTTGTGGGCAATTCGTCTGGAAATCTGTATGACGCATTTCTAACGATTTACGCCGACGCGGAGATGACGGATCAGGTTTTCCTGTCTGGCTTAGTCCGTCCGGGCAGTGGATTTGAGGAAATAACGTTGGATCATGCCCTTGACCCCGGCACGAATACGGTGTATGTTGCCGTAACTCTGGTCGATACGGAGGAAGACGGAACGCAGACGATCAAGAGTCAGGTGGTCCACACCATGGATTTTAACGTCTCGGAATGATTTTGTACCCCATTACAAATGGCGCACAGCTGTCAAAACCAAGCTGTGAAATAAAATTTGGAGGCTAGTAATCATGAAGAATTTCAAGAACCGCGTTCTTTCCGGCGCTTTGGCTGGCGCTCTTGCCGTGACCATGGCCGTCCCTGCCTTCGCTACCAGCACCGTGATCGATGGTTCCTATGAGGAGCCCACTATTGAAGTGACCCTCCCCCAGACCGGCGAAGCTCTGATCAATCCCTATGGTATGCCTGTTGAGCTGAATCCCGACGCCACCACTCCCAGTTCTGTCGTGGGTGCTCAGATCGTGACCAAGCCCCTGGCTATCGTGAACAACAGCGCGGTAGATCTGAAGGTCAGTGCGACCGTCACCGCAACTGCCAAGGGCGATCTCCGTCTTGCCACGTCCAAGCCCAGTTCCACCGATACCACCAAGAGCGCCTATGTCTATATGCAGATGACGAATAGCACACTGGATGCCAACAATGCAAGTACGGGTGCTGACGCAATTGCCGGTATGGGTTTGGATGACGTTGCCGCGGCGGTTGCCGCATGGGAGCAGAAAGCGTACACTTCTGCTACGGACCTTCTCCTGAGCGCTACTGCCCCTGTTACAAAAAATGATATGCTCATTCTGAAGGCCAGCGATACTACTGGCGCTAATCCTGCAGCTCAGGTAGGCAGTGTTGGCCTGTACCGCCTGGCTGGTCAGGTCGTCGCCTCCCCCAGAGACGCATGGGCGGAAGCGGATGGCTTCACCGCTACTGTTGCATTCTCCTTCAGACCCGACTTCACCAGCGCCAGCATTGACAATACCACACTGAGCCTGAGCATGGGTGGCACTAAGACTGGTGATTTGACTGTTTCCCTCACTGGCGCTGAGATCGTAAGCGTAGAGTGGGAAAGCGATGACGAGAGCAAGGCAACTGTAGCGCCTGACACCAGCGTTACCAATGGTTCGAAAGCCACTGTCACGGGTGTAGCTACTGGTACCCCGACCATTACCGCTACTATTACTGCATCTAATGGCCTGACTTATACCATTACCTGCGCTGTCACTGTTGGCGCGTAACAGCAACTGACCCGACAACCAAATCAGAAACCAAGGGAGGCCGCGCGGCTGTTGGCCGTGCGGCCTCTCCCATCAGGGAGAACCCGCCATGAAGAAACGACTTAAGCTTTGCCTGATCCTGGCGCTTTTGTTGTCCCTGTCTTCCCCGGCCTATGCTTTGGCGGCACAGGGCAGCAGCACGGAGATCACGGCGGAGCCGTACCTCCCGGATATCAAAATTGAGGTGGTCGTGCCAGCAGCCGGAAACGTCTACATCAACCCCTACCAGCTTCCTATAAAGGTTGATGGCAAGATAGAGAACAAGCAGGTCATCAGCGATACCTTCGGCATTGAAAATCAGAGCGAGGTCCCTTTGAAGGTCGATGTTGCGGTGACCGGCAAGATCAAGCCTAGGAGCACCATGGGATTGCTTACCCGAAGCGCCAGCAGCGTGACGACCACGATGAAAAAGGCGTTTATATATTTTGAGATTCACGCTGTCAGCGATCTGTCCTCGGTCACCTGGGACAGTAGATACAGCTCGACAAAGCATATCGTTGTCCGTGAATCCACTCAGTTCAAAAAAGGTATGATAATCCTGGACATGTGCGACAAGGAAAAGCGCTTCGGCGCGTTCCGGCTAGCCGGAGACTGCGTCAAAAACCCCAGCGAGCCCTGGTCGAACGAGGATGGCGTTGAGGTGGAGGCTGTCTTCACTTTCACGCCGCTGCCTCTGGATACCAAGATTCCCTGAATATAGCGGCCACCCCCGCCGTGGGGCCTCACGGCCCCACGGCCTTTTTCTATGGAGAGACTGCCATGAAGAAAAGAAAACTGATCTCGATAATACTGGCGCTGCTGTTAGCGCTTCAATGGATAACGCCTGCCCTGGCATCGGAGGGGGACATCCCCCCGGAACCCGGTGAGGATGTGGAGGCCCCGGAGGTCCTTCCGGAGGAGCCGCCGGAGGCCCCCGCGCCGGAGGAACCGGAAGACACCCAGCCTCCAGAGGATGTGTCGGCCCCGGATGATACCCCGGATATCCCCCAGCCCCCGGAGGACGTGCCTCCGGACGAGTCCCAGCCTCCGGAAGACGTAACAGGCCCGGAGGATATCCAGGAGCCCGAGCCCGAAGACGAGCCCCTGGAGGACCTCGAGCCGGACCCCGTCCCTCTGGAAGACCTGATTGACGTCCTGGTCCCCAGCAGCGGGGAACTGGTTATCAATCCTTATGGCCTGGAGGTAGACATGGACGGCGGCGTATCCACGGACCAGATCGTCCATTCCTGTCAGACGCTGATCAACCTGAGCGATTTCCCGGTGATAGTGGATGTTTCCGTGACCGGCACCATTCCGGCGGAGAGCGCGGCAGGGTTTGTGTCCGCGCCTCCCGCGCCGGACGCGCCGGGTAAGGACGTGTTCCTGTACGCGGAGTTCCAGCCGGACCCCAGCGTGTGGGTAGGCGAATATTGGGGATTGCCCTATCAGATCCTGGCAGATGCCTCCGGCGAGAACGTGCTGACCTTGGATGCCGGGGGAGAAGGATACTTCCGCATGTTCGGGGCGATGTCCGTCTACCCGGAGGAACCCTGGAGCGATACGGATACCTTCGGCGCGGTGCTGTCGTTCACGTTCACGCCGGTCTATCCGGACCTGGAACCGGTGGAAGAACCGGAGGCACCTGAGGAGGAAATCCCGGAGGAACCCGAGAACCCGGATATATCGGAAGAGGAACCCCCGGAAGACTCCGAGACCCCGGAAGTTCCAGAGGAAGTCCCCCCGGAGGAGACCCTGCCTCCTGACCCGCCAGAGGAAACCCTGCCTCCTGACCCGCCGGAGGAGGTCCCGCCAGAGGAACCCCTCCCCCCTGACCCGCCAGAAGAAACCGTCCCGCCGGAGGAAACCCCGACACCTGACGTACCGGAAGAAACCGTCCCACCGGAGGAAACCCCGATGCCTGACGTGCCGGAAGAAACCGTCCCGCCAGAGGAGGCCCCAACGCCTGACGTGCCGGAGGAAGAGCCTCCGGAAGACTAATGCCATTAAGTCAGGCTCAGCACAGCGCCCTCTCCGTCACGGCTGCGCCGTGCCACCTCTCCCAAAGGGAGAGGCAAGAGCGTTTTGCGACTACAAGGGCGTTTTACGACTATAAGAGCGTTTTACGACTATGGGACCGTCTTCTTGGCTCCCCCTTTGGGGGAGCTGTCTGGCCTATGTCCAGACTGAGAGGGCGTTTCATCCTTAATGACATTGCTCCGGAAGCCCCCCAGCCCCCAACGTGCCAGTGGAAGGAACCCCGGAGGACCCCGAGACGCCCGGCGCGCCGGAACCTCCCGTGACGCCTGCGCCTCCGGATGAAGCAAATACATGAAACATCGCTAAAACCCCAGAGGACCAGGCAAAAGCCTGGTCCTCTGATATTTTTTATTCACAATTGCAGAGACGTTGCATCGAAAGCGGCAACTTATCGGGATATCCACGGTATATATAGTAGTGATCCCCGATGAAGAGCGCGGCATCGTTACCGGGCAGAAATCCAGGAACAGCAGAGACCCTAATCTCGAACTTAAAGTTCTTTTTGATCCTTTTTCTTTCAAGAAAAAGAATGGCTGCCCTGCCCGTTATAATTTTTCCACGTCCCGCAGCGTCCCGTCCTGCCAGCGGCAGCGCCAGCCGCCGCCATTGGGGGGCTGCCAGTCATAAAAGCGATGGCTGGCCTCGAACGCCTCCAGCAGGGTCATAATGGTCCCGCCGTGGACCACCAGGGCCGCCCGGTCCTCCGGGCCGTGCCGCGCCGCCAGGGCGAGAAACGCCCCCGTTACCCGCTGCCGGACAGCCTCCCTGCCCTCCCCGCCGGGAGGAGCCGCCGCCCCCGCGCCGTCCAGCCACGCCCGATAGGCGGGATCGTCCTTCAATTCCTCATAGGTATGACCCTCGAAGCGGCCGAAATCGGTCTCCCGGAAGCCTGGGACCTCCTCCTGTACCATCCCGGGGTACAGCAGTGCCGCCGTCTCCCTGCATCGGGCCATGGGGGATACATATACCCGGTCCGCTTCCGGAGCCCGGACCCCCGCCAGCGCCTCCCGCCCCTGGGGACAGAGGGGCTCGTCGGTGGAGCCGATATACCGGCGCTCCAGGTTCCCCCTCGTCTGCCCGTGCCGCAGCAGAAAGACCGTCATTTGATCCGCACCCCCACGCCGCAGTGTACCCGGTAAACCGCCTCCGCCTCCGCCGCCAGACGGCAGCAGGCCCGGCCCACCTGTTCCCGCCACGCCCGGTCTTCCCGGTCCAGGGGCGTCACGCCGCAGCCCACCTCGTCGCAGACGATCACCCCGTCCGGATGGGCCTCCCGCCAGCGCGCCAGCGCCTCCCGCCAATCCGGCGTCTCCCGGATCGCCTGCTGGAGGCCGTGAACGCAGTCCGCCTCCCCCAGCGCGCCCTCGCTCCAGGCGGCGACCCCCAGCTCCCGCCGGGCGAAATCCAGCTTCCCCTGGGCCATGCCGCCAACGATCAGCACCATATCGCGGCCATCCTTTCCGCCAGCACCAGCGCCGCCAGCGCCGCCAGCTCGCATAACTGTAAAAACCAACCCGCCAGATCGCCGGTGAAGCCGCCGAACTGCCCCAGCGCCACCGCCCGGTACACGAAGTAGACCGCGACCGCCGCCGCCAGCGCCGCCAGCGCGGGGACCAGGTCCCCCCACAGCCACACCGCCCCGGCCCAGAGGGCCAGATATCCCCCCAGCATCCACGCCGGGAACCGGCTGCTCCGCTTCAGCTCCGACCCCATGCCCGACCTGGGCCCCGACACGGGCCGTGCGGAGGGAAGCCGCTCGATCCCCCAGGCGCTGAGGCACCGGCTGAGGATAAAGCAGGCCGCCGCGGTGGCGGCGCTCTCCAGCTCCGTCAGCAGGGCGAAGTACAGCAGGAACCATACACAGCACCAGATCACCGCGAAAGCCCCCGCGCCGGAGTCCTTCAATATCTCCAGCTTCCGCTCCCTGGAGGCGTGGGAGGCCAGCGCGTCCACCGTGTCGCAGTACCCGTCCAGATGGATGCCCCCCGTGACCGCCGCCGGGACCACGGTCAGCAGGGCGGCCCGCAGGACCGTCCCCAATCCCAGCAAACGGCACAGCGCGTCCGTTCCCCAGAACGCCGCCCCCACCGCCGCCCCCACCAATGGGAAAAAGGCCAGGGTGTGCCGCATATTTTTTTCGTTCCACTCCACCTGCGGCATCGGGATACGGGAATAGGTGGAGAAGGCGATAACGCAGGAGGAAAGCAGATGTCTCATAAAACGCCGCCTTTTCTCGATCATTTCTCTAAGGATACCATATTTTTGCCATTGATGCAAGCGGCGCGCCGGGTCGTCGCGCCCTACAGATGCAAAATCGATCTTCCTGCCGTTACAAAATACTCCACAAGAAAAAGTTCGATATCGAACAAAAACAGGGGTGACAAACGGGCCGCGATATGCTATACTTCCTTCCGACAGGCGCTTCGCCCATAGAAAGGAGTATCCTATGAACGACCAAGCAAATCCCGGCATGTCCCAGCAGCTGGGCACGGCCCCCATCGGGAAGCTGCTGCTGAAGCTGGCCGCCCCTACCGTGGTAGCCCAGCTGGTGAACCTGCTGTATAATATCGTAGACCGCATTTATATCGGCCATATGCCCCAGGTGGGCGCTCTGGCCCTGACGGGCATCGGCCTGTGCTTCCCGGTGGTGTACCTCATCGGGGCGTTCACCATGCTCGTGGCCCAGGGCGGCGCGCCCAGAGCGGCCATCGCCATGGGCAGCGGGGACAACGCCCTGGCGGAGAAGATCATGGGCGGCTGCTTCACCTGCCTGGTGGCCGTGGCCCTGGCGCTGACGGCCCTGTTCTGGGGCTTCGGCGAGGAGCTGCTGTGGATCTTCGGCTGCAGCGAGGAGACCATCGTCTACGCCCTGCCCTACATGCGCATCTACTCCAGCGGCTCCCTGTTCGTGATGATGGCCCTGGGCATGAACCTGTTCGTCACCACCCAGGGCTTTGCCACCGTCAGTATGCGCACGGTGATCATCGGGGCTCTCTGCAACATCGTCCTGGACCCCGTCTTCATCTACGGCCTGGACATGGGCGTGGAGGGCGCGGCCCTGGCCACGGTGATCTCCCAGGCCGTCTCCGGCATCTGGGTGCTCCGCTTCCTCACCGGGAAGAAGACCACCCTGCGCCTGAAGCGGGGCACCCTGCGTCCCAGCTGGCGGCTCATGGCCCCGGTGCTGGCCCTGGGCGTGGCCCCCTTCGTGATGCAGTCCACGGAGGCGCTGCTGAACATCTCCTTCAACTCCTCCCTCCAGCGCTACGGCGGAGACGTCGCCGTAGGGGCCATGACCATCGCCAGCACGGTGATGCAGATCGTGTGGATCCCCGCCCAGGGCCTCGGCCAGGGCGCTCAGCCCATCATCAGCTACAACTACGGCGCCCGGAACGCCAAGCGGGTAAAAGAGGCCTTCTTCGCCCTGCTGAAGGTCAGCTGCATCTTCCTGGCCTCCTTCTGGCTGCTGGTGCAGCTGTTCCCCCGGTTTTTCATCAGCATCTTCAACAACGATCCCCAGCTGGTAGATACGGCGGTGTGGACGCTGCGGGTCTATACGGCGGTGCTGGGCATGTTCGGCGTCCAGATGTCGGTCCAGCAGACCTTTACCGCCATCGGCAAGGCCAAGGCCTCCCTGTTCATCGCCTGCCTGCGCAAGGTGATCCTGCTGATCCCGCTGATCTTCCTCCTGCCTCTGTTCTTTGAGAACAAGGTCCTGGCGGTCTTCCTGGCGGAGCCGGTCAGCGACTTCATTTCCGTCACCGCCTCCGCCATCACCTTCTGCCTCGTCTTCCGCCCCGCCATGGCCGCGCTGGAAAAGGAGAAGTAAACCGCGTTTACCCCCGTCAAAAAGCGGCCCGATGTTCCCATCGGGCCGCTCTGTCAAAAAAGATACAAACCATCTTTTATGACCCATAGATCAATAATACGCCACCAGCAGATCGACCACCGTGCCATAGCTCTGTATCCCGGCGGTCTGGCCGTAGGACCTCAGCGCGTTGTCATAAATGGCTGTGCTGACCTTGGCCGTCAGCCCCTCGAACTGGGCCCAGTAAGCGCTGTGGTACCGCAGATCTGCCGCTGCCTCCTCCGGCAGCAGGCCCCGGATCTCCGCCCAGCGTTCCGGGTCCGCCCGGTACAGCGCGTTGGAGAGATGGATGTACCCCATCAGATATCCGGAGTATTGGTAAGCCGGGTCCTCCGAAGACACGGCGGCGGCCACGGCCAGGAAGTTGCACTCCTGCTCCGAGGCGATGCCCCGCTGGTGGGCCAGCTCGTGGGCAATGTTGGCCGGAAGCAGGCAGGCGGGGCTGTCCACGTTCAGATTGGACTCCCCGGTGTAGGGACTGTAAAACCCGGTAAAGTTCATGGCGCTGAACAGCCGCGAGAAGAACATTTTCTTAGGCGTCCTGTCCCTCCGCGCCAGGAAGGGAAACTCCTGAGAGAGATTGTCATAAACGCGGGTGCTGTGATCGAATATCTCCTCCCTGGGCACGGCGAACACGCCGTCCTCATCCCGCCTGACCTGCCCCGCCGTCTCCGCCAGCTTTTCGGTAAAATACAGCGTCACCCGCTCCAGCTCCCCCGCCGTCACCGGCTGGGCATAGATGCCGCTCTTCACCTGGAAGCCGTCGGCGTAATAGTTCACCCCCCAGGTCACACAGTAGAAGCCGTAGGTGGTCAAAAACAGGCACGCCAGCCCCAGCACCCCGCCGTAAAACGTGTCCCACCGCCGTCCCTTCCGGGTCCGCAGCCGGTAGAACAGCACCGCGACCCAGGCCATCACCCCCAGGATGAACGCCGCGTAAAACCACTCCACCACGGAGAAAGGAAACAGATACCACAACCCCGCGTACCCGTCCTTCATCCCCTGGGTAAAGCCGGATACAGCGTTAGCGGCCCGTGGACTGCTGATGCCGTACCAATATACGCCGAACAGCGCCAGGACCCCCAGCAGCCAGATATGTACGCCCCTGTGCCGTTTCAAAAATCCCTTCATGCCCGCCTCCTCTACGCGCCTCAACGGAAGTTTCTCTTTTACCAGGAAGACGCTCATCGAAAATAGTCTTCCCTTTCCATCTCCAGCTCAATGATCTTCCACAGTTCCCCCATCAGCGTACACTCCGCGCCTTCCTTCTCAGAGTCCCTGAATCCGGCGCTTTTATAGCATCGATAAGCCGGCAGGTTGTTGTCGAACACGCCGAGGGTCACCCTGTCCACCTTCAATATCTCAAAAGCGTATCGGAGGGCGAGTCGGATCAACTCCTTCCCATAGCCTCTGCCCCGTTTCGCCTCATCCACGATAACGAACCCGAACCGGAGCACCGTCTTTTCCGCGTCCGTGAACCGCATGATAAGGTGTCCCGCGATACCCGTCTCGTCAAACGCCGTCATGGGGTAAAAATTATCCGGCTCCAGGCAGTCCCCGTTGCGGTCCATATATTTTTCGTTCATATCCGCTTCCGTGATCGGAAACGACGCATACCGGTCCCCGGTCCATTTCCGAAAAGCGGTCTCATCCCTGCACCAGGCAAGGATCGTCCCGGCATCGCCGGGCTTGTACGGCCTGAGCCTCAACATACGGGCATACCCTCCTCTTTCCAAACGCGGAACTATCTATAGGCAACAGTATACCCTCTTGGCAAATATTTGCCAAGAGGGTATTGCTGCCAATTTTTCAAAACTCCGCTCCCCCAGCCGGGGGAACCCTTTCAACTTCAACTATTCTATCGGAAGCCCATGCAGCTTCAGGAACGACAGCTTATCCCAGTATCCCCGCTGAAACAGGATCTTCCCATTGACCACCTGGAAAAACCCGCACCCCCGCAGTCCTATCGGATCGCGCCATTCCAAGATCGCCCACTGCCCGTCCTCGAAAATATTGTCCACGATGCAGACCATCTCCGCCTCCGAAAATTCATCCTCGAACATCCTCCGGATGGCGCCGCACCCGATCACCGGCTCATTTGCCACCTGATGGTTGACCGCGTCCTCATGGTATAACCCGACGATCGCGTCCACGTTCCCCTCGTTGAAGGCATCCACCCACAACCGCACAACTTCTTTTGGTCTCAGCATCTTGAACCTCCTTTAAATCTAAATCATACTATCCCAGCGCCGGACGGCCCATCCGGTCACTCCCGATTTTCCTTCTTCTTCGCCACGCTGTTGGTATCCAGAGAATCCCGGAACACCACGAACCGGTCATAGAGGAACTCCAGCACGAAGTTGGCGATCATATTGATGGCCGTCACCAGATACTCGTTCCAGTGCAGCCCCTCCGCCAGATAATTCCCCAGCAGCGTGGACAGCGGCGTGAACACGCAGTAGAATCCGAACACCAGCGCCATGGCCTTGGGCACATTGTTGGCGGACTGGAAGGTGTACCGCCGGTTCAGCGTAAAGTTCCACAGCACCGACAGCACCAGCGCGATCAGGTAGCAGGGCCAGTAGCTCCACGCCGTCAGCTCATTGAGCAGTGAGAACGCCCCGATCTCGATGATCCCTGCGGAGAGCGAAAACAGGAGGAATTTCAAAGAGCGCAAAATTTCCTTACGATCCATGGCCGCACATCCTTTCTAACCGTTCAGCGCCCGGAATTGGGCCTTGTTGGCCCCGTACAGCTTCCGGAACACTGCGTAATTCTTATCATAAGCCGCCTTGACGGCGGGGTCCGGCACAAAGGTCCGCTCCGGCGGGATCAGCGTCCCCACCGCGTCCAGGTCCGCCGCCAAGCCCAGTCCCACCGCCATCACCGCCGCGGCCCCCACGCTGCCCGCGTTCTGGGGACTGGCCACCGTCTGAACGGTCCGCCCGGTCACGTCGGCCAAGATCTGAGACGTCACCGGCGACAGCGCCCCGCCGCCCACGAACCGGATGGGATCGGAGGTGGGCACCTTTTTCGCCTGACACTCCAGCATCCACCGCAGATGGAAGCACACCCCTTCCAGCACCGCCCGGATCAGCTCCGTCTTCCCCGTGTCCAGCCGGATGTTGAAGAACATCCCCGCCGCCGCCGGGTCCTCAAAGGGACACCGGTTGCCATGGAGCCAGGGGGTAAAGACGACCCCTCCCGCCCCCGGCGGCACCCGGCCCACCGTCTCGGTGAGGTAGTCGTAAAGGCTGGCGTACACCGCCTCCTGACTGCCGGTCACGTCCCGCTTCTCCAGATAGACCCCGATCTCGTCCAGGGCCAGATGGTCCTTGACCCACTCCAGACACTTCCCGGCGGTCTCCATCTCGGCGAAGTAGTTGTACCGCCCCGCCTGGGCCCCCACGATGGCGGCGATCATGGCGTCCACGTCTACCAGCTGCCGGTCCGTCACCGTGGACACCCACCCGGAGGTGCCGCAGTAGATGTGGGTGCTGCCCACCGCCGCCGCGCCGGCGCCGATGCCGATGAGGGAGGCGTCCCCGCCGCCGCCGAACACCGGCGTACCGGGGACCAGCCCCAGCTCTTCCGCCGCCCGGCCCGTCAGGCCGCCCGCCTTGTCCGCGCTCTGGATGACCGGCGGCAGATGGTCCATGTTCACGCCGAACATCCTGCATAAGCTCTCACTCCACGCCCGTTTTTTCGTGTCGTAGAGCAGGGTCGCATAGGCGGAGTCCTCCGTCATCACCGCACGTCCGGTGCAGCGGAGCAGCAGATATTCTTTCACGTCCAACCACTTGTCCGTCCGGGCGAAGTTCTCCGGCTCATGGCTCTGGACCCACTTGTACTTCCACACCGGGTCCTTGACGCTGCTGGGCACCGCGCCGTTGGCCTTCAGGCATTTCAGCAGCTTCACCACATTGGCTCCCGCGATCTGGGGGCCGTGGGCCAGTCCTTTTTTCAGCTCCGCCCCTGCCCGCTGGTCCATGTAGCTCATGGCCCGGCGGACGGGGTTTCCGTCCCGGTCCACCAGCACCAGCCCCTGCATCTGGGAGCAGAAGGACAGTCCGGCGATCTGTTCCGGCTTGACGTCCACCTTGGAGAACAGCTCCCGGGTGGTATGGCACATGGACTGCCACCACTCCTCCGGCTCCTGCTCCGCGCCGCCGCCCTCCACCAGGTACAATCCGTAGCCCTCCTGGGCGCTGGCCAGCAGGCCGATCCGCTCCGCCACGGAAAACAGGCAGGTCTTTACTCCCGTGGTGCCGATATCATAAGCCAAGACATAGGTCATGGTATCCCTCCTCACACATGATCGTTTCCACACACCGCCGGGCGGACGTTATCCTCCCCTATGGCCTGTGGACGATCTCCGATCCCTCAAATGTAAACGCCGATTCCAGAAATTTCAGCAGCTCCCGTTCCAACCGTTCCTCCTGCTCCTCCGGCGTGCCGCCGCAGTAGAGCCGGAACCGCTCCCGGTAATACTCACAGCATCCGGCAAACTGGACCATCATCAGCAGGTCGTCAAAAAAGAACGCCAGCATCGCCGGGTCCATGTCCCGGCGCAGGTCTCCCGCCGCCTGTCCGGCGGCGATGGCCCCGGTATACAGCCGGGAGGTGACGCCTTCGATCTCTCCCGCCAGCCGCCGGGCCTCCTCGCCGCCGGAGGCGGCCAGGGCGCAGTACAACCGCACATACCCGGCGTGCTCCCTGGAGAACCGGAGCAGGGCCCGGATGATCCGCCGGGCGTACTCCCGGAAGCCTGCCTCCTGGGAGGTGACCTCCGCCAGGGTCCGGTCCAGGGCCTCCAGGCTCCGGTCCAGGCAGGCCCAGAAGAAGCCCTCCTTATCTCCGTAGTATTTGTACAAGGCCCCTACGCTGATGCACGCCCGGTCCGCGATGGTCCGCATATTGGATCCCGCGAGGCCGCGACGGGCGAACTCCTCTACCCCGGCCTCCAGAAGGCGCTCCAGCTGCTCCTCGGACAGCTTCTTCAGCATAGGTCCTTCTTCTCCTTGTAGGACTTCTGGTAGACCAGCCGCTGGAGCGCCGCGTCCGCGGGGTTCAGTGGACGGCACCCGGGGACCACCCGGGCGTACAGCCGCGCCTCACAGCCCTTGGCCATCAAGGCACGAACGGCGTCCACGTCGCGCTCGGAGCTCCCGGCGCAGAGGGCTCCCATGCCACGCAGCAGCACCGCGTTCCGGCCCCGGACGGCCCATTGTAGCCGCCCCGGCTCCGCCGGGACGCAGAGCACGTCCGCTCCGGCGATCTGGGCTAGGTCGTCCAGGTAGGGCCGCAGGCGGCGGCCTAAGGCGCTGACCGCCAGCACCGCCGGAGACGTCTCGTGGGCCACGCACTGGAAGCGCCCCGCCCGGTAGACCGCCGCGTGGAGCGCCGCGGCCCGGGGAAGGGAATCGCTGCCGATGGGATAGAGGCGGCTCCTGCCCTTCCGGATCAGCCGGAAGGCGTCCCCCTGGCGGATGCTGGTCCCCAGGTCCGGCGGGACGGGGAAGGGACTCCCCTCCTCCATCCGGTCCCGGACACGGGCCTCGCAGACCTCCTCCAGGGCCTGGGCGGCGGCGAAGGCGTCCTCCATGTCACGGCCCAGGCACAGAGCGCCGTGGCTGCGCAGAAGGAAGGCCCGGCAGTCCGGCCAGGCGGCCTCCTCCGCCTCCACCGCGCGGCGGAGACGGGCCGTTCCCGGCAGGCCGTAGGCCGCGCAGGGGACCCGCTTCCCCAGCAGGGGATGGATAAAGCCCGTCAGGGCCCGGCCCTCGATCCCGGCCACGGAGGCGTAGTACTGGTGGGTATGGATCACAAAGTTCACTCCGGGGCGCAGGCGGTAGGCATCGGCATGGATGCCCTTCTCGCTGGAGGGCTTGATCTCCCCCTCCCAGGAGGCGTCCGCGACGTTTACCAGCACCAGCTGCTCCGGCCGCAGGGTCTCGTAGGCCAGGCCGCTGGGGGTGATGAGAAATTGCGTCTCCGACAGACGGGCGCTGATGTTGCCCCAGGTGCGCTCGATCAGGCCCTCACCGGTCAGGCGGGCCGCCGCGTGCAAGATCTGTTCCCGTACCTGGGTCTCCGCGGCGGTCATGGCTGGACCTCCAGGGGACCGCAGCCCGCGAACACACGGTCGAAACGGGAGAGAACGTCGTCGATCATCTCCTCGGTATAGGCCGCGCTGGTATACAGGCGGGAACCGGCCAGGGTGACGATGCCCTCGGCCATGTAGGCCGCGCCCATGTGCTCCATCTCCTTCTGCCGGACGCCGGTCTGCTTGAGGATCTCCGGGATGGTCCAGG
>ERZ779629.598-NODE-598-length-14068-cov-9.067651_pt1 | contig 14068 bp, 11 predicted proteins | sample MGYA00514192_ERZ779629 | MGnify/ENA primary metagenome ERZ779629 (study PRJEB29562, sample SAMEA4376709) | mouse gut metagenome | isolation source: Cecum | study: EMG produced TPA metagenomics assembly of the A DSS colitis mouse model was used to assess the... | reverse complement strand
GCCCCGTGGGAATTGCCGTCGCTCGTATGCCCTGCGGGGCATGGGATTTGGGGGCCAGGGAGGCCATTAAAAGGCATGAAAAAACAGGGGACCGGGTTCCGGCCTCCTGTTTTTTCGATTTTTAGGGTTCGGCTGTGGGTAGGTTGGGTGCTTCCTTATCAGTACCAACCTTATGACGCGGGGCTCTCGCTTTCCGCCTGCTCAATGGCCCGGAACCGGGGCATGATGCCGATTTTGTCCGGTGTGTGCACCGGGAGCTGATAGATGTCGTGGCCGGGGAACTGATTTCCCTCCACCAGGCAGGGGCCGTCCGGGGTGAAGCACACGTCCCAGCCCACATAGCCCACCTCCGGGATCACCTGGGCCGCCTGGGTGACCAGCTCCACCGCCTTGTCCCAGTCGGGGAAGGTAAAGCCCTTGATGGGCGTCCCGGTGGCCGGATGGTTCTCGTACAGGTTCTTCTGCTTGTCCAGCGCCCGGTCGATCACCGTCCCCGTGTCCGGGTCCATGGGGGCCACCATGCCGCCGCTGTTGAAATTATCCACGAACTTGCCGTTACCAATGCGGAACATGGCGGTGACCAGATAAACCCTGCCGCTCTTCCCTCGGATGGTCACCATGCGCACGGTGTTGATGGACCCCGGGTAGATGGCCGCCACCGCCGGGTGCTGGGTAATGACCTCCTCCAGCTCCAGCAGCGGGGCCTTTTCCGCCAGATGCCCGTACAGCGCGTCCAGCGAGGGGAAGTCCGCCGTGCTGAGCTTCTCGATGCCCCAGCCGCAGCTGCCCTGGGACGGCTTGGCCATGAACTGGGGGTGGCGGCCCAGGAAGGAGAGCACCTCCTCCCGGTTTTCCCCCGTCACCGGCGCCCACTCCCGGCGGAGGAAGGGCTGGAACCGGGCGTTGAAGCGGATCTTGTCCCCAAAGTCCGCCATGTGGGCCTTGTCGTTATACTTCACCACGATCTCGTTGTTCCGCCCCCGGGTGAGGTAGGTGTCCCGCTGGTCCGGGGTGAGGTTATACATCTCGAACAGGTCGTAGTCCATATAGCCCGCGCCGTACTTCACCGCGCACTGCCGCATGTCCTGGAAGATGGCCCAGCGGGAGCGGCCTGTCTTTTGGTGGATGGATCTGATTTTGTCCAGCATAGCCCTGTAGTTCATATTCAGCACCCGCTGGATGAGATAATTTGCCTTCATGGAAGCCTCCCCGGCGCGTTCGCCGCAATTCAAAGTACGGCTATTTTACCACACCCGGTGAAAAAGCGCAATGGCTGTGCGCTCAGCTCCCCGCGCCCAGCCGCAGGGAGGGCAGGGCGGCCCTGCTGAGCATGGCCGCCGCCTCGCACCGCAGCACCGGGGCGTCGGGGTCGAAGATCCCGTCCCCCTTGCCGCCCATGATGCCCGCCCGCACCAGATCCATGATGCAGGCGTAGTCCGGGTGGGCATCGGTCACATCGGTGAATCGCACCGTCTGGGTCGCCGGCTCCGTCCCCTCTCCCGCCAGGGCGGAGTCCAGCCACCGGGCCAGCTCCGCCCGGGTGGCCGGGCGCTCATAGTCCGTGAGGACCTCGTTCATCATCCCGTTGGCGATGGCGTAGTCCACATAGGGCTGGTACCACGCCGCTCCAGCCTTGGCGGTAAAGCTGGTCCCGTCCCCCCAGTAGATGTCCCGCACCCGGGCGGCCACCGTGACCGCCTCCGCCACGGTGATGGTGGCGTTGGGGGCGAAGGTGGCGGGGGAGTTCCCCTTCATCAGCCCCAGCTCATAGGCGCTCTTCACGTTGTCCGCGAACCAGTCGGACGCCTTCACGTCGGTGAACTGGCCCGCCTGGTAGCGGTTGACGGTTTTGAAGTTGTCCAGCCCGTGCCTGTCCCCCGGTGTGCCGCCGTAAAAGCCCGTGCCCAGCCGCTCCTCCTTGAGGGAACCGTCCTCCTGCTGGGTGAGGCTCCACAGCACGCCGCCGTAACGGATGACCAGGGTGGTCCGCTCCCCGCGGTCGGCGAAGTCCACCCCGTCCATCACCTGCTTGTATTCGCCGTCCATGGCGTCAAGGAGGTACAGTCCGCCGCCCCGGGTGATGACCGCGCCGGAGCTCACCCGGTCCGCGCCGTCCAGCTCGGGGACGCGGCTCATCTGGAACTCACCGGCATCGTACATCCAGCGCCAGCCCTCGGTCATCTCCACCATGCCTTGCCAGCCACCGTCCCGGATCAGCACGTTCCAGGACGCCTCCAGCACGTTGTCCGCCAGCTTCTGGGGCTTATTGTCCCGGCCGCTGGCGTCCAGTCCCCAGCCCCACAGCTCATTGTCCGCAGTGACAGCCAGGCCGCCGCGGCCGGCAGCCTGCGCCCAGGTCACGTGATCCATCACTTTGACGTAGTAATCACCCAGGTATGGATTATGCTTCCCCTTCTGCACATTTTCTTCGTACAGCCAGGGCGCGCCGTGCACGCCCGAACCCTGCGTCCACAGCTCGCCGTCCTGCCGCAGCACCAGGGTGTGGAACTGGGTGGTGGACACCATGGACACCCCGTCCATAATCTTCACCGGCTTCATGGGATCGTCCGGATCGCTCTCTCCCTGGAGCATAGGCAGAAATCGGACTGTGCCGGTGTTGATGCCGTACAAGCCGCCCTCCTTGTCCACGGCGAAGGTGGCCCCCCGCCCGCTGGTGTATACCGCCGCAGCGTTGGGCAGCAGCTCCCGGGCCTGCTCAAAGGACGGGTCCTTGCCGTCCCCGCCGAACTCCGGGGCCCCCCAGGCGATCAGCATACCGTCCGCCCGGATGGCGTAGAAGTCGCTGCAGCCCGCCGCCACCGGCTGCTCCCGGACGCGCAGCTTCAGCTCCGCCGCCGGGGCGGCCAGCGCCCCCTGGAACAGCAGCGCGCTCAGCAGCAGCGCCAGCATTGCCGCTGTATATCGTTTTGTCCTCATGTTCAATCCTTCCTTTCTGTCTCAGCCCCCGGCCCAGAGCGTTCACTGCCGCAGCCGAGGTCTATTATTCTAGACTCCTTTAGGCTACCACAATAGACCGCATCTGTCAACCCCTGTTTCTTTGCGCGGCCTGTCTCAGCGGCGGGGCCGCTTAAAAGCCCACCATTACATGCCGTCATCCCAAGACAAAATAATGCAAAAGCCGGCACAGCTTAACGCTGTGCCGGCCTTCGCTTACAATGTGCTCTTGCGTCGATGTCCCATTGCCGCCCGGGGCTTTTGCTCTCGCCTGCTTATTCCACGGGCACAATCCAGTCGTGCGTATCCTCCACGGTCCCCCACTGGATGCCGGTGAGGGTGTCGTACAGCCGCTGGGTCAGCGGGCCGATGTTCCCGCCGCTGACGGTCTCCTTCCGGTCCTCCCACGCCAGCAGGCCGATGGGGGACACCACCGCCGCAGTGCCGGTGCCCCAGGCCTCCTCCAGCGTGCCCGCCCGGGCCGCGTCGAACAGCTCCTGGGCGGAGATGAGCCGCTCCTCCACCGGGATGCCCCAGCTGCGGATGAGCTCCAAACAGCTCTTGCGGGTGATGCCGGGCAGCACCGACCCGGTGAGCTCCGGGGTGACGACGGCGCCATTGATCTTGAACATCACGTTCATGGAGCCTACTTCTTCAATATATTTACGGTGGACGCCGTCCAGCCACAGCACCTGGGAGAAGCCCTGCTCCTCCGCACGCTCGCCGGCGCGGATGGACGCGGCGTAATTGCCGCCGCACTTGGTGAAGCCGGTGCCGCCCTTGACGGCCCGCACATCCTCGTCCTCCACGTAGATCTTCACCGGGTTGATGCCCTCAGGGTAGTAGGCCCCCACGGGGCAGCAGATGACGGCGAACAGATAGCTGCGGGAGGCGTGGACCCCCAGGCCGTTGTCGGTGGCGATGATGAAGGGGCGGATGTAGAGGGACGCGCCCACCTTGTGGGGCACCCAGGTCCGGTCGGCCCCCACCACGGCCTTGACGGCCTGAACGAAGTCGTCCTCAGGGATTTCGGGAATGCACAGGCGGCGGCAGGAGGAGTTCAGCCGCCGGGCGTTCTCATAGGGCCGGAAGAGCTGGACCTGCCCGCCGGGAGTGCGGTAGGCCTTCATGCCCTCGAAAATCTCCTGGGCGTAGTGGAACACCATGCAGGACAGCTCGAAGGGCAGGGGGCCGTAGGGCGCCACCCGGGGGTCGTGCCAGCCCTGGCCCGCGTCGTAGTTCATCAGGAACATGTGGTCGGTGAAGGTTTTGCCGAACACCAGCTTGTCCGGGTCGGGCTGGGGCTTGAGGGTCTGGGCGGGGGTGATTTTGATATCCAGCATAGGGATCGGCTCCTTTGACGAAGTAAAGTAATGATATTATATCAGCGCCGGGCTTGGGATGCAATGGGGATTTTCCCAAATCCGGCCCTTGTTTTTGTCGTTTCGATTTGGTATAATCTATTATCTATGGAATGCGGCCCCTGCCCCGGATTGAGTTGGAAAGAGGTGTATGTGGTGTATCGAAAGCTGACACGGCTGCTGGCCCCGCATATCGGGCTGTACTTTTGCGTGATGCTGGCCTTTGTGGGCGTCACCGCCCTGCTGGGCGAGCGGCAGGCGGCGCTGGTGGAGCTCATTGTGGTGGCGGTGCTGCTGGTGGCCTGGGCGGCCTCCGCCCTGCGGCGCAGGCGGGAGGCGGACCAGTACCTGAAAGAGCTGATGGACAGCATGGATCAGGCCACCCGGGACAGCACCCTCAACTGCCCCCTGCCCCTGGTGATGTTCCACCCGGACACCGACGAGGTGGTGTGGTCCAACGACCGCTTTTTGCGCCTCACCGGCGATCAGGAGCGGATGTTTGACACCAAGATGGCCGACCTGGCCCCCAGCTTCGACTCCCGCTGGCTGCTGGAGGGCAAGAGCGAGTGCCCCGAAGAGGTGGAGCTGGGCCAGCGGCGCTATCAGGTGTTCGGAGACATGTCCCGCCCTGCCGCCGGCCGGGAGGAAAACCTGCTGGCCACCACCTACTGGCTGGACGTCACCGACCTGGCCGACACACGGGATATTTTCAAGGCCACCCGGCCGGTGCTGGCCCTGCTGCTGCTGGACAATTACGAGGACGCCATCAAGGGCCAGGACGAAAACATCCGCTCGGCCATGCTCAGCGAGATCAGCCAGCGCTTTTCCAGCTGGTCGGAGCGCACCCACGGGCTGTTCTGCCGGCTGGACCGGGACCGCTTCCTGTTCCTCTTCGAGGAGCAGTACCTGGCGGAATATAAGGAGGAGAAGTTCTCCCTGCTGGACAGCGTGCGGGAGGTGGTCAATCCCGCGGGCATACCCGCCACCGTGTCCATCGGCATAGGGGTGGACGGGGACACCTTTGAGGAGCTCTACCGCTTTGCCAACCTGTCGGTGGAGATGGCCCTGTCCCGGGGGGGCGACCAGGCGGTGGTGAAAAACCGCTTCACCTTCGAGTTCTTCGGCGGGCGCAGCAAGGAGACCGAGCGGCGCACCAAGGTGAAGAGCCGGGTGATGGCCTCCGCCATGGGCGAGCTGGTGGCGGACGCCTCCTGCGTCATGGTCATGGGCCACCGCACCCCCGACTTTGACGCGGTGGGGGCCGCCGTGGGCGTGTGCGCCATCGCCCGGATGAAGGACGTGCCCCACTATATCATCCGGGAGAGCGGCGGAAGCCCCGCGGACGAGCTCTATGACCGCGTGGCGCGGATGCCCCAATACGACGGCGTGCTGCTGGACCCCCAGGAGGCCATGCTCCGGGCCGACTCCCGCTCCCTGCTGGTGGTGGTGGACACCAACCGGCCCGAGCAGGTGCAGAACCGGGAGCTGCTGGACTCCTGCAATAAGGTGGCGGTCATCGACCACCACCGCCGGGCCGCCACCTATATTGAGGGCGCGGACCTCAATTTCCACGAGCCCTACGCCTCGTCCACCTGCGAGCTGGTGAGCGAGCTCATCGGCTACCTGATGGAGCCCACCGACCTGCTGCCCGGAGAGGCGGAGGCCCTGATGGCGGGGCTGATGCTGGACACCAAGAACTTCACCATGCGCACCGGGGGGCGCACCTTCGAGGCGGCGGCCATGCTGCGCCGGGCCGGGGGAGACACCGGCGAGGTGCGCAAGCTGTTCCAGACGGATCTGCCCGACGCGGTGGCCAAGTACGGCCTGATCCAGAACGCCAAAATGTACCGGCAGGACATCGCCATCGCCGCCTCCCAGCACGCGGTGGGCCGGGTGACCGCCGCCCAGGCGGCGGACGAGCTGCTGAACATCGCGGGGATCGGCGCGTCCTTTGTGCTCTACCCCGAGGAGGAGCGGGTGGTGGTGTCCGGCCGGAGCCTGAGCGCCACCAATGTGCAGGTAATTCTGGAGGCGCTGGGGGGCGGCGGGAACGCCGGGGCCGCCGGAGCCCAGATCCCGGGCAAGACGGTGGAGCAGGTGCTGGAGGAGCTCCACACCGCGCTGGACCGGTATTTCGACGGAGACGAGGAAAAAACAGAGGAACCTTAAAGCATGACGGCGGGCGCCTGCCCGAAAACCATAGGAGGTAACGAGATCATGAAAGTCATTTTACAGCAGGACGTGAAGGGCCAGGGCAAGAAGGGCCAGATGGTGGAGGTGTCCGACGGCTACGGGCGGAACTTCCTCCTGCCCCGGAAGCTGGCGGTGGAGGCCACCGCCGAGAACGTGAACACCATGAAGATGCAGGACAAGGCCAAGGCCGCCCGCCTCGCCGAGGAGAAGGCCGCCGCCCAGGCCCTGGCGGAGCGGCTGGAGGGCGTGCAGGTGAAGATCAAGGCCCGGGCGGGCCAGGGGGGCAAGCTGTTCGGCTCCATCACCAGCAAGGAGATCTCCGAGGAGCTGAAAAAGCAGTTCGACATAGATGTGAACAAGAGCAAGATCGTGCTCAGCGACCCCATCAAATCCTTCGGCAGCTTTGAGGTGAAGTGCAAGCTGGGCAGCGAGGTGTCCGGCGTCATCAACCTGCTGGTGATCGAGGACAAGTAAGAAGCGCGAAGAAGCGGGCAGCGAGGGACCTTGGACCGGAGCGAGGGCAAGAGCCCAGCCGCCGCAGAGCGGAGGCGGGTCTTGCCCGAGACGGAGGGAAAGGGACCGAGCGCCCTGACCGCTTCGCAGCGTGACAACCAAAGAAGCGCGGAGCCGTCGTGAGCAGCGCGGATGGAGCGAAGCGAAAGCAAAAGCCCAGCGCCCTGATCGCTTCGCGGCGTGACAATACTGCGCAAAGGAGAGAATGCCCATGCCCGGCGAGGAATTGATGGAATTGCAGATGCCCCACTCCGTGATGGCGGAGCAGGCGGTGCTGGGCGCCATTCTCATCGACGCGCAGTGCATGCCCGCCGTGGTGGAGCGGCTGAAGCCCGAGGACTTCTATCTGCGCCAGAACCGGGAGCTTTACCAGGTGCTGTTCACCATGTTCAGCCGGTTCGACACCATCGACCCGGTAACGGTGGTGGACCGGATGAAGCAGGCCGGGCTGTACGACGAGAACGCCACCGTGCCCTACCTGCGCCAGCTCATGGAGATCACCCCCACCGCCGCCAACGTGATGGACTATGTGGACATCGTGGCGGACAAATCGGTGCTGCGCCGGGTGGGGGAGACCGCCGGGGAGCTGTCCGAGATGGTGCGCGCCGAGGCGGGCACCGCCGCCCAGGTGCTGGAGGCGGCGGAGCAGCGCATCTACGCCATCCGCCAGGGCAGGTCCGCCCAGGGCATGAGCCATATCTCCTCCGTGATGAACGAGGTGTGGGAGACCGTCAAGACCTTACAGGCCCAGGGCGGGGAGTTCCCCGGCATATCCACCGGATTCATCGACCTGGACCGGCGCATCTCGGGGCTGAACAATTCCGACCTCATCATTCTGGCCGCCCGGCCCGGCGTGGGCAAGTCCTCCCTTGCCATGAACATCGGCGTGGAGGCGGCCAAGCACTCGGGCAAGAGCGTGGCGGTGTTTTCCCTGGAAATGAGCTGCGCTCAGCTGGGAATGCGCCTGGTGTCCACCGAGTGCCTGATGGACAACAAAAAGCTGGCCACCGGCCGCATCGTAGGCGAGGAGGAGTGGAGCCGGGTGGCTATGGCGGTGGCCAGCCTGAGCCAGGCCAAAATGTATATCGACGACGACGCCTCCCTGTCGGTGGCGGAGATCAACGCCAAGTGCCGCCGCATCAGCGACCTGGGGCTGGTCATCATCGACTACCTCCAGCTCATGACCTCCGCCGGTGGCGCGCCCAAGGCCAGCGACAACCGCCAGCAGGTGGTGTCCGACATGTCCCGCTCCCTAAAGCTGATGGCCAAGGAGCTGAACGTGCCGGTGATCTGCCTGTCCCAGCTCTCCCGCGCCAACGAGAGCCGCGCCTCCGGCCAGCGCCGCCCCATGCTGTCCGACCTGCGGGACTCTGGCGCCATCGAGCAGGACGCGGACATCGTGCTCTTCCTCTACCGGGAGAGCTACTACGAGGACGACACGGAGAACCCCAACGTGGCCGAGTGCATTGTGGCCAAAAACCGCCACGGCGAGACGGGCACCGTCATGCTGGAGTGGCGGCCGGAGTTCACCACCTTCCGCAACCTAGCCTACCAGTACGACGAGGAAGAGTAGCATGGCAGACGGCTTTCGCTTCGCGCTGATCCCCCCGGGCAGCGGGGTGCTGTGCGCCCTGTCCGGCGGGGCGGACTCCATGTACCTGCTGTGCCGGCTGCTGGAGGGGCGGGAAAAATACGGCTGGCGCGTCCAGTGCGCCCACCTCAACCACGGCCTGCGCCCCACCGCCCAGCGGGACGAGGACTTCGCGCGCCAGTGGTGTGAACGTCAGGGCGTCCCCCTGTGCGTGGAGCGGGCGGATGTGTCCGCCTTCGCCCGGGAAAAGGGCCTGGGGCTGGAGGAGGCGGGGCGGGTCCTGCGCTACCGCTTTTTGGAGGACGCCGCCCGGCGGGCGGGGCTGGAGCTCATCGCCACCGGCCACCACGCCGGGGACAACGCGGAGACCGTGCTGATGAACCTGATCCGGGGGTGCGGGCTCAAGGGCCTCACCGGCATCCCGGAGCGCCGGGGGAACATCGTCCGGCCCATGCTGGAGGTGTCCCGGCGGGATATTGAGGCATACTTGACGGGGCGCGGCGTGCCCCACGTGGAGGACGAGACCAACGCCGACCCGTCCTATACCCGCAACCGGGTGCGGGGGGAGCTGCTGCCCCTGCTGGAGCGGCTCAACCCCCAGGCCGCCGCCCACATCGCCGCCGCCGCCCGCCGCCTGCGGGAGGACGAGGAGGAGCTGAGCCGTCAGGCCGCCCCCCTGGCGGAGGAGGGGCTGAACATACCGGACGGCGTGGCCCTCCCCGTCCGGGTGCTGCGGGAGGCGCCCAGGCCGCTGGCCCTGCGGGCGTGCGCCATGGCGCTGGACCGGGCAGGACTGGGCAGCGGCGCGGTCCACCTGGAGAGCGTGCTGGCCCTGGCCGGCGGGGCGGACCCCTCCGCCCGGGTCCATGTTCCCGGCGGAAGCGTGACCCGGCAGTACGAGCTGCTGGTGTTCTCTCCCGGAGGGGACCCCGCCCCGCCCGCTCCCGCGCCGCTGCGGGAGGGAGCGCAGAGCTGGGGGGAGTGGACCGTCGCCTGCGCCCCGGCCGTCTGTCCGCCCAAGGCCTATGTCAGCCCCTGGGAGTTCTACCTGGAGCCGGGGGAATACCTGATCCGCCCCCGGCGGGAGGGGGATAAGCTCACCCTGGGGGAGCGGCCGTCCAAAACGGTGAAAAAGCTGATGATCGAGGGCCGCGTCCCCGCGCCCCGGCGGGAGCGGGTCCCCGTGCTGGCCCGGGGAGAGCGGGCGGCCGCCGTGGGCGGCTTCGGTCCGGAGCGGGACTGTCTGGCGTCGCCGGGCGCGCCCGCTTTGCATATCATTTTGAAAGAAGAGGAGAATGTGTTATGATCCATCCAGATGTGGAACGGGTGCTTTACACCGAGGACGAGCTGCGCAGCCGGATTGCCGAGCTGGGCAGGCAGATCACTGCGGACTACGCCGGGCGGCGGCCCATGCTGGTGTCGGTGCTGCGGGGGTCCTATATCTTCATGGCCGACCTCACCCGGGCCATCGGCCTGGACGTGACGGTGGACTTCATGGTGGTGTCCTCCTACGGGGCGGGCACGGTGAGCTCGGGGCAGGTGGAGATCAAGAAGGACCTGTCCGACTCCATTGAGGGCCGGGACCTCATCATCGTGGAGGACATTTTGGACTCGGGCAATACCCTGTACTACCTCATGGACGTGCTGCGCGCCCGCAAGCCCGCCTCCATCCGCATCTGCACCCTGATGGATAAGCCGGAGCGGCGCACCAAGCCCATCACGGCGGACTACGTGGGCTTCACCATCCCCGACGCCTTCATCGTGGGCTACGGGCTGGATTACGACGAGCGGTACCGCAACCTGCCCTATGTGGGGGTGCTCAGGCCCTCGGTGTATGAGAGCCAGGACTGAGCGCACAGCGCACAGGATGACAGCGAAAAATAAGCGGCTGGCCGCGACCAAGGAGCGACTATTTTGAATCGGAACAAAATCAGGGGCATCGTCCTCTATGGGCTGGTGGTGCTGGCCCTGCTGTGGGGGCTGAGCGTATTCACCGGCGGCGGACGGAAGGACCGCATGAGCTACGCCGCGGTGGTGGACTGCTTCCAGAAGGAGCAGGTGGCCTATTTCGTGGTGGACAGCGGCGGACTGCTGACCATCCAGGGGGCCGACGGCGCCGTGGGCCGCCATGCCCTGGCGGACGTGGACGCCTTCCGCCGGGACCTGGGCGCCCTCATTGAGGAGCAGCACCGCCGGGGAATCATCAAAAATTACGACTTTGAGCAGGGGTTCGAGATGCCCCTGTGGCTCATTGTGCTGCTGCCGGCGGTGGCGTCGGCGGTGCTGGCCATGGTGATCTGGATGCTGCTCAACGCCCGCCAGCAGAGCGCTCAGGGCGGCGGGGGCGGCAGCCCCGGGCCAAGCCGCTTCGGCCGGGCCCGCACCGTGGAGGTTGGGGACACCGCCGTCACCTTTGCCGACGTGGCCGGGGCGGACGAGGAAAAGCAGGAGCTTCAGGAGCTGGTGGACTTTCTCAAGCAGCCCCAGAAGTTCATTGATTTGGGGGCCCGAATTCCCAAGGGCGTGCTGCTGGTGGGCCCGCCGGGCACCGGCAAGACCCTGCTGGCCCGGGCTGTGGCCGGGGAGGCCGGGGTGCGATTTTTGTCCATCTCCGGCTCCGACTTTGTGGAGCTGTATGTGGGCGTGGGCGCGTCCCGGGTGCGGGATCTGTTCGACCAGGCCAAGAAGGAGTCCCCCGCCATCGTGTTCATCGACGAGATCGACGCCGTGGGCCGCCAGCGGGGCGCGGGCCTGGGCGGCGGCCACGACGAACGGGAGCAGACCCTGAACCAGCTGCTGGTGGAGATGGACGGCTTCGCCGCCAACGAGGGGGTCATCGTGCTGGCCGCCACCAACCGGCAGGACATTCTGGACCCCGCCCTGCTGCGCCCCGGCCGCTTCGACCGGCAGGTATATGTGGGCAGGCCGGATATGAAGGGCCGGGAGGAGATCCTCCGGGTCCACACCCGGAAAAAGCCCCTGGCGGAGGACGTGGACCTCAAGGAGATCGCCCGGGAAACCACCGGCTTCACCGGCGCGGACCTGGAGAATTTGATGAACGAGTCCGCCCTGCTGGCCGCCCGGAAGGATCAGCCCTATATCACCCTGGCGGACATCCAGGAGTCGGTCATCAAGGTCATCGCCGGACCGGAGAAGCGCAGTCGGGTGAAACTTGAGGAGGACAAGCGCATCACCGCCTATCACGAGGCGGGCCACGCGGTAGTCAGCCACGCCCTGCCCACCCAGGACCCGGTGCAGCAGATCACCATTGTCCCCCGGGGGGACGCGGCGGGCATGACCATCAACCGCCCCCAGGAGGATCGGGACCACGTGTCCCGCCAGAAGCTGGCCGAGACCCTCTCCACCCTGCTGGGCGGGCGGTGCGCCGAGCAGACCGCCCTGGGCTTTGTGTGCACGGGGGCGGTGAGCGACCTGGAGCGGGCCACCCAGATCGCCCGGAATATGGTGACCCGGTACGGCATGAGCGAAAAGCTGGGCCACGCCGCCTTCAACACCGGCCACGACGAGGTGTTCATCGGCCGGTCCATGGCCCAGGCCAAGCCCTACTCCGAGCAGACCGCCGCCCTCATCGACCAGGAGGTGAAGGAGCTGCTGGACCAGGCCTATCGCAGGTGTGAGGAAATACTGGAACGGGACCGGGACAAGCTGGAGCTGGTGGCCCAGTTCCTGCTGGAGCACGAGACCATGGATGCCGCGCAGTTCCAGCTGGTATATGACGATCCGGCGGCGCTGAAGGCCGCCGGCGGGACGCGGGAGAGCTAAAGCATGGAAAATTGGGAATCGGAAGTGGAACAGAACCTGGAGCCCTCCCAGCCGGAGCCAGCGGGAAAGCCCCGCAAGGACACCTCCGGCGGGCGGGAGCTGTATCTGAACGTGCGGGTGCTGGTGACCATGATGGCGGCTTTTGTCATGGTGTTCACCTTCGCCGCGCGGATCATTGTGGTCAGCGGCCCGTCCATGGAGAACACGCTGTGGGGGGGCGATCTGATCTTGGTGTGGGGGCTGGGCTACACCCCTGAGCAGGGTGATATCGTGGTGCTCACCCAGGAGAACTATCAGGAGGACTCCATTGTCAAGCGGGTCATCGCCATTGAGGGCCAGCAGGTGGACATTGATTACGCCTCCAGCACCGTCCGGGTGGACGGCACGGCGCTGAAGGAGGATTATATCAAAGAGCTGATGCTGGTCCCCAGCTACGGCGAGGGGATTAATCACGTCACCGTGCCCGAGGGGTGCATCTTCGTCATGGGAGACAACCGGAACCACTCCGCCGACAGCCGCTACCCGGACATCGGCATCGTGGACGTGCGGTGCGTCATCGGCCGGGGCGTGGCGGTGATGTTCCCCATTGACCATTGGAAGCGGCTGTAGCGCGGGGAGGTTTGGCATGAGAGACAATATTTCGCAGCGTGCGCGCTGGCTGGCGTGCGCGGTGGCGGCGGCGCTGGCCGCGGCGGCCCTGCGGTGGTGGCAGCTGTCCTCCGCCTTTGAGCCCCCCCTGGGCCTGCACATACCGGGGGCGCAGGCCAGCGTGATTCTGGTGTGCGTGCTGGTGATGGCGGCGGCCGGGCTGGCCATCCTGGCCCTGCCCCGGGGGGGCAGGCAGCCGGGGCGGGAATACCGGTGGGACCTGCTGTTTTTGAACACCGGGGAGCTGGTCTATCCGGCGCTGGTGGTGCTGGCGGCGTTTTTCGCCCTGGGAGCGGCGCCCTTCCTGCTGAAAATGGGCCTGAGCCAATGGCAGGACTACCAGCAGGCCCGGGCGGCGCTGGCTCAGGGTATGGAGGTCAAGCTGCCCAGCAATAACGGGATGCTGGCCATCGCCACGGCGGTGGGGGCGCTGGCGTCCTTTCTGGGGCTGCTCCAGCTGGGCAGGGACGGACTGCGCCCCGGCAAGCGGGGCCGTGGGGGCTTTTCCGCCGCCCTCCCCGGCGTGGCGGGCTGCGTGTGGCTGATGGAGAGCTTCCGGGCCCACGCGGCCAACCCGGTGCTGTGGGACTACGGGCCGCTGCTGCTGTCCATCGTGTGCGGGATGCTGTTCTATATGGACTTCGCCGGGCTGTCCGCCGGTGCGCCCCGGCCCCGCAGGCTGCTGTGGATGGCGGGGATGACCCTCATCCTGTCCGCCGCGGCGCTGGTGTCCGCCCTGGCCGGCGCGACGTGGGCGGACGTGCTGCTGCTGCTGTCCCAGATGCTGGCGGCGGGGGGCGTGCTGTGGCGGCTGTCCCCCGGCCTGGAAAACCCGCCCATTACCAAAGCAAAGCCCCGCCCCCAAACCCCCGGGGCGGGAAGCATACAGGAGGAAACCACCCATGAATGACAAGAAATTTTATATCACCACCCCCATTTACTATCCCTCGGGCAAGCTGCACATCGGCCACGCCTACTGCACCGTGGCCACCGACGCCATGGCCCGGTACAAGCGGCTGTGCGG
>ERZ779629.597-NODE-597-length-14070-cov-7.087692_pt1 | contig 14070 bp, 17 predicted proteins | sample MGYA00514192_ERZ779629 | MGnify/ENA primary metagenome ERZ779629 (study PRJEB29562, sample SAMEA4376709) | mouse gut metagenome | isolation source: Cecum | study: EMG produced TPA metagenomics assembly of the A DSS colitis mouse model was used to assess the... | reverse complement strand
AAACAAAGCCTCCAAATTCTCCTTGAGGAACGTCTCGTCATGGAGACTGCTGTCCCGGCATTTCCGACTGTTAGGACAGACGAAGGTGATGTGCTTCCGGGTATCTGTCCAGATGACCTCATAGCCCTCCTGCTCCATGTTTTCAATAAAACTTTCCCGGTCGATAGCATACTCCAGCGCCTCATTAATAGTGTGGATCAAATCCAGTTTCCAACTATCACTGCGCAGGCCAGCCTGATACTCGCCGGGCTTCATCCGCTTTTTCTTTGAGCGTTTCTCCGGCTGTTCCAAAACACTCAGGCCATGGGCAGCACAAATTTCGTCGTTGGCCTGACGGTGTTTGAGCAAATCATTCGTACTCTGATGGAGCTTCCGGCCAGTCTCACAGTTGACGCTGTTCACTACCAGGTGGTTATGGATGTGGCTTGTGTCCAGATGCGTTGCCACCACTACCTCGAAGTCCGGGAACTCACGCTGGGCCAGCTCCAGCCCGATGGCGTTGGCCTCCTGCGGCGTGAGGGCATCCGTTTCAGCGAAGGACTGCACGAAGTGGTAGAACTGCCTGTTGTCGGTTTTCTTGAACCGCCGTTTCGTCGTCATCATCTCGATATAGGCAGACTGCGGAACGCAATTGTGACCAGTGATGAACCGAAGTCCGCCGGCGGAAGTCTTCTTTTCCTGCTGGACGTATTTCAAAACGCCGTCCAGCACCCCCGCCGTCTGCTTTTTGTTTTTGATCGCCGTGAACGTTGCCATCAGTTCACCTCCGTCAGACGGCTGACCTGTTCGCAGAGGGCGGCGTAGCTATTGATCAACTCGTCACTTCGCAGAACTGTGAGCCGCCCCATGTTCGCCAGCGTAGTGAGTTGATTAAGATTTCGGCCCTGCGCCTTCAACTCAGCAAGGACACTATCCAAACCTTCCACTTGAACAATTTCCTGACCAAGACCGCAGATGATCAGGTAGTTAGTGAGGGTCATGTGCGCACCCTGCGCACGTTCTTGTAGCCGCCGTTTGACCTCCGGCGTCATCCGAGCCGTGACGATCGCTGTTTTCTTCTTTCGCATCTCGTTCCTTTCTCCCCTTCAGGGGCAGGGGGTGCCGGGGCTTTGCCCCGGCGAATGCGCCCGGTGTATAGCCGGGCGCGATGCTTGCCCCACCCAAGGGTGGGTTTCCTCCTCTACGGGGCCTGTCTGCGCGTTTGAGAGGTCCCCCCATCCGCATTCCTGCGCCACGAAGAAAGCGCACACGTCCCCCTTACTGCACCGCACATTCGGGAAATATCGACGCGCCCTCTTTCCCTAGCGCGTCAAGCACTTACGGCTCTGGAATCCCGTTCTGCGACGCTTGCGTCGATATTTTCTCCGCCCGCAAAAATACCGTCATCACCGACGCAACCGACGCGCTCCAGCTCAATCAGGCGGCGGTCATGTGTCCGGCGGAAGCGGCAGACAAAACCATACTGTTCCAGTTCATCCGCACAGCTCCGAATCTTCCTCGTCAGAACATTCCCAGGATAAATCACACCGCACCTCTGACGCAGTGTCGCAGAAAGTTCCTCGGCGGTCCCGCTGAATGAACCGGATTCTCTGAGCCAAACCAACAGATGCTCCAAGACCTCCTCAGATGGAACAGGGTCGTCTACGGCGCTGTCTGAACGCAGTTCCCACACGCGATCATCTTGATTGAACTCCAATACCAGTTCCCTCGTCTGAATGTCCCTCCCAGTGCAGTGAAGGACCGCTCCGCTCTCCGACCGCTTGGAGCGAATCAGCACAAGGGTCCCATCCGCCGCCCCAGCAATTCCGGTTGTGCCGCTGATTCGGTTCAGCGGATCGTCGTCCTTCATTTTGCGAAGGTGGTGGATGACCAGAACCGTCAGGTGATGCTGATCAGCAAAGTTCTTGAGGAGTGACAGGTCATTGTAGTCGCAGCCGTAGCTGACATCCGCAGCACTCCTTACCTTTTGCAAAGTATCAATGACGATCAGGCGGGTGTCCGGATGGCCAGCCACAAACTCAAGGAGTTGCTTGAGCAATCCCGTTCCTCTATCCGGCATTGTCAGCGTCTGGGCCTCTGTGGAAAAATGCAGGGATGAAAGATCGTCCGGCTCACCGCCCACCATTTCTGAAAGCCGGTTCTGAATCCGCTGCCGGTTGTCTTCCAGGCAGAGATAGAGGACTGTAGAGCGGTGTGCCGAAAACTTCCAGACGGGTTTACCGGATGCAATTCGTGTGCAGAGCCATAGCGCCAGCCAGGACTTGCCCACCTTCGGCGCTCCGGCCAGTATGTACAGCCCAGGTGCCAGCAGGTCATCCACCAGGAACGGAAGCTGACGCATCGGCTGACTCAGCAGAGTCTCCGCATCGATCGTTTTTAAGTTTGCCATAAGATCACTCCCTTCTGGTGTTGACAAAAGACTTATGCTTATGATAGTATGGTGCCAATATCGAAATTGGACTTTTGTTTTTTCTATCGTAACACACTTATCATTCGCAGTCAAGACACATTTTAATTTTTATATTAGCATTTTTTGAGGGAGGAGCAGACTGTCATGTGGATTTTCAAAATGTTCTTTCAGGATGACGGGGAATTTTTTGAGTATGACCCTTTCAGGATGCAGGGGGCAGCCGGTAAGGAGAAAGCACTCCCCTACCTGGAAAGCCTTCTGAGTTTTCTAGAACTGGTCCCGGTTGACTGGGAACCGCTGGTCCAGCTGGCGGCCTCGGACTTGGAACAGTTCTTCACCACCGGAGACGCCGCGCACACCGACCACATGATGCAGACGTTGGGAGAACTCAGTGCGCGACACATCTACTTTCAGCTTTTGTATCTGCGATATTTCGAGCGCAAGGCGGCGGGAAACCTCAAACCCAAAATGACAGAAGAACTGCGCCTGCTTTCAGGGCAGCTCACGGCGTACCAGAAACAGGCGCAGATATTTTTAGAGCGTATTTTGGATATCGACCAGGTTGGCAGAGATATCCGGAAGAATATGCGGGAAGCCTATCTGTTTGACGGTCCTCGGAAGGACGACCTCTTCCGTTTTGAACCGACACCCATCAGCCTTGGAGTTATTAGAGGCGGGGACTGTGGGGAAATCCTGTACCCCAACACGATTCGGGACCTGATAGACTTCTCTCTTCGGGAATGTGTCAGACGGGAAATTCCGGTCCGGCGGTGCAGGAGTTGCGGAAGGTACTTCCCCATCACCGGGCGGATCACGGCAGAGTATTGCAGCCGTCCCAGCCCGTCCGGGAAGCTTTGCCGGAGTACCGCCCCGGTTCAGAAGTGGGCGGAGAGCCGCCGGAGCGACCAGGTGTTTCAGGAGTACCGCCGGGAGTACAAGCGGCGTTTCGCCTGGATCAAGGCTGGAAAAATCACGGAGGACCAATTTGCCGACTGGCACAAAGTGGCTAAGGCCAGGAAGAAGGACTGCGACCAGGAACGCATCTCCCTGGACGAGTTTAAAACTTGGCTAAAGGATTCGTGACTCTATGCCGGAGAAATTTGAGGGAGGCTGCCTAGTCAGGCAGTCTCCCTCAAACCGGCTCCATATCGAATTTACAGAGATTCTCTATATTAGCCAGCGCCGGATGACCGGGACCCGGAACAGGACCCGGGACAGGACCCTATAAACGGCACAGCGGCAAATGATCAGCCCGGAAATCAACGGCACCGTCAGCAGCACAGGGCCGTCAATGGCCCGGAGACCCCACCGCGCGAATGCCTGTAAAAAGAAAATATGCGTAAGACAGATGCAAAAGGAGGCTTTGGACATAAAGCCTATCAGTTTCTTGTCTGCTTGTGAAAGCGGGACGGAAATATCCATCCCACTTTCCTTTTATAAATTCTCTTTAAAAAACGATTCCAGCGCCGAGAGACTTGCGGTCTCATCGCCGCCTTCTACTCGGACCGTCACGGTGTCTCCGCATTTAACGCCAAGTCCCATCACCGCCATCAACTTCGTAGCGGCGGCGGACCTGCCATCCGCTTTTTCTATGGTTACTACGCTGTCCAGCGCCTTCGCCGCTTTGGCCAGCAGCCCCGCCGGACGGGCGTGAATCCCCACTTGGTCCTGGATCACATAAGTAAACTGTTTCATTGTTTTGCACTCCTTGTTTTTTGCTTCCCGTTCAAAGTACGCCCGCTTCGATCAGGGCTTTTGCCTCCAGCAAACTGGCGCATACTTTGCTGACCGCCATCCCCTTCGGGGGCGGGACCAGATCCGGCACCATCACCGTCGCACACCCCGCGGTCATCCCGGCCCGGACGCCGTTGACGCTGTCCTCAAACACGTAACAATCCTCCGGCGCACAGCCGATTTCCTTCGCTGCCAGGATGAAAATATCCGGCTCCGGTTTCCCGCGCTCTACCTGCTGGCCGCTGACTACCGCGTCGAAAAAACGGTCCAGCTCCGTCATGCGGAGGTTTGAGAGAATGCGCTCCCGACCGCTGCTGCTGGCAACCGCCGTTTTGACGCCCTGGCGGCGGAAATATTTCAAAAGCTCCCGTGCCCCCGGCTTCACTGGAGGACCCTGTTCATCCAGGATGCCGTCTACCCTGGCAATGCACCCCGCCTGAAAGGCATAGGGGTCCACCGCCGGGTAATACCGGCGGATGATCTGCCGCATCCCTTCGCCGCTGCTGCCGCTGACGGCGGTTGGAAACGCCGGGTCTGGCGTCTGGCCGAATCTCTTCGCCATTTCGATCCAGCTCTCCTGATAGAGCCGCTCCGTATCCAGCAGCAAACCGTCCATGTCAAAAATCGCGCCTTTCACCAGCGGGACCCCCTTTGATTTGCGCTTACTCCAGGCTCTTCAGCCGGACCTCCAGCGCTTCTTTTGCCTCATCATACCCCGGTTTGCCCAAAAGCGCAAACATATTTTTCTTGTATGCCTCCACGCCCGGCTGGTCGAAGGGGTTCACCCCAATCATATAGCCGGAGACGGCGAGGCTTTTCCAGAAGAAGTACACCAGCTCTCCGAAGGTGTAGTCGCTCAACTCGCTCACCGTAATGACCAGGTTCGGCGCACCGCCGTCCACATGGGCCAGGAGCGTCCCCTTCATAGCTTTCTCGTTCATGGTTTGAAGGCTCATGCCGGAGGCGAAGTTCAGCCCGTCCACGTTGGCGGGATCGTCTGGCACAATGGCCTCCCGCCGAGCCTCCTCCACCCAGAGAACCGTCTCAAACAGCGTCCGGGAACCGTCCTGGATGAACTGGCCGATGGAGTGCAGGTCTGTAGTGAAGTTGGCGGACACCGGAAACAGGCCCTTGCCGTCCTTGCCTTCGGACTCTGCCATCAATTGCTTGTACCACTCGCCGAACATCGTCAGTGCCGGCTCGTAGCTGGCCAGGATCTCCATCTTTTTGCCCTTCATCAGCATCAGGAACCGGGCCGCGGCATAGAGCATGGCGTCATTCTGAAGGAAATCCGGATTCTTATACCGCTCACAGGCGTCCAGGCAGCCCTCGGTCACCTGGTCGATATCCATGCCGCCCGCCGCCATGGGGAGAAGTCCCACGGCGCTGAGGCAGGAGAAGCGTCCGCCGATGTTATCGGGAACCACGAAGGTCTCATAACCTTCCTTCTCCGCCAAGCCCCGGAGGGCCCCCTTGGCCCTGTCGGTGGTGGCGTAGATGCGCTCCCGGGCTCCGTCCTTACCATAGCGCTCCTCCAGCTTTGCTTTGAAGATCCGGAAGGCGGCGGCAGGCTCCGTGGTGGTACCGGACTTGGAGATCACGTTTACGGAAAAATCACGGTCCCCGATGATGTCCAGGACGTCCCGGACATAGCTGGAGCTTAGATTGCTCCCGGCGAAGTAGACCTCTACGCCTTCGCCCTGATGGAGCTGGTTGCCGAAGGGACCCTTGACAAACTCCAGTCCCGCCCGCGCGCCCAGGTAGCTGCCGCCGATGCCGATGGCCACCAGCACTTGGCTTTGCGCCTGGATGCGTTTTGCGGCGGCCTTGATGCGGGCGAACTCCTCCTTGTCGTATTCGTTGGGCAGATTCAGCCAGCCCAGCATCTCACTGCCCTGGCCGGTGCGCTCCGTCAGAAGCATGGCGGCGGTCTCCGCCAAGGGGCGGACATACTCCAGCTCATGGTCCCGGAAACCCGCGTTTTGCAGGTTCAGCTTGATGGACATACGCTTATCCCTCCACAATTTGGATGGTGGAGCCCACATGCAGCTCCGGCATGGGCTTGTTCTCCACATAAATAGTACCCTGAAGCTCCACCTCCGTCTGACCGCTGAAGCTGACGGAGCAGTGACCCAGGCCCGCCAGGGTCACCGGGGCCTCCGCGCCCACAGCGGTGATCTTGTAGGACACGCCGTCCAGCACCAGGGACTGGCCCACGGCGATAGCACCGTTCAGCAGGGTCACGTCCACATGGTAGCAGTAATCCGTGATTTCCTCCGGGGCGTTGTCGCCGAACAGAACGAACATATTGCTTTCCTTGAACTCATTGACGCACGCGCCCAGGGCCTTGACCTTGTTTTCATAAATGATTTTCATGATAGAACCTCCTAGATGATGGCTTTTGATTTATGCGTACAAGCCGAAGCTGGCGGCATAGGCCAGCAGCACCCGGAGCCAGCCGGTGGCGAAGCGGGAGTACATGACGGACACCACGCCTACCTCAATGGTTTCCGTCTCGGCCTCGGCAAGCCCCAGGCCCACGGGGATGAAGTCGCAGGCGCCCTGGCAGTTGATGGCGAACAGGGCGGGCAGTGCCAGCTGGGGCGCGATGTTCCCCTTGCCAATCTCCGTGCCGACGAGGGTGCCGATGATCTGGGCGATGACCGCGCCGGGACCCAGCAGGGCCGACAGGCCGGGGATGGAGCAGATAACTCCCAGGGCCACCAGGCCGAAAATGTTGCCCGCCAGAGGCGTCATGACCGAGGCGAAGGCGTTTCCGATCCCGGAGCCGTTGATGATGCCGATGAGCATGGACACGAAGGCCATGAAGGGCAGGAGCGTTGTGATGCAGGTCTGGATGGCGTCCCGGGCCGCCTGGTAGAAGGTGTTGACCACCTTGCCCGCCGCCAGGCCCAGCTTTGTGACCAGGGATTTGTTCTCCTGCTTCGCCAGGGTCTCGGAAACCTTGGCATCGGCGGTGAATTTGGGCTTTTCCTCCTTAGCCTCCGTCTTGGAAACAGCCTGGACGGCAGGGGCCGCACCCTCCGCCAGGGAGACCTGTTCGCTGGTAACGGCGGAGACGTAGATATCCTCTTTGATAAACTGCGCCATCGGACCGGATTTGCCCACGGGCATCACATTAATGGTTGGGATGCGTTTCTTAGGATAGATGCCGCAGCGAAGGGTTCCGCCGCAGTCAATGATGACCAGCGCCAGCTCCTCCTCGGGGCAGTTGGTCTTAAAGCCGTTGATGGGGATCAGGCCGGTCAGCTCCACGATTTTCGCCAGGCACTCCGGCTCCGCGCCGCCGCCGGTGATGTACATAACCTTATTTCTCTGCTCGGTGGGGGTGATGGTCAGGGGGCCGCCGAAGCCGCCGGGACCCTTCTCCACACGGATGGAACGATACTCAGACATTTCGGTTTCCTCCTTACTTCGCGGTTTTGAGCGTGCGGCTCAGTGTGACGCCCTGCTGCTTTTCCACCATCTTCGTGGTGAATTCCGTGGCCCAGCCGGAAATGAAGTTGGCGACCAGGCCCACCAGCAGATAGCGGACCGCCAGAGGCGTGGTGTCCAGGCCCAGAGCGGTGATGCCGTTTGCAATCCCCAGCCAGATGAACAGCTCCGAGGCGTTGATATGGGGGAACAGGCCGTTGTTGGTGTGGCAGTGGTAAGTAGCGGAGGCATAGTAGCAGGGCTTGTAAAACTCCGGCATAAATTTACCGATGGACAAGGCCATGGGGTTGCCCAGCATGAACGCGCTGACGAAGGGCAGCACCGCGTAGCGGAGGATGGGATTGCCGGTGCATACCGTAGCCAGCCGGTTTACCGTTTTCTCTCCGGCGATGGCCATGATGGCGTTCATCAGCACCAGCAGCATGACAATGGTGGGGATGATGCCCGTGACCCAGCTCATAAACTGCTGGCCCCCCAGGGTGAACAGGTTCATGAAGCCAGCGGCTAAATTAACGATGAAATCCATGGTGATCCGCCTTTCTGAATCAGATTCTTCCGGTGAGGGTCCGTCCCACCCGCTGGAACGGAGACGGCGGCTGGGGGATGACCTCGCCGGAGATGAATTTGTTGTAGGTATTCCGGGCGTCCAAAATCGCCCGGCGGAGATTTTTGCCGTACTTCGGGAGGTCGGCCTCTGTCAAGCCGCCCACATACTTCCCCGCAAAGCCCGGCAGGTCCCGCACCCGGGCGAAGCAGGTAACGCCAAAGAGCTGCCGCCCTTCCTGAATCACGCCGTCCCCGTCAATGAGGAACATTACAATAGCCCCGGCGTGGAAGACCCCGGCCTGACGGCCGCAGGCCACCTTTCCCCGGCGGCGGAGCTTGATGAACTCCTTGGAAAAATGGCGCATTTGAAGCACACTCAAAAACGCCTGAACGGCAAACATCGCCGCGACGAGCAGACCCAGCTGAAGCATGGCAGCTTCTCCTTTCATGCCTGTTTGTAAAGCGCTCTCAGAAGCGCCTGAAAATCGGCTGCTTTCGTGATTTTATCCAGCAGCCCGCTGTCCCGGGTGAGGCTGATGATCTCCTCATAGACCCGGATCAGCAGCCCGTCCTCGGAGGACACCGTTTCCGGCAGGCCCAGCAGGAAAATCACCCGGACGTCCCGGTCCTGATACCGGACCGGCCTTGGGAATGTCCCCACCGCCAGTACCAGCCGGTCCCCGGCATACTGGACCGTGTGGGGAATGGCCACCGAATGGTCAAAGGCCATGGTCCCCATCCGCTCCCTGGCCTGGAGGCGTTCCAGAAAACCCCCGTCCACCTGGCCCTGGGCCGTCAGGGTATCCGCCATCTGGCGAATCGCTTCGTCATAAGTTCTGTCTGGGTCGAGACGGAAGAACCGGCTCTCGTCCAGAAGGCCCGCCATGACGAACCAGTTATTATCCAGGATGGGGACGTCCACTTGATCCCAGTATTTGGCTTTTTCGATCTTGTGCCGCAGTTCTTCTTCGTTGAAGATCTCGTGAATGAAGATCACCGGCTGGTCCGTCCGGCAGGGGATCTGGACGGTGGTGAAGATCAGCCCGAACTCTGCCAGGACCTCCGGCGTGACCTTTTCCACCGCCAGCAGCGTCAGCTCCACGGAACTGTCCAGCACCCGCTTGAGCTGGGCCGCCACCAGCCGGGCCGTCACCCGGCCCGTGCCGCAGACCACTGCGGCACGGAAGGGGCGGCGGCGCTTGGCGGTCTCCTCCAGAAAGACGCCGAAGTAGGAGGCCAGATAGCTCTGCTCGTCCTCCGTCACCTCCACGCCGTACTCGGCCCGGATGACCCGCACCGCCACCTCCGCCATCTGCCAGGCCAGGGGGTATTTTTCCCGCAGCTCCGCCAGCACGTCGCTTTTCAGCCGGACATGAAACCGGAGGCGGTTGATCATGAACATCAGGTGATAGAGGAACTCCTCCATGAACTCCGGGTGCTCCAGGGAGATATTCAGTTCCAGCCGGACCCGCTGGAAAATCTTGTCCGCCAGAGGCCCCATGGCCTGGTCCAATTCGATGGCCCGCATATTCTGGGCGTCCGCCGGAGTCCGCATCCCCACGATGGGCAGCAATACGAACAGCTTCTCCTCCGGCGGAAAGCCCACGTGGAAGAACCGGCCCGCCTCCTCCAGCATCGCGTCGATCACCAGGAACTCTTTCCGGGCCGTCAGGCTGTAGAACGTTGGGGGCAGGTTTTCCAAAGGATGCCCGGTGAGGAAGCGGTCCAGCATCACCGTCAGAAAACGCTGGAAAGCGCCGCTTTTTTCAAAGGGGCTTTGCGCCAGTGTGCCGTCTACCAGCTCCACGACCTCCCGGTCCAGGGGGTAATCCCGGTAGAGGAAATCATAACAGTGCTCCAGAACGTAATTCCGAATATCCGACTCGCTGCCCTGGAGGACCAGCCCCTTGCTAGTTTTGCCCTGGATGGAAAGACCGCAGGGCTCCAGCTCCGCCCGAAGCTTTTTCAGATCGCCGGTCAGCGTGCTGCGGCCAACGCTCATCTCATAGGCCAGGTCGTCCGTCAGCAGCGGAGCGTCCGCCCGCATGAGCCGCCCAAAAAGGTAATCCATCCGGTTCCTGGGAGAATTGAACCGCTCATCGCTCTCCAAAAGACGGGCCCGGACCGCCTGAAACGCCCCGGCGTCGTAGATGCGGAGGGTATACCGGCCCTGGACGCTCTCGATGGCGGCGCAGCCCTTCAGCTCCCCGTCCAATTGCTTGACGTCGTTGCGGATCGTCCGCTCGCTGACCTCCAGCTTTTCTGCCAGTTCCCCGGCGGAGAGGGTATGGGTACGGCAAAAGGCCAGGAGGATCTGCGCGATGCGGCTGTCTCCGATTCCCATTCGGTCCCCTCCTGTCTCTTTGGTGATCCGGCGGTTATCCCCTGGATTTGCCGCCGGAGATGTTGATGGTGGTTCCGGTGATGTAGCCGGCCCGGTCAGAGACCAGGAACGCTACCAGGCTTCCTACCTCGTCCAGCTTGCCGTCCCGGCCCAGAGGAATCACTTTGTTGTAATCGGTGGATAGCTCATTGGGCTTACAGCCCCGCGTGTAGGCCAGGGCTTCGTTGTAGGCGGGACTGCGCAGGCCGGTAGGCTCCAGGATGCCCGGAGCGCAGGCAACGACCCGGATGTTGTACTTGCCCAATTCCTTGGCCCAGGAACGGGTGAGGCTGTCCGCCGCGCCGTTGGTAGCGGAATAGACCGATTGGCCCTGAGAACCCTCTTTGCCCGACTCAGAGGACATATTGACGACAACGCCGCCCCCTTGCTTCAGCATCTGCCGGACACAGGCCTGGGTACACAGGAACATGCCCTTTACGTTGATGTCGAACATTTTGTCGTAGGATTCCTCGTTCAGCTCAAACTCAGGCCGCTCGCCAGTGACATCCACCAGCAGACGGGGCAGGTTGATCCCGGCGATGTTTACCAGCGCGTCGATCTTCCCGTACTTTTTCACCACGGCGTCCGCCATAGCTTTGACATCTTCCAGGCTGGTCACGTCACACTTGACGCACCAGGCGCCGTCCTGTTCATCGCCGGTGCTTACGTTCACGTCGGCGATGACCACCGTCGCTCCGGCCGCCGCCAGCGTCTGCACGGAATGCTTGCCGATGCCCGACGCGCCGCCGGTGACGATCACAACACGGTCTTCCAAACCCAGCCAACCTTTTTCCATCATGCGTTTCCTCCTGTTTTCTGCGCCGTCCCTTCAGGGCGGGCGCTTTTGATGGTTTTATCTTAGGGGGAAAACATCGTTTTTTTAATACGGCTTTTTTTCACGGCGTGGAAAAGCGTTTTGATGGATTTTTGCCAAAGCCCGGAAAATAATTGGTCGAATCGCGCAGAGCAAAAGAATTTCCCTGTTCTCAATGTACGAAATATGTTCCTATTATAGATATTTTGTTCGTTATTGTCAATATTTGTTATATAATTTCCGATTTGATGTTCATTATGTTCAATGTAAGAGGGCTAATATGTTGATTTTAACCAAACGATACCGGCATCCCGCGCTCCATTCGCGCTGGATGCCGGTATTCCTCGATTCTGTATGTTTACTTCAAAAACTCGATTCCCACCTGGGAAAAGGATTCTATGGTTTCCGCGTCTGTCTCCTCGTCGCCAATCACCACGTTTACATCAGCGGCCTGAGCAAAGGTGTACGTAGAAATCCTTCCCACCTTGCTGGAGTCCATCAGGATCACCGTTTGTTCTGAACGGCGGATGACCTCCTTTTTCAATCGGGCATCCTCCGCGTTTTCACAGGTAAAGCCGCAAAGCTCATCATAGCCGCTGCTGCCCAAGAACGCCTGCATAAAATGCACGTTTTCGATGCACGAAACAGCGTCCGCCCCATTGGTTGCAACGCTGGTACGGCTGAGCCGGCCTCCGAGAAGATAGATTTCCGGAAGCTGAAGACGCTGGAGGTCCAGTGCGCAGTACAACCCGGTGGTGTAAATCAAATACCGCCCGTCTGGGAACAATTTGCAGAATTCCGTGATCGTCGTTCCGGAATCGATGAAAATCGCCGTGTTCTCCCGGAGCAGCTCCACCGCCCGCCGGGCGATCTGCCGCTTGCTCTCGATCCGGACCGCTGCCCGGGTGGGGTAATTGTCCTCTGCGCCGATGGTAGACTGGATGGAGCGGGCCCCGCCATGAATTCGGATAACCCGCTCCGCCTTGTTGAGGGCCTCCAGGTCCCGGCGCAGCGTCATGTCAGATATGTCTGGAAAGTGCTTTTTGAGCGTGGCAATGGATACGGAACCCGCTTCATTCACGATTCTCTCGATCCTATCATAACGTTCTGCAGCGCGCATGATGTTGCTCCTTTGTGCGTTTTGGTCAAGAACTTTTTGACAATCGCCTACTGTTTTCCTATCTCATTATATCCTACGTTCCAATACATGGCAAATGGTTTTTTGACAGGCATTGCTTTTATGTCTTCTCTTTTATTATTCCAAATGATATTCCTATGACCTCATTAATAACAATCTCCTCTCTCAGATTTCAACTTTTCATATGACGCATTTAGATACTCTTTAAAATCACCTATTCTCTGCTACGACTCAACAACGATAATCCAGGTAAACGCAATCGGCGACTCCATTAACATACAATGAAGCGGCGATGCTGAAGCAGATCAGCATCGCCGCAAGTTTTTAGAACATAACATATGAACGTCTACGAGGGCACGTTATACAGGAACAGCAACTCTACCTAACTATCCATATTTCTGATCAGAATTGAAACAGGTGGGACAGCGAAAAGAGTCCCCTATCCTTGACCCTCTCAATCCGGCGGAGTCTGACAGCCAAAAATTGATTTATGCAAATCAAAAGATCATAGTTCCCCATGGACAGACATATACGGAATTGCCATAATGAAGAAATCTTTTAGATGGTGTCGTCAATAAAGATGTGTTATAATAGTCCCTAAAGAAGCGGGAGGGCAGAAAAATGGCAAGAGAACAGCATCGACATGATATAAGCGACAGGGCGTGGGAGAAAATCAGGCCATACACGATAGGCGAAAAGGGGACGCGCGGAGGCAATGCCCAAGATACACGGCAGTTTATTAACGGTGTATTCTGGATCTTACGCACCGGAGCACCCTGGCGGGACTTGCCGGAAACGTATGGAAATTGGAAGAATGTACACCGGCGGTTCTGCTGGTGGCGTGACAAGGGGATCTGGGAAAAGATTCTGGAAGCGCTGGTGGATGACACCGACTTTGAGTGGCTGATGATCGACGCCAGCCATGTCAAAGTACATCCTGACGCCACTGGCGCTCGAGGTGGAAACCAGGCAATGGGCCGTACAAAAGGGGGCTCAACACCAAAATACATCTGGCCGTGGATGCGCATGGTATGCCGGTGCGATTCTTTGTCACTTCTGGTACCACAGCGGATTGCACAATTGCAGCGCAGTTGATCAAGGGATTCCAAGCGGAATATCTTCTGGCGGACCGGGGCTATGATACAGACGCAATCATTCTCAAAGCTACTGATGAGGGAATGACGCCAGTTATCCCTCCAAAGAAAAACCGCAAAGAATTACGTGAATACGACGAATATCTTTACAAACTTCGCCATCTCGTTGAGAACGCTTTTCTTCTTCTCAAACGATGGCGCGGCATTGCTACGCGCTACGCCAAAAATGTCGCTTCCTTCGTCGCTGCTGTCCAAATTCGTTGTATTGCTATTTGGCTCCTCGTTTATTGACGACACCATCTAGAAAATGGAGGCTTCATTATGCAGTCACTATCATCACTAATTGCCAATTACCTTGAAACAGGCCAGTATGAAAAGCAGTTATCGCCAGATACGATCAAGGCTTATCGCATCGATCTGCAACAGTTTCTAGACTTCTCTAAGAGCCTGTTTAAAATCTTTTGACAAACGAGAAGGAAAAGCAGATAATAAGGG
>ERZ779629.593-NODE-593-length-14131-cov-8.605144_pt1 | contig 14131 bp, 9 predicted proteins | sample MGYA00514192_ERZ779629 | MGnify/ENA primary metagenome ERZ779629 (study PRJEB29562, sample SAMEA4376709) | mouse gut metagenome | isolation source: Cecum | study: EMG produced TPA metagenomics assembly of the A DSS colitis mouse model was used to assess the... | reverse complement strand
TAGCAGGAGGTGGAGCCGGAAATCAGTCCGCCGGTGGCCGGGTCCTTGCACACCATGTAGAGGGAGGCCCCCAGCACCTCCCGTCGGGAGGCGGAGATGATGGCGTTGGCCTCGGCGTGGACCGACCGGCACAGCTCGTACCGCTCCCCCGAGGGGATATTCATGGCCTCCCGGGTGCAGCAGCCCAGATCGCCGCAGTTTTTCCGCCCCCGGGGAGCGCCGTTGTACCCGGAGGACACGATCTCGTCGTTCTGGACGATGATGGCCCCGTAGTGGCGGCGCATACAGGTGGAGCGCTCCAGCACGGTGCCGGCAATGTCCAGGTAATAGTTTTGCTTGTCGATGCGGGCCATAGGGTCCCCCTCCTTGTCAGCTTCCGCCGCGCCTGTTGGCGGCGTCGTGTTTCCTATGTTAGTATACCAGCTTTTTTTCCCGGCGGCAACGGACAATTCACACATTGTTTACGGTTTCCCCATTGACGGGTTCATTTGCGGGCGTTATCATAAGAAATGTCCTGAAACCCCTGTGCCCAAGGAGGTGAGCGCCTATGATCCGCCGTTATATGACCCGTTTTATGACGGGACGCTATGGAGGCGACCAGCTGAACCTGCTGCTGGCGGCGCTCTACGTTATTTTCTATCTTATCTACGTGTTCACCAGGATCATCGCCTTTGAGCTGCTGGCCCTGATCCTGATCGTGGTGAGCCTGTACCGCTCCCTGTCCCGCAGTATAGACCGCCGCCGGGCGGAGAATGCCCGGTTCCTCCAGGCCGTCCGGCCCATCGGCCGCCGGTGGAACACCTTCCGCTCCCGGGCCCAGGACCGGGAGCACCGCTACTTCAAATGCCCCAACTGCGGCCAGCAGATGCGGGTGCCCCGGGGCAAGGGGCGCATTACCGTCCACTGCCGGTCCTGCGGGGCGGTGTTTGAGGAGAAAAGCTGAACCGTCCTATGCCGGTCCCTCCGCGCGCTGCGGAGGGACCGTTTTTCATGCCGCCGGGGCCCCGTTCTCCAGCCGCCCTAAGGGGCGGTACAGGGTGAAGTACATGGTGGCGAAGCAGGCCAGCCCGCCCACCAGCTGGGACACGGCCTCGGCGGCAAACACGCCGGTGGTGCCCATCCAGACAGGCAGGATGAGGGTCAGGGGGGCGTTGACGATGGCTTTGCGCAGCAGGGAGAAAAACACCGCCTGCTTGGACCGGCCCAGCCCCACAAACACCCCCTGCCCCGCCAGCTGCAGCGACATGAACAGGAACATGCAGAAGTAGATGCGCAGGGCGGGGACGCCGGCCTCCAAGATATCCGGGTCGCTTTTAAATATATGGATGAGGGGGGCGGGGAACAGCATGGCGGCCGCCCAGAAGGCGGCGGAGTAGGCCACCGTCACCGCCGCCGTGAACCGGATGGCCTCCCGGACCCGGCTGTACTGCCGGGCCCCGTAGTTGTAGCCCTCCACCGGCTGAGAGCCGTTGGTCAGCCCCTGCACCGGCATGATGAACACCTCCCGAATGGAGTTGATGATGGTCATCACCCCCACGTAGGTGTCGCCGCCATAGCGCTGGAGGGTGGAGTTGCACACCACCTGTACCAGGCTGTTGGTCATATTCACGAAAAAGCCGGACAGCCCCAGGGAGACAATTTTTTTCGTCCGCCCCGCCTCCAGCCGCAGGTTTTCCCAGCGCAGGCGCAGGATGGCCTTTTTCCCAGTGAGAAAGGACAGCACCCAGGCCGCCGACAGGAATTGGGAAAAGATGGTGGCCAGGGCCGCGCCCTGTACCCCCATGTGGAATACAAAGATGAGGATGGGGTCCAGAATAATGTTGACCGCCGCCCCCAGCAGGACGGTCATCATGCCCACCCGGCCAAAGCCCTGAGCGTTGATGAAAGGATTCATCCCCAGGCTGACCATGACGAACAAAGTGCCCCAGAGATAGATGGTCATGTAGCCGTCGGCGTAGGGGAACGTGTCCGGGCTGGCCCCGAAGAGGTAGAGGACGGGCTCCTTGAAGGCCAGGAAAAAGGCGGTGCATGCCGCCCCCAGGATGAGCAGCAGCAAAAAGGCGCTGCCCATCACCCGCTCCGCCTCCTGGTCGTCCCCCCGGCCCCGGCTGATGGAGCACAGGGGCGCGCCCCCGGTGCCGCACAGGTTGGCGAAGCCCATCAGAATGGACACGATGGGCATGGTCACCCCCAGGCCGGTGAGGGCCAGGCTGTCGCTGGCGGGGAGGTGGCCCAGGTAGATCCGGTCCACCACGCTGTACAGCACGTTGACCAGCTGGGCCGCCGTCATGGGCAGGGCCAGACTCATAATGTTGCGGGGGATGCTCCCCTGGGAAAAGTCGTTCTGACGGTCCGCCACGGCAGGGGCCTCCTTTGAACAGGATCTGGTATGGCCGCCGCGGCTGAACAGAGGCGGCTGTGGGGCCGGCCGCAGGCGCACCGGCCATATGGTTCCGATTTTACCACAGTTCTCCCCAAAAGGGAAGGACCCGCCCCGGGGCGCAAATGGCGGTTCTGACCTGCTGGAAGCCCCTTCCAAGCCCGGTTTTTGTGGAAAACAGCAAGAAACGCCCGCTGGTTTTTGGCGAGTATGCACAGTCCGAAATACAGTTTAGGCGAAAAAAACCGCAGTTTGCGCAAATCGAGCCATCGCGCGGAAAAAATATGCTACACTCTCCCCGTAGAGCGGGAAACAGTCCCGCTAAAAAGTGAATGAGGAGGAAGAAACAATGTTAGGCATCAACATGAACGACGTCATCACCACATTGGGCATGATTAAGGGCTATCTCATCGCCCTGGCCGTGATTCTGGTGATCGCCGTCGCGGTCACCATCGCGGCCATGAAGCTGCCCAAGCCCACCAAGGGCATTGCCCGGGGGTCCGCCTGGATGGGCTTCATCGTGGCGCTGGTGATCATCGTGGACATGATTCTCACCGGCCCGCTGTACGGCATCGTGGGCATGGCCCTGCGGGGCGGCGGCGACATCAGCGAGGACAGCGTCACCAATGCCAGCGCCCTGTGCGAGGATATTGCGGACGAGGGGTTTGTCCTGCTGAAGAATGAGGACGGCCTGCTCCCCCTGGGAGACGGCGCCAAGGTGAACACCTTCGGCTGGTCCGCCACCAAGCCCGTGTACGGCGGCACCGGCTCCGGCTCCCTGTCCGGGCTGTACCCCACCGTCACCCTGCTGGAGGGCATCAAGCAGGCGGGGGTGGAGTACAACGAGGAGCTGACCAGCTTCTACTCCGCCTGGAAGGATAAGCGCCCCAACATCGGCATGATGGGCCAGGACTGGACCTGCCCCGAGCCCACCATCGACGAGTATGAGGCCGCCGGTATGTTTGACAAGGCCGCGGCTTACTCCGACGTGGCCATGATCGTCATCTCCCGGGCGGGCGGCGAAGGCGCGGACCTGCCCACCAGCCTGGCCCCCAGCGTCCCCGACACCTTCCAGGACGACGGCAGCGGCACCATGTTCGCCGCCTCCGGCCTGCGCTTCAGCGAGTACCCCGAGGACCTGGACGCCTCCAAGCACTACCTGGAGCCCACCACCCGGGAACTGGCCATGATCGAGAAGGTCACCAGCCAGTTTGACAAGGTCATCGTGGTGGTCAACGCCTCCAACGCCATGGAGCTGGGCTGGATCGAGGACTATCCCTCCATCAAGTCCGTCATCCTGGCCCCCGGCCCCGGCCAGACCGGCTTCAACGCCCTGGGCAACATCCTCAGCGGCAAGGTGAATCCCTCCGGCCGCACCGTGGACACCTTCGTGTACGACCTGACCGCCATCCCCGCCTTCAACAACATCGGCGAGTTTAAGTACACCAACCTGGACGACGTGTCCCCCGAGTCCTATGGCCAGCCCGTGACCCCCAACTTTGTGAACTACGTGGAGGGCATCTATGTGGGCTACCGCTGGTATGAGACCGCTGCTGCGGAAAACGCCATCGACTATGACAAGACCGTGCAGTTCCCCTTCGGCTACGGCCTGAGCTACACCACCTTCCAGCAGGAGATGGGCCCCATCTCCGAAAGTAATGGGACCATTACTTTCGACGTCACTGTCACCAACACCGGCAGCGTGGCGGGCAAGGACGTGGTAGAGGTCTACTACAACCCGCCCTACACCAACGGCGGCATTGAGAAGGCCAGCGCCAACCTGGTGGCCTTCGACAAAACCGGCGTCATTGAGCCGGGCAAGTCCGAGACCGTGAAGATCTCCTTCCAGGTGGAGGACATGGCCTCCTTCGACTACCAGGGCGCGGGTTCCTACGTGCTGGAGGCCGGGGACTACGTGATCTCCATCAACAGCGACTCCCACAATGTGATTGATTCCCAGACCTACACCGTGTCCTCTGCGGTGACCTACGGCGAGAGCGGCAAGCGCGCCAGCGACCAGACCGCCGCCCTCAGCGTGTTTGATTACGCGGAAGGCGACGTCACCTACCTGTCCCGGAAAGACGGCTTCGCCAACTATGACGCCGCTGTGGCCGCGCCCACCAACTTCGAGATGGCCGCCGATGTGAAGGCCGGCTTCTACAATCACACCAACTACGATCCCACCCAGTTCAACAACGACAGCGACGCGGTGCCCACCACCGGGGCCAAGAACGGCCTGACCATGATGGATGTCCGGGGCCTGGACTACGACGATCCCCAGTGGGAGAAGATGCTGGACCAGCTCTCTGTGGAGGACATGGTGAACCTCATCGGCATCGGCGGCTACCAGAGCGTGGCCATCGACTCCGTGGGCAAGACCCAGCAGGTGGACTGCGACGGTCCCGCCTCCATCAACAACAACTTCACCGGCAAGGCCTCCATCGGCTTCCCGGCGGGCGTGGTCATCGCCGCCACCTGGAACACCGACCTGGCCCATGACTTCGGCGCCAGCATCGGCAAGATGGCCGACGAGATGGACGTGTCCGGCTGGTACGCCCCCGCCATGAACATCCACCGCACCGCCTTCTCCGGCCGTAACTTCGAGTACTACTCCGAGGACGGCTACCTGTCCGGGGCCATGGCCTCCAACGCCGTCAACGGCGCGGCGGAGAGCGGCGTGTACTCCTTCCTGAAGCACTTCGCCCTCAACGACCAGGAGACCCACCGCACCGATATGCTGTGCACCTGGTCCAACGAGCAGGCCATCCGGGAGATCTACCTCAAGCCCTTCGAGATGTGCGTGAAGAACTACGAGGGCAAGTCCATGGCCATCATGTCCGCCTTCAACTACATCGGCAACAAGTACGCCGGGGCCAACCCCGAGCTGCTGAACAAGGTGCTCCGCGACGAGTGGGGCTTCCGGGGTATGGTGCTCACCGACTACTTCGGCGGCTACGGCTACCAGGACGCGGACATCCAGATCCGCAACGGCGGAGACTTCTGCCTCACCCCCCAGATGATCGAGGTGGGAACCCTCACCGACCAGACCAGCGGCACCTCCCTCCAGGCGGCCCGCCAGGCCTGTAAGAACATCCTGTACACCACGGCCAACAGCCGTGCCTACGCCAACGGCGCGGGCGGCGGCCTGGCCGGCTGGGAGATCGCCATGTACGCCATCTCCGCCGCGGTTATCCTGGCCGCGGTGGCGGGCGAGGTGATGATCCTCCGGGGCGCGAAGAAAAAGCAGAACGCCTGACCGCGTCCGAAACGGCAAAGCTCCGCCAAACGAGGCGGAATGATCCCAGCGCCCTCCGGCCCGCCTGCGGGCGGGCCGGAGGGCCGGGAGAGCGTTGAACCAATCCCGGGACCCCTTTCCTAGGATTTGTTCAGCGCTTTTGCCGAAAGGCGATAAGCTCCAAGTATAAAAGCAGTGAGGAGGAATTGGCTTGAAACACGCTGACATCATCAAGCAAATGACGCTGGAGGAAAAATGCTACCTGTTCTCCGGCAAGGACTTCTGGCAGACCCGCACCATTGAGCGGCTGGGCGTGGGCAGCATGACCCTGTCCGACGGCCCCCACGGCATCCGCAAGCAGGCGGGGGCCGGGGACCAGCTGGGGCTGAATCCCTCCCTGCCCGCCACCTGCTTCCCCACCGCCGCCGCCGTGGCCAACTCCTGGGACCCGGCCCTGGGGGAGGAGATCGGCCGCCATCTGGGGGCGGAGGCCGCCTCCCAGGGGGTGGGCGTGGTGCTGGGCCCCGGGCTCAATATCAAGCGCTCTCCCTTCTGCGGGCGCAACTTCGAGTATTTCTCCGAGGACCCCTATCTGGCGGGCAAGATGGCGGCCAGCTATATCCGGGGCATCCAGGCCAACGGGGTGTCCGCCTGCCCCAAGCACTTCGCCGCCAACTCCCAGGAGCTGCGCCGGATGGCCTCCGACTCCGTCATGGACGAGCGGACCCTGCGGGAGATCTACCTCACCGGGTTCGAGATCGCGGTGAAGGAGGGACATTCCAAGTCCATCATGTCCTCCTACAACCGGATCAACGGCGCCTACGCCAACGAGAACGGGCACCTCTTACAGGAGATTCTCCGGGACGAGTGGGGGTTCGACGGCTTCGTGGTGTCCGACTGGGGCGGGTCCAACGACCACGTGGAGGGGGTCCGGGCGGGCTCCCACCTGGAGATGCCCACCACCGGCGGCGACTCCGACCTGGAGCTCGTTGAGGCGGTGAAGTCGGGCAGGCTCAGCCAGGAGCTGCTGGACCAGCGGGTGGACGAACTGCTGGACGTGATCCTGTCGGTGTCAAAGGCGGTGAAGCCCCTGGAGGGCAGGCCTTTCGATATCGACGCCCACCACGCCATGGCGGCCAAGGCCTCCGAGCAGTCCATCGTGCTGCTGAAAAATGAGAACGGCATCCTGCCGCTGAAGAAGGGGACGAAGGTGGCCGTCATCGGCGAGTTCGCCCAGAAGGCCCGGTATCAGGGGGCGGGCTCCTCCGTGGTCAACCCCACGCGGCTGGACAACGCCATGGACGTGATCAAAAACTTCGGCCTGGACGTGGCGGGCTTTGAGCCGGGCTACCCCCGGTCCGGCAAAGGAAACCCTGAGATGCAGGCCAAGGCCGTTGCGCTGGCGAAAAAGGCGGATGTGGTGCTCCTCTATATCGGCCTGGACGAGATCAGCGAGGCCGAGGGCCTGGACCGCTCCCACATGCGGCTGGCCCGGAGCCAGGTGGACCTGATCGAGGCGGTGAGCGCGGCCAACCCCAACGTGGTGGCCGTCATGTCGGCGGGCTCGGCGGTGGAGATGCCCTGGCTCCCCAAGTGCAAGGCTTTAGTCCACGGCTACCTGTGCGGCCAGGCGGGGGCCTCCTCCGTGCTGAAGGTTATCATGGGCCAGGCGAACCCCTCCGGCAAACTGGCGGAGAGCTACCCCGTGAAATATGAGGACGTGCCCTCCGCCCCTTACTTCCCCGCCAAGGAGCGCACCGCCGAATACCGGGAGAGCCTGTTTGTGGGCTACCGCTATTACGAAACGGCAAAAGTACCCGTATTATTCCCCTTTGGATTCGGTTTGAGCTACACCACCTTTGAGTACAGCGGCCTTACTGTTTCCGGCAAGGAGGTCACGTTCACCCTGAAAAATACGGGCGGCATGGACGGGGCCGAGGTGGCCCAGCTGTACGTGTCCAAGCCGAACGGCGAGATCTTCCGCCCCGCCAAAGAGCTGAAGGGCTTCGTCAAGGTGTTCCTCAAAACCGGGGAGTCCAAAAAGGTGGCCATTCCGCTGGACGACAAAGCGTTCCGCTATTTCAACGTGGACACCAACAAATTCGAGGTGGAGGGCGGTCAGTGGACCGTGATGGTCGGCGCGTCCGTCGCGGACATCAAGCTGTCCGACACCGTGGAAGTCCAGGGCAGCGGGGCCAAATCCCCCTACGACAAAGTCAAGTTCGCCAAGTATTTCTCCGGCGATATCAAAAATATTTCCGACGGGGAGTTCGAGGCTCTGCTGGGCCGTCCCATCCCCGACGGCCACTGGAGCGGCATGCTGGACATGAACGACGCCATCTGTCAGCTGTACTACGCCAAGAGCTGGCTGGCCCGGCGGGCTTACGGCATCATGACCAAGATGCTCAACAAGAGCATTGAGAGGGGCGAGCCCGACCTGAATATCACCTTTATCTATAACATGCCCTTCCGGGGCATCGCCAAGATGGCGGGGGGCATGTGCACCATGGAGATGGCGGAGGGCATCCTCACCATCTGCAACGGCCATTTTTTCAAGGGCCTGGGCCGGGTGATCGGCGGGTTCTTCCGCTCCGGCAAAAAGCGCAAAGCGGCCAACGCCATGCAATAAGGAGGAGATACCATGAAATCCTGGATTGATTTTGCGGAAAAACATCCGAAAGCGGCCAAATGGATTCGAGAGGGCGGATTGTTCGTCATCGTCAGCAATTTGGTCACCGTGATGAAATATTTCATCCTTCAGTTCCTGCCCCTGGCATTTACCCACCTGTCCAACGTGGATTTCGGCTGGCCGGGGCTTCCGGTGAATCTGTTTGGGGTGGACTTCAAGTGGAACATCTTCGGCTATGACGTGGCCCACGGCGGGCTGGGCTACTTTATCGCCTATATGATCGCCATGGCCATCGGCGAGATCATCAATTTCCCCATCCAGAAGAACTTCGTATTCCGCAGCAAGGGCAACTTGGGCAAGCAGATCGCCTGGTATGTGGTGGCCTTTATCGTCATCAACTGCATCGTCAACTCCATCAACTGCGTGTGGGTGGCGGTGGCCGGGCTGTTTGTCCCCGATTTCATCTACAACATCGGCACCGTCATCCTCAACGGCGGTATCTCCATGGTGATCTTCTTCTTTGTCAACAAGATCATCTTCCCCGAGGGAGAGGCCGGCAGCAAAGCGTAAAAGATTAAGCCCCCGCCGGATTTCTCCGGCGGGGGCCCCTTCTGCCGCCCCGTTTTCACGGGGTCAATCCACATCCATCTCGTGCTCCAAAATCCGGCCTGTGGCCGCGTCGATCTTGTATTCATACTCCGTGCGGCCCTGACGGAACTCCAGCTCATATACCATCTTGCCGTGGTCCCGGTCCATGGAGGCGTGGGTGAAGGCCGCCTGACCGGCGGTGAGCCCCGCGTGCTCCAGAGCGGCGGCCTTGGCCCGGTCCATGCCGATGTAGGTGGAGCCGCCGGAGCCGGTCCCCGCCCCGGTGGTCTGGAAAGCCTCCGCGCTCCGGCTGTACACCCCGCCGGTGGAGGCCAGAATCTCATACTCGTACTCGTGGGTGGCGGTGTGGAACTCAATTTCGTAGACCATCTTGCCGTCCTCATAGCCCGGCTCCGCTTTAGTAAATGTGGCCTGGGCGGCGGACACCCCCGCGTCTTTCAGGGCGGCGGTCTTGGCCCCCTCGATCCCCACATCGGCGGCGGGGGGATTGGCGGATGCCGGGGGCTGAGTGGCTGCGGGGGCCTGGGAGGGCCTGGCCGTCTGGGCCGGAGGGGCGCTCTGGGGCGGGGTGCTGGCGGCGGGGCCGGAGGCGTCGGCGGTCTCCTTCACCATGGTCCGGACCTCCCCGCTGTTGGCGTTGAGTGTGTACTCGTACCGGGTGGCCTGGGTACGGAAGCGGAACTCATACACCCAGATTCCGTTGTGTTCGGCCAGGGCCTCCCGGCTGACCTCCGCTTCCGCCTCCGACACTCCGGCGTCCGCCAGGGCCAGGGCCCGGGCTTCGTCAATGGTCAGGGCGGGGACCAGCCCCACCAGTCCGGCGCTCTGTTCAGGGGCCTCCGACGGCCCGGGGGAGGCGGATTCCTGGGGGGCGGCGGACGCCGCTCCGCTCTCCGGGGGCGGAACGTCACCCTCCGGGCCGGAGCCCGGGGCCCGGACGGCGTATACAATGACGGCGGCCAGGGTGGCCAGGGCCACCAGACCGCACAGAATGGCGGTTCGTACCTTCTGCGGTGTGTCCAGCAGGGTGTTCCAATCTGGCATAGGCGCATCTCCTTTCATCCGTTGGGGATGTGCCCATTATAGCAGGTTTTCAGGACAGTGGCAATCCAAACTGCGGATTCCGCCCGTTAAAGTATTGACAAGCCCTTGGGTTTCAGGTAGACTTTACCACAGTGCACAACAGCTGGAAAGCTTCCAGCCGGAAGCAGAAAATTGTGGAAAAGGAGATTTTATCATGCTGAAAAACAAGACGGCCGTGGTCACCGGCGGCACCCGGGGCATCGGTTTCTCCATCGTCAAGACTTACCTGGACAACGGCGCCAACGTGATGGTGTGCGGTTCCCGCCAGGAGACCGTGGACAAGGCCCTGGCCCAGCTCACCCAGTACGGAGACCGGGTCATGGGCGCCTGCCCCGACCTGTGCGACCCGGAGGCGGTGGCCGCGGCCTTTGCCGCCGCCAAGGAGAAGTTTGGGGGCCTGGACATCCTGGTGAACAACGCGGGCATTTCTTCCCGGACCAGCCTGTACGACTACACTGTGGAGGAGTTCGGCAAAATCTTTGACCTGAACGTGAAGGCACTGTTCGTGTGCGCCCAGGCGGCGGCCCGCATCATGAAGGAGCAGGGGGGCGGCGTGATCCTGAACACCAGCTCCATGGTGTCCGAGTACGGCCAGCCCTCTGGCAGCGGCTACCCCGGCTCCAAGTTTGCCGTCAACGGCCTGACCAAATCCTGGGCCCGGGAGCTGGCAAAGGACCAGATCCGGGTGAACGCGGTGGCCCCCGGCGTCACCGCTACCGACATGGTGTCCGCCCTCCCCAAGGAGATGGTGGACCGCATCTCCGCCGGGATTCCCCTGGGCCGGGTGGGACAGCCCGAGGACGTGGCCAACGCCTTCCTCTACCTGGCCAGCGATCAGGCCAGCTATGTCACCGGCGCCGTGCTGAAGGTGGACGGCGCGGCGATGACTTAAAAGAAGCGCGGAGCCGTCGTGAGCAGCGCGGATGGAACGGAGCGAAAGCAAAAGCCCAGCCGCCGCCCAGCGAAGGCGGGTTTTGCTTGAGTCGGAGCGAAGCCGCGCGTCGCGAACAGGCGCAGCGTGACAACAAAGAAGCGCGGAGCCGTCGTGAGCAGCGCGGATAGAGCGGAGCGAAAGCAAAAGCCCAGCCGCCGTATTGCGGGGACGGGTCTTGGCCGAGAGGTCGTGAAAGCGGCTGAGCATCCTGGCCGCTTCGCAGCATGACGGCAGAGAAGCGCAAGAGGCCCCCGGCGGGATCGCCGGGGGCCTCTTTATGCTCTGAAAAGGGCCCCGCAAAGCCGTCCTTTGGCTTTGCAGGGAGAGAGAATCAAGGGAGCCGGCCACAGTTTCGCCGCAGGCAGAAACGAAGTGGAGCGGACTTTGCTTCAATGAAAGCCACATGTCGTGAGCAGCGCGGCTACAGGCTGCGCGGGCCCCGGGCGTCCAGCTCCCGCAGGAAGGTCTGGGCGTACTCCACGTCCGACGGGGTGTCGATATACTCCATCCCCCGCTTCTGGCGGGTCTCCGCCCCCTTGCCGGTGATAAGGATCACCGACGGCACGGTACAGCTGAGCACCGCCTGCCTGATGGCCTCTCCCCGGTTGGGCTCGACGCGGCACCGGCAGGCCACGTGGGAGGCGATCTCCCGACAGATGGACAAAGTGTCCTCCTCGCCGGAGTCCTCCTCGGTGAGCACCACCAGGTCGGAGCCGGCCCCGGCCACCTCTCCCAAATCCCGGCGGCGGTCAAAGGCCTTCTTCCCCGGACATCCGAATACGGCGACGATCCGGCGGCCGGGGTACTCCTGCTTCACCGAGCGGAACAGGGTCTCAAAGCTCATGCGGTTGTGGGCGTAGTCCACAATGGCGGTGACATCCCCCAGGGCGTTGGAGTACACCTCCATCCGCCCGGGCACGCGGGCGCGGGCCAGCCCGTCCGCAACGGCTTGCCGGGGGATGCCCAGTCCCAGGCAGACAGCGATGGCCGCCAGGGCATTGTCCACGTTGAACAGCCCCGGCATGGTCAGCCGGTACTCCCCGCTCAGCGCCTCCGCCTCCACCTGAAACAGGATATCGTCCCCGAACTTGCGCACGTCATGACCGTATACGGCGGCGGCAGGGTCCTTCCGGGAGAAGGTGCGCACCTGGGGGCAGGCGGCGCGGGCGGCGGCCAGGGCCGCCTGGCCGTGGCCGCAGTCCAGGTTGACGCTGGACTGCTCCGCCTGGGCGAAGAGCTTCAGCTTTGCGTGGAAATAGTCCTCAAAATCCGGGTGCTCGATGGGGGAGATGTGGTCGGAGCCGATGTTCAGATAGGCGGCGGCGGCAAACCTGGTTCCCAGCGTGCGGTGGTACTTCAGCGCCTGGGAGGACACCTCCATCACCAGATACTCCATGCCGGAGGCCAGGGCGTGGGCGAAATGCTTTTGCAGCTCCAGAGGCTCGGGGGTGGTGAGATGGGACTCGAACCGCTCCACCCCGTCCCAGGTGTCGATGGAGGAGATCACCCCGCAGGTCTGGCCCCTGGGGGCCAAATACCCGTCCAGGATATATTTCAAATAATAGGCGGTAGAGGACTTCCCCTTGGTGCCCGTGACGCCAATCACCTTCAGCTTTTGGGATGGGTCATTGTAATACTTCACCGCCAGCGGGGCGATCACCTGGCGCATGTCCCTCACCAAAAGGCAGGGCAGATCCACGCTGGGATAGGGGGTCTGGCTGACGTAAGCGAAAGCCCCCCGCCGGGCGGCGTCCGCCAAATACTCCTCCTTGAAGTGGGCCCCCTTACAGATAAACAGGGCGCCGGGAACCGCCTCCCGGGAGTTGTAGCACACCCGTTCCACCGTCCGCTCCAGCTCCAGCCCTTGGGGCAGTGGCCCGGCCAGCTGGCCCAGCTTGTCCAGCAGCCGGACGTATTCTCCCAGGGGATACAATGTCAAATCCATAGCTGCCTCCTAAATCGTTCTCAGGGGATAGCCGCACATCACCACCGCCCGCTCCGCCATCACCATCATGGCGTCCACGTAGAAGGAAGGGAGGGGGTGGTAGGTGGAGAACACCGACAGCTCGGTGCAGGCCAGGATGGCGCAGTCGCACCCGGCCCGGCGGATGGCCCGGTCAATTTTGGCGAATTTGTCCCGGCTGCCCGTCTCCCCCTGCTTGATCTCGTCGTAGATGATGGACATCACCAGCTTCTGGGCGTCCGGATCGGGGGACACCGCCTCCAGCCCCACCGCGGCGCACTCCTTTTGGTACAGGCCCGTCCGAATGGTGCCGTCGGTGCCCAGAATCCCGGGGCGTTTTTTTCCCTGGGCGGCCAGCGCCTTTGCCGTCTCCCGCAGCATATGGATGATCGGTACGCCAATCTCGCTTTGCAGGCGGTCGGCAAAGTAGTGGGAGGTGTTGCAGGGGATGGCCAGGGCCGTGCAGCCGCAGCCCTCCAGCAGCTTCGCGTCTTTAAGCAGCCGCTGGTACAGCCCCTCGGTGTCCCCGGACAGGATGGCGGCGGTGCGGTCGGGGATGCCGGTATCGGACAGGATGAGGGCGGGCAGATGGTCCTGATCCCGAAGGGCGTCGGTGCGGTCCAGCACGAACTGGTAGAACACCTGGGTGGCCTGGGGGCCCATGCCGCCCAGCACTCCTAATTTAGCTTCTTGTTTCATATTCGCGTCCTTTTTTCGCCATAGGTTGCAGGGAGGGGGCTTGCCCCTCTCTCCTTCACAAGCACAATGTTCCCTCGGGAGGGGCAGGCCCCTCCCCTACTCCGGCTTCTTGCAGTATTTGCGAAAGCGGACCCAGTTGCCGATATGGTTTTTCCAGATGCGCCAAAGCCGTTTTGGCGTGTAGTCCGGCCTGTACTCCATGGAGTGGTGGTCCGCCCCCGCCCGGAACAGGGCCTTCATCTCCTGGTGGTACTGACGGGGGATATACCTGTAGGCCAGCCCCCGGGGGATCATCCGCCAGATGGAGCGGTTATTGGTGATGGTCAGGGACATATCCCGGCCCTCAATGAGGTCGCCCACCAGGTACTGGGCGATGTTGTGGCCGGAGCCGGTGACATAGTAGTTGCTGCGCCCCTGGCGGGTGTTGATCTCGAAGGCCTTGTATTTGCCGTCCCGGCGGTCATACTTGATGTCGAAGTTGGAAAAGCCCACGTACCCCAGGTCCTCCAGCATTTCCCGGATTTTATCGCACAGCCCCTGGTCCTGCTCGGTGATGATGACGGCGTGGTTGCCGATGCCGTGGGGGGAGTGCTCCTCCA
>ERZ779629.592-NODE-592-length-14137-cov-7.283980_pt1 | contig 14137 bp, 16 predicted proteins | sample MGYA00514192_ERZ779629 | MGnify/ENA primary metagenome ERZ779629 (study PRJEB29562, sample SAMEA4376709) | mouse gut metagenome | isolation source: Cecum | study: EMG produced TPA metagenomics assembly of the A DSS colitis mouse model was used to assess the... | reverse complement strand
TTAATCTACTGATCTTTTTCTTAACACGATCCGTTAACTTTATCTCAATTCCCTTAGCAGCTGATAGATCCTGATATTTAATCTCTTCTGTATCCGTGAATACATCAATGGCATTTTTTACATAGTCCAAATCTGAGAATAATGTTTCTTCGTCGCTGTACTCAATCTTTACCGAGTTGTCGTCTCCTAATCCCATTAAGAGTTCAAGCGGATCAAATTCTTCTTTTCCTGCATCTAATTGATCAGCAAACTTTTCTCCAACGCCATTTTCAATTGCTCTTGCTGTTTCTTCTTCCTCTTCTTCCTGATTAAACTTTCCAAAAAGCATTGCAGGATCACCGATATTCTTGAATGCCTGCTCCTCTTTCTGAACAAGGATTTCCATGATTCGTGCATCGCCTTTCATCTTTGGATGATCACTATCAATAAGCATATATCTGATATCCGGCTGTGCCTGCTGACCATATCTGTCTACACGACCGTTTCTCTGCTGAAACACCATAAGCGACCACGGAATATCAAAATGGATCAATCTGTGTGAAAGGTAATGTAAGTTGATACCTTCTGATGCAACATCTGATGCTACAATTACTCTGATTGGTGATTCTGCTCTGCCAAACTCATCAACGATTCTCTGCAGTTCCTTGTCACTCATACCACCGTGCATCACTTCTACCTGCTTCTCTGAAAGATTCATGTCTTTCTTAATGTTTTCAGCAAGATATTTCATCGTCTCAATTCGCTCTGTAAAAATGACAAGTCTGTCATTATTCTTAGATGGTGTCCATCCGTATTCTTTACTTTTGAGCAAGTTAAGTAATGTAGTATATCTTGAAAAATCAGCCGGGCTGATTAATTGCAAAGCCTCTTTTAATTCACGAAGTTTTGCAATATCCGGCATCTCAAATTCTGTATATTTCTTTGTTAAACTTTTAATTCTTGCATCAATGCTCTTAATACATGCTGCAGGGCTTGAAAATAATGACTTCTCTAAACTTGTCTTAAACAGGATTCCCTTTCCTCTTGCTCCAGACTCATCCATCTCAAGTCTCATTTCCGCAAAAAAATTATACGCGTACTCTTCTCTTGCTGATGCTGGGCATCTCTCAATAGTAATCTTTCTCTCTTTGAAAGAACCTGCCACCTGATTTTGAATATCCTTTTTGAATCTTCGAATCAATAATCCCTGAATGTCTTCTTTTGTATAATTCTCTTCATCAGCAATTGCCGTCGGATCAAGCATATTCATAAGAGAAGCAACCGACTGTCCTTTTCCATCATGTGGCGTAGCTGTAAGCATAATCAAGGTATCTGATCTATTGGCAAGTAAAGATGCAAGCTTGCTTCTCTGTGAACCTCTTTCACCACGTTTTGCAACATTATGTGCTTCATCGATTACAATAATGTCCCACCACGCATTTTCCAAATGAGTGCGGTAATCAAGATCGTTCTTTAATGTATCAATGGAAATAATCGTCTTATCATAATAAAAAAATGGATTGTAATTACTAGGAAGTTTTGCTCTTACACTCTGGATTCTCGCTGAATCTAAGCGTACTAATGGAATAGTGAATCTGTTCCACATTTCTTTTTGGAACTGAGTCATCATGCTCTTTACCGTCACCACTAAAATGCGCTTTCCTTTGCCTCTTGCTATAAGCTCAGACATTAAAATACCTGCCTCAAGCGTCTTACCAAGACCAACCGTATCTGCGATCAATATTCTCTGCCTAGTCTTATTAAGAGCCATTTGGGCAGGCTCAAGCTGATAAGGCATTAAATCCATTGCCGCCTTATCTCCAATATGTATTTTATTATCTGTAGGAATTTTTCTTCTCCATTGACTCTCGATATATACTTTTGCTTTTCTAAAAAAAGCTGAGTCATCTGGAACAAGTAATACTTTCGCAGGATCTACAATTTCTATATCTTCTTCAACATCCACCAGGAACGTTGAATCATAATCTTTTACAAGCTGAGAAAGACCAATCACATGTAATGTCTGATTGCCCAAACTGTTTGTCTCAACTTTTTTAATCATCCACTCTTCTCCTCTGACAATGATCCTCATGCCAGGAGCGTATTTCACTGCTGTATTCTCCATTTCCATACCACCTTGTATTGAAATCTGTTTATCTACGCTGTTAGATTCTGTACTTTTCCAAGACTGATTAAATCGCCACAATCACAGTCATACTTATCACATATTTTTGTGAGTACGCTAAGTGAAACTTCCTCACCTCGCCCCATCTTTACAAGTGTGCTAAAGTTCGTTCAAATTTATAATATGCCTATTTAGTCCTATTATGGATTATCACAAAAGAAAATACAACAATATTTATTAAATAAATAATAATATTTGAGTAACTAAAGGGCGGTCGAGGGGCTTGTTCATCGGAAGCCCGAAAGCAAAGAGAACCATCCAATACGATCCCACCCAGAAGAAAGCGCTGCAGTCACAGTGGTGCAGATCACAGCGCCCTGGATCCTATTATCGACCAAACTGCCGCAAAATCAAAATTCCCGCTGCAAAAACTACAGCAGGTAATTATTCTCCCGGTCCGCGATCTGTAAACCATATAATTGATACGTTGCGTACCCTCCCATGACTAACGGCTCTGCCTTGCAGATCTCTTCCGCCTCCTCGCGGCTCTCGGTTTTCAGGATATACATGCCAGCCATTCCCGAATAGCCTTTAAAGACACCGCAGATCTCCAGCTTCCCCTCATCGTCGAGCCGTCTTATGTTCTCGACGTGTTCCGCAACTACCTGCCTGGTCAGTTTATTGTAGGTCTTGCTCTTCTTGATCATCATCATGTACATCATTTTTTCCATTCGTTTTCTCCTTTCCATCCACACAGCCTCTCGGAATTTCCATTGCACCTGCTATTGTGGCAGATTTACCGTCATATGCACACAAATTTAATCAATGTACGCCTCATAAATTTGTGCACATCTGACAAAAAATCTTCTCACAATATCAGGCACAAAGAGACTCCGAGAGTCTATCCACAAGTTTCGTCCACTGCGCACGCGCCATCAAAGCAGTGAAAACGCGCGCCGCACGGCTTCTAAGTTCTACATTGCATTCAGCATATATATAGTTTATCATAGAATGGTGACAAAAGCTGTCACTATTTGGAGAGGAGTTTAACAATGTCAAAACCAGAACGTCTTATTGAAATGATGATCACGATCAACGCCAAAAAAGATTTTACAGTCGGCGAGTTGGCGAATGAATTTTGCGTGTCAAAAAGAACGATCCTGCGCGATCTGCAGGCGCTGGAGCGGGCGGGCTTTCCCCTTTACTCCGAGGTCGGGGCGGCAGGCGGGTATCATATCCTGAAAGAACGTGTTTTGCCGCCGATCGCTTTTTCGGAAAGCGAGGCAAAAGCGATATTCTTTGCCTGTCAAGCCCTGCAATATTACCGCGACCTGCCTTTTGAGCAGGAAACCATATCCGTCCTGAAAAAATTCCTGAATTGTCTGCCACTGGATGTGCAAAACAGTATCACACAGCTTCAAAACAAAGTCGTGTTCTGGATCCCGGACAGGCATTGCGATTCCCCCCTGCTCAAACCGATCTTTTCGGTCGTGGTAAACCATCACGCCGCAACGATACGCTATTCGTCCACCCATTCTGAGAGTACACGCACGATCATACCGATCGGCTTGTACGCCATGAACGGCCTCTGGTACTGCCCCGCCTACTGTACCACGGCAGGTCAGATCAGAGTATTCCGGGTCGACCGCATCCGGGAAATCCTGGAGGAGAAACCCTATCCTAAAGAGAACTATCCGATCCCGGCATCCATTCAGGAATATCTTGAGAAAACAGAGATCCCGAATGATCACCACCTAAAGATCCGACTGACGGACGCCGGCGTGAAACGCTGCGAAAGCGAATGTCTGCTCGCAGGCGGATTAAAAACATTTCCCGCAGGCGGCGGTATCATCGATATGGAGATAAGCCATGATGCTCTGGCGTGGGTTGCCGATTACCTCCTGCCGTTTGGGGACAACGCCACTGTGTCAGAACCCGTGGAATTGATCGCGCTGATGCAGCAAAAAATATGCGGACTGTATCAGCATTATTGCAGTCCGGAATAGATAACTTTTCCTTTTAGAGCCAACTTAGAGATAAGCCTACTATAATAAATAACGGAAACAGCAAACACCTACAAAGGAGGAATTTATCTATGACAACATCTAAGAAAAAACAGATCCGAAACACGATCGCACTTATCTGCGCCGTCTGCCTGTCGGGGGCACTGACAACCGGCTGCGGCGCTTCCCCCGCATCTGCGGACGATCAGGTTGTGGAGCTGCCCGCGCCTGCCGCTTCCGACAGCACAGCACCTTCCCAGCCAGAGACGACACCGGACGACACTGGTGATCCCAGTGCGCAGAGCGATACAGAGCCAGTACAGGATGACGCGAACTCTGGTGACACCGAAGGGCGATGGCATGTTTTTTCTCCCGATGTCGCGGCGGCTGTTGACGCAGACTTTGCGGGCGATATCTGCAAGATCGAGGGCAACACTTTCTATATCTCGGAGACGCAGACCATACTCTTAGAGGACAGCTCTGTCGTAAGCAGTTCTGCCGCTTCCGGCGTAACGATTCCCGACTCCGACCTCATCCCGGTAGTCTATGACGAGAACACCCATTTCTGCCTGCGCACAATCTATAACGGTGAGACGCACGAGGACGCCGATGCCTCCGCCCAGGATCTGGAACTAACACGGGCGGTGGAACTCAAGGGCAGTTTTGAAGATGACGTATTTCACGCCAGCGAAGTGCGGATCCTGAAGATCTCATAAGAAGCGCGTCTGCCATCGAGACTGCTGAATGCCAGGAACAGCGACATGTGTGGACATTGTCCAAAATGAAACAACTGCGAAAGGAGTAAACTTTCTATTTGAGGACATATCCCGGAGAGCAGGATCCTATCCTGCTCTCCGGGACAACTGCCAAGGCTGAACCGTCATTCAGCACTCCAACAGTTCCAGCGTGCACGTCCTGGCAATGGATTGGCGGATCCGAGCCCGGAGCGGCAATACCGAGACGGGTGATACCGACAGCTCGTCGATTCCGATTGCCAGAAAAGTTTCCAGCAGAGACAGATCCGCCCCCAATTCCCCGCAGATGCCTATCCAGATGCCTGCCTTATGCGCAGCGTCCGCAGCGATCTTCAATGCCCGCAGAACCGCCGGATGATGGGGATCAAAAAACTTTCCAAGGTCATTTGCCTGTCGATCGCATGCCAGGGTATACTGTGTCAGATCATTGGTTCCAACGGAAAAGAAATCAACCTCTTTTGCCAGTTCCTCCGCAATCAGGATCGAAGCCGGCGTCTCGATCATAATGCCGATCTCCGTGCCTTTTTGATAGGGAACGCCCTCGGCATCCAGTTCTGCCATTACCTTCTGACACGCTCGTTTGCATTCTTTTACTTCCCACACGGATGTGATCATCGGAAACATGATCGCAATCTTGCCATAAGCGGAAGCCCTGTACAGCGCCCGGAGCTGGGTGCGGAATACCTCAGGACGGTTCAGGCAGATTCGGATCGCACGTACCCCCAGCGCAGGATTTTCTTCCTTCTGGAGCCCAAAATAATCTACCTGCTTGTCAGCTCCGATATCCAATGTACGAATGACCACTCTCCTGCCTTCCATGGCAGCCGCCACTTCCTTGTATGCCTGGAACTGGTCTTCCTCGGACGGATAGTCATCGGAAGCGAGATACAGAAACTCCGAACGGAACAGCCCTATTCCCCGCCCGTCATTTGCCAAAACTGCTGCGATATCCTCAGGGGAGCCGATGTTACAGTAAACCATGATCTTCCTGCCATCCAACGTCACATCTTCCTGTCCCTTCATGTCCTGCAGCAACGCTCTCATTTCCTGCTGTTTTTCATATTCTGCCTGAAAGGCAGCCAGCGTAATATCATCCGGCTCAACCGCTACCTGTCCGGTTTCCCCATCAATATATGCCATGCGCCCGCCAAGCTCTGGTTTCAGTGCATCGCCCAGCCCTGAAATGGCGGGAATGCCCATCGTGCGAGCCAGGATGGCTGTATGGCTGTTACCCGATCCGCCCTGCGTGACGAAACCAAGGATCTTATTTTTGTCAAGCTGGATCGTCTCGGATGGTGCCAGGTCATCCGCAGCCAGTATCACTGGTACATCCGAATCAATACCGCCCTCAACAACACCCATAAGGTTATTGAGTATACGGCGGGTCACATCTTTGATATCCGCAGCCCTCGCCTGCATATAAGAATTATCCATCGCTGCAAGCATGGCAGCAAATTTCTCACCGGCAATTTCCACCGCCCGCTCTGCAGTGCACTTCTTCTCTGCCAGTGTTTCCATCACATGCTCCACATAATCCTCATCCTCCACAAACATGGCGTGGGTCTCAAAAAGGAGCGCTGTTTCCTCTCCCGCTTCCTGCCGGACCTTCTCAGCCAAAGCATTCAGTTGGCTGATCGATTTTTCCTGGGCCGCTATAATACGTCTCTTTTCCGTCTCAAAATCGGAGGCAGGAGCATCCGTAATCGTGATTCCCGGACGCTGGTAGAAATAGACCGGACCGTTAGCAACACCCTTTGAAACCCCTTTTCCCTGTATTAAGATCATATTTGCCTCCTTCGCCGCCTACAGATTGTCCTTAAAGAACTGTTCCATGGCAGATGCGTTAGCCTCCTCGTCACCCAACTGCTCAAAAGGCGCAAAGTCCTGCATGAAGCAGACTTTGCGCCTTTTTAGATTGACAGATAGTGCGAAGTCCCAGGCTGAACTGTTACCAGTTGTCCGTCTTTACAGGAATATGTATTTACAGATAAACAGCACAGCCAGCACATACATCAGCGGTGTCACCTTCTTCGCCTTGCCGCAGCACACGTTCACTGCCACGTAGGAGATCACGCCGATCGCGATACCCTCCGAGATGCTGTATGCGAGCGGCATCGCAAGCATGCACAGATATGCCGGGATCGACTCTGAGAGCTCGTCAAAGTCAACCTTAATGATCGAGGACACCATCAGAAATCCTACAAATACCAGCGCCGGAGCCGTCGCAAATCCCGGGATCGCCGTAAAGATCGGCGCGAAGAATATCGCGACCAGGAACAGGAATCCTGTCACCATCGATGCGAGACCTGTCCTGGCACCCGCGCCGACACCTGCTGAACTCTCCACGAAAGTCGTCGTTGTGGAAGTGCCGAGCACCGCGCCTGCCGAGGTCGCGATCGCGTCCGCCAGGAGCGCCTGCTTGATATTCGGAAGCTTCTCCTCCTTGTCGAGCATGTCCGCCTTGGTCGCGACACCCACGAGTGTTCCGATCGTGTCAAACATGTCCACAAACAGGAATGCCAGGAGCACAACGACAAAGTTCGCGATGCTGACATTCGAGAAATCACCCGCGAAACACTGGCCAAACGTCTTTGATAACGCTGTGAAATCCGTGATCGCAAAGGTCGGGTACAGCGAATAAAATCCGGCCTCGACATCTACTTTGTAGATGCCTGCCGCCTAGCAGATCATGCCAAGGATCCAGGTCACGATGATCCCGATCAGAATAGACCCCTTTACATTGCGCGCGTACAGCACTGCGATCAGCAGCGTTCCGATGATCGCAAGGAGCGCACAGATCCCGAATGTGTGGAACTCCGACGCAAAACTCACATATGTCGTGAGCGTCGAGTCGCTGTTCACGATCACATGTCCGCCCTGCAAGCCGACAAATGCGATGAACAGACCGATCCCTGCGCTGACGCCCTTCTTGAGGCCGCTCGGGATCGCGTTGAAGATCGCCTCCCTGACATTCGTGAGCGACAGAATGATAAAAATGATGCCCTCCGCAAACACTGCCAGGAGCGCTACACGCCAGTCATAGCCGTAAGCGCCGCAGACGGTAAACGCAAAGTACGCGTTCAGTCCCATGCCGGGTGCAAGCGCAAACGGATAGTTTGCCATCAGCGCCATCGCCGCCGTGCCGATGAACGATGCCAGACACGTTGCCATCAGCACCGCCGTCGCATCCATTCCCGCCGCGGAAAGCAGCGACGGATTGACCGCAAGGATATACGCCATCGTCATAAACGTCGTGATGCCGCCTATGACCTCCGTCCGCACATCCGTGTTGTTTTCCCTGAGTTTGAATAACTTTTCAATCATTTTACTATCTCCCTCCTTAGGAACTGTCAAATTCCTTCGTTATTGAACTACTTCCCTATTGTATCTTTATTTTAATCTGAAATCAAGCAATAACTGTTCAAATATTGACAAAATAGTTACAGTTCGTAACAGTTCAGCCTTCTGTTTCCTGTTACAGGCATCAAGCTATGCAAAAACCGCTTCGCGGTTGGCTTGATGCTTCTCAATCACTATGCTTCCTCACGGACTTCGCAGCGTAGTTTTCCGTTCCCGCATCGAGAAAAAATCCGTATAGATTTTTCAGCATGAACAAATTCCGCTGTGCAAACGAATTTAAAAAGCGGTATAAAATACTGAAAAACAACCGATACAAGATATAAGAAAATAGCCAAAAGGAAGGTATCGGTCAATGGATTCTCTGCATTTCAAAAATATCCCCCTGCGTGACGTATTGCTTGTGACGCAGCGTAATGTGTTAGATTATAGTGTGAGAAGAACTTCTAATCACTCGCAGCAAAGGCTGCTTCGTGAAGAAGTTCTAAGTCTCACACAAGAGATTGCCCAAAGTACGGGCATTCTCCGCATTGAAATCATGGAGGTTAGTGTGATCGGAGGTCTCACGCTCCTGATCGGCGTGCCCGCCAAGGCGGGCGAACGGGCGTCACACGCGCATCGCATAAGCATCTTGCGGGCGTCGCATGGAAATCGCATAAGCGTCACAACAGAGAGGAGGTGAAGGGCTATGTCGAGATACACAACAGGCGAGATCGCCAAACTCTGCGAGGTGTCTGTGCGGACCGTCCAGTACTACGATACGCGCGGCATCCTGATCCCGTCCGAGCTGAGCGAGGGCGGCAGACGGATCTACTCCGAAGAGGATCTGAAAAAGCTGAAAGCCATCTGCTTTCTGCGCGAGCTTGACGTCCCGATCAACAGCATAAAGGAACTGATGTACGATGAGCATCCTGAAAAAGTTATAACGCTTATATTGGACGAACAGGAAAAAGCACTGCAGACGGAAATCGCCGAAAGACAGGCAAGATACAATAAACTGGAAGCTTTAAAGCAGTCCCTGAAAAAGGTGGAACGGTTTTCTGTTGAATCGATCGGCGATGTAGCCCACATCATGGCAAACAGAAAAAAGCTGCGCAGGCTGCGGACACGCCTGCTTGTTGTCGGTTTACTCATGGACATTGCACAGATCGGTATGCTCGCCCTGTGGATCATCAAAGGCTGTTGGCTGCCGTTTGCCGCCGTCTTGTGTGTTGTGGCAGCCGTCGGCGGCATTACCGTGTATTCCTACTATCAGCAGACAGCCTACATCTGTCCGGAGTGTCACACCGTATTCCGCCCGTCTTTTCAGCGGTTTGTGCTGTCCAGGCACACACACAGCATCAGAAAATTGACGTGCACTTCCTGCAGACACAATGGTTTCTGTGTGGAAACTTACAGAAATAACAGAAAGGAGAACGAATCATGAACGAAATCATGAACGAAATCATGCAATACCTTCCATTTTTGATCCCGTTGGTCATCGTGGAATTCCTGCTGCTTGGCTATACCCTGCACCACATTTTCACGCACACACATTACAGGAGAGGGAACCGCGCGCTGTGGGTTGCCGTCTCCATCGCGGGCATGAACTTTGTAGGACCTGTCCTCTACTTCTTGCTCGGCAGGGAGGATCATTAGGATATGACTTCAAATTCAGATAAGAAGATGCTGCACATCACGAATCTAAAAAAACGTTTTGGGGAGAAAGAAGTTCTAAAGAATCTGGAGCTGTCCGTTCCCGAACACAGCATATTTGGCTTTATCGGGAAAAACGGTGCCGGCAAGACAACCACGATGAAGATCATATTAGGGCTGCTGCAGCCTGACGACGGCGCGGTCTATGTGGCGGGAACCCGGGTGACATACGGGCAGTCCGCGAGCAATCATTTTGTCGGATATCTGCCTGACGTACCGGAATTTTATCCCTTTATGACAGCTCCCGAGTACCTCACTTTCTGCGGCGAGATCACCGGCATGCCCCGATCGGAAATCGCGCAGTACAGCCGGGAATTGCTGGAGCTTGTGGGGCTTGGCGGCGAGACGCACCGCATCAAGGGCTTTTCCAGGGGCATGAAACAGCGCCTTGGCATCGCGCAGGCGCTCTTAAACCGCCCCAGACTGCTGATCTGCGATGAGCCGACTTCCGCGCTCGATCCTGTCGGCAGAAAAGAGATCCTCGATATCCTGTCGTCCGTGAGAGCGCACACCACGGTGTTGTTCTCCACGCACATCCTCTCCGACGTGGAGCGGATCTGCACGGACGCGGCTTTTTTGAAGGACGGCGTTGTGAGCATCCAGGGAACACTCGCAGACATCAAGGCGGCATACCGCTCAAAAGAATACCGGATCGAGCTGGAGCTCGAAAGCGACATCCCAGCCCTGATCAACACGTTTGGGCACTGCAAAAAACTGGAGAAGAACCAGGTCACACTGCGCGACGACGGAAATGCGCTGTACGATGTACTGCAGTATATAACCGCCCGGAAAATACCGATCCAAAAGATCGAGCGCATGGAACCGTCGCTGGAAGATCTGTTTATGGAGGTCGTAGAAAAATGAAATCATTTATCGCATTTCTGAAAAAAGAATGGCAGGCGCAGCTGCGGACAGGGCGTCTGATGATCCTGGGCTGCCTGTTCGCCGTATTGGGGATCATGAATCCCGCGATCGCAAAGATGACTCCGTGGCTGCTTGGAACACTGGCAGATACACTCTCTGAAAGCGGTCTGGCAGTCACTGCGGTCACGGTCGATGCCATGACCTCCTGGACGCAGTTTTTCAAAAACATACCGATGGGACTGCTTGTGTTTCTCCTGCTTGAGAGCAGCATTTTCACGGAGGAATACCAATCAGGAACTCTTGTTCTGACTTTAACCAAAGGATTCGAGCGGTACAAAGTCGTTCTTTCGAAATCTGTCATGCTGCTTTTGCTCTGGACGGCGTGTCTCTGGTCTTGTTTTGCCATCACCTACGGCTACAACGCGTTTTTCTGGGACAATACAGCCGCCCGCAGTCTCGTGTTCTCTGCCGCGTGCTGGTGGCTGCTCGGCGTGTGGGGGATCCTGCTGTCAGTGCTGCTGTCCACGATCGCCAGAGCCAACACAGGTGTTCTGGTCGGGACGGGCGCAGTATTTGTGGGCGTCTACGTGATCAGTCTATTCCCGAAAGCCAGGAGATTCTCGCCGCTCATGCTGGCTGATTCGCCTTCCCTGCTGAGCGGCGCTGCGGCGGCATCCTCGTACCGTTTATCCATTGTTGTGACCGTTTTATCCGGCGCCGCCTTTGCTTTCTTGGGCATTGCGATGCTGAACCGGAAACAATTGTGACGGATCTTTGCAGATCCCTTCATCGGAACTGGTAAAACCTGCATCCTGTACCTAGAAGAGCACGACGACGCACGCCGTGCTGAAACAACTGTGTGACAAGGGACTGCTTTATCGCCGCAAGCTGGCTGATCCTGACAGTCCCTGTGCGCCTCATCTTTATGAAAATGCAATATCATACCTCGTCCCATACGAGAAGAGTACCCCGTCCGTCAGCCGGATGCAAAGTATGCAGGTGTTCACATCATCAAAGTTGTTGTGCCCATTGTCGATCCATGCCGCAAATGCTTCTCTCAGTTTACCCGCAATGGCTTTGTTCTCTTCCTTCCCGAAATACCCGAGGTTCACGCCTCTGCCATGCGCGGTAAACCATTCTCCGGCGATCGCTATGTTGGGGTTTTTGGCAAGCTGCTGCATTTTGTTGGAGAGCGCGTAGGTGATGACGTAGAATGCCCCGTCCTCATAATACCCGTCGACATAGCGGACGCTTGGCATATCACCGTCCTGCGTCGCAAGCGCGATCACGTTGTCGTGCCCAAAGCGCTCATCCATCAGCTTTTTTGTTTCCTCATTCAATTTCTCCATTGGTTTGTCTCCTTTTTACATAATATCTGCATCTTCGATAAGCAGCCTGTAGATCACAATGTATATCCCTGTCTCATCGAGATATTTCTGTCGCAGCGACGGATAGCGCACCATCATTTCCTCCCGGACCACACTCGATGTCTCCACCTCCGCCCTGCCGCTGATACGGATCCATCTGCGGGTTCCCGTGTTGTAACCTGCCACCGCAAACTGCGGATTTTCCGTCAGCTCTGCGCACACCTTTTTTCGCTTGTCCGTGACGATAAACAGATGCTTATCGCTGGAATAGATCATTCCAAAGGGCCGCAGTCTGGGTTTGTCATCAACCGATGTCGCCAGGAAAAAATAACCGCATTCCTGTAGGAACTGATAATACACATCCACATCTGCGCACACCTGTGCCGCGCTGCTTTCCTGAATATCGTCATTGAGCAGATAATCAACGCTGCATCCGTACAGTTTACTCAGCCTGATCAGCTTGTCCGTCTCGGGAAACGCAATATCCATCTCCCAGCGCGAGACCGACTGGCGCGAGACATTCAAGATCTCCGATAATGCCTCCTGCGTGATCCCTTTTTTCTTCCGGAGCAGTGCTAACTTTTCACCTGTTGTCATCGTTATTCTAATCCTTTCATGTCAAAAACTGAACCAATTTGAAGGTGCACTCTGCAACATTGCGGGTGCGGCGACACGTTTTACAGATGGGAGATATCCGCATCGAAATCCGCCGGAACCGTCCCCAGCCCAATCGACTTTAGCCGCACAAACTCTTCGGCGTTGCTCTCCCTCGGCGCGTTCAGAATAATCTTCACCTCCCGCCCCCTCGCATAATCAACAAATCAACACAGATACCATTCGCAGCCCCCCGAAGGCAAGCTCCGGATCTTTCTGATCTGTGTGCTCAAACTCTATCATCAGATAGTACATACGGTCTGTGCTTGTGCCGCAGCGTCTCAAAGTGCAGACGGAATACCTCCTTAGGTTCTCTTTCATACTTCACCATACGTTCATATCTCCTATTAAAACAGGAGCTCTCAGAACCGCTCCGCAATGGGATAAGCAAAGAGATTCCAAGAGCCCCTGTAACTCAGCCTGTATAATCCTATCTTACACTAAAATCATTCTTTTGAAAATATGAATTTATGCGGTCATCTCTCCTTTCCATCCGGATTCTCAATGATGATATGTTCTGAAAGCTGTCTCAGCATTTCCCGCGTGATCCGCAGATCAAAATCCTCCAGCGCATAAAACTTCATTGCCTTTCCGCTGTCGGACAGCTCCATCGTGCTGGTCACAAGCTGCGCCGCCTCCAGCTTCTTTAGATGCATGTAGAGCAGCGGTCTGCTGATGTTTACCAGCCTTGCCAGCTCGCTCACATACTGCCGTCCCTCCGCAAGGATCCCGATGATCTTGATCCTTGCGGGGTGGGACAGCGCATCGAAGACATTTACATAGTCCTCATACTTCTTTAGACTCAAGTCGCCAACAAAATTTTCCATAGCTAGATCTCTTCCATCATTTTGTCGATCGATTCAACCTTTGTCCGCACAGTCTGCAGATCCTTTCGGATCTCTGCGTTTTCACGGCGGATCTCCTCCACAAAATGATTGAACTTCTCCTGATCCAGACAGCTGTACTGGACTTTCCGCTCCATCCCCTTGACGATCAGATAAACTACAATGATAACGATCGCGCCGACTGCCCCGATCACTGGCATGATATTGTACATATACATTCTCCCTTCATTTTTCATTTTTATTTTTGTATCATGTGTAATCATTTTATTACACGTGAAATGATTTGTCAATACTCAAATCTGTTTTTTATCCGTTTTATAGAACAGTTCCTTACTTGTGGCAGAGACATTGTCTATAATGAGGATCTGATTGCACCTGGATCATCCTGTATGCTATAATGGATTCGTACAGAAGGCATATATCTATCCGCTTTAGTACAGTGTTGCCTAAATAACAGTGAAAAACAGTGCCTGATATTTGTGACAGGACAAGG
>ERZ779629.588-NODE-588-length-14212-cov-7.584375_pt1 | contig 14212 bp, 12 predicted proteins | sample MGYA00514192_ERZ779629 | MGnify/ENA primary metagenome ERZ779629 (study PRJEB29562, sample SAMEA4376709) | mouse gut metagenome | isolation source: Cecum | study: EMG produced TPA metagenomics assembly of the A DSS colitis mouse model was used to assess the... | reverse complement strand
GCTCCGGATTGGCTCCGGCGTAGGTGAGGTAAAGCGGGCCGCCCCGTTCGGCGTCCAGGGAGCCGATCTGGGGTACGGTGATGTAATTGCGCCCGTTCACCAGCTGGACGGCCTTGCCGCGCCATATGCCGGACTCACCGAAGTACTGGGTGGGGACCACGTACACGGGCTTGTCGGAGGGCAGCTGGGCATAGACGGCCACAGTGGCCCCCGCCCGGGCGGACGCGCCCAGGGGCTGCAGGCTGCTGGCGGACTGGCCGTACTGGCTGTCCTTGCCGCCGTCCCGGCTCTGGAAATCACTCTTGACCACGCCCAGGGCGGAGGAGTCGCCGTCCAGCAGGGCCTGGGCCAGGTTCAGCTCGTCACGCAGGCGGGCCAGGTCCAGATAGAAGTCGGCCTTAGCCTCCAGCCGCGTGGAGAGGGCGCTGATGGTGTCCGCGTTCACGCCGTCGGCCAGGGCGGTGAAGGTACCGTCGGAAAACAGGCCGGCGATGTCCTGGGCCAAGCTGTCGCTCTCATAGAAAGCCATCTCGGCAATGCTCACCCGGCAGCCATTGCCCTCCCACTCGTTGAGGGAGATGGACAGGGACTTGACCCCCTGCACCGGGGCGAAGGGCAGCACCAGGTAGCCCTTCTGGGCGTCCATGGAGGGGGCGGAATACAGCGTCTCGCTGAGCAGCTCATTGCCCTGATCGTCCTTGGCGGTCACGGTGTAGGAGCGCAGGGCGTACTTGTAGTTTCCGGCCAGATAGGGCACCAGGATGACGTAATTCATGTCCTGGGGCTGGCGGAAGGTGTAGGTGAAATGACTGTTCTGCCCCCAGCTCTGGGCCACCCAATAGGTGGCCGCGTCGCCGTCCAGCACCTGCTCCACGCTGAAGCTGGGGCAGAGCTTCCGGTCCACATTGCTGGGATCGGTCATGACCACCGACTCGATAAGGCCGCTGTCGATGCGGTCCTCCTGGGGCAGCTCGGGCATGGCCAGCTCTTCCCGCTGAGGGGTGCCGGAGGCGGTGGCGGAGTAGGGGCCGACGCCCTTGCCATTGCCCGCCTTCACCGCCACCTGATAGGTGACGCCGTTGGTCAGCCCGGTGATGAAGGCGGCGGTGCCGGACACATTGCCGCCGAACTGGGTGAAGGCGCTCTGGCCCGCCTCGCGGTAGAACACCTGGTAGTAGGCCGCGTCCTTGGTCTTGCCCCAGCTCAGGCGCAGGGACTGGTCGGCGGCGGTGACGGAGATGTTGGAGGGCGCGCCGGGCACGCTGCCCGGCTCCGGGGTGGCGGACACCACCTGGGAGGGGGAGCCCCTCCAGTCGCCGTTGACGGCGGTGACCCGGAACTGGCAGGGCTTCAGGTTTTCAAGCCCCGTGACCACGGCGCTGGTGGCGGCGGCGGACATCTGCTTGTCCAGCTTGCCGTCGGCGCCGTAGTCGATGATGTAGCCTGTGACATTGCGCACCGCGCTCCACTGCAGCGTCACCTGACCGCTGCCCGGCGTGGCGGTGAGCCCCTGGACCTGATCGTTTTTGGGGTTTTCCGGCACGATTTCCTTGAGGAATTCGATTTTGCGCACCACGGCGAAATCCGTGCCGCCCTGGGTGGCGGTGACGGTGATGGTGACTTTTTTCACCGCCACTTTTTTGCCCAGGTCGATGGTGACCACCCGCTGGCCTTCCACCTCACCGATGGCGTGGACTCCGTCGGGGGGCGTGATATCAAAGGGGACGGTGAGGGTGCTGCCGTCGGCCAGCTCCACTGCGGCCTCGCCCTTCTGGATGGAGCCGTCGGCGTCGGGGCAGGTGATGCGGATTTCCCGCGTCTCCACCCCCGCGGCGGCGTTGAGGGTGATGGGCAGGGCCAGGGGGGCGCCCGGCTGGGGGGTGATGGTTACGGACTTGTCCCCCTGGAACAGGTCGGCGCCGTCCCCTCCGGAGAGGGAGAGGCCGGCCGCGTCCAGCTGGGCGGGGACGATGGCGGCGGTGTCCAGCACCCAGGGCTGGCCGCTGTTGCCCGCGTTGCGGTTGACATAGGTGAGGTCGGTGATATCGACCTTGCCGTCTCCGCTGAGGTCAAAGACCGCCAGGTCGGACGCGCTGAGGGTTTGGTTCAGCTTGGCGTCCAGGGCGGTCAGGTCGCGGGTGTCCACCTTTTGGTCGCCGTTCACGTCGCCCAGGGAGAAGGTGCCGTCCCCGGTGCCGACGACAAGGTGCTTGGAGTAGCCGTCAAGCGTCACGGAGGTCTGGAACGTGGCATAGCCCGTTCCGGTGAGCTTTACCTGGTACTCCTGCCCGGCGGGCAGGCCGGTGAGCTCCGCCTGGTAATAGCCCACGGTGTTTTCACCGCTGAGGGGCGCGCCGTCCAGATTTTTTGCCTGGACAAAGACGCCCTCTCCCTGCCCGCCGGGCAGGGGGACGCTCAGGTTCTTCCCGCCGCCGGTCACCTGGAGCAGGATGTTCCGGCCCGCGGCGTTATCCGGCGTCTGGGGCAGGTCGAACCGGAGGGTGAGCCCGATGGAGCCGGTGAGGGCTGGGGCGGCTGCCGCGCCGGCGGCAGGCAGGCCCGCCAGACAGAGGGAGCCCGCCATACACAGGCTGAGCGCCCAGGAAATCAATCGCTTTGCTGCTTTCATGTTTGCCACTCCTTACTGAACGATCCCACGTTATGTAAATTAAGAAATTATGTGGGATTACATTGTAATATGCCGAGACGGCCCTGTCAATCAGAATCGGTGTTTCTGCGGATTTTTTTACCGGATGGCATCACAAAGCCCGGGGTCCCGCAAGGGAACTCCGGGCTTTGCGCTGCGGCGGATGGGCTCACCACTCCCGCCCGATCTCGTCCTCCTCCACCTGGTACAGGCGGGTGAATTCCAGCAGGTCGGCCCCGCTGCGAATGAGCATCAGCTCCTCAAATCTGCCGCTGGACAGGTCCTTGAAGCCGGCCACCTGCTCCCCGGTGCAGATGCTGGAGCGGATGACGGGGACCTTTCCGGTTTTATCATAGGGCGGGACCTGCCGTTTTCTGCGTCTGCCGAACATTGGGGCGTCACGGCTGAGGGGAGCCGGCCTTGGCGATCCAGCTCTCGTCGGAGGGATTGTCCCGGAAGGCCAGGAGGCGGGTGATGTCCTCGGGGGCGATGTAGCCGCCCAGGGCGGCCTCGTGGGCGATGGTGTCGAAGTCGGTGAGGCTCACATTGCGCACACCGGCGGCGGCCAGCCGGTCCAGCCCCTTCTTCATCCCGTAGGTAAAGATGCTCACGATGCCCAGCACCTGGGCGCCCGCCTCCCGGATGGCGTCCACCACCTCGATGACGCTGCCGCCGGTGGAGATCAGGTCCTCCACCACCACCACGTTCTGGCCCTGCTCCAGCCGGCCCTCAATCTGGTTCTGACGGCCGTGGTCCTTCTGCCCGGCCCGGACGTAGCCCATGGGCAGGCCCAGCAGATGGGCGGTGATGGCGGCGTGGGCGATGCCGGCGGTGGCGGTGCCCATGAGCACCTCTGCGCCGGGGTACTCCCGGCGGATGGTTTCGGCCAGGGCGTTTTCCACGTCGCCGCGCACCTTGGGCGCGGTGAGGGTGAGGCGGTTGTCGCAGTACACGGGGCTCTTGATGCCGCTGGCCCAGAGGAAAGGCTCCTGGGGGCGGAAGAACACCGCGCGTATTTCCAGCAGGTCTTGGGCGATGGTTTTGGCAATAGCGTCTGGCGTGGTCATATCTGTCACCTTTCTTTATGGGTTTTGGGGCCTCAGCCCACGAATTCCTCTACGCAGCGGCGGTAGGCCGACGCGGGGTCGGCGGCCTGGAGGATGGGGCGGCCCACCACGATGTAGTCGCTGCCCAGCTCCCGGGCGCGGGCGGGGGTGGTGACCCGGGCCTGATCTCCGGCGGGGCCCTCGGCAAAGCGCACGCCGGGGGTGACGGTGAGGAAGCTATTTCCACAGGCGTCGTGGACCTTGCCGGCCTCCAGGGGGGAGCACACCACGCCGTCCAGTCCGGCCTGGGCGGCGCACTGGGCGTAGTGCATGACCACCTGGTCCAGGGGCTTTTCGATGAGCAGCTCCCGCTCCATCCGCTCCTGGCTGATGGAGGTGAGCTGGGTGACGGCGATGAGGATGGGCCGGGTGCCGTCGGGTCGGGTGAGTCCCTCCAGCGCGGCCTCCATCATGGCCTTGGTGCCGGCGGCGTGGAGGTTTACCATGTCCACGTCCATCTCAGACAGCCGGGCCATGGAGCGCTTCACGGTGTTGGGGATATCGTGGAGCTTCAGGTCCAGGAAAATCTTGTGGCCCCGGGCCTTGATCTCCCGGACGACGGCGGGGCCCTCGGCAAAGTAGAGCTCCATGCCGATCTTCACAAAGGGCTTCTCCTCCGAGAAACCGTCCAAAAAGTCCAGCGCCTTCTTCCGGCTGTCCAGATCCAGCGCGATGATGACGTCCTTGCCCATGGGGGCACCTCCTATTAAATGTAGTGTGAGGGCCGGATTACGGCCGGTCGTACTTCCCGCTGTCCAGCAGGCCCTCGCTCTTGGCCACGCAGATGCTGGTCACGGCGTCGCCCACCACGTTCAGGGCAGTCACCAGCATCTCGATGGGCCGGTTGATGGCCAGGATGAGGGAGTAGGCCAGCAGCGCGCCCTCGTTGACGAAGCCCACGCCGGACAGGATGGTGAACAGCACGATGGCGCCCGCCCCCGGCGCGGCGGGGGTGCCCGCGGAGGCGATGAGGGCCAGCACGGCGATGACGATGAGCTGGGTGAGGCTCAGGGAGTACCCGGCGCAGCCCGCGATGAACACCGTGGCGATGACCTGCATGATGGCGGTGCCGTTCATGTTGATGGTCATGCCCAGGGGGAGGACGAAGGAGGCGATGGTCTCGTCCACGCCCAGATCCTCGGTGCAGGTCTTGTAGTTGAGGGGCAGGGCGGCGGCGCTGGAGGAGGTGGAGAAGCCGAACACCGCCACTTTGCTGATCTTGCACAGGAAGGTGACGGGGTTTTTCCGAGCGCCCACCGCCACGATCAGCGGATAGCCCACGATGAGGTAGAGCAGCAGCAGAACCACCGCCGCCACCACGTAGGCGAAGGCGGGCTTCAAGTGGTTGACGCCGTAGGTGGCGAAGGTGCGCACCAGCAGCACGAAGATGGCAAAGGGGCCGAACTTGTTGACCACGTAGTTGAGGAACACCACCACCACGTCGTTGAGCTCCTGGACCAGCTTGCGCAGGGTGGCGGTCTTTTCCTCGCCCAGCGCGTTCATGGCCAGGCCCAGGCACACCGCCAGGAAAACCACCGCCAGCACCGCCGTATTGCTGCCGAAGGCGGTGACGATATTGGCGGGCACCATGTTCAGGATCACGTTCAGCGGGTTGGAGCCGGTGGAGCCGGCGCTGCCGGTGAGTCCCTCCACGTGGGCGGTGAAGAGGCCGGCGTTATACAGCGCGCTGCCGACGCCGCAGGCCAGAATCAGCGCAAAAAAAGAACAGATTAGGAACCAGATCAATGTTTTGGCGGAAATACGCCCCAACGTTCTGGTGTCCGATATCTGTCCAATCGCCAAAGTAATAGAGGTAAATACCATCGGTACGATGATGAGCTGGAGGGAACGGATAAACAGCTGGCCGATCAAATAGAAAATACCGAGGGCCTTTTCCGCCCCCTGCGCGGTGATATCCTGGAACAAAAGGTCATTGACGGTCTTCCAAACCGCTTCGCCGCCCGAAGCCGACAGGGATTCCCGCAGGAACAACAGCAGCACTCCGGCCGCAAGGCCGCAGACCAGTGAAATCCCCATTTTGGCTGCCAGAGAGAGCGTCTGGCGGTTTTTCTGCTTCTCCATGTGAACGCCTCCTATGTCGTATTTTGGATATGCCCAAACTTTCGATACTCTACCACAATTTTCTGGGTTTGTAAAGCCCTAATTTTTTGCGCCGCGAAAAAGACCCCGGATTTTTCCCCGCAAAAAAAATTTTGAAAATAAAAAAGGTTTTTTCCAACGGAAAGAGTATAAGTAATAGACGGCAATTACGCGTACTGCTGAAACAGGAGGGAACTGGTATGGAGCAAACCATCCGGGAGCGCACCGAGGCGCTGGAGCGCCAGACCCTTTCGCCCCGCGCCTGCCTGTCCGCCGGCTCCAGGGGGCGCCCGGTGGACATACCGCCCTGCCCCATGCGCACCTGCTTTCAGCGGGACGTGGACCGGGTGGTCCATTGCAAGTCCTTCCGGCGGCTGAAGCACAAAACCCAGGTGTTCCTCCAGCCCGAGGGGGACCACTACCGCACCCGAATGACCCACACCCTGGAGGTGTCCCGCATCGCCCGGACCATGGCCCGGGGGCTGGGGCTGAACGAGGACCTCACCGAGGCCGCCGCCCTGGCCCACGACCTGGGCCACACCCCCTTCGGCCACGCCGGAGAGCGGGCCCTGTCCCGGATGGTGGAGGGGGGCTTCCGCCACTACGAGCAGTCCTTGCGGGTGGTGGACCGGCTGGAGAACGGCGGCGAGGGACTGAACCTGTGCCACGAGGTGCGCGACGGCATCCTCTGCCACACCGCCGGCCGCCCCGCGGACACGCTGGAGGGCCAGCTGGTGCGCTTTGCCGATAAAATCGCCTACATCAATCACGACATCGACGACGCCATGCGGGGGGGCATCATCTTCCCCACCGACATACCCGTCCGCATATCCCAGGTCCTGGGCTTCACCCACGGGGAGCGGATTGAGGCGCTGTGCATAGACATCATCCGGGAAAGCGCCCAGGGGGACGTCATCCGGCAGTCCCCTCCGGTGGCCCAGGCCATGGAGGAGCTGAAGCAGTTCATGTTTCAGTCCGTCTACTTCAACCCCCTGGCCAAGGGGGAGGAGGGCAAAGCGGAGGACATGATCTGCCTGCTGTACGAATACTATTTGAAACACACGGACAAGCTGCCCCCCGAGTATCAGGACATCCTGATGCGGGAGGGTCCCGCCCGGGCGGTGCTGGACTACATCGCGGGCATGACGGACACCTACGCCGTGGAGCAGTTCACCAGCCTGTTCATCCCGAAGGGATGGGTGGTAAAATAGAAGCGCGGAGATGCGGCGGGGCGGCCTGACCGCTTCGCGGCGCGGCGGCAAGAGAGGAAAGCTATGACAGAGTATTTGGTCCCAACGAGGCCCTCTGAGTCGGAATTCACCGAAAAGCGCTCCACCTTCATCGGCCACGTCTGGCCGGTGGAGTCGGAGGAGGAGGCCCGCGCCCATATCGACGAGATGAAAAAGAAGTACCACGACGCCCGGCACAACTGCTGGTGCTACCTCATCAAGGACGGCCCGGTGCGCTACTCCGACGACGGCGAGCCCCAGGGTACGGCGGGCCAGCCCATGCTGGGGGTGTTCCAGAAGGCGGGAGTCACCAACGTGTGCTGTGTGGTGACGCGCTACTTCGGCGGGATTCTGCTGGGGGCGGGGGGACTGGTCCGAGCCTACACCCAGGGGGCCAAGGACGCGCTGGACGCCGCGGGCATTTCCGCCGTGCGCCGCTGGGTGGAGCTGGCGGTGGAGTGCCCCTACAGCCTTTTGGAGCGGGTGAAGCTGGCCTGCGCCGCGCAGGGGGGCATGGCGGGGGAGATTGAGTACGCCGCCGCCGTCACCGTCCGCGCCCTGCTGCCCGAGGGGAGCGTGGACGCCTTTCGCGCCCAGATGACCGAGCTGTCCGCCGGGAGCGTGGAGGCGGTGGAGCTGGGAGAGGTGTTCCGGGGGATGCCGCTGGAGGGCTGATTTCACAAAACAGTGATAAAATAAGGAAAAAATGGCTATTATCAGGAGGTGAGGCCATGGCCATACCCGAATCGTTTTTGGACGAGCTGAACGGCCGGCTGAATATTGTGGACGTGGTCTCGTCTTATCTGCCCCTGACCAAAAAGGGGGCCAACTACTGGGGCCTGTGCCCCTTCCACCACGAAAAGACCCCATCCTTTTCCGTCAACGAGTCCAAGCAGATCTTTCACTGCTTCGGCTGCGGCAAGGGGGGCGGGGCCATCCGCTTTGTCATGGAGATGGACAGCCTGCCCTTTCCGGAGGCGGTGCGCAAGCTGGCGGACCGGGAGGGCATGCAGGTGCCCGAGGACGACCCCGGCGGCGGGGCCTGGCGGGAAAAGCGCCGGCGCATCCTGGAGCTCAATAAGGAGGCCGCCCGGTTTTACCGCTCCATGCTGTCCGATCCCCGGGGGGCGGCGGTGGCCGCCTACATCCGGGACAAGCGGCGCATCAGCCCCAAGTTCTCCGCCCGGTTCGGCCTGGGGGCCGCCCCCGACGCGTGGGACACCCTCATCACCGCCATGCGGGACAAGGGGTATGACAAGGCCGACCTCATCGACGCGGGGCTGGCGGTGGCGGGGAAGAGCGGCGGGGTGTACGATAAATACCGCAACCGCCTGATGCTCCCGGTGATCGACGTGCGAGGGGACGTGATCGGCTTCACCAGCCGGGTGATGGACGACTCCACCCCCAAGTACCTCAACACCCCCGAGACCGCCATTTTCAAGAAGCGGTCCATCCTGTACGGCCTGAACTACGCCAAAAACACCAAGCGCCCCAATTTCATCCTGGTGGAGGGCAATATCGACGTGATTACCCTCCATCAGGCGGGCTTTGACAACACGGTGGCCACCATGGGCACCGCCCTCACCGAGGAGCACACGCGTATGCTGGGGCGGTATACCAAGGAGCTGGTGCTGTGCTACGACAACGACGCCGCCGGGGAGGACGCCACCCAGCGCGCCATCGCCCTGCTGAAGAACTCGGACGTGGGCGTGCGGGTGCTGCGCCTGCCCAAAAAGCAGCTGCCCGACGGCACGCAGGGCAAGCAGGACGCGGACGACTACATCAAGAGCTTCGGCCCCGAGGCTTTTGAGGGCCTGATGAACCAGAGCGCCAACTCGGCGGAGTACCGGCTGAACGTGGTGCGCGCCCAGTTCGAGCTGAGCCGGGACGACCAGCGCTCGGCCTATCTCCAGGCGGCGGCGGAGGTGATCGCGGGCCTGCCCAGTCCTGTGGAGCGGGAGGTCTACGCCGGGCGGTGCGCCGGGGAGGCCAAGGTGTCCAAGGACGCGGTGCTTCAGGAGGTGGACCGTCTGCGGCAGAGGCACCGCCGCCAGGCCCGCAGGCAGGAGGAGCGCCAGAGCCTGGCCCCCGCCCGGCAGCTCCAGCCCAAGAGCCGGGACCTCCGGTACGCCAACGTCCGCTCCGCCCGGGCGGAGGAGGGGGTGCTGCGGGTGGTGCTGCTGGACCCGGAGCTGTTCAGCGAGCTGGGGGAGCTGGAGCCGGAGCACTTTTCCGCCCCCCACCTGGGCAAGGCGTACGGCCTTCTGCGCCAGCGCTGGCGGGAGGGCAGAAGCGTGACGCTCCCGGCGCTGGAGGGGCAGCTGGCCCCGGAGGAGCTGGACGGGCTCACCGCCGCCGCCCAGCAGCCCCAGGCCCGGAACACCGCCCGGGAGGCGCTGGAGGACTGCAAGCAAACCATCCTTGCGGAACACCGCAGGGGGAATATACATAGCGCGGAGGACCTGAACGGGTTACAGCAGGCGCTGAAAAAGAAAAAAGCCTATGGAGGATGAGCGACCAATGAGTGAAAAGAAAAAGACCGTGAAAAAGGCGGAGGCCGTGCCCCACGCCCAGGCCAGCCCCGAAAAGCTGGAGGCAGCCAAGGCGGAACTGAGCAAAATGATCGAGGGGGTCCAGAACGGCGAGAAGCTGCTGGAGCTCATCGACACCGGCTATAAAAAGGGCAAGCTGTCCTCCGGCGAGATGATGGAGACGCTGGACTCCATCAGCCTGGAGAGCGACCAGCTGGACAAGGTGTACGACGTGCTGGAAAACCTGGGCATCGACACCGCCGGGGACGACTTCCCCCCCGAGCTGGACGACGACATCCTGCCCCCCGCCGCCGAGCTGGAGGAGATCCCCGAGGAGGAGATCGTGGACCCCAACACGCTGGTGGACTCCTTCGCCATCGACGACCCGGTGCGGATGTACCTGAAGGAGATCGGCAAGGTGGATCTGCTCACCCCCGAGCGGGAGGTGGAGCTGGCCCAGGCCATGGGGGCCGGCGCGGCGGCCAAGGAGCAGCTGGCGGAGCTGGAACGATCCGGCGAGGACATCCCCAAAGAGATGATGAAGGAGCTGAAAAAGGCCGTCAAGGGGGGCGAGCGGGCCAAACAGCAGCTGGCGGAGGCCAACCTGCGGCTGGTGGTATCCATCGCCAAGCGGTACGTGGGCCGGGGGATGCTGTTCCTGGATCTGATCCAGGAGGGCAATCTGGGCCTCATCAAGGCGGTGGAGAAGTTCGACTACACCAAGGGCTATAAGTTCTCCACCTACGCCACCTGGTGGATTCGCCAGGCCATCACCCGGGCCATCGCGGACCAGGCCCGGACCATCCGCATCCCGGTGCACATGGTGGAGACCATCAACAAGGTCATCCGGGTGAACCGGCAGCTTTTGCAGGAGCTGGGCCACGACCCCAGCCCCGAGGAGACCGCCGAGGAGATGGGTATGCCGGTGGAGAAGGTGCGGGAGATTCTGAAAATCGCCCAGGAGCCGGTGTCGCTGGAGACCCCCATCGGTGAGGAGGAGGACAGTCACCTGGGCGACTTCATCCCCGACGAGGACGCCTCCGAGCCCTCTGAGGCCGCGTCCTTCACCCTGCTCAAGGAGCAGCTGGTGGACGTGCTGTCCACCCTCACCCCCCGGGAGGAGAAGGTGCTGCGCCTGCGCTTCGGCATTGAGGACGGCCGCACCCGCACCCTGGAGGAGGTGGGCAAGGAGTTCAACGTCACCCGGGAGCGCATCCGGCAGATCGAGGCCAAGGCCCTGCGCAAGCTGCGCCACCCGTCCCGCAGCAAGAAGCTGAAGGATTTTCTGAGCTGAATGGAGCCGCCCCCGGCCACTGGCCGGGGGCGGCTTTCCTGCTTAGAAGCTGTACCAATCGCCTTGCCACCGGCAATTTTGGCTCGCGAATCGGAATGCTTCGACGATTGGTACAGCTTCTTAGAACTCGAATCTCACAATCTGCCCGTTGGAAGGGTGGGGCATGTCCAGCACGTACTCCATCAGGGTTCCGTGACAGACCGCGATGACACAGCGGCAGTCCCTGTATTTGTCCAGCACGGCGAAAACCCGCGCCTTCATCTGCTCCGCCGACTCCCAGCCGGGCGTTTCGCCGGCGGGATGATGCCCATGGTTGTCGTGCAGCTCCTGCCAGCGCCGGTCGGCCTCCTCCTGGGGCAGATAGGAGAAATCGACTCCGTCCGCTAACCACTCATGGAGGCCGGTCTCCACCCGGAGGTCCAGCCCCAGCTCCCTGGACAGGATGGCGGCGGAGTGGAGCGTCCGGCCAAAGGGGGAGGTGATGATGAGCTGGGCTTCCCTGAGCCGCTCGTCCCGGGCGGCGGCCTTGATCTGCCGGACGCCGGCCTCAGACAGCGTGAGCAGATGGAAGCCCTGACCCTGGTAGAGTTTGGCGTCTGCCTCCGCAAAGTCCACCTGCCCGTGGCGGATGAAGTAAAATACCGTCATTTTGCCCTCTTTTCACCGGAACACCCGGTTGAAATCCCGGGGCATCTTGGCCTTGAACGTCACCTGCTCCCCGGTGGCGGGGTGGGTGAAGGACAGCTCGTTGGCGTGGAGGCACAGACGCCCGATGGGGTTGGTGCGGGCGCCGTACTGCTTGTCCCCGGCCACGGGGTGGCCCATCTCCTTCATGTGGACGCGGATCTGGTTTTTGCGCCCCGTCTCGATGCTGATGTCCAGCAGGGCGTAGCCGCCCCCGGCCTTTTTCACCTCATAGCTGGTGACGGCCTCCTTGGCGTTTGGCCCCGGCGCGCCGGAAAAACTCAGGTGGGTGTCCGTCTCCACCAGATAGGAGCGGATGGTGTCCCGGTCGGGCCTGGGCGTCCCCTCCACCACCGCCAGGTAGCCCCGGCGGACGACCATCTCGTTCCAGCGGGACTGGAACAGCTCCTTGGTCTGGGGGTCCCGGGCGAACATGAGCACCCCCGAGGTGTCCCGGTCCAGCCGGTGGATGACGAAAACGCGCGCGTCCACCCGCCGGGCCTTCACGTAGTCGGTGACCATATGGTAGGCGGTGCGCACCTTTTCCTTGTCGTTGGCCACGCTGAGCAGCTTGGCGGGCTTGTTCACCACGATGAGGTGCTCGTCCTCATAGAGGATGGGGAAGGGCAGGGCGTCCGCCCTGGGGGCGCAGGCGGGCAGTATGCTCACCTTCTGCCCGGGGAGGAGGGGGGTGTCGAACTGGGAGACGGGCACGCCGTCCACCGCCACCAGCCGCCGGGACAGCAGGGACTTGACGTTGTTGCGGCTCTTGCCCTTTACGCTGGCGCGCAGGAAGGAGAGCAGTGCGGCGGGCTTGTCCACGGTGTAGACGGTGGTCCGGGCCTCCCGGCGTTTGGGTTGATATTCCATACCATGTCACCTGATTTCTCGTATTTGATGACATTCTACCACAGGGCGGGGGAAAAGTCCACGAAATTCCGTGGGACAGGCAAGCCGGGCCGGTTTGGCTCATAAACTTCCCAGAGGTGATGCATTGTGGGAGAAAAAGAGGGCATTCTGCTCCGGGCGTCCCGGCTGTTCGACCTGCCCGCCGACGCGCTGGCGGGGGCGCCCCGGGTGGAGGTCGTGGGGGACGGGGAGCTGCGCATGGGCCCCCACCGGGGGATTTTGGCCTACGGCTCCCAGGAGATCCACATTTCCGGTGGCAGCCTGGTGGTGGTGGTGCGGGGCGAGGGGCTGGAGCTGCGGGCCATGACGCCGGAGGAGCTGCTCATCACCGGGACCATCACCGCCGTAGAGTTCATGAGGTGAGGCGATGAAATGGCTCATTAACCTTCTGCGGGGCTATGTGGAGCTCCGGGCCGCCGGGGCCTTTCCCGAGCGGCTGCTGAATCTGTGCGCCCAGAACCGCCTTCCGTTCTGGAAGCTGCGCTGGCTGGACGAGACCAGCTTTACCTTCCGCGTGGCGCTGAAGGACCGCAGGCGGCTGGACGAGCTGGCCCAGCGGGCCATGTGCGAGCTGGAGGAAAAAGGCCGCCGGGGGGCGGCGGCGGTGGCGGAGGGTATGCTGGAGCGCCGCTGGGGCTTTGTGGCGGGGCTGGCGCTGTGCTTTCTGGCGGTGAGCTTTTTCTCCCGCTTTGTGCTGGTGGTGGAGGTGACGGGGAACGAGACGGTGCCCACCCCGGTCATCCTCTCCCAGCTGCGGCGGGCGGGCGTGCGCCCCGGGGCCTACGGCCCCGCTATCCGGGAGATGGAGGCGGCCAACGACGCGCTGCGGGGGCTGCCGGAGCTGAGCTACCTGGCGGTGAATATCTACGGCACCCGGGCGCAGGTGGTGGTCCACGAGGCGGAGGAAAAGCCCAGGCTGCTGGACGAGGACATCCCCGCCGACGTGGTGGCCAGGGCGGACGGCATCATTGAGGACATCCAGGCGGAGGCGGGGCAGCCCCTGTTCCAGGACGGGGACGTGGTGGCAAAGGGCGAGGTGCTCATCACCGGCGAGCTGGACCTGAAGGAGCCGGAGTACGGCACGGTGGACCTGGGGCGGCTGGTGGTCCGCGCCTCCGGATCGGTGAGCGCCCGCACCTGGCGCACGCTGGAGGAGACGGTCCCCCTGTCCGGGTGGGGGAAGGCGTACACCGGGGAGGAGCGCAAGGGGTACGGCGTAAAAATTTTTTGGCTGGAGCTGGATTTTTTTGAAAACAGTAGCATTTCTGGTGGAAGATATGATAAAATAACCGAGACCGAGCAGCTCAGCCTCTTTGGCCGCCCGGTGCCCGTCTGGCTCACCACCGAGACCCTGCGGCCCTACGAGCTGGAGGAGCGGGCGGTGGACCGGGAGGAGGCCGCGCTGCGGCTGGAGCAGGCGCTGCGCGTCCGGCTGGAGGAGCTGATGGCGGCTAACGCCGGGCAGGTGCTGCGCACCGACCTGGTGTCCAAGGAGGCGGACGGGCGGCTCACCGTCACGCTGCTGGCGGAGTGCCGGGAGGAGATCGGCCGCGTCGTGGAGCGGGACGGGGAGGTTGGCCGCGTTCCCGGCGCGGGCGGCGCCGGCGAAAACGGCTGAAAACAAACGAGTGTTTCACGTGAAACATTAAAAGACAAGAGGAGTTACCAATGACAGAACAGAGCATCAGCATCGAGCGGATGGAGGAGGCCGT
>ERZ779629.585-NODE-585-length-14244-cov-4.465360_pt1 | contig 14244 bp, 15 predicted proteins | sample MGYA00514192_ERZ779629 | MGnify/ENA primary metagenome ERZ779629 (study PRJEB29562, sample SAMEA4376709) | mouse gut metagenome | isolation source: Cecum | study: EMG produced TPA metagenomics assembly of the A DSS colitis mouse model was used to assess the... | reverse complement strand
CCCTTTTTCCCATATCTTCCCGCCCGCTGCCCAATCGGACAATATTGATTTCCGCTGCTGCTGGCCGGGCAGGAATTGATTTTTCATTTGGAATGAGATACGGTTATTGAATTATTGGGGGATACGTGAGGGTGGGAAGAACTGATAAGGTGAATTGACAAGGAAATATGAGTAAATTATAATGGAGGAAAAGAAAGGATAGATGGATAATATGAAGATAGAATTTACAAAAATGCAGGGATGCGGGAATGATTATGTTTATATAAACGGTGCCGATGTGCCGATAGCGCAGGGCGAGAAGCCGGAACTGGTACGGAAGTTGAGCGACAGGCATTTTGGGATTGGGGGGGATGGTGTTATTTTTATTCATCCCCTTGGAAAAGAGGGGCTACATACAACTTCGGGAACGGATGAAGGTATGGGAGTGAAACCGGGCGAATGGATGCGCAGCGATGAGGACGGAACGGCAGATTTCGAAATGGAGATGTACAATGCGGACGGCTCCAGGGCGGAGATGTGCGGGAACGGGATTCGGAGCGTGGCAAAATACGTGTATGATAAGGGACTTACGGAAGAGAAATCGATCCGTATTGTAAGCTGCGGACAGGTGAAGCATCTCGATCTTACGGTAGAAGACGGAAAGGCCGTAAGTATTAAGGTGAATATGGGAGCGCCTGTTCTGAGAGCGGAGGAAGTTCCTGTCATTTCCGCACAGGAGGAAGCGATTGCGGAGAAAATCGAAGTGGACGGGAAAGAGTATGAGATGACCTGCATATCGATGGGCAATCCTCATGCGGTTATTTTTATGCAGGAAGGGGAGGACTTGGACGGTTTTGCCATAGAGAAGACAGGGCCTTATTTTGAAAACCATATGCGGTTCCCGAAAAGAACGAATACGGAATTTGTAAAGGTGATCGACAGGCATACGGTTCAGATGAGAGTGTGGGAAAGAGGATCGGGAGAAACGCTGGCTTGCGGGACAGGAGCCTGTGCAACGGCGGTGGCCTGCGTATTAAACGGTTTGACGGAGGAAGAAGTGACTGTGAAATTATTAGGCGGGGAACTTCGCATCCGCTGGGACAGGGAAGAAAATACGGTTTATATGACAGGGCCGGCGGTCACTGTTTTTGAAGGAACGGTAGAACTGGAACTGTAATGTGAGGAATGGGAGGAGGAAAAGTTATGTTTCAGGTGAACGACAATTACTTAAAGCTGCCCGGAAGTTACTTATTTTCTACAATCGCTAAAAAGGTAAACGCTTATTCCAAAGCGAATCCCGATAAGAAGGTGATCCGCCTTGGAATCGGAGACGTGACCCTGCCGATCGCGCCGGCGATTATAGATGCCTTTCACGGGGCGGTAGACGAGATGGGAAAAGCGGAAACTTTTCGGGGATATGCACCCGATCTTGGTTATGAATTTTTGAGGAACGCGATTGCGGAGAACGATTATAAGGCTCGTGGATGCGATATAGAAGCGGACGAGATTTTTATTTCCGACGGAGCAAAATGCGATTCCGGGAATATTCAGGAGATTTTCAGTGTGGACAACCGGATTGCGGTCTGTGATCCGGTGTATCCGGTATATGTGGATACGAATGTAATGGCGGGAAGGGCCGGAACCTATGATGCGCGGAAAGGGACGTGGAGCAACGTGATTTATATGCCGTGCCTGGAGGAAAATGATTTTGTTCCCGAACTGCCAGAGGAAACGCCGGATATTATTTATCTTTGTTTCCCGAATAATCCTACCGGGGCTGCCGTGACGAAGGAACGGCTGCAGGAGTGGGTGGATTATGCCAATCGGACGGGGGCTGCGATCATCTATGACGCTGCTTATGAGGCTTATATTTCCCAGGAAGGTGTGCCCCATACGATTTATGAATGCGAGGGGGCGAGAACGTGCGCGATCGAACTCCGTTCTTTTTCCAAGAATGCCGGTTTTACGGGGGTGCGCCTTGGGTTTACGGTGATTCCGAAAGAACTGAAGTGCGGGGATGTCTCGCTCCATTCCCTTTGGGCGAGAAGGCATGGAACCAAATATAATGGAGCGCCTTATATCGTGCAGCGCGCCGGCGAGGCGGTATATTCCAGGGCAGGGCAGACACAGATCAGGGAACAGGTGGCTTATTATATGAACAATGCGAAGTATATTCTGGAAGGATTGAAGGAAGCGGGATATACGGTTTCCGGCGGCATAAATGCCCCGTATATCTGGCTGAAAGCGCCGAATGGAATGACGAGCTGGGAATTTTTTGATTATCTGCTGGAAAATGCAAATGTAGTGGGGACGCCGGGATCAGGGTTTGGGCCAAGCGGAGAAACTTATTTCCGGCTGACCGCGTTCGGAAGCTATGAAAATACGGTAGCGGCGGTAGATCGGATCAAAAAATTGTAGAGAAAGAACAGGGGGATTACAGAAGAAGTAATTGCCATAAATTGGCCTGGGGTGGAGGATCTTTGTGGGAGAGGAACTATTCGAGAAATGCATGGAAGATATGGTGAGCGGGGATAAACAAGGGCTGCGGATGATTTATGAGGCATATGCGGGCTATGTTTATATGGTCGTTTACGGAATATTGGGCAATAAAGAAAATGCAGAGGATGTGACAAGCGAGTTTTTTATACGGCTCTGGGAAAAGGCGGGACAGTACAGACCGGGAAACGGCCATAAAGGATATCTGGCAGCGATGGCCAGGAATATGTCGATCGATTATCTGAGGAAATATAAAAAGGAAGAACTGACTGCGGCGGTACATGGGATGGACCGCGAGGAAGGTGATGAAGGGAAGAAAAAGAGATGGGCATTCCGGGCCAACGGGGATGAAGATAAGACGGTAGACGTGGAACACGAAGTCATAGAAAAGATGACGCTGAAGGAGGTACTGCTCTTACTGAAACCCGGTGAAAGGCAGATTGTGGATATGAAGGTGCTTGGCGGGCTGACTTTCAGGGAAATTGCAAAATTGCTTTCGCTTCCGATGGGGACCGTGACATGGAAGTACCAGAACGCGATGAAGAAGTTGAGGAGGTGCGGCTATGAAGAATTTTGAAAAAGAATACAAAAAAATGCTTCAGGAAGAATTGCCGGATTTCTGGAACCGGATCGAGGCTGGAATCGAGGAAAGGGAAAAAAGGCTTTCCGGCGGGGCGAATATGCAGGGGATGCGGTCGGAAGAAGAGGAAGGGATGTTTTTCGGGCAGGAAAGGGCGGATATTCTGCCGCGAAAGCCTCACTGGCAGAAATATGCTCTGCTTGCGGCGGCGTGCCTCTGTGTGACAGTCGTGCTTCCTGCAATATATGCCGGATTGGACGGGAATCAGGTTTCCACATCGGCACCTATGGACAAATCAGCGTATGCAGAAATGGCAGCTTCTTCCGAGGCATCCGTGGAACCGGATTCTTTGGCGGAGGAAAGAGCTTCCGTAGAAGCGGAAGTTTCGACGGAAGCAGGAGTTTCCATGGAAGCGGAACCCACAGAGGAAACCATGGAAGCGGGAGTTTCGGCGGAAGCGCCGGCGATGGCGGACGGAACGGTGGCCACAGGCATTGAAATCAATATAGTGGAAGTATCGCAGATGAAATACCACACCGTTTACCGCGTATCGGTCATAGATGGAAACGGCGTATTTCCCGTAGGGGAAGAGTTGGAAATATTGACAGAAGGGGAACAGAAGGAAATTTGGGCGGAAGGGGAGACATACCAGGTCGATTTGATCTACGAATCCAGGTGGGAGATAGCGTTCCGCCCGTTTAAAAACGGAGAATGAATGGAGGGATGGCTGATAGGCCTTATAACAGCCATTGCGGAGAATACTGAACGGATATCTATATGATTAAGGCGCAGAAGTGCGTTTTGTGCCGAATAGTCTTATCTTGCTTTTAGTTGCCTTTTTGATTCTTTTACAGTACAATGTAACAATACATGATAAGGCTTTTCCGAAGATTTAAGATGAGCCAGTTAAAAGAATTGATAATATATGGTTTATGGAAATAAAGAAACTTTGTCATTGTATATTGGGAGCATTAAAGAGCTTAAAAGGAAAGTTGAATAGTGAGAAAAGGTATAATTTTATTTAGCGGGGTGCATGGAGTTGGGAAAGGACATTTTATTAAGGAAAATCTAAAGGATGGAGAAGATGATATTCTATGTGTAAGTGCAAGTGGATTGATTCGCCAATATAGGGATGTTGAAGATGTCGGATATAAAAGGGTAAAAGATGTGGATGGAAATTAAGAAATACTGCTGTTAGCACTAAAACAAGCAGAAATATCAGCAGATAGGATTATCCTATTAGATGGACATTTGTGCATTATTAATTCAAATAGCGAAATAGAGAGGATTTCAGAAACATTTATTTCAAAAGCACAAATAAAGGGTATTATTTTACTACAGGAAGAAGTGCCGGTCATAAAGCAAAGGCAAAAGCTAAGAGACGGGATATGCTTTTCTGCTGGAATAATAAGAGAGATACAATACGAGGAAAAGTTATATGCAGAATTGCTATTAAAAAAATACCAGATACCTTTTGAGCTTGTATCAAGTGAATGTAGCCGCAATAAATTTTTAGAAATAATTAATGCGATGAAGGGGGGAGTGTGATGAGTGCAAATATTTGTCGTAAAACATTTGCAGACATTAATATTAATGATGCCTTTTTTCAGTCATTAAAAGATGATTATCCGGGATTTACATTGTGGTTTAATAGGAAAAGTAATCAAGATGCTTTTGTCCAATATGATGAGAACGGGAATATATCAGGTTTTTTATATCTAAAATTAGAGGAAAAAGTAGTAGAAGATATTCGTCCTGTGATTAGAGCAGGGAAGATTTTAAAAGTTGGAACCTTTAAAATAAATGCCCATGGGACAAAGATGGGCGAACAGTTTATTAAAATAATTATGGATTATGCAATTAATGAAGATGTAGATATTTGTTATACGACTATTTTTTTGAAACATCAAAAGTTAATTGCACTTATGGAAAGCTTTGGCTTTGAGGAATATGGAGAAAAGGGGGATTATTTAAATCCAGAAAAAGTATTTGTAAAATATATGAGAGAGATTAAGGGAGACATTAATTACAATTATCCTTTAATTAAAATAAGTGGAGTGAATAAATATTTATTGAGTATTTATCCAAAATATCATTCAGTTATGTTTCCCGATTCAATATTAACGACTGAGAATAAAAATATTATTACAGATATCTCGTATACAAATTCAATTTATAAAATATATGTGTGTACAATGGGAGTAGACATATTGAGGCATGGAGATATTATAATATTGTATCGTACGGCAGAACGTGGGCGGAGTGCCGAGTATTCTGCTGTAGCTACGTCCATATGTGTTGTGGATAATGTGAAAGGACAAGATGAATTCAGGTCTTTTGATGCGTTTTATGATTATGCAAGCAGATATAGTGTTTTCAATAAAGAGGATTTGCGTTATTGGTATCATAAGGGAGGATGCAAAGCTGTGAAAATGACATATAATGTTGCCATGAGGAAACGAATCGTACGACATGATTTGATAGAGAGAGTAGGATTAGGTAGAAATGAATATTGGGGATTTTTACAAGTAAATGATGAACAATTTGCAAAGGTTGTGCAACTAAGTGAAATTAACTCTAATATTTTGATGTGAACATATGTTCTGAAAATGCTTGAAATTTCATATAGAATGTATTAGAATAATAAAAAACATAGGGATGTGATAGAATGTGTGTAATTTTGTTGTCAATTAATCCTCAGCATGTAGAGAGAATAATGAGTGGGGATAAGGTTTACGAGTTTCGAAAAACTCAATGTAAAAAAAAAGTAGATAAGATCGTAATATATTCTACTAGCCCAGTAATGAAAGTGGTTGGAGAAGCAGAGGTCGTAGATATTCTCGTAGATGATCCTCAAACCATTTGGAGAATAACTGAAAAAAAATCAGGTATCAAAAAGGACTTTTTTGATATGTATTATGCAGGAAAGAATCAGGCTGTTGCATATAAATTAAACCATATCATTCAATATGAGGTTCCAAAGGATTTATGTGACTACGGAATTAAAGCAGCGCCACAATCTTTTTGCTATATGAATGTTGCAAGCCAATAACCACTAATTTTATATGTATTTATACTGAATCGCAACGGCGGTATTTGGTAGATTCTGAAGTTGTCTCCCTTTTGTCAGGCAGAAACAAAGTCTGACGAAGGGGGCTTATCCAAAGAATTGTGAAGGCCTTCAAACTGATGTAAGATAAAATTATTCAGTTTGGAGGTTTATTTTATAGCAGGAAAAGGGATTCTCTACGGGTGGATGGGCTTACCGAATTCCTTTAAGCGGTCAAAGTTGTATATCCGCGAATACTTGCCATATATGCAAACATTCTTTGAAAGTGGTACGTAGAGCAGCAAGCGATGCGTGCAAGTTCATCATAGCTTATTTCTTCTGTAAGATGTTCCTCAATATAGGAAATTGTTTTGTTTAGTCTTTCGATCCATTCCATTTCTACTACTCCTTTTTTAGGTTGATTTTACTTCTTTGAATTGCTTGCCGCCTCTCTTTTCATGCACGAAAAAGAGAGGATTTACAAGCATATTTTTCTATGGCGATTGCGCCCTCCGATTATTTTCCATTTTTAATAAGGAAGCGGCGGCTTATATGGAAAAACCCGGAGGAAGCATAGTTACCATAACGCTTCTTTCCGGATTATTTTATCGTAAAATATTTTATTTTATGAAATTGTAGAAGAGAAAATATCTTATATTTTGATGTTTATCCCAAACATCCTTCTATAAAATACCATAAGATTTCGGAAAAAGCAACTGCTATTTATAGCTTTGGGTACTGGTATCATATTCAAAGAAAGGAAAAGCGGCGTACAGGGTGTCAAGAGGTGCAGATGACAGAGCAGCTTTTCACTTTTTAGCCGTCAAAATCAGCGTCCAAATGAAAGGAGGGCATATGCCAAAGAGAGGAGAAAATATTTATAAAAGGAAAGATGGAAGATGGGAGGGACGGGTGAGGAAACCGGAGCCTTCCGAAACCGGGGGAAAGTATAAATATATATATGGAAGAACTTATAAGGAAGTAAAAGAAAAAATGGAGGTATACAAAAAAGAGCCTTTCCGAAAAACATGTCTGCATGTATGGAATATGCGGGAGGCGGTGGAAGCATGGCTTAAATATGGCAAGGCGGACTGGAAACCGACGACTTACAGGACATACCGGCAAATCGCGGAGAAATATATCGTACCGTTTCTTGGAAATATGAAGATTGACCGGATAACGGCCCATACCCTGGATCATTTCCGGCGTCAGATCAACAGTGGGAACGGCAGATATTTATCCAATAATTATCAATTTTATATATGTTCTTTGGTGCGGCGGATCCTGATGTATACCAGGGAAAGATACAACTGTGATATTTCACTGCCGGTTCTGCCTGTCTTTCAAAATAAAAAAGGAAGAATAGAGCTGCCGGGAGAAAAAACATTGGCGGCTTTGGAAAACTATTTGCTGGAAAATATAGAGGAAGATACGTGCGTCGGTATTATTATTGCCCTTTATACGGGTATCCGAATTGGAGAGTTATGCGCCCTGACATGGGAAGATATCGATTGGGAGGAAGGAATACTCCAAGTCAAAAAAAATCTGCAAAGAATCCGGGAGGCGGACAACCTGGAGAACAGAACGAGAGTTATCATGCTGGATCCCAAGACGGCAGATTCCATGCGCTTTATCCCGATCCCTCCGGCCATATCCGGTTTGCTCCAGGCACAAAAGAGAAAAACAGGATTTATTATTTCAGGAAGAAAGAATGCCTGGGCAGATCCCCGCACGGTGCAATACCGTTTTAAAAAAATTTTACAGAAATGCGGCGTCGAATATTTTAATTTCCATATGCTCCGCCATGCTTTTGCCACAAGATGTGTAGCTATGGGATTTGATATTAAGAGCCTGAGCGAGATTCTGGGGCATAGCAATGTCCAGATTACCATGTCGCTTTATGTTCATCCGACGATACAGCAGAAGAAAAAACTAATGGATCGGTTTACGCCTTATGTCGATTCCGCTTATACCATAATTCTTTAGATTCTACATTATATGATATGTAAACAGACAGCCGTCAAATTTATTGTCACTACGGAAGGAAAAAAACTTTCCTTGGAAAAATAAGCGCATTTCCGGTGAAAAAGGACAAGAAAAAATTATTTTATCGTAAAATAAAATATTTTACGAAAGAAAATCCAGGTTCATAAAATCTGTTGTGAAGGGCGGCGGAAAGAAATCAATGCATATTTATATTTATTTCCGCACTCCGGCAGAAATAGACAATAAAATTTAAGGAAATGGACATAAAGGGGGAGAAGGAACGCAGTATGAGGGCGGATTTGAGAAAACAAAAGCGTAGGAAATCTAAAAAAAGGAAATGGAAAAGAATTCTTATCAGTATTTTGTTTGGAATAGTTTTGTTCGGCGTTATTCTTTTTGCTGCATTCGGAATACTCAGAGCTGCCGGAAAGAAAAACCTGCAAAGAAAGGCGGGGATGGCCATTCCTGATCTGGCGTCTGCTATGGCGGGAATGGAACTGACGGAAAAAGAGGAAGCGGAATGGCAGGAGGGATGGGTCAAATACCAGGACAAAATATATATCTATAATGAAGAAATTATCACCTTTTTATTTATGGGAATCGATAAAGACAGCGAAGTGAAAGAAGTGAAGGAAGGTACGGACGGGGGCCAGGCGGACGCCCTGTTTCTTCTCGTCATGGATCCGAAGAAGAAAACCTTTCAGGTAATCGGAATCAACAGGAATACTATGACGGATGTGGATATTTATAATGAGGAAGGGGAATGCGTTGCCACGAAGAAGACTCAGATTGCCGTAGCTCATGGTTTTGGAAATGGAATGGAGGAAAGCTGCGAATATCAATGTAAAGCGGTGTCCAGGCTTTTTTATAATCTGCCCATCCACGGTTATGCGGCAGTAAATATGAGCGCTATTCCGCTTATAAACGATGCGGTAGGGGGCGTGGATGTAAAGGTTCTGGAGGATTTGAGCATAAAAGATAAAGCGCTGGTAAAGGGGGCGGAGGTTCACCTGATGGGGGAAACCGCTTTTTGGTACGTGAAATACCGCGATTCCGGAGTGTTTGGCTCCGCAGACATGCGCCTTGCGAGGCAGAAGCAGTATTTGAATGCTTTTATTGATGCGGCAAAGAGGGCGGTCAAAGAGGACGTCGGGATAGCGGTGAGGATATACCGGGAAGCCGCATCGATGATGGTTACGAATATTGGTTTGGAAGAGGTGGCATATCTTGCCCCGCTTATGACAGACTATGGTTTCCATGGCGAGGACAGTTTCCGCATGCTGAAAGGAGAAACCGTTATGGGTGAAAAATTCGAAGAGTTTCATGTGGATGAGACAGCGTTATACGAGATGATATTGGAGGTTTTCTATGAACAGAAAGAATAGGAAGCGCGGTTCGTTTCGAATACCGGTATATGTCCTGCTGGCGGCGCTGGCGGCAGACGGCTGCGGGAATGGCGGCGGGGAGAATCCCGGCGTGGAGGAAAACCTGCAGACGGACGGATGGGAGGATACCACGGGGATCGCCCATGAAACGGCGGCGGACGGACATGTGGACTTTGATGCTTTGCAGGAAGAAAATCCTGATATTTTCGCCTGGCTCTATGTGCCGGGGGCAGGAATTGACCTGCCTGTGCTGCAAAGCCCCGTATCGGATGATTTTTATAAGACCCATGGGGCGGATGGGGAAGAAGATATGGGGGGAGCGCTTTATACGGAAATGCCGAATATGATGGATATGTGTGATTTTAATACGATTATACATGGCAAGGATGAAGGAGAAGAGGATTTGTTTGCCGGTTTGCACAGGTTTGAAGACCCGGATTTTTTTGAGGAAAATGAAAAATTTTATATTTATCTGAAAGACAATGTCCTTACCTATGAGGTGTTCGCTGCCTATTATGATGATGGCAGCGATATTTTAAGGAGATTTGATTATACCACTTATAAGGGATGCGAATCCTGGCTGGAAGAGGTCTACGGCATCCGCGACATGGGAAAACGGCAAAGAGAGGGGTGGGAAGACCTGACCCCGTGGCATTTTTTCGTGACGCTGGACGGGAGCGTCGGAGGGGAGAGCGGGAAACAATACGTAGTGATCGGCGTCTTAACAGGGGACGCCGCCGGACAGATAGACAGGGTCATACTTAATTAGTGTGAGAAGAACTTCTAACGCTCACAGCAAGGGCTGTTTCGCGAAGAAGTTCTAAATCTCACACCGAAAAATGCCTGAAATACGGCATTTTTCATCCAGATTTTTGATTCCGCGAAGCGGAATCATGGAGATTAGATATTAGCATCTTAGATGTTAATATATACCACACTTAGGAAAGGGAAAGGAGGTAGATACCCATGAAAAAATTTATTGCTTTATTAACTGCGGCAACGTTGTTCGCTTCCATGACGGTATCCGCTGCGCCCAGCCCGTCGGCTGCGGCAGTAGTATCTTCCGGTGCGGAAGGATTTGCCCATGCGGCAGATCAGCAGGCGGCTGCGGAACGCGGCATGACAGCTGCTGAATACTACAACAATGCGGTAGTTTCGACGCCGGGCGTCGAGAACGCAATGCCTGTAGGGCAGGGCGGGAAAATCGTTATCAACGGAGTGGCGACCAATTTGACAGCAACGCTGGCAAAGGTGGACAAAACGACGGCAGCAGGGGCGAATGCCCAGGCGGCAGCGCTTGGAGGAACATTGCTGAATGTAATTAATATCAGCTTCCCCGGAGCGAACTATAATACGGCTACCATTAATTTTTATCTGAAAGGACTTCTTGGCGATTCTAAAGTTGTTGTAAAGCAGCTGGTGAATGGCGTATGGGTTGATGTGGAAGTCGTGGAAATAAGGGCAGACCATGTGGTACTGAACCTGACTGGCAAGGGTGCTGTGGCATTTGTACAGATACCTTGATCCCTGAGGGGTAAGAATATAGAGTTGTAAGATAAACATGTTTTTCTGTTAACAGCCAAGTGTGGGAAAAGGTATGGCCGTGGCGGCAAAAGGCTGCGGCTATACCATGATAAGGATATTGACAATATCATATTATGGTAAAAGATAACATTTATTAGGAGAAGGGACATGGACTCATTGACAAGAGACGTGGAAAAAATATTTAACCAAAATCAGCTTATGGGTTATCAGGAATTGTATGATGGAAAGACTGTTGCGTATAAGGCGGTGAAGAGATTATTCGACATTATGGCGGCATCGGCGGCTTTAATCGTACTATCTCCTGTTTTTCTTGTGACGGCTCTTGCTATATTGCTGGAGGACGGAAGACCGGTATTCTTTGTCCAGCCGAGGGCGGGCAAGGATATGCAGCCTTTCCGGATGTATAAATTCCGGAGCATGTTTAAAAATGCGGATCAGTTGTTTGCGGCGCTTCAGGAGCAAAATGAGCAATCGGGAAATGCTTTTAAGATCAAGGATGATCCGAGAATTACAAAGGTTGGAAAATTTATAAGAAAGTATAGCGTGGACGAGCTTCCGCAGTTGATCAATGTGCTGAAAGGCGAAATGAGCATCGTAGGGCCAAGGCCGATTTTGACCTTTCAAATGGAAGCGTGCAATAAATATCAAAAACAGCGTCTGATTGTGAAACCAGGACTTACCTGTTATTGGCAGATTAGCGGAAGGGCGGATATTAAATGGGAAGAATGGGTGGAGATGGACTTGAAATATATAAAGGAAATGAGCATGGGAACAGATTTGATGATGATTGTAAAGACGATTCCCGCCGTATTTCGGGGGGATGGAGCATATTAGTATGGAAAAAATTCTGCATATTACAGAAGTATCATCTGGCGGAGTATTGCCTGTGATTGCAAATATCTGCAATAGCCTCGCAGATGATTGCCATATGGCCGTAGCTTATGGAAGGCGCGTGGACACACCGGCCAATATCAGGGATTACTTTGACAAAAGGATTGAATTGATTCCCATCGACTGCTTTCGGAGAGAATTGTCCATCCGGGAAGACAGAAAAGCCTTATATGAAATAAGGCGGGTCGTAAGAAAATACCGGCCGGAGATCGTACATATGCACTCGACAAAGGCCGGGCTGTTGGGAAGGATTGGGCTTCTGGATTATAAAGGGAGAAAATATTATACGCCTCATGGCTATTGTTTTTTAAAACAGGATGATTCCGGGGGGAAAAGGCTGGTTTACCGCCTGATGGAGACCATATTGGCGCACATGGGCTGTACTACGGTTGCATGCGGCAGGGGAGAATGGGAATATGCAAAAAAATTGGATAAACGTGCCATTTTCGTCAACAACGGCATTGATACCGCATGGATCGGCATGGCGGCTGAAAAGGCCGGCAGGAAGATGCATAGTTTTACGGTTTATACCGCAGGAAGGATAGGACCCCAGAAAAATCCGAAATTATTTAATGCTATTGCGGAAAAGTGCCCGGATATCCGGTTTGTGTGGATTGGAGACGGGGAGGAACGCAAATATCTGACCAGTTCCAACATTACGGTGACAGGGTTTGTCTCCAGGGATCGGGTAATAGAACTATCGGTAAATTATGACTGCTATTTATCCTGCTCTTTGTGGGAAGGGCTTCCGATGGCTTTGCTGGAGGCTATGTATATGGAAAAGGAGTGCATAGTCAGCAATATTGCCGGAAACAGGGATTTGATTGAGAACGGGGTGAACGGGCTGGTCGCGGACGGGGAAGATGATTTCGTGGAAGCGCTTCGAAAAATACAGAAGGCAAAGGGAAGGTATGGGGGAAAAGCCAGGAGCAGTATCGCGGAAGAGTACAGCCTGGCGGCGATGGAAAGAGGATACCGGTTCATTTATAGCGCAGAGAAGAACAAAAGGAAAATACGGCTATGAAAAATAATGATTATGATATTACGCTGATTGTTACTCAGAGATGCAACGCAAAGTGCATGATGTGCAATTCCCATGAAAATCCTACCAGGCCGGAAGATGAGATGGGGTCGGAAGTCATGGAAAAACTGCCGGAGGCCAAATTTATACAGATTACAGGAGGAGAACCGTTTCTGAGAAAAGATATCGAAGATATTGTGCGCATTCTTATAAAAAAGGCCGGGCGCGTTATGATCAATACAAATGGTTATTATACGGAAAAAATAACGGAATTGTGTAGAAATTATCCACAACTGGCAATGCGGGTCAGCATAGATGGAAGCCGGGAAATGCATGACCGGATCAGAGGGATTCCTATTTACGATAAAGCGATGGAAACAATAAGGGAATTAAAGGAAATTGGAGTAAAGGATCTTGGTATAAGCTTTACCCTTCAGGAAAGCAACTATAAAGAGATGATCCCTCTGTATCGGAAAGCGGTGGATCTTGGCGTGGATTTTGGAGTTTCCGTCGTACATAATTCTTTTTACTTCAGCAAAGACGACAATGAGATACACAATCTGAAAAATTTGGAAGATGCCCTGCGCAGCCTGGTAGAGCTGCAAATCGATTCGAAGAGAAGAAAGGATTGGGCAAGGGCATTTTTTAACGATATGAGCATACGGTATCTGTACCAAAAACCGCTTCCGATCCATTGTGATGCGGGAAGCAGCTCCTTCGTGATAGATGCATATGGAACGGTGCTGCCTTGCAATATGACATCAAAACCTTGGGAGATGGGGAGCCTCGTGAACTCTTCCTGGGAGGAGATCATGAACGGGGATCAGGCCAGGGAAGTGATGCGTCGCTGCAGGGAGTGCGGGATCAACTGCTGGTCGGTATGCAATGTGCAGAGCGCGCTTAAAAAAAAGATATGGATTCCCGGTTTGTGGCTGGTGCGGGAGAAAGCGGGACATATTTTGAAGATGCGGCACGGAGGGTAGCGGAAGTATGAAAAGAATCGGAAGCATCAATGTGGTTTCAAAGCTGAAACATAACTATTGGATCAGGGCGGCTGCCATGCCTGTTTATTTTCTGTCAAAAAAGGCAGAGATTTTTTTTTACCGGTATACGGAGGATTCAGCATTCGTGAGGAGTTTGAAAGACTCCTGTCCGGGAGGACGTTGTTTTATTGTAGGGAACGGGCCGAGTCTGCGGGTGGAAGATCTGGAAAGGTTAAAAAACGAAATATGCTTTGCCAGCAACCGGATTTATGCGCTCTACGATAAGACGGACTGGCGGCCCGATAATTACCTCTCTATAGATAAAACGA